>Ga0070734_10004277_pt1 | contig 13758 bp, 14 predicted proteins | sample Coa_R1_8_FD_66444 | JGI IMG/M metagenome (GOLD analysis project Ga0070734, IMG submission 66444) | Surface soil microbial communities from Centralia Pennsylvania, which are recovering from an underground coalmine fire - Coalmine... | ecosystem: Environmental > Terrestrial > Soil > Unclassified ...
TTGACGGAACCTGCCCGGCCGCAAAAGCGCATTTCTCGGGACGAAGGCGAAGGAAGCTTTTCGAAGGATTTCCCCGGAAAACTTACATCACGCGTGGAACATACTCAGGGGGCAGGTCACCCCGTCGGATCATCTGCTTGGCCGGTACGCCCTAGCATTTGCGCAGGCTGAATAGTGAGAGTCGCGGTCAACGGCGACGCAGTATTGGGGATTAGTCGAAACTTCGGTAACTCCAAGCAACCAGATTCCAATCTGTGACTCGTCCCGGCCGGATCTCGGCGGGCAGGCGGGGTTGAAGGCGAGGCCAGGGAGTTGGCCAGCCGGGAATGCCAGCGGTATTCCGTATTAACGTTTTCCCCGATTTTTGAGCGATAAAGAACCTAACCGATGGAGGCCGGCCCGTGTTACAGTAAAGGGGAATTTGAAGATGCCGCGCATTTGACGTAAGACCTGCCCTTGTCTCACTCCCATTTGGCCGGATTCAAATCAACAATAACGAGAGCAATCAAGACTGCAGAAAAAGGAAGATGAAATGAAAGAAACAGGCACTGTAAAATGGTTTAACGCTGCGAAAGGCTTTGGGTTCATCCAGCGTGAGAATGGCGAAGATGTCTTCGTTCATTTCTCGGCAATTACGGCGAGCGGCTATCGATCGCTTGACGAAGGCGCTCGCGTGTCTTTTGTAGTGAAGAAAGGCCCGAAGGGCCTGCAAGCCGAAGACGTGAGTCCAGCGTAGCTTGTCCATGTCCGTAGACGCTCAATCTGCGCGGGATCCCCAATCTATGGCAACGCATTAGAGCCTGGAATCTTGTTCGAAATGGGAAGGTGGGTTTGTGGCCGAAGTTAAGCTTCAGGAGGGCGAAACCTTAGAGAACGCCCTCCGCCGGTTCAAGAGAAAGGTCCTGCAAGAGGACATCATCAAAGAGGTAAAGCGCCATGCTTTTTACCTGAAGCCAGGTCAGAAGCGGCGGGTCAAGCAAGCACTGGCCCGCAAGCGTGCGCGGAAGAAGTCACGCCGGGACGTTGAATAGGCGCCGGCAAGACATCCGGGCCGCTTAGGCGCCCGATAGGCTTGGAGGGGGGCTGGAGGCGGAATGCGCCGCTTCGGCTCCGCTCATAACGCGGTCCTCACCGGCGTGGCGGATCCATTCAACTCCGCCAGCAGCCGCGCCGCCACTTCTTTGCCGCGCTCCCCGATTTCGCCGGCCGGGCCGACGCAGGAGGGGCATCCGGCGTCGCAGCCGCAGGCGGCGAGGAGTTCGGCGGCCTGCCGCAGCAACTGCTCCGCCATGCGAAACAGCGGGGCGCTCTGGCCCACGCCGCCGGGGTAGGTGTCGTACAGATATAAATTCGGTTCGAAGGTGGCGGCCGGTTCGTCGCTGAGCGCCAGGCCCAGATCGCGCGGGTCGCACATGAGGAGCAGCGCGGCCACCGTGCGCAGCGCGTTTCCCAGCCCGGTGATGCCGCTTTGTTTTTCCGTGGGCGTAAATTCGGCAAGGCGCGCGAGGAATTCCGCCGGGAAATGCAGCCAGAAGGCCGTGGTGTGCATCTCCTGTTCCGGCATCGAGAGCTTCCCTGCTCCGACGTTGTCGTTGGTATAGAACTTGATCTTCTTGAAGCCGACGATCTGCCGGTTGACGCGCACGTCGCCATGCACGCGGCGCGCGCCGGCAAGCGCTTGGCTTTCGGCTTCTTCGAGCGCCTTGACTTGCGTGTAGTCGATGGCGTCGGTGTAGTAGTCGCAGTCCACGCGCCGCACGTAGGCTTTGCGCTCCTCGTAATCGAAGCGCTCGACGTGATACTGACGGGCCTCGTGCAGATAGATCGCCTTCTCGTGCAGCGTGGTCAGAGCCGAAGTGAACGCCACTTCGGCGATGACGGCGGGCTCTCCGGTGATGTCCACGACCACGAAATTGTCGCTGGTGACGGCGCGCAGGCCGGTGGCATCGGCCGGATAGGTGTCCGAGGTCCAGTGCCAGGCGCCGGCGGAATGGTGCAGGAACCCGCGCTCTTCGAGAAACCGGCAGGGAGCCGCGGTGTCATGCGGGCCGAATTTTTCGCCGTCACGAATCGGCAGCTCGAAGGCGGCGCACTTCAGATGCGCCAGCAGGATCTCCAGGTTTTCCGGATTGATGTACGCATGCTCAGGCGAGCGGCCGAAGAAATAATCCGGATGCTCGATAACGTATTGATCGAGAGGCGCGCTCGATGCCACCAGTACGGCCGCCGAGGTTCCCTGCCTTCGGCCGGCGCGACCGGCGCGCTGCCAGGTCGAAGCGATGGTGCCCGGATAGCCGGCCATCACGACAGCGTCTAAAGAACCGATATCGATGCCCAATTCGAGCGCGTTGGTGGCGGCGAGGGCCCGGATCGCGCCCTCGCGCAAGCCCCGCTCGATTTGCCGCCGTTCGCGCGGCAGATAACCGCCGCGATAGCCGCGCACCGAGTCGCTTGGAAGCGGCCCCCGGTCGCACGCATCCTTGAGATAGGTCACCAGGACTTCGGTGGCCAGGCGGCTGTTGGCGAAAACCAATGTCTGCAGTTCCCGCTCAATGAATTCCAGCGCCACCCGGCGGGTCTCCTGGATGTAACTGCGGCGAATTCCCAATTGCCGGTTTACCACCGGCGGATTGTAGAAAATAAAAAACTTCTCGCCGCGCGGCGCGCCGTTTCGATCGATCAGTTCAAAAGGAGAGCCCGTCAGCGCTTCGGCCAATTCACGCGGGTTGGCGATGGTTGCCGAACAGCAGATAAATTGCGGGTGGGCTTGGTAGAACTCACAGACACGCTTCAGACGCCGCAACAGGTTGGCGAGATGGCTGCCGTAGACACCCCGGTAATAATGCAGCTCGTCGATTACGACATAGTGGAGATTCTCGAAGTAACGGGCCCAGCGCGTGTGGTGCGGGAGGATGCCGCTGTGCAGCATGTCGGGGTTCGTCAGGACGACATTGGCGCGCTGCCGGATCGCTTTACGGGCATCCTGGGGAGTGTCGCCATCGTAGGTGAAGGCACGAAGCTCCGAGCCTAATTCCGCGATGGCCGCTTCCAGCTCGTGCAATTGATCTTCCGCCAGCGCCTTGGTGGGGAACAGATACATCGCCCGCGCCCCCGGATCCTGAAGCAGACAGTTGAGAACCGGCAGGTTATAACAAAGCGTCTTGCCGCTCGCGGTGGGCGTGACCACCACGACATTTTTTCGCTCCTGCACCGCGGCAAACGCGTCGGCCTGGTGCGCGTAGAGACGGGGAATGCCGCGCTGCTGGAGCGCCTGCCGGATGCGCTCATCCGCTTCGGCCGGAAGGTCGGCAAACGTCCCTTCCGAAGACGTCTGGTGGTGGATGGCACGAACGGGTGAGTCCGCCTGCAGACGAGCCGATTGAAATCGCGACACAACCGCTTCCACAGCCGGTTTGCGCGGCAACTCCAGCTGCAAAGAGGTTTCGGAGACTGCGGGAGAAGGATCCATACGCGCTTTCGCCTTTTCTTTGCTGCCAGCTTACAACGAAAGCTCGCGGAGAACAAGCTGGAATTTTGAAGTTGGTGACAGCGGCTAACGGTCGCGAACGAACTCGTACCGCTCGAGCGTGGCGGCGATCTGGTAGGTCGGAGGTTGCTCTTGCACCGGTTCCCGGAGTTTTTCGGAACGCAAGACTTTCCCGACGCAGCGCAGGTTCACGGCCTGTGGGCCGTCATGGTTCAAAGTAATAATGTATTCGATCGGGCTACCCAGGTCCGGTTCCCTCCCGACGGTAAACAGCACCCCGCTGGAACTGATGTTGTCGGTGAACCCGGCAAAGGTCACGCGCTCCGCGCCCGCCCTCGTGATGGATAAAGGGAGCTGCAGCTTGAACCGCCTGGTACGTCGCTGTTCCATGAAAGTGTCGTTTAATGCTATAGGGACCGAAAGATAATGGTCAATAGGACCTATGAACAACCGATTGCGCCGCCGTACTAGAATTTTAGTTTTAGTAGCTATCAATGGGCCGGGAAGGGGCGAACCCTTCCCCGGCCGATATTGCAAGGCTTACTTAATCAGGACAATCACCAGCGTGTACAGAGCTAGGGATTCGATTAGAACCAGTCCCAGAATTAGCATGATGCGAATGGCTCCAATGGCTCCGGGGTTGCGAGCCATCGCTTCGGTGGCGCCGGCAACGGCCCTTCCTTGCCCCAGGCCGCATAGCCCGGAGGCGATCGCCATCGCGATTCCACCGCCGATCGCAGCGTAAGCTTTGGTCTGCGCAGCGACGTCGGCGGACTGTGCGAACAACATCGGACTGGCGACGAGCAGGATCATCACCAGCAGAATCATCTTTTTCGTCATGTGCTCTCCTTATGATTGACCCCCAGGAGGTGGTCCTCGCCATCCTTGGGAGGTGGCGAGCTCACACTGAAGGGGCCGATAAAGCCGGTATTAATGGTCGTGCGCGGTGGCGCCGCCGACGTAGATCATGGTCAGGAGCATGAATATATAGGCTTGCAGCAGCGCCACGAAGAAATGTAGACCCATGAAAGCGGCCGGAACAAATAAGTAAGTAAGACTTAGAAAAACCATCGTCAGCTTTTCCCCGGCGAACATGTTGGCGTAAAGACGGATGGTTAAAGAGAGCGGACGCGCCAGATGGCTCACGATTTCAATCGGAATCATCAGCGGAGCGAGCCACCATACCGGTCCGGCAAAGTGGGCGGCATACTTCAATGCGCCGTTGGCCCGGATGCCTACTCCGTTGTAGTAAAGGAAAGTGAGGATGGCGCATCCGGCCGGCACCGACGGATTCATGGTGGGCGCTTCGAAGCCGGGAATGAGCCCAATAAGATTACAAAAGAGGATGAATATAAAAATGGTGGCGAAGTACGTCATATATTTGCCGCCACTGTGCCCCATCTGATCTTCGGTCTGGCCGTGAACGAACTCGTAGATCAATTCAAAGATGTGCTGCAGCTTGCCGGGCCGATCGTAGGAAAGCCGGCCGCGCAGAATCGCAAACACGATCACCAGAAAGGCCACCACGAGAATCTGCATGGTAATGAAGTTGGCCCACGGCCGGGGCTGGCCGGGCATGCCGACAAGGCTCAGCAAGGAGTTGCCGAGTCCGGCGAGGTTGTCGTTGAAGATTCTGGTGAGCCAGAGTTCGGTTTCCATATGAAATTCGGTTGGCGATTTCCTTCGAGGAGGCCCCGGTTCAGCTCAGGCCTGGCGCCAAGCGAAGGAAGTTATTAATTTAACACAATCGCTCGGGAAAAAGGCGGAGTTCATTGCCTGGCCTGAATGAGTTGCACAACGATTTCAACAATCACCGCGAGAGTCGAAAGGAGCAGACCGGCCAGAGCCGCCCGGAGATTCACAACCGTATACTTAACGAGCAGATAGGCGGCTCCGCCGAGGAGCAGGTAGCGCAGGATGGCCTTATGCGGGAGGTTCGACGGAGGATGTTCCACGCCGAGAGCGCCGACCATTTGTTTCAGCCAGCGAAAGCTGATCCAGGAGAGGGCGCTGCCCAACGCGAATCCCACCGCCCAACTCGAGCCGCCTATGCCGAACGCGACCACCGAACCGGCGGCGGCCAGCACCAGAATGATCCTGGTGATTCGCTGAACGACGCGTTCGTACGATAACTCCTCAGGAACCGCCATCATCCACATCCCGGCTGAGTTGCCGGTAGAGTTGAACGAAGCCGGCAACGGTTCCCAGGATGAGGAAGGGAACCTTGAGAAACGTGGTGCCGGCGGCGCGGTCGAGCAAATAGCCGATGATGTAACCAACAAAGGTGCTCACGGGCAGCAGCAACGCCAGCGACAGGTACTGGCCGAGCTGCCGCGACCCGTTCTGCTTCGGCTCCGCCACAACTTCAGTGTAGCCGGGGTGTTACCTGAGCTCCGTCAGCATCCCGGGGATGCTCCACTGCATTTGCAGGCTGTTCGGCTGCCAGCCGAATTCCTTGGTCATCGCCTGAGCGAGCTGTTCCCGGGTCATTCCCTGATGCACCAATTCGGTGGCGCGATTGCGCAGCTTCTCGACGTCGTTGCGATAGGTGAGCAATCCGGCTTTGGTCGTGACCGGGCCGTGTCCGGGAATGACGGTGTCAAAGTCGAGATTCTTCATGACAGCATCAAGCGTCTTGGTCCATTCGACGAGGCTGCCGCCGCCGGGATAATCGATCAGCGGCGTATTGCCGGCCATGAGATCGCCGGTGTGCACGGTCCGGTCGTTGGGGAAATAAATGACCGCGTCGCCGTTGGTGTGGCCGCGTCCGTAATGATGCGCCCGCACTTCCTTGCCGCCCAGGAACACGGAAGTTTCTTCGGTGAACACCACCCGGGCCGGAGTCGGAACGATGCCGGCGTTGGACTGGATGTGACTCACGATGTTCTTGCGCGCGTTAGCGGTCGAGATGATCTCCGCATTCATCGCCAGCATCTTGGCGTTGCCGCCGCTGTGATCCTCGTGATAGTGCGTGCTGAGAATGTATTTGATCGGCTGGTCGGTGACGCTCTTGACCTTCTCCATGATGGCATCATGATCGCGCTCGAACTTGTCGTCGACCAGGATTGCGCCTTCATTGGTGACGAAGACCGCGACGTTACCGCCATCGCCTTCGATTTCGAACAGATCGTCTTTGACCTTGTTTACCTTCAACTGCGGGGGCCCACCCTGGTTCTGCGTATAAGCGATCCAGCCGCCCATCAGGAAGATGATCCCCACTGAAATGCGCAACAGAACTGTCCGGCTCATGCGGGACACTATAACAGATTCCAGGGCCGATAGCAGGGCAAAAAACGATTTAGCGGAATGGTGAGAAGCCCATTGAAGGCCGCGGATAAACGCGGATCAACGCCGATGAGGAGCTTTTTCCGCAACCCTGCTAGCGCACTTGTCCGGAAAAAGCGTCGGCGGCTTCCTTGACCAGGAATCCCATTTTGGGGTGCGACGGCTCGAAATGGGGGTGGATGCCGTATTCTTCGAGGGCTTCGGTTGTGGTCGGACCGATGGAGGCGACAAACGCGGCGCGGATTCCGTCCATCAGCGCCGGCTCGATGCCTTGCTCGGCCGCCACGCGCGCCAGGTGCGCGATTTGTACAGAGGTTGTGAACAGCACGGCGTCGAATTGCCTGGCGGCCAAGCGACGCGCCGCTTCCCTTAGAGGGCCGGGATCTTCCGGCAGTCCCCACTCGTAGACGCGAACCGCAGTGACCTCGGCGCCGCGGGACCGCAGTCCCTCGAGGAGTTCGGGGTTGGTCCGGCCATATTCCTGCACGGCAATGCGTCGCTCGGGGCGTCCGGACGTCACATCCAAAACTTCGCGCCAGGTGTTCGGCTCGGGCGCAATCAGCGCGGGGGTGACGCCCATCTCCCGCAAGGCGGCCGCCGGTTTCGGGCCGCGCGCCACCAGCGTGATCCGGCGCAGCGCTTCGACGAACGCGCTTTCCGGATATCGGCTGGAGAGCAACCGATTGAGTTGTCGAGTGCCCACGCCGGTCAACAGGATCAGCAGGTCGAACTCGCCGCGAAACAGACGCTCGGCGAACCGGAAGACTTCCGCATCCTCATCGATGGGAATTTCCCGCATCGACGGCGCCACAAAGGGAACCCCGCCCTGCTTGCGGATCAGTTCGGCCATTTCCGGCGCGCGCCGGCTTTCCAGGGAAAGAACCGGCTTGCCTGAAAAGCTCATCGTCTGATTGTAGACGCCGCAAAGGCCCCAGGCAGAGCCAGCCACAAAGGTTCGGGAGCATAATAGTAGGTCGGACCATGGGAGCCCAACAACAGGCCGGCTGGCAATCCGGGCTGGAGTTCATTGCGGACGCACCGATTGCCTGCCACGAAGTAGACCTCAACGGCAAGATCGTGCGGGTGAACGATTCGGAGTGCCGGCTGCTGGGGATGGCGGAACAGGACATCCTCGGACGTACGCTTTGGGACTTTGTGGTACCGGAGGAGCGGACGCAAGTGCGTGAATCGCTGATGCGTACGCTGGCCGGCGCGCAGCCTCCGGAGATGCTGGAGCGGACGTGGGTGCGTTCCGACGGCACGCGCATCGTGCTGGAAATCCATTCCATACACGTTCGCGACAGCAGGGGCGAAATCGCGGGAGTGCGATCGTTCCTGTTCAATATCACGCGGCGCATACAGGCCGAAGACGCGCTGCGAAAGACGCGGGAGAATCTCGAGAACCGCATCAAGGAACGAACGATTGAGCTGGAACTCACCAACGAGTTCCTGCGCCGCGAACTCGAGGAACGGCAGCGGCGCGAAGAGGAGCATCGCAAGCTGGAGGAGCAGGTGCAGCACGCGCAACGCCTGGAAAGCCTGGGCGTTCTGGCCGGAGGCATTGCGCACGATTTCAATAACCTGCTGGCGAGCATCATGGGGTACGCCAGCCTGGCCGCGATGGATCTGGCGGAAGAGTCGCGGCCGCGCAAGAGCCTCGACCAGGTCCTGACGGCCGCAAAAAGCGCCTCCGATCTGACTCAGCAGATGCTGGCATATTCCGGACGCGGCACGTTCGTGGTGGATCTGCTCAACGTAACCCACCTGATCGAAGGCGTGGCGCGATTGCTGGAGACCACAATTTCCAAGAAAGCCTCGCTGCGGTTGAATCTCGGGGGGGATCTGCCGGCGGTCCAGGGCGATGCCAGCCAGATCCGGCAGGTAGTGATGAACCTGATCACCAATGCGTCGGAATCGCTGGGCGACAACCGCGGCGTGGTTGCCGTGACGACCGGAGTGCAATGGGCCGAAGCCGGCGAACTACCGGCGTTGGAACCGGGCAGTATCCTGCCGGAAGGGCGTTACGTGTTCATCGAGGTCGCCGACACCGGCTGCGGGATGGACGCGGAGACGAAAGCCCGCATTTTCGATCCGTTCTTCACCACCAAGTTCACGGGCCGGGGGCTGGGATTGGCGGCTGTGCTGGGGATCATCCGCAGCCACCGCGGCAGCATTCGGGTGGACAGCGAACCCGGCGCGGGCACGACCTTCCGCGTGATGTTTCCCGCGGCTGAAGGCTCGGTCTCACTCGAGTTGGAGAAGGTTCACGAAGAGGCGGTCTGGCGGGGCGACGGCGTCGTGCTGGTAGTGGACGACCAATCGGCGGTGCGCAACCTGGCGCGCACGGTTCTGGAGCAGGCCGGCCTGCGAGTCTTGACGGCGGCGGACGGGCCCGAAGCGGTGAGCGTATTTACGGAGCATGCCAGCGAGATTCACGCGGTGCTGCTCGATCTCAGCATGCCGGGCATGGATGGCGGCGAAGTGTTCATGCACCTGACGCAGCTGGTCCCCGATATCCGGGTGGTCCTGTGCAGCGGGTTTAACGAGCAGGATGTAAATACGAAGCTCGGCGGGCGCAAACCGGCGGGCTTTCTGCGCAAACCGTATCACCCGTCGGAACTGGTGAACCGGCTGCGCTCAATCTGGTGAGGGGCGCGGCAGCGGATTAGCCGCCGATGAGCGCCGATGCCAGTCAGCTAACTGCCGCGAATCCAGGCGGCGATGGTTTTCCAGTCGGGATCGTCCTTGGAGGTGAACTGATCGCCTCCATTGTGGAAGAGATCGCCGCCGGCATCGTGCGCGAGCGGATGGAGCAGCAGCTTGCTCTTTTCCGGATTTCCCGGCACCACCAGCTTGGAGACACTCGCGAAGTTCTTCCGCGATTGCTCTTCGGTCCAGCTACTGGATCCTTCGGGCCGCGGCTGCAGGTGAAAGAGGTTGTTGTTGGCCTCGTGGCACACCACGCAACGCGCGTGTCCGGGCCGCTTTTTTAAAAAGATCGGTTCGACGCGCGACTTGAAGACCTCAAAATCGAGCGACTGCGCGAATAAGGGAACCGCCGCCGTTCCGAACAGCACCGCCATCGTAAAGATCGTCCGCCGTGTCCAACTCATAGGCTCCTCGGTTTTTCAGTCGCCTATCATAACAAAGAACTATTTGGGTGGGACGATATCGAGCAGCTCGATTTCGAAGACGAGGGTGGCTCCGCCGGGTATGGCGCCGCGGCCCTGGTCGCCGTAAGCGATGTCGGACGGGCAGACCAGGCGCGCCTTGCCGCCCACCTTCATCAGTTGGACGCCCTCGGTCCAGCACTTGATCACGCCGTTAAGCGGAAATTGCGCCGGCTGATTGCGCTTGTAGGAGCTGTCGAACTCGGTATTGTTGGTGAACGTGCCGCGGTAATTGACTTTGACGGTGTCGGTAGCCTTGGGAGCGGCTCCGGTACCCGCCGTCAGTTCCTTATAGATCAGGCCGGAGGCGGTCTTGGTAGCGCCCGGCTCCGCGGCGGCCTTGACGAGAAATTCGGCCGAATCCGCTTTTTCCTTCTGCGCCACCTTGGCGCCGCGGCTCTGCAAGAGCGTCTGGATCTTGGGCCCCCACTCGTCGATATCGACCGCGGGCTTATCGGCGGCCGCATCGGTGAGAGCTCGCTTGACGATCTCGAGCTCGGCCGGCGAGAGGTCAAATTGCTTTAACTGGCGTGCCATGGCGAGGCCGACGGAATAGATGATCTTCTGGTCGTCCGTGTTCAGCCCGGCCGAGGAAGCACTGGCACCTGGTTTAGCCTGGCCGGCTGGCTGGGCTTTGCAGGAGGGCGCCAGCGCCAGCAACACGGCCGCGAAAAGCGATAACAATGCGCGCATTTGTTCAGGCTAGCAGATTGGGCCGGGAGGCTGCATCTAAGATTTATCTCCCGTTGCTACAATGGCATAGTGCTTCACCGTTTCATACTTCACAACGATAGTGTCCGGGAGGCCGAGGGTGCGATGCTGTCGGCAGGCCAGGTGGGCCTGCTCTCCGGCTGGGGTGTTTTTTCCACATTGCGGATCGTTGAAGGGGTGCCGTTTGCCTTCGAACGTCACTGGGCTCGACTGACCCGGGATGCGGCCAGTTTACGGGTGCCGATGCCGCCGGACTCCGAGGCGGTCCGGCGCAAATTGCTGGAACTGATCGAAGCCAACCATGCCCAGCATTCCACTCTCCGGCTGGTGATTGTGCGCAATCGAGGCGGCCTTTGGGAAGGCCCTTGCCCCTCCGGGCGGCCGAGCGACGTAATCGCGCTGACGGCGAACTCGAAAGAGTGGGGAAGCGGAGTCAAGCTCGAGTATGTGAAGAACGCGCGCTACGCCGCGAATGAATTCGCCGGCACAAAGATTCTCTCCTGGGCCATGAATCTGACCTGGATGGAGTCCGCACAGGCGCGCGGTTTTGATGAAGTGATCCTGCTGAACGAACGCGGCGAGGTGGCCGAGTGCACATCAGCCAACATTTTCATTGCGAACGGGAACCGCGTCGCGACACCGCCTCTGAGCGCCGGATGCCTGCCCGGCATTACGCGGGAGGTGCTGCTGGAGGCGGTTCACGTGCCGGGCATTGAAATCGTGGAGAAGGCGATTTTACCCGCCGAACTGGAATCCGCGGACGAAGTGTTCATCACGTCAACCACGCGCAACCTGCTTCCCGTGGTTCGGGTGGCGCAGAAGGCGGTGGGGCGATCAGAAACCGTGCGGACGGCTCTGGATAAGGCTTTCAGCGAATACGTAAACCGCTACGTCGCGGAACACAAGCCGCTGCCCGCCGCGCGGTGAACGGCCGCGCAAAAAGAAAAAGGTTCCAAGTGACCCGATTCACAGCCTCAACTCCCCGCCGGCATGCACGGCACTGAGCTGTGCGATCCAGAGCGCCGGACGTTTCGCGAGTCAACTCCTCAACCGGCGTTTTACCAGCCGGCCGAATCAATGCTTTCCCGCACGCCGCAGCCTTCGATATCTCTCTGAACCGGGGCCGGAAGCTCGTAACGGCCTTTCGCTCGCCCGTAACGGCTTCCGCTTGCGCGGACTCCATGGCGGGGTCGACGTTTCCGGCCTGCTCCTTCGCTTCCTGCGCCGCAGTTTGCGCGCCCGTTCGGTGAAATGCTCCCCTGCCGGCGACGGTTGGCTCCGTTCCGGCAGGTTCAACGCAAAAACCCGTTGCGCGTTCCCTGTTGCGCTCGATTCGCGTCTGCCCGATCTCCGCTCCCCTTCAGGGATTTTACTTCCCTCCGGATCAAAGCGTTCTACCGGGTTATCCGCGAATCAGCCCGCGTTCCGAATCCGCCCGATCTCCTCTCGCTCCCCGCTTCCGTTTCTATTTCTAGTTTCAGAAGGCGGATCACCGTTCCTGGCTCGTTACGTCTTCGGAGGCTCGCTGTTTCTCAAACCTCTTGGAACCTCCCCCACTATGCCTCTGAACGTAAGTTGGGTCAAGGAATTTTCGTAAGTTTTGATCCCTTTTCATCAACCTTTTTCTGATTCATTTTCATGGTGTTGACGCGAGCCGGACGTGCATCTCCTGTGGAAAAAACGGAACCGGGTAAGATCCGTTTTGGGATACTGGGACTGATGTGCGACGGCTCGTGATCCGCCCGGGGGCAATCGGCGATTTCATTGTTTCGCTGCCGGCTCTGGAGTGCCTGCGGACGGCATACTACGAGGTCTGGACCGCCGGGCCGAGCGTACCGCTGGTTCGGTTTGCCGATCGTGCCCGCTCGATTGCATCGACCGGCTTGGACCTGCTGGGAATCCGCGAACCCGCTCCCGCTTTGCTGGAAGCGCTGCGCGGGTTCGATTCCATCGTCTCCTGGTACGGCGCGAACCGGGCCGAATTCCGGGATTATGTGCAGAATCTGAATCTGCCGTTTACGTTCTTTCCAGCTCTGCCGTCCGAGGGCGGCGCGGTTCATGCGGCCGATTTTTATCTCGAGCAAGCGCGAGCGCTGGGGATCTGCGCTTCCGACGGGATTCCCCGAATCACGTGTCCGGCGGAGCGGGAAAACTTCGCGGTGATCCATCCGTTTTCCGGCAGCGCGCGGAAAAACTGGCCGCTCGAAAAATTCAAAACGCTGGCGCAGCAACTCGAGCGCGTGATGCCCGTAAGCTGGTGCAACGGCCGTGAAGACCCGCCGCTCGAAAACGCGGTGCGAATCGACGACCTCTATGAGCTGGCCTGCTGGCTGGCGCGGGCGAGGCTGTATGTCGGCAACGATTCCGGCGTCACGCATCTGGCGGCCGCAGTCGGCACACCGGTTCTGGCGTTATTCGGTCCGACGGATCCGGCCGTGTGGGCGCCGCGCGGTCCGAACGTCCGGATCGCGCGCTGGTAGCGCCCGAGCCGCGGCGACTCGCTACCATGGAAGCAACGATGCCCATGCGAAACGGGCTGCCGATTGCGGTATTTGCGATGGTCGCGCGAGTCGTAAGCGCGCAATTCGCCGATCCGCAGGAGACCATCCGCGCCGTTCGCGCCGAAGAACAGGCGGTCGGAATCAAGTCCAGTGGAAATTTCGCGCGGTCCGACCCGGCTGTCCGGGCCTATTACCGGTGTTATTACACCGGCAAGCTCGAACTGCCGCAATCGTACGATGATTTGAAATTGCGGGAAGGCTCGCAAGAGGGCTGCCCCGTGGATGAAAACAAGTACGACGTCTTCTTCTACCCCATCGAAGCCATCTCGACGGGCGAGGTTCCCGTAACGCAGATGCTGGCGTCCGCATCGGTCGAGAGGCTGGCGACGGTCGTGCCGCATGAAGACTTTCATCTGCAGGTCAGCGATCTTCCCGACCGCATCGCCGAGGCGGCGACCACGTTAGTGGGTTTTCTGGCCGGAGCTGCCGCGGCCGAAAAATTCGGAAACACGCAATTGCAGTTTGATGCCGATCTGTTCCTGCGCAAGGCGGTAATTCTCAACCGCTACTATGACCGGCTCAGCGCGCTCTACCGTTCCGCGCG
>Ga0070734_10004279_pt1 | contig 13753 bp, 12 predicted proteins | sample Coa_R1_8_FD_66444 | JGI IMG/M metagenome (GOLD analysis project Ga0070734, IMG submission 66444) | Surface soil microbial communities from Centralia Pennsylvania, which are recovering from an underground coalmine fire - Coalmine... | ecosystem: Environmental > Terrestrial > Soil > Unclassified ...
ACGCCAAACCTGATGCCGCTCGAGAAGGTTCGCGGCCAATTCAACATTCTCACCGGCCTGTCGCATCTTGAAGCCGATACCAAGGGCGATGGCAGCGGCGATCACACGCGCGCGTCGGCGGCGTGGCTCACAGGCGTCCACGCTTATGACCGGACGCGTCCCGGCGTAGAGGTGAAACTGGCCACCACTGCGGACCAGATTGCAGCCCAGCACATCGGCAAGACTTCTCCCGTTCAATCGCTCGAGATGACGGTAGACACAGCCTCGCAGGGGTCGTGCGATTCCGGCGACTGCTTTTACGTCAACACGGTTTCGTGGCGAAACCCGACCACCCCGAACATGACCGAGAATCATCCGCGCGTAATCTTTGAGCGGCTGTTCGGCGACGGCGGCAGTGCCGCTCAGCGTCTGGCGCGGACTAAAAAGGAAGGCAGTATTCTCGATTCCGTCGCGCAGGAAGCTGCGCGGCTCTCCGGCACGCTGGGAAAGACCGATCAGTCCAAGCTGGGCGAGTATCTTGATTCGGTGCGCGAAATTGAGCAGCGCATTCAAAGCGCCGAGGCTCACGGAGCTCAGTCGTTAGAGTTACCGGATCGTCCCGTGGACATTCCGGATACCTTCGAAAAACATACCAAACTGATGTTCGATTTACAGGTGATGGCGTACCAGGCAGACATCACGCGGGTTTTCAGCCTGATCATGGCGCGGGAGCTGAGCGGCCGCACCTACCCGATGATCGGGATTCCTGGGCAGCACCACTTGATCTCGCATCACCGCGACGATAAAGAACTCATGTCGCAGAAAGCCCGCATCGATACGTACCACGTCCAGATGCTGGCTTATTTCCTGGAAAAGATGGCCGCGACGCCGGACGGCGATGGCTCGCTCCTGGATCACAGTCTCATCATGTACGGCAGCGGTATGGGTAACGGCAATCTGCACCGGCACTCGGATATGCCGGTTCTGCTCGCCGGGAAACTCGGTGGCAAGATCAAGACCGGCTACCACTACGACTACACGATGAACACCCCGATGGCGAATCTGCTGGTCACGATCCTGGACAAGGTGGGAGTACCTATTGAGAAGCTCGGAGACAGCACGGGCCCGCTGAAGCCGGATCCTCTGGCGGTTGGATAGCGGCGGACCGAAAATTCCCTAAGAAACTGCCGGCTTCAGACCACTACGTTCATGGATCGTTGGGCCATACCCGAATCGATCCCTGAAAGGAGTGCGGCCAAGTGGCAGGAAAACGAACGGAGCTTTCAGTGCCGGTTGCCTTAGTCGAGCGACGAATCCATCGCCTTCGTCACTACCATGTGATGCTCGATCGCGATCTGGCGGAGCTATATCAGGTAAGGACCATCGCCCTTCGGCAGCAAGTAAAGCGCAACCTGTCGCGCTTTCCACCGGACTTCATGTTCCAACTCACCGCCAAAGAAGCCGGGATCTTGGTATCACAATCTGTGATACCATCGCTGCGCAGTTTGGGAGGATCGCTGCCATACGTATTCACCCAAGAGGGCGTCGCGATGCTCTCCGCGGTATTGAGCAGCCCGCGCGCGGTTCAGGTGAACATCGCGATAATGCGAGCCTTTGTTCAACTGCGTCGCATCGCAGCCACGCACAAGGAGATGGGCCAAAAGATTCAAGCGCTCGAAAAGAAGTTTGGCAAGCACGACCGTAACATTGCTGAAATTTTCAAAGCGCTGAAGGAGTTGGTCAAGCCAGGCGTCCCCGCACCGGCGATCAAGGCTAAGACCCGGATCGGTTTCCCCGTCAAGTAGCACCGGCAAATATAGTACTCAACTCTTCTCCTTTGCTATAATTAGGCATCTTTATGTCTTCAGCCACGGCTTTGCCTGCTGTCTCCGCAAAGAAGATTATCCTATTGAGGCCAAGGGGGTTTTGCGCCGGGGTCGTGCGCGCGATCGATGTTGTTAAGATTGCGTTGAACCTCTATGGCGCACCCATTTATGTCCGCAAGGAGATCGTTCACAACCGGCACGTGGTGGACGAACTGCGCGGCGCTGGAGCGATCTTCGTGGAGGAGTTGGACGAGGCGCCCCAGGGGTCCCGAGTAATCTTCAGCGCCCATGGGGTTTCGCCAGCCGTTCGCGCCGAAGCGCGCGAGCGAAACCTTAAGGTCATTGACGCTACCTGCCCCTTAGTCACCAAGGTCCACCTGGAAGCCGTTAAGTTCGCGCGAAAGGGGTACACGATCATCCTGATCGGTCACAAGGACCATGATGAGGTGATTGGCACCCTTGGCGAAGCCCCGGAATCGACCATCCTGGTTTCCACCGTCGAGGACGTGGATCGCTTGGACGTGAAGGATCCCGAAAGAGTTTCCTTTATCACGCAGACCACGCTGAGTTTAGATGAAACCAGCGAAATCGTGGCGCGTCTCAAGGAGAGGTTTCCGAGGATCCAAGGGCCGGCGGCGCAGGATATCTGCTACGCCACGGAGAATCGGCAACTGGCGGTTAAAGCCGTGGTACCGCTGTGTCAGATGTTACTCGTCGTGGGTTCACAGAACAGCTCCAATTCGAGGCGGCTGGTGGAAGTATGCCAAAAGACCGGCGTGCCGGCCTACTTGATTGACGATCTGGGTGAAGTCCAGCCTGAGTGGCTTGAAGGCGTGGAAACGGTCGCCGTCACGGCTGGCGCCTCTGCACCGGAGAATCTGGTAGAGGGCCTGATTCATTCGCTGCAGGGCCGCGGGTACACCGAGCTCGAAGAAATGGAAATCAAGGAAGAAGACGTGCGTTTTAACCTGCCCACCGAACTCGGGCGTGCACCGCAGTTAAAGCGCGTATGACTCCTAGCCTGCAAATTGGCGAGGCGCTGCTCGATTCCGCACGCGAAACCATACGCCGTGGGGCGAGCTATCTGCTATCTCGCCAAACACTGCAAGGCTTTTGGCTGGCAGATCTGACGGCCGACACCACGCTTGAATCCGATTTTATTTTGCTGGAACTTTGGCGTCATCCTCCGGAAAACGGCGTCTGGAATCCGCCTTCGCGTGGACTGGTCGACAAAGCCGTCCGCTCGATTCTGGCACGGCAATTGCCCGACGGAGGATTCAACATTTATGCGCACGGACCTACCGAAATTAACGCCACGATCAAGGCATACACAGCGTTAAAGCTGGCCGGTCTTGCGTCTGACGATCCGCACTTGTCTCGCGCTCGCGAGAGAATTCTAGCGCTCGGCGGTTTGCAGGCGGCGAACAGCTACGTGAAGGTGAACCTCAGCCTCTTCGGGCTTTATCCGCGCCAGCATGCGCCGACGATTCCGCCCGAGTTGATCCTTCTGGGAAGGCTCATCTACGAGATGTCGTCCTGGACGCGGGCGATTGTCATTCCACTGTCTGTCCTGCACGCGATGAATCCCTGCCGGCCTGTGCCGGCCGGCTTTAACCTGCAGGAGTTGTTTGCCGCGGGCGTGCCGCTGCAATTTCCCAACAACGAAGGATTCTGGAGCTGGCGCAACTTTTTCCTCAAGGCCGACCTTGTCCTGAAATGGTGGGACCGCCACGGTTCCCGTGGCCTGCGGAAGCGGGCCATCCGGCGAGCGGAACAATGGGTGCTCGCCCACTCGAAAAACTCCGGAGGCGTCGGAGCCATTTACCCGTCGATGATGTACGTGGTCATGATGCTCGATTTGCTCGGATATCCCGAAGACCACGCTGACCGCAAAGAAGCGCAAGAGCAGTTCATGAACTTGCTGGTCGACCGCGACGGCGAATTCTTCTTTCAACCTTGTTTTTCGGTGGTGTGGGATACCGCGATAGCCGCATACGCCTTGGGCGAATCCGGCGAAGCCACTGTTGCTTCTCTCGAACGAACGGCGGACTGGCTGATTTCAAAGGAAGTACGGCGCAAGGGCGATTGGTCCGTCAAACGGCCTGAACTCGAACCATCGGGCTGGTATTTCGAATTCGCGAACGAATTCTATCCAGACATCGACGATACCGCGCAGGTGCTGCTGGCGCTCGCCCACGCCCACAGCGCGAATGGATCGAAACAGGAAGCGTGCACCCGCCGAGCGGTGGATTGGCTTCTGGCGATGCAAGGCAAGGACGGCGGATGGGCCGCTTTCGATGTCGACAATAATTGGGAGTTTCTGAGCGCGGTGCCATTCGCGGATCACAACGCGATGCTCGATCCCACCTGTCCTGACATTACAGGACGCGTTCTGGAAGCTCTGGCGGCCTGCGGTGTGCCCTCACATCACCCTGCCGTTCAGAGGGGTGTCGAGTTCCTGAAGCGCACCCAAGAGGTGGATGGAAGCTGGTACGGCCGCTGGGGCGTGAATTACGTCTATGGCACGTTCTTAGCATTGCGGGGCCTTCAGGCTTCCGGCGAAGGCGATCGGGAGGCTTACATCCTGCGCGCCGGAGAATGGCTGCGTTCCATCCAGAACGCCGATGGAGGCTGGGGAGAGAGTTGCTCCAGCTATGACAATCTGGTCTTTATGCCTGCGCCCAGCACACCGTCCCAGACGGCGTGGGCTGTGCTAGGGCTCCTTGCCGGCGGAGACACGAACTCAAACAGTGTCCGGCATGGCATTGAGTGGCTGGTGGAGCATCAGCGCAGCGACGGCGGGTGGGATGAAGATCTTTCCACTGGCACCGGGTTCCCGCGCGTGTTCTACTTGAAGTATCATTCGTATCGCAATTCGTTTCCGGTTTTGGCGCTGGCTGCCTATCGGAAAGCTCGTTCAGCAACCACAGGAGTTTCCCGTTCATGAGATTTCCCCTAACGCAAGCCGCCGGAATGGCGACTTACATCGCGAAGAATAAGTTGCGCCCGCGGCCGGAATGGCAAAAGAACCTGGCTGTCCAGGAAGACGCGAACAATCCCTTCCGCATCGTGCATACGCAGATTCCTTCCGCCAGAAGCGGCGGCAAGCCGCACCCCATGATCAACAAGCGCTTCCCGCTGGTCATGATGCTGGAACCACTGCATGCCTGCAACCTCACCTGCACTGGCTGCGGACGGATTCGCGAATATGAAACCAGCATCAGCCAGCGGCTCACGCTGGCACAGTGCTTGAACGCCGTCGACGAGTGCGGCGCGCCGATGATTTCCATTTGCGGCGGGGAGCCATTCCTATATCCGGAGCTCGCACAGCTTTGCGCGGAGATTCTGGCGCGCGGCAAGTATATTCAGCTCTGCACCAATGGGATGTACTTAACCAAGAAGCTGAAGGATTTCAAGCCGCATCCCGGCCTGGTCTTAAACGTCCACCTGGACGGCATGGAAAAGAATCACGATCTCGCGGTGGAACGTCCGGGTGTGTTCAAGTCCGCGATCGAAGGCATCAAGCTCGCGAAAGAAAATGGCTTCCGCGTGTTCACCAATACCACCGTCTATCGCGAGACCGACATGAACGAAATCTGGGAGTTGTACGAATTCCTGGAGCAGTTCAAAGTGGACGGTCATACGATTTCTCCCGCCTATGGTTATTCCTCCGTGAACGACCAGGAGATTTTCATGACGCGCGAGGACGTGCATGAGAAGTTCAAGAAGATCGACAAACTCGCCAAGCGCTTCCCGCTGGTCTCCTCGCCTGTGTATATGGACTTCCTGAAGGGCGAGCGTCAGCTACCTTGCACAGCCTGGGGTAATCCGACCTACAATGTGAAAGGCTGGAAGGGCCCATGCTACCTGATCACGGACGCGCACCACGACACGTTCGAGGATCTAATGACCAAGACGCCGTGGGAAAACTATGGCGAGGGCAACGATCCGCGTTGCGAGCAGTGCATGGTGCACTGCGGGTACGAGCCGTCGTCCGCTTACGGGATCAACTCCAAATTCAGCGATCCGTTCAAAACGCTGAGCTGGCTGCTGGGCTGATTCGAAACCACCGGTGAAGCCGACGCTGATCACCGGGGCGACGGGGTTCGTCGGCTGGCACGTGGCGCGTAAGCTGCTTGACCGCGGGCAGGCTGTGCGGGCGCTGGTCAGAGACCCGGCCCGGCTGCGGGAATTGACGGGGATCGAACCGGTGCGCGGCGATTTGCGCGACCGCGATTCGCTGGCTTGCGCGGTACGAGGGTGTGGCGTGGTGTACCACGTCGCGGCGGATTACCGGCTCTGGACGCGTGAGCCGAAGGAGATGTTCCGGTCCAATGTGGACGGGACGCGAGCTTTGCTCGAAACCGCTTGCGACGCAGGCGTAGAACGTTTCATCTATACGAGCACGGTTGGCTGTATCGCCGTGCCGGACGATGGGGTGGGAGACGAGGAAGCTCCCGTCACGCTGGAAGAAATGTCCGGGCCGTACAAGCGGTCCAAGTTTTTGGCTGAAAAGGTGGCGCTGGAGTTCGCTCAAAAGGGATTTCCGGTGGTGATTGTAAATCCCACCGCGCCGGTGGGGGATCATGACTTCAAACCCACGCCGACGGGAAAAATCGTCGTGGACTTTTTACGGGGCGCGATGCCGGGGTTCTTAGACACCGGGTTGAATGTGGTGGATGTGGAAGACGTAGCGGCTGGACACTTGGCGGCTTGTGAACGTGGCCGGACAGGCGAAAGATACATATTGGGCGCGGAGAATCTGACGCTCGAACAGATTTTTGCGGCTTTGGCGGAAATATCCGGGCGCAAAGCGCCCAAGTTGCGGATGCCTTATGCCGTGGCATACGCGGCAGGGATGGCCTCGACCGCGTGGGCGGCGATTACCGGAGGAGAGCCGCCGGTACCGCTCGATGGCGTGCGGATGGCCCGCAAAAAAATGTGGGTGAGACACGATAAAGCCGCGCGAGAACTGGGATATGCGCCGGGTCCGGCGCGTGCGGCGCTGGAGCGCGCCGTAAAATGGTTTCAGATGAATGGGTATTGTTAGTTGCCGTGGCTGATTGTAGCGGCGGAGACGCGTGAAATCGCTGGGATCCGAAAACAAGCCAGTGGACGCTGGCTGTTAGCGGCCAACGGGCCCGGTGCACTGGCAGCGCAAGCGCTGAGAGACAAGTCCAACGTGGAAGGCATTGTAAGCACAGGGTTCTGCGGAGCGCTCGATCCCGCGCTGCGTATCGGTGACATCGTGGTATCGAGCGCCGAAGTTTTGTCGCCGCGGCCGTTCGTGCGGGGAGAGATTCTCTCGGTTGATCGCGTTGCGGTGACCGCTGCCGAAAAACGCGCGCTACGCGAGCGAACCGGCGCGGCCGCCGTTGAAATGGAGGCCCGAGTGGTGGAGGCCAAAGCCCGCGAATGGGGCGTGCCGTTTCGATGCGTGAAGGCGGTGTCCGATCTGGCAGCTGAAGATATGCCTCTGGACTTTAATTTGTATCGTGACTCGGAAGGGCGGTTCTCGCGGAGCCGCATTGCTCTAGCCGCAATTGCGCGTCCATTTTCCGTCATGCCGCGTTTACAGCGGCTAGACCGGCATTGCCGTGTCGCTGCCGAAAGATTAGGAGAGTTCTTTGCCGACTGCACACTCTAGCGATCTGGCCGCGGAAATCACCCCTGCACGCGCCTCGACTATGCAGGCCGCCGTGTATAAGGGCGCAAGCATCGTCGAGGTGGAATCGGTTCCCATTCCCGAGATTGGTCCGGGCGAAATTCTCATCCGCGTGGAAAGCTGCGGAATCTGTCACACCGACCTGAAGAAAATCGCCTACAATCTACTGGCGCCTCCGCGCATCTATGGTCATGAGACGGCGGGTGTGGTTGCGGCCGTAGGCGCGGGTGTCACACGCTACGTCCCGGGAGACCGTGTCATCGTCTTTCACCACATTCCATGCGGCCAGTGTTTCTACTGCATGCGCAAGCTATACGCCCAGTGCCCGGTTTACAAGAAAGTGGGCGTCACGGCGGGATATGAACCCGCCGGTGGTGGATTCGCACAGTATGTCCGGGTGATGGATTGGATCGTCGAGCGTGGGGTCGAAAAAATCCCAGCGGGTGTTTCCTACGATCAGGCGTGCTTCGTCGAGCCTGTGAATACCTGTCTCAAGGGCGTGAAACTGGTCGATCCTCAGCCTGGAGACGTGGTGGTAGTTCTAGGACAAGGACCGATTGGCCTCATCTTTACGATGATGGCCGCGCGCACGGGAGCGCACGTTCTGGCCACGGACACGATGCCAAGCCGGCGCGGACTTGCCGAAAAGTTTGGCGCCGAAGCGACGTTCGACCCTAAGGACGATAGTCTAAAGACACGGGTTGCCGCCATGACGGACGGCCGTGGCGCGGACGCGGTGATTGTGGCAGCATCCGCCAAGGGAGTGGTCGAACAGGCCGTGAGTTGCACCCGTCCGGGCGCCCGCATCCTGTTGTTCGCCCAAACTTCGCATCAGGAGCGCATCGAAGTCTCGGGTGCAGCCATCTGTATGGAAGAACGGATGTTGTTCGGCTCCTACAGCGCGTCCGTGGACCTGCAGCATGAGTCCGCGGAACTGGTCTTTAGCGGGGCTCTTCCGGTCGAAGACCTAGTGTCCCATCGATATCCATTAAGCCAGATTCATCAAGGGATTGAGCGGGCGTTGCATCCCGACGACGGATCGTTGAAGATAGTGGTACAACCACAGAGGTGAGCTTAGAGTGACTCAGCAGATGACGGCCGCCGTACTGTACGGGAAAGAACACCTTCGTATTGAAACGGTTGACGTTCCTAAGATCGGACCGGGAGACGTCCTGGTGCGGGTTCGCGCCGCGCTGACGTGCGGAACCGATGTGAAAGTGTTTCGGCGCGGTTACCATGCGCGGATGATTCAGCCGCCCGCCCTATTCGGGCATGAATTGGCAGGCGACGTCGTGGCGATCGGTCCGGACGTCCAAAATTTCAAGCCAGAGGATCGCGTAGTGGCGGCCAATTCCGCCCCTTGCGGAACATGCCATTTTTGCCTGCGGGACAAGGAAAATCTCTGCTCGGATCTGTTGTTCAACAATGGCGCCTACGCCGAGTACATCCGCATTCCGGAGCGAATTGTCCAAAAAAATATGTACTCGATTCCGGAACACGTAAGTTATCAGGACGCCGCCCTGGTCGAGCCGCTGGCATGCGTGTTACGAGGGCTGGAGGAAACCGGGGTTCGTCCGGGCGATACGGTCGCGGTGATTGGCCTTGGTCCCATCGGTATGATGTTCGTGCGGCTCGCGAAAACCGTATACCAGGCTCGGGTGATCGCTGTGGGTCGCCGCCAGTCCCAGCTCGATAGAGCCATCCGCATGGGCGCGGACGAGACCGTTCTGAACAACGAAGGCGCCGATCCCGTGGGGCCCGTTCGTGCGCTCACCGGTGGCCGGGGCGCGGATGTTGTGATTGAGGCTGTCGGATTACCTGAGGTATGGCAGCTCGCGGTTAAGTTGCTGAGCCGCGGCGGGGTCATCAATTTCTTTGGCGGCTGCCCTACCGGAACGCAAGTCGGCATCGACACGAATTTGCTGCATTACTCCGAGCTGACCCTCAAAGCCAGCTTCCACCACACCCCCGCGCTGGTGCGCAAGGCCTTGGACACGGTAAGCCGAGGCTTCATCACCGCACGAGACATGGTGAATCGCGTCGAGCCGCTCTCGAATCTTCTGGAAGTGATGCGGCACCTGATGAGCCACAACGGCCACCTGAAAACCGCGATCATCCCTTAACGTGTTCCTGGGTCCCACCGCATTCCTGGCGTCTCCCGAAGCGATGGGGCGCGAGTGGCCGCTCAACGACGCGCTGGCCTACACGCGCTGGCTAGCCACCCATCACTACGAGAATTTTCAGGTGGTCAGCTTCCTGCTACCCAAGCGACTGCATCAGGACTTCTATAACGTCTATTCCTTTTGCCGCTGGGCCGACGATTTAGGCGATGAGATCGGCGACACCGCCGAGAGCCTTCGCTTTCTGAAATGGTGGCGGGAGCAGTTGCAGGGCATGTATGCCGGCCGTGCGACCCATCCTGTGTTTGTTGCACTCAAAGGAACCGCCGCGCGGCATGAACTCCCCGAAATCCTTTTTGACGATTTGATCAAAGCGTTCGAGCACGATCAGACGGTCACGCGTTATCGCGATTTTGACGAATTGTTCCAATACTGCCGTTATTCCGCAAATCCGGTCGGGCGGCTGGTGCTGGGACTGTGCGGCTATCGGGATGAACATCGCCAGGCGCTGTCTGATGCCACTTGCACGGCCCTGCAACTCGCCAATTTCTGGCAGGACGTGACGGTGGATCTGCTCAAAGACCGCGTCTACCTTCCCCTGGACGTAATGGCGAGGCACGGCTACCCGGTGGAGGACTTGTTCGAACGCCGCTTTGATCCGCGTTTTCGGGAAGCGATGAAGGAGGCCGTCCGTGTGGCGCGCGATCTCTTTCTGAAAGGGCTGCCTTTGGCAGGGCAAGTAGATCGGAGACTCGCCATCGACCTGGAGCTGTTCAGCCGCGGTGGTCTGAAAGTCCTCGAAAAGATCGAACAGCAGGACTACAACGTTCTGCGTGCGCGGCCGGCGATCTCCAAGGTAGAACGGGTAGGTCTGCTGCTGGGCGCAATCACGCGCCGGGCATTCTCTCGCGCGGCATGACGGTCCAGGAGTCCTACGCGTTCTGCGAGCGCGTGGCCCGGCGTGAAGCCAAGAATTTTTACTATTCCTTCCTTTTGCTCGCTCCCGGGCAGCGCCAAGCCATGTGCGCGATCTACGCCTTCATGCGTTACTGCGACGATCTGAGTGATGATGAATCGATCGCGGACCGTGCCAGCGCGATCCTCCGCTGGCGCGAAGACCTGGAGACGGCATTCGCGGGCCACGCACCGGAGCATGCTTTGTGGCCCGCCTTCATCGATGCCGTCGCCCGGTACAACATCCCCCACATTTATTTCTTCGAAATGATCGACGGCGTGAGCTCGGATTTGGAGCCACGCCGCATCCAGACATTCGACGAGCTTTACGCCTACTGCTATCAAGTGGCGAGCGTGGTGGGCCTCACGATCATCCACATTTTTGGTTTCGACTCTCCCGACGCCCTCAAGCTCGCCGAGAAATGCGGGATCGCGTTTCAATTGACTAACATCTTGCGTGACGTGCGCGAAGACGCGGAGAAGGACAGAGTGTATCTGCCGGAGGAAGATCTGCAGCGCTTCCACGTGGTGAACCTGACCGAACGCTCTGAGCCGCTGCGGGAGTTGCTGGCGTTTGAAGCCGCGCGCGCCGGTCAGTATTATCGGGAATCCGCGCCCCTGGTCGCGATGGTTCATGCCGGGAGCAGGCCCTCGCTGCGCGCGCTGATTGGGATCTATTCGCGGCTGCTCGATCGCATCGTCGCATCGGACTACGACGTGCTCTCGCGGAGAATCCGCGTTCCCACCTGGCAAAAGATCTGGATCTTATTGCTCTCGCGCTGGGCCTGAAAAACGCCCTAAGGTTATTTAAACACCCACCGAAGCCCGGCCATCGGCCCCTTTAGGGTTCCCTCAACGTAGTTATCGGTATTGGGACTGGTCTTGAAGTGGAAGATCTTCGCGCCCGCGAAAATCTCGATGTGCCCGACGCGCCCCACCAGGGATACTTCGGACTCCCACTGCTCCGCTTTGTGCGGGAATCCGAAGGCCGAGCCGCGCGCTTCTATCCGAAAATGTTCCGATGGAACATATTCAGCTCCAAGGCCGAAGGTGGGAAAGATGATGTTCTTGGTGGAAAAGGCCGGAGAGAACGTGGCGCTGGTTTCAAACGGCGCGTTGATCACCGGGTAGACGCTGGTGTATTGAACTTCCCAAAGCGTCTTGACGCGGAATTTGGATTTCTCCGGCGGACTGGGCCACGTCAGATAATTCCAGGTGACTTTCAGATTCCGCAGCCGGAAGGAATTTGACAGGTAGTCGTTCGCCGGAATGGATTGGCTGAAGATTTCCAGGTTCTGAGTGGAAGTGGAGTTCCCGCTTCCGTTGGTCTGAAAATACGATAACTCAAGCCGGTTATACTTTCCAGCCGGAATCGCGAGTTGGATGCCCGGAGCGCGCTTGTTGTCGTCGGGCAGAGTAAGATTGCCGTCTCCCGCGACAACGGAAAGGGATTGCTTCCCTCCGATAATGTTCGGCGTCCCCGCGCTCAGCCAATAGAAGATCGAAAAAGACCCGACGCCGTCTATATCGTCCGTCGAGGTATCTGGCGTCTTGGTGGAAGCTGGCGCGGTCGTGACTGTGGGAGTTGGAGTGGAAACTGGAGCGGGTGTCTGGGGTTGCCCCGCTGGAGCCTGCTGCTGGCCTAATAGGAGCGTGCATGAAAAGCACAGCAGCCCCACCGGGATGGTTAACTTCACGCGTTCCTCATTCTTTTTGTGGTCAAAACCCCTTTTGTTAATTGTAACGGACGTACGTCAGATGGTCTTGGTTGCGCCGGCATCCATATCTACCAGAGATCCGTGCATCAGCCTGCCCTCCGGACTGGCAATGAAGGCGACCAATGCCGCGATATCCTCGGGTTCGCCAATGCGGGCGATCGCGTGTTCCTCTACATAGCGGCGCTCGGCGGCCGGAAGGTCGATTTGTTTTTCGACTGCGAACGCTTTCAAGCGGCTCTCGAAACGGGCCGTGCGAATTGTGCCCGGATTGATCGCGTTTACTTGCACGCCGTCGCGGAGTCCGGTCTCAGCCATGGCCTTGGTAAAGGACAGCAGGGCCGCGTTCACCGATCCTCCGATGGTGAACTGGCTTCCGGGAGTCCGGCCGCCCACACCAGAGATGAAGATCAACGAGCCGGAGGCAGCCTTTAGATGAGGCCAGGTGGCACGAGTCAATCGGACCGACCCAAAAAACTTCAGGGCGAATCCATCCGCCCAATCGTCCTCGCTCAAGTTTTCAAACTCGCCGCGCTTGGTCGCTCCGGCGTTGTTCACGACAATGTCAATCGCGCCGAAACGGCGCAGGGCGAACTCAGCCAGGTGGACGGGTGTCTCCGGCTTGCGAAGGTCGAGTGCGATCGCCGCCGCCGCTAAGCCAGCCGAACCGAAGTCTCTGACGTCCGGATTCAGTGCATCGCCGTCGCGCGCGCACAGGACCGTCTGGGCTCCTTCTCGCGCCAGCCGCAACGCGATGGCCTTGCCGATACCCCGGCTTGCGCCCGTTACGATGGCGGTTTTTCCATTCAGTCTCATGCGTCTCCACTAGTGTAGGCTCATAGACATAGCCTCGTAAACATGCGCCTCAGAATTCTGCTCCTCCTGTTGCTGGCCGCTTGTATTGCACGGCTTTGGCTGATGCCGCTTCCTTCCAGTTTCTGGGTGGACGAAATGGTTTCGGCGTTCGTGATTCACTATGGCGCCGCCCATCCTTCCCTGGCGGTTGCTCCTCAAGTAACGGCGACGATTTACTACTGGCTGCCCCGCGTGTCCGAGGCGCTGTTTGGATTTTCGGAAGTGGCGTACCGCATCCCCTCCTTGGTGGCGTTGGGCGCGGCACTGTGGCTCATCGGACGCTTGGCGGCCCGCCTGATCCATCCCGATGCCGCATGGTTCGCCGTCTTCGCTTGCCTGGGCTTACGCGGGTTCAACTACGAAGCTGCCGATGCCCGGCCGTACGCCTTTGGAACGTTCATCGCCGCGGCCGCGCTCTGGTTCCTGGTGCGCTGGCTGGACACGGCGCGTTGGCGCGATGGACTACTGTTCGTGCTCTTCGCTGCGCTGTTGTGGAGAGTCCATCTGGTCTTTTGGCCGTTCTATGTGGTCTTTGGGTTGTACCTGTTGGTGCGGCTGGCCCAGCACGAAACCAGAGTGACCTGGCTCAATGCCGGCGCGATCCTGGGATTGCTCGCGCTCGCGCTGGTGCCGGTTCTT
>Ga0070734_10004280_pt1 | contig 13749 bp, 9 predicted proteins | sample Coa_R1_8_FD_66444 | JGI IMG/M metagenome (GOLD analysis project Ga0070734, IMG submission 66444) | Surface soil microbial communities from Centralia Pennsylvania, which are recovering from an underground coalmine fire - Coalmine... | ecosystem: Environmental > Terrestrial > Soil > Unclassified ...
CAGGGTCCAGTGAACCCCGCCGAAGGTATAAGCCGTATTCGCCGCCGGGAAATCCTTCCCGACCTTCCCGACGTACACCCCCTCCCTCTCCGTGAGTTTCTTCTCCGTATCCGGCTGGTTGGCATAGATCATCCGCGCCTCCGGATCCAGGAAGATCATCGGCCCATAGAGCGGCCTGCCCCAGAGTTTGCCGCCATCCTCCTCCGAAGCCGACTTCGCCTCAGCGAAATACTGCTTGCACCTGCGAATCATGTCCGTCTCCTGCGGCGCATGAGAGAGATGCGCCTCCTCGGCGGCACAGAGTGGCGCCCCTGTCTCCAGAGCGGCTTCGAAAGCGCTATCAGAAACCGTCTGGGTCTGTTCCTTGGGAGGAAGGATTGTAAAAGTTGCGAAGGCAACCAGAATCACCGTCCATATCGAGATCATCCTCATTTCCTTTCTTTCACTACGGTACATTTCGTAACCGGGTCCTTCACGGCCTGGCGATAACGGGGAGCGGTTTGAGCGCATCGTGTCTCCAACGGGTGCCATCGCAGCGAACTTCGCGTCGCCAGAAACCCGTCAGCACACTTCCGTAGCGATAGATAAACGCGACATCGGTCGCGTCACCCTCCGTGGCGACCGCTACCACATGCAGCGTCGCTCCGGGGAGGTCTGCCTCTCTCCATGGAAAGGCGGGCGGTCCCTTTTCCGATAAGGAATCCCAGAGCGCGCCGAAGGCGAGGTCCGGCTGCCTCTCTCTCTGGCGTGTATAGGTCGCCAGCGCCAGAAATTCCGGGTGTTGTGCAACGGGCAGATCCTCCCATCGCAGGCCCCGCTCACTCCATGCCGCGCCTCGCAGCTCCGACGGAAGGCTGCCCAGCAAGCGCCAGTGCGGACGCAGGAGGGGGGAGCGGATCAGATCCCACTCCTCCAGGCCATAGAGATCCTGTGCGCCATCCGCTATGCCGGGGGCATCCAGTTGCGCATCGGAGAGAGAGGCAACCTCGACCAGGTCCTCAAACGACAGCTTACCGCTCCTGCGCCGTGCTTCGGCCCAGCGGGCGAAGAGCCGATGGGGGACTTCCGCGCGTTGGTCGTGCAGAAAACCGGCGCCACGGAACTGGAGCCAATCGTCCTCATACCGCCATCGAAGCCGCATGGCTGCCGAGAGGGAGGAGAGCGCCTCCGCCAGGGAAGACGCATGCAACGTAACGGCGTCCGGTGGGTAGAAGCGCGTAAAGTAGTCGCCCAGAATATCCCTCCCGGTCGCCAGATGCAGCGCTTCCAGCACGTCCGCCGTCGTTACACCCGGTGTGCGCCCGCTTTCCTGATTCTCTGAACTAACCTGCATACAGGATTGGGGCGTGAGGGAAATGCGCTGCTCCGTATCTGCAATGCGGCCTAGATCGGCAGGCCGGCTCCCGAAAGACTGCAGGCTGCGGCTGACGCCGACCGCCGGCACACACTGGGTGCGGATATGCGATACGCGGCTGTACCCGGCATCGCCGCCGACCTCTTGCGCGGCGAAGATCACGTCGCCCTGCAATTGGACCTTGCCCGGTTCCAGGACCGTCAGGCGCAGATCCACTTGCGAGACTTGCACGCTGGAAAAGGCTGCAAGGCCGAGTGGTTCCTTCCCGATGCCGCTCCGCCACGCTTCCGGCAGGCCCGAACCGGGGCGCGTAGGGGGAAAAGTCGGCAGCACACCCTGTTCGACCTCCTGGGGCAGGGGCCACTGTCCATAGGCAGGATGGGGGCGGAAGATCAGATCCTGGCCCGCGTGCAGAGCCGTCATGGCGGCGGGAGGCGAAAATACATCTGCACGATGGCCCAACCCGGCCCGGCCAGGTTCTCCAGGAACGGCGTATGCTCCGGGTTCGCGCCGATTGCCACCTGCCTCGCTGCTTCCGGCGAGAGCGCCAGGTAGCGGCGGTAGCGCTGCATCTCGCTGTCCAGTGCGAGCAGGGCCGCATTGTGGTCTCGGACACGCAACGCCTCCTGGAGGCGGCGGGCATTCCGCTCCTGTACCAGCTCATAGCGATAGGCGCCTCCCGTGCGGCTCCGTTGCCAGGTAAAGCCGAGGAGCGACCCCACGGCGCGCATCACCGCCCGGAGGGATCGGTCCCGGCAGAAGAGCGTCACCTTCTCGTCTGCAACGGAGGGCGCGGCGCACAGGCTCACGCCAGTCGCTGCCTGCAACTCCCTGCAGAGCGCCTCAAGAGCGACGCCCCTCTCGCGAAGGCTCACTTTGCGATCCAGGCGAAGGTCCGTGATCTCCGCCTCTCGGGGGGCGGTATGGGCTGCCTGTGCCTCTTGCCCATCATGCGGCAACCCTGCCTCCAAATCGGCCAGATCCTCCAGCGGCAGCCAGGCCCAGCGGCGCAGCGCCGTGATAAGGGGGCGGTTCAGGTAGCTCAGATCTCCGTCGCCGATCTCCTGCCGGAGGCGCGCACGTGCCTCCGAGAGCCTATGGCGGATCCGACCGACAGGCGCCCCGACCATCCGGGAGATCTCTTCATATGGGTAACCCTCGAAGTAGTGCAGCACGATGACTTCCCGCTCCTGGACCGGCAGATTGCCGATGAGCGTGCGCAGTTCGGCGGCATCGGTCCAGGCGATGGGAGGCTGCGAAGCGGGAGGGGGCTGGATCTGATCTAAAGAGACGTGACTGCGCCGCCGACGCAGGCTTTGCAAAAATTCTCGATGCGCGATGCGCACCAGCCAGTGCTGGAGAGGAGCGCGCCCTTCAAAGGTCGGCAGACTTCGCCAGGCGTGCAGGAAAGTCTCCTGGGTCAAATCCTCCGCCGTGTCCGGGTTGCCGGTCAGATACAGTAAGTAGCAATAGATATGCGGATGGAGCTGGCGTACCAACTCCAGGCTCGCCTCCCCGCTCTCCTGAGAACTTGAAGCGCACGATAGCAGGGAGGATGCTGGAACCGGCATCCTCTCCACCCCTTCCCGCGTCCCTATTCCCTGATGTGTTTGTTGACTCTCCACGCTCTTCATCCTTCCTCAATAGAAAAGATGCCGTAGGAGCGCAGATCGTCCGAAAATTTTTTCCGTCGGTACAAAAAATCAGCCATCCCGAATTCGGGATGGCTGATAAGGAAGAAGCCGGTCATGAAGCGTGAAGGCGTCTACTCCTCCGCGCTCTCCTCTTCCGGAGTACTAAACTGCCCCAGATTGGTGGTACAGCGCGCTTTCAGCAGATCCAACAGAGGCGCGGGAGCGATGGTCTGGCCGATATTGTAGTAGGCCGCGAACTTGCTCGCCAGCAGCTCAGCAGGCACATCGGCTTCGATCATGGTCTGCCCGATGTTGATATAGAGCCCTCCATCCGCCAGATAGGATAGGTAACCCGCTGTCACCTTATTCTGCCCCAGAGAGTGGGTAATGGACATTTCGGTCTCGGCAATAGTGACGCTTACCCCGGTGATCTGTAACTTGCTCATCAGAGCGCCCTGCACGCCGGGGGAAGCTAACAGGATGCCGACGACCTGAAGCGCCTCGAACTTTTCCGCCGCCAGCGCGGCGGGCACATCCGGCTTGAAGAGAGCGATGCCCACCAGAACGAGTTTCTGCCCGGAAGGCATCGCCTCCAGCGTTGCCTTGGAGAACTCGATCCATGGCTCGAGCATGACACGATAGTCCGAAGAGATCTCCACCAGGGAGCCGACATCTGTGGTAGCGATGTGCGTCATCGCCGTCCGCAGGTTCTCATCGATCAGCACCACGCCCACGGAACCGATCGATTCGACCTGCGCGATCTGCTCCGCAGTCACTCCACGCAGATCCAATACCCCGACATTACGGATCTGTTTGCCCGGTATCCCTTTCACGACCCCCATGTTGCCGCTCTGCCCGGGTTGCAGTTCTTTCTCATCTTCGTCTTGCGTCGCTTCTGTTTTAGGATCCTCTGCCATGATTTGCTCCTTCCCAACGTTCGGCACGTGGGTGTCTTTTCTTACGGTTTTGTCGCCCTGAGATAATCCAGTTTAATAGGAACTGTGGCGCTCCACGCTTCATCCGAAGAGGTCGCACTCCGTGCAGTCCAAATTCGCTTATCACGCGAATTTCGCGAGGAGATCCCCAGCCTGGTGCATAGGGCTGGCGCGATAGCTGGGAGAGATTGGGCAGACTCGTCTGAAAGCGCGCCCGTAACCCGATCATTACCTGGGTAAATGCCTCCCACTCTGCCCCTGGTTCCTGACGGGAGGCCAGAATGCGGCGATGCAGTCCCCGCTCCTGCTCCGCTGTCAGCTCCAGCGCCCTTTGGAAGACGCTCTCTAACGCGCGATCCAGATCCCTCTTATTCATCCTCTGTCTCCTCGTCCCAGACCCGTAACTGCCTGGCCAGATGCCTCCGACAATCCGCCAGTTTGCGTCGGATCGTGCTCTCCGGTATTTGCAACAATTCCCCGACTTCGCGACTGTTCATCTGCAAAAAGTAGCGCAACACCGCGATCTCCCGATCCTGTGGATCCAGCGTTCCCAACGCACGCATTACGTCCAGGCGCAGCGCCGGATCCTCCTCCGGCGTCTCCGCTGAGGAGTGCAGGGCATCGGCGACGGCTACGGAGGCGCGGTTCCGACGCCAGGCATCGGTGGCCAGGTTGCAAAGCACACGGCGCAGCCATGCCCGCTGTGAGGGCGCTTCAAAATGGCAGACCATCCCGAAGTGCTCCCAGGCGCGAAGGAAAGCCTCTTGGGTGAGGTCTTCCGCCTCACAGCGCGTTGCCCCGCGCGCCAGCGCAATCGCATAGACGAAGCGCACATGCGTATGATAGAAGGCATCGAAGGGTTCCATGGATTTCTCAAAAACTAAAACGGTTCCCGGCCTCTAAAGTGTTCACTGGTAAACTGACGGTATCGTTTTTGCAGCCGCTTACCCCGATGAAAATCATCGGGGTATAGCGCGGAGATTACCGGGCGGGTTGCGGGGTGATGTGCGCCGCGACGTCGGTGGCGAGGTCAGGCAGATGCAGGGGCAGGTCGCCCGTTTCGGAACGGACGGCGACGTTTTCGGTTTTGGTGATCTCTCCGGTGTGCGTGTCCCACCAGGCGATGGTATACGTGCCGCGCGGCAGGCCATGCAGCGTGGTCGAAGCGCCCTTGATGACGGGAACAGCCTTGCCCTCTGCAACGTTCTTCCAGTTGTGGGCGGCGTTCTGCGCCCAGACGATGGCCTCCTGCCCGTGGATCTGCCCGTAGAGATTGACGTTCGGGTAACGGCTGCTCCGATAGCCGGAGAGCGTGATGCTATCCAGGCTGGTCCAGTCGCCCTCCACGTTCTCCAGCGTGACCGTATGCGCCCCCGCCGGAACCTCGATGGCGTACTCCTTATGGAACACCGCCTGATAGATGCCGTACTCCTGTTTGAACTCGGTCTTCTGGTATTCCGGCTTCCGGTTGGGATCGGTGGGCGGCACGGCGCTCAGGTTCAGTTCGCGGATGGGCTTGCCGTCCACCAGAATGCGGATGCGGCTGCTGCTGGAGACGGTGTTGACTTGCAGGGCGAAGCGACCCGGATGGCTATAGCGGACATGGAAGGTCGGGGTGGTGCGGAGGTCGGCCTTGGAGGGCGAATAGAGGAACTCCGGCAGAGCCGCGCTCCCGGCAAGCCCCTGCGGCGTGACGGTAAAGTCGGATTGCGCCGCTTTGCCCCAGCCCGTGCCTGAAGGGATGGTGAGATCGGTGAAGGTCTCCGGGCCATCGGTGGTACGCGGCGGGTCGAACTCGAGGGGCTTCCAGGGGCCTGCGGTCCAGTGTACCGTATCGGTAAAGCGGCGGAAGGCGACGAACGGGGTATAGAGGTTCTCCGGCGCGACATAGTTGTCCCACCACCAGAGCATCGCGCCGCCCGCATTGCCGGACATGGCGGAGGCCCAGAGGCCATTGTGCAGATTGACGCCCTTGCCATTCGGATCGTACTTGCGGTCGGTATCCCGCCAGTCGATGCCGAATTCGGCCATCAAGTGCGGCTTGCCGTAGGCGATAAACTGCGCGGCGTCGTTGTGGATGACGGGCGCATGGTCGGGGATATTGCCGGTCCCGTAGTTGTGGGTCATGGTGAAGTCTATTTCGGGCAGCTTCCATACCGCATCGTCGCCGTAGGTGGTCGAGACCAGGTGGCGGAAGGGATCGGCGGGCGGCCCGGCGAACACACCGACCCCCTTGATATAGCTGGCCATATCTTCAACCCAGTAGGCGGGCGCATTCGCCTCGTTCCAGAACTCCCAGGCCTGTATGTGGGTGCGATAGCCGTAGCGGGCCAGGATGTAGCGGAGCCGCTGCCGGTAGAGCTTACGGGCCGTCGGGTTCGTCCAGAAGTCCGCCGGCTGGGCGCACGGCCCGCCGTTGGCCGCATTGTAGGGGTTCTTGGGCCACTGGCCCTCGCCGAAGAAGCCGCCCGTGGTGAACTCGCCGTAGGTTCCGAAGCAGAGCATGGCGTAGACGCCGTGCTGCTCCGCCGTATCCAGCATGGTGTCCAGCTTCCAGGCGTGGTCCAGGCTATACGCGCCCAGGCCATGGTAACCCCAGGTGGGCGCGTCCGGCTCCCTGGTCTCCGGAGACCACTCCAATGTGGTATTGAAATTGTTCATCCAGATACGGATCCAGTTGCCACCCGCCTTGCCCAGCGAAGCCAGCCAGGTATCGAAATCGTAGGTCCCCCGTCCTCCGGCCCAGCACATATTCTCTCCGACGGCAAAGAAGGGTGTTTCGTCTGCAAAGGCGAACATCGCCGGGTTGCGCCTGCTGCGGCCCACAAAGCCCGGATCTGTCCCTACCGTCACGGTACACTGCGCCTCCGGCAGGCGGACCGTGCCGGTGCGGTCCTTCGCCTGGACGCGGTAGCGCCAGGTCCCGACCGCATCCGGGGCGAAGCGCACCTTCCAGACCGGCTTGCCGATCGGCTCCAGCTTCTCGTCGCGCCCGTTAACCAGTTGGCGCGTGTACTCCTGGAAGAGGAAACCGTTGACGCGCACCGTCTTTCCCTGGGGCGAGGTGAACTCGGCGGAGACATCCACATCGTCCGGATCGAACGGGTTGTCATAGGTGGCGGCCAGATCGAGCGTCAATTCCAGCTTGCCGAAGCGGGGCAGACTGGCACGATTGGCGGAGGCGGCGCGCAGGGCCAGGGGCGCATGCTGGGCGAAGACCGTAGGCTTTCCCTCCGGATTTGCCAGGGCCAGAAGCGCGAGTAGGGCGGGAAGGGGCATGACATCACCTCACTGTGCGATGAAAATTTATACAAAAAAGTGCATTGGCGGCAGGAATCAGCCGGATACATGACGAATCGAACAAAACGTTCTCAGGCGAGCGGTCTCCCGTCGAGACAAGAAGCGTTTCAGAGCAAGATTCGCGTTTCGGTTCTCCGTCTCCTCTTTCGACATGTTTTCGCTCCGCCCCTCCCGTTCCCGCAGACGGGCCGCACCACCGACCGCGCGACCTGCGAAGGTCACGCAACACCAAAATCCAGTAACGAGAGAAAACGCCATGAAATGTCCATCTCCCCCCAGGCCGTCTACGAACGGCTTCACCCTGATCGAGCTGCTCGTCGTCATTGCGATCATTGCCATTCTGGCTGCCATCCTGTTCCCGGTCTTTGCGCAAGCCCGTGAGAAGGCCCGGCAGACCTCCTGTCTGAGCAACTGCAAGCAGATGGGGTTAGCGACCATGATGTACGTGCAGGACTACGACGAGACCTTCCCCATCGCGCTGTATTTTACCGCCGATGCTTCCGGCCCCTGCACCATGACTTCGTATCATGAAGTGGTTCCCTACCAGAAGAACGCCCAGATGCAGATCTGTCCCTCCGATTCCTCCCAGTTGGATGTCGCGGCGGCGTTGAACAACCTGCACGCTCCGCCCGCCTGCGCCACCTCCGCACCGCTGGCGAAGGTGAGCTACCAGCCCAACTATGCGGTCATTCCGTTCGCCAATCCGCCCGGCTCTCCGAACATCCAGGTGGTGACGCTGGCCCAGATCAACTTTCCCGCCCAGACCTCGGAGTTCTCCGATGCCACCGTATCCGCCGGAGGGAGCTATCCGCTGCTCAGTGCGCCCATTCAGGGCCGCCACATGGGCAATGTGAACGCCGTATTTGTGGAGGGGCATGCCAAGGTGGTCAAGGCCAAGCCGGATACCGGTACGGGAACGGTCCAGTTGACCTTTATCGCGCTGGACGGCAAGCCGGGCAAAGGCTATGTGGTCACGGATGCCGGCTACTACCAGGGCCTGTTCGCCCTCTACGGCATTCCGTAACCCCCGCGATCCGGGCGCGATCACCGATGAGATTACGCTCAATCCGACGCATTTCGCTACGCCCCCAACGGCGGTCTTGTATACTCTTGGCGGAGAATTTCGGTTTGTAGGGCAACCCCTGTGGTTGCCCTCTTCCAACCTCCCGTGGTTGCCCATGTAGGGGCGAACCTGTGTGTTCGCCCTGGGCAGACACGGAGCCTAAAGGGCAGACACATAGGTCTGCCCCTACATCCGGATTCTGGCGCTCCGATAGTATGTGACAAATGTCAACCAGCAATTGCCCAAATTCCGGACAGCAATAGGGGCAGAAAAGATGGATTTGGCACATAAAAGTAGGGTATAGTGAATCATGCGAACGACCGTATTGTAAGGGGGATATTCGGCTATATTCCCATCGTTTCGCGCCGCAGTTGCTGGTTCTTTGTGCTGGCCTGCTCTGTAATTATTATTTTGCTCGTTGCTTTTTCGCACTCTGGACCTTGATGCGTTTCCTGCTCTTGAGGTTATCAGTATGCTTCCTCCCAAACTCCTTATTAAACTCATTGGGCGGCCTGCCGTTCAGTTCGGTGATACCCCTCCCAAGTCTCTTAGCGCAAAGAATGACTTCCAGCTTCTAGTCGATTTAGCCCTACAGGATGAAGCTTTCCAATCATCAATTTGCCGCATTAAACTAAATAAATCATATACAGTTTACAAGGCTAATGGTGAGACTTTTGTAAGTGGCGAGACTTTTGTAAGGAACAACCTGAATCGATTGCGTATCTGGCTTAAAACGCAATGCAATTCTGAGCACGCCTCGAACACATCCTATCTGGAGAATGCAGTCAATCGAAAGGATGGCTTCCTCAAGTTCTCTCATCTGTGTGATACAGACCTGCGTCAGTTCCAGGCTGCATTGGCGAAGGCGCGACAGGACCGCACTCGTTCAGCGCTTCTCGATTTGCAGGCCCATGTCGAGCGCATCGGACAAAACCGTCTTCTGCGTTCAGCCGACAATCCAAAGGGCTGGGTCGAGGAGAGTGGAGTATCGAACCAGGAATTGCGAAAACATATCGACCGGAAGAGCCAACAATTCGAGGACGATTTGAAAGATGCGCGCGTGCTGCTGCACAGCATCAAGCTGTTTAATGTTCCGCAACGAATCACGTTTTTTGATGTGGGTCAAATAGAAGTCCTTGAGAAGAAGTTCTCGCAAACGGAAGCGGAACCGGGGACGATGCTCGCCCTGATCGGTATGGGAGGTATCGGCAAGACAACCCTGGCGACCGAATACGCTTATCGTCACAAAGACGACTATCGGTTTGTCCTCTGGCTGAATGCCGCAGATCGCAGCAGTCTGCAATCCCAATATGAGCAAATCGCGGAATGGCAAGGTCTTGTATTGCCCGGTCTGTGGGAAAGCCGGGCAGAGTATTCCAGAAAGAAGGTCATTGAGTGGCTGGCTTATACACGTCGCTACCTGCTGATCTTCGATAACCTCAATAATCCAAATTTCCTCAACGAGTTCTTACCCTCCAATCCGTGTGGTCACATTTTGATCACGACACGGTTATGCACTTTCGAAGGTAGACCGGTCGTATCTATCCCGCTCGAATGCTACACCCACGAACAGGCCATGAGGTTTTTTGAGGCGCACTCCAAAGGTCTCAATATCTTGCAGGATCGTGCAGTGTTAGCAGCCATCGTTGAGGCTCAAGGAGGGTTGCCCTTGACGCTGAGGGAGGCAGCAAGGGCATTGCGTGCGTCGCCCTGGAAAACCTCTGAGCAGTATCTGCAGAAACGGAAGGAACTCGCCCAGACTGCTGCGGTCACCAATCCCACGATTATTGATGCAGACGGAAACCAGGTTCCATCCGAAGTGTATGTCACCTTCATGGTGTCGATCAATCGGCTTCCCCAGGCCCCCAGGGAACTCTTGCATCTGCTCGCCTTTATGGGCTCAGCGCCGTTCCAATTAGATTGGTTACGGAAGGCGTGCACAGAACTCGGTGAGGTACTCCGCGACACGATCTTACAGGACCCTTTGCTACTATTCATCATGAATCTCGACTCCCTGTGCAACTGTAGCGGCGATGCGTTCCAACTGCATCGGGTAGTTCAGGCCGTTGTGCGGGCATCGCTTTCCGGCAGCGAGCAGACCCTGTGGATGCGTCGTGCGGTTGCAACCTTGCACCATATTCTTCCTGAGTTTTCAATTGAGGCTCGACCTCTCTACAACGACCTGTTGCCGCACCTGCGTGCTGTCTGCCTCGTTCCAGACGACATGGTTTGGTGCGATAAGCGCATGGCGGACCTGCTTCATCACATGGGGCACTATCTCATAGCGAACGCCATCATGGACGATGCAGAGACCTGTGTCACACGCTGCCTGACGATCCGGCGTCAGCTTTACGCGAGGGATCAGGCAGCGGAGCCGCTGATCGAGGCACTCCTGGGCATGGCGAACTATTATGGAGAGGTGGAAGAGCGTTCCCAGGTCAACGCGTATGTGCAGGAGGCTTATAAGATAGCCTTGCGGCATCTACCGGAGGGACACCCCATCTGGCCTCTCATCTATGACCGGCTGGCGTTCTGCTGTTGCAACGAGAAGAGATTCGAGGAGGCGGCGATCTGGGTGAAACAGGGACTGGTTTGCGCTACCCATCCGACAGAAATTGCCCTGCTGCGTCGTCAGATGGGCGTAATCCATTTCTTTTCAGAGCCGAGCCGGTATTCCGAAGCCTACCGCGAATTTGCACAAGCGATACAGTTATACTCGGATGAGCATGCAGAAGACATCGCGTACTGCTCCCTCAATCTGGGGCGTCTGGCCGCACACCTTGGCGAGTTTGAGCGTTCATGGGAGGAAGGCAACAGGGCGCTGGAGATCTTCGCACGCCTCTATGGCAAGGAGCATCCCGCCTACGCGACGGCATTGCTGTATTTCGCATATGGCAGGAAGGAGGAAGGCAACCTGGACAAAGCCTATGAATATGCACAACAAGCCCATGCAATCCGGGAACGCTATTTTAACCATAGTCGTGATAATCCCGCAATACAAGAGGTTGCCAACCTGCTGGAAGAGCTTGCCGACCTGCTGAAAGAGCGTGGTATGTCACCCGGCATCTCGCCTTCTGATGCCCTCCGCCAATCGTAACCCCTATCGGCTTCCGATCTCTATCTGTTTCGGTCCAGGGAAACCTGGACAACCGTTCGACCTCGCTCGGTTTGAGACGAATGTGAGATCAAAATTCTTGTGTTTCCCCTCCCCAGTATGTCAGCCTATTCTTGCAAGGCTTTGATCAGAGCCGAACGCCCTTATAGTAAAGGGGAATATTGGGGTCTAACAACCATCCGTTTCCGTTCCAACCAGTTTAGAAGTAAAGCGCATCTGCCCACCAACACAAGAAGGCGAACATCTTGGTGAGCGATTGGAGTACGCATTATGAAATCCAGGGCCTGCATAACTAGATTGGGATTTTCGATGGTTGCGTGCTGCTTAATCACGGCTGCAGCATTCATTCTAAACGGCTGTGGAGGCGGCAACGGTCAACCTTCCTCACAGTCCTCCAACACCGTCATCGTTCAGTCGAACGTCAAAGTATTACCATCGGATGGTTCTGTGATGATCACTAACATCACCCCAACAAGCGTTACGCTCACTGGCAGTGTTCCCACTCTCAGTCCAGGCACGATATTCGTTTCAGGACAGGGAAACGGCCTCATGCGGAAAGTAGTTTCAGTATCACAGTCAGGTAACAATACGGTCGTGCAAACTACGGATGGAACCTTGTTCGAGATCTTCAAGCAAGGCAAAATCAGCCTCCATAAAACGTTCGGTCCATCTGATTTCGGCACACCTACTAATGTAGCCCCTGGCGTGACCATTACCTTAATTACAGGAGGCAAGAGTGCTCGGTCAAGAGACTCTGCCTCGCTGTCGCAAAGCATACTTATCATTTTTGACGATTTGCAGATCCCAATTCCAAATGGACCGGTCCAACTCCAGAACAGCGCTTCGATTGGTCTCAACATGGATCTAGACATAGATACTGCCAATCATTCCATAAAGTTTTCTGCGAACCTATTAGGAGGATCGAATGCAAATGTACGTACGCTAGGAACCTCCTACGTGTCGCCATTCAGGCAACTGCTTTGTCACCTCCCTCTAAAACCAATAAACATCCAGACGGGGCCAATTCCGGTTATCGTTGTGCCTACCATGGACATCTATTGCACAGCAGACGGTCAGGTTCAAGCTGGACTCAACATGTCAGCAACCGGCAATACTACTGTAGGAGGGGGGGTCAATTATGCGACGTCATCGGGATGGAGTTCCTCCCCCAGTTGGGATTTACAGACATTCAGCGTAACCCCAACCCTACCCGCTTTGGCAAATGCAACATTTACCGTAACGCCTCTATACAGCGAGATTTCACTATTAATCTGGAATACATCATTAGCTTATATCCATGTTGACTGTCCCAAGTACACGTTCAAGCTTCAGTCTCAGACTTCGTCATTAAGCTTTTCTCCCTTGGAAGTCGATGAGGATTTTGATGGCATACTAGGTTCAACTTCAAAGACGTTGGGGCTCCAGGACTATTCTGCCGTTTTCAATTTCCCTTCTGTGCTCTACCCACCTACACGTACTTGGACAATGACACATACCTACAGCAACGGACAGCAGGCAACTGACTTGATGGTCATATTTTCGGAAGACAGTAATGGCAACTTCTTTGGGGTTCAGCAGCAGACTGATGGAAAGGTCATAGGTTTCTTAACGGGCGTGCAGACAGGCCATCACGTGAGTATGGACGTGAACTACCCCACCTCTAACTCCCAGAATCAATTCAATGGATCGGCGATTATCAAGCGTACTGGCAGCCTCAGCGGCAAGACGCTTGCCGGTCAGAACGCGCTTGAGGGCAGTAAGCTCACCGGTCAGGACGCGCTTGAGGCCGGTGCCGCCCCATACCCAACTGGGACATTCACAGCAGTAATAAAGTAAGGCCCAACCTCTCACTCAAGCAGCAGTCAAGGAACAAAGCATGAATATTCGACCTATCGTTTCGATATTGACCTGTGGTTTGCTGGTTGTTCTTGCCGGATGCGGCGGCGGTTCATCGTCGCCTCCCAAATCCGCCTTAGCACAAGGAGAAGCGACGACCAATGCCATTCTCAGCGGCACTACCCCGACGAATTCAACCAGTCTAAACAACGCGCTTCAATCATTTAGCAACGCTCATGCTCAATCTCCGACCGATGCACAAGCGAGCTTCGGCTATGCGATTATGCTACTGGCAACACGTGTTCAAGCAATTGCTGACAACTACAAAACAGACACCACAAACGTGAACAATGTGCTGGGCCGCGCCGTGATGTGGAACACAAGTTCATCTTCTAATTTCAATGCGGGCAACGTTGCGTTTGGGTTGCTCGCTTCCCCCGCGCTTACACGCGGTATCACATCAAATCAGGCACAGGCATTGATGAATAATCTGGAGGGAGCGCTAGCAATTG
>Ga0070734_10004281_pt1 | contig 13748 bp, 10 predicted proteins | sample Coa_R1_8_FD_66444 | JGI IMG/M metagenome (GOLD analysis project Ga0070734, IMG submission 66444) | Surface soil microbial communities from Centralia Pennsylvania, which are recovering from an underground coalmine fire - Coalmine... | ecosystem: Environmental > Terrestrial > Soil > Unclassified ...
TCGTCGTTCTACTGCGGCGTCGCCGGCGCCATGATGGTGTTCCTGTGGTTCGGGGCCGCGGAGGCCGACAGCTTCAACATCGACCTGTCGTTTCGCGTGCTGTTCATGGTGATTATCGGAGGGCTCGGCAGCCTGATCGGATCGTTTTTCGGCGCCGCCCTGATCTGGGGCCTGCCGATCGTGCTGCGCAGCCTGCCGGACGCCTTTGGTGTGTCGATTCGCGCTGCGACCGTCGAACACCTTCAGCTCATGATCGTTGGCGCTCTGATCATCTTCTTTCTGGCGGTCGAGCCGAATGGCCTCGCGCGCCTGTGGCGGATCGGAAAACAGAAGCTGAGGGTGTGGCCATTCCCGTATTAAGCAGGCAATATCCGCGGCAAAGAGACAAACGCCGGCGCGGTGCAACGCGCCGGACGGGTGGATTCAACGCAAGGAGAACGCAATGCGCGCCACGCACATCGTTCTGGGACTGGTATGCGCCATGGCCTCCGGCATGGCGACTGCGGCCCAGGCTCAGGAAAGCATTTATGTTCCACTGCTGACCTATCGGACCGGGCCGTTTGCGGGTTCCGGCATTCCGATCGCCAACGGCATGCACGACTACCTCTCCATGCTCAACGAGCGCGATGGCGGCATCGGTGGCGTCAGGCTCAACGTCGAGGAATGCGAGACCGGATACGACACCAAGAAAGGCGTCGAGTGCTACGAAGCCGTGAAGGCGAAGAAGCCGGTGATCATGAACCCGTGGTCGACCGGCACCACGCTGCAGCTGATCCCCAAGGCCTCGGTCGACAAGATCCCGATTCTTTCGATGGCGTATGGCTTGTCGGCTTCGGCCATCGGGAATGATTTCCCCTGGATCTTCAATCCGCCCGACACCTACTGGGACGGCCTGTCGATGATCTTCAAGTACATCGGCGGCAAGGAAGGCGGGCTCGAAAAGCTTAAAGGCAAGACCATCGGCTTCATCTTCTTTGAGGGCGGCTATGGCCGCGAGCCGATCCCCCTCCTGGAGCAGTTCGCCAAAGACTACGGCTTCGACCTCAAGATGTATCCGGTCACAGTCCAGGAAATGCAGACCCAGTCCGCCCAATGGCTCGGCGTGCGCCGCGACCGGCCGGCCTGGATCATCATGTGGGGTTGGGGCGCCATGAACCCGACGGCCGTCAAGGAGGCCGCCAAGATCAACTACCCGATGGATCACTTCGTCAGCATATGGTGGGGCGGCAGCGAGGACGACGCGCGGCCCACCGGGACGAGCGCCAAGGGCTACGTCAGCCTGAACTTCTCGGCCGTTGGTGCGAACTTCGCGGCGATCCGCGACATTCAGAAGTACGTGGTCGACAAGGGCGAGAGCCAGGTCGCCAGCAAGGACAAGGTCGGCGAATCCCACTACAACAAGGGCGTCTACAACTCCGTCCTGATCGCCGAAGCAATCCGCAACGCGCAGAAGCTCACCGGCCGCAAGGTCGTGAGCGGCGAGGATGTACGGCGCGGCCTGGAGACGCTCGACATCAGCGCGGCGCGCTGGGCGCAACTGGGCCTGCCGGAATTCGGCGCCCCCCTCAAAGTGTCCTGCACCGACCACAACGGCCACCAGGCCACCTATCTGCAGCAATGGGACGGCCGCAAATGGGTGAAGGTCTCCGACTGGGTCACGCCGATGACGGAGCGCGTGCAGCCTTTGCTCGAGGCCGCCGCCAATGACTACGTGTCCAAGGACCCGGCGTGGCCGAAGCGCACCGAGCTATGCGACCGAAGTTCGTGAAGGCTGGCCGTCAACAACATCGAGGTGCTCCGGCCACAACCGGAAAGCAGGTCGAGCACGCGAGGGGCAAGGCCGCGGCGCAGCCGGGCAGATTGTCTTGCATCACGCTGCGGCATCCTTGGCGCTGGACCGGCAACGGCGCGGGCAATGCCACAACCCTCAACCGCGCCAAGAGCAATCAGAGGTTGATAATGCGCGAAAGATCGCTATAATGGTTTCAATTCTGGTTACCGGGAGAAAGTCGTTGATGTCTTTGCGCACCGATCTCAAGTATTAAAAACTCCCTGTTATTTTCGCTGTTCTCAGGGAATTTCTATACCATAGCACCTCCAACTTTGGTGAAAGCCTGGTGGCCGCGTGCTCGCCGTCAACAACATCGAGGTGCTCTACGACCGGGTCATCCTGGTCCTCAAAGGGGTCTCGCTCACGGTGCCGCGTGGCGGCATCGTGGCGCTGCTCGGGGCCAATGGCGCCGGCAAGACCACGACCCTCAAGGCGATCTCCAACCTGCTGCGTGCCGAGCGCGGCGAGGTGGCGAAAGGTACGATCCTGTTCGATGGCATTGAGGTGCAGGCGCTGTCGCCCAACGAATTGGTGCGCCGCGGCTGCATCCAGGTGATGGAGGGGCGACACTGCTTCGCCCATCTCACGATCGAGGAGAACCTTCTGACGGGAGCCTTCACGCGCCGCGACGGGCGAGCCGCGATCCGCCGCGACCTCGACCTCGTCTATTCGTATTTTCCGCGCCTGCGGGAGCGCCGCTTCGCCGTTGCGGGCTACACGTCGGGCGGCGAGCAGCAGATGTGCGCGATCGGGCGCGCGTTGATGTCGCGCCCCAAGATGATCCTGCTCGACGAGCCATCGATGGGGCTGGCGCCTCAAGTTGTAGAGGAGATCTTCGAGATCGTCGGCGACCTCAATGCCAAGGAGGGCGTGTCGTTTCTGCTCGCGGAGCAGAACACCAACATGGCTCTCAAATATGCGCGTTACGGGTACATCCTGGAAAATGGCCGCGTCGTCATGGACGGCGAGGCGAAATCGCTCGCCCAGAACGAGGACGTAAAGGAGTTCTACCTCGGCATCGCGGAGGGCAAGAGGAAGTCGTTCCGGGACGTAAAGCACTACAAGCGCCGCAAACGCTGGCTGGCTTGAGTGTCTGTGAGCAATTCGGCCCTCATCCTGAGGAGCCCGCGAAGCGGGCGTCTCGAAGGATGGCAGCAAGCGAGTCGGAGCGTGCGGCCATCCTTCGAGACGCGCCGCCAAACGGCGGCGCTCCTCAGGATGAGGTCCGAATTGGTTTCGCGCGCTCGAGGATGTTTCGCGCTCTCAAGGATGAGATGTTGTACTGGCTCGCAAACAGATGATGTTGGCCCATTACGACGAGCTTGAAACCCGCGAGCCGAATGCGCGGGAGCGCCAGCAGTTTGCCCGGCTGGGCGAAACGCTTGCGCGCGCCAGGACGGCGCCCGGATGGGCGCGTCAACTTGATGGGTTCGAGTCGAATGCCGTCGCTGATCGCGCCGGCCTCGCCAGGCTGCCGCTGTTGCGCAAATCGGAACTGCCGACGCTGCAACAGGCAGAGCCGCCGTTCGGCGGCTTCAATGTGATGCCGGCCGGCAAGGCGCGCCGCCTCTTCATGTCGCCCGGCCCGATCTTCGAGCTCGAAGGCGGAGGCGCGGATCACTACGGCGTCGCGCGGGCGCTGTTCGCCGGCGGGTTCCGCTCCGGCGACATCGTGCACAACGCGTTCTCCTACCATCTCACACCCGGCGCCTTCATCTTCGAATCCGGCCTCGATGCGCTTGGCTGCGCCACGATTGCGGGCGGCGTCGGCAACACCGATCAGCAACTCGCGGCCATCGCGCATTTCAAGCCGTCGGGCTACGTAGGCACGCCGGACTTTCTCAAGGTTTTGCTCGACGGTGTAGAAAAGTCAGGCAACAAGGCGCCGTTCGAGCGCGCGCTCGTCTCCGGGGCGGCGCTGCCCGCCACGCTGCGCCAGGAGCTTGGGACGCGCGGGGTCGATGTGCTGCAGTGCTATGCCATCGCGGAGGTCGGCGTCATCGCTTACGAAACCCCCGCGCGCGACGGCATGGTGGTGAACGAGCACGTAGTCCTCGAAATCGTGCGTCCCGGCACGGGCGACCCGGTGCCGGCGGGCGACGTCGGCGAGGTGGTCGTCACGTCGTTCAATCCTGACTACCCGATGATCCGCCTTGCGACCGGCGACCTCTCCGCTGTGCTGCCCGGACGATCGCCATGCGGGCGCACCAATATGCGGATCAAGGGCTGGATGGGCCGCGCCGACCAGACCACCAAGGTCAAAGGCATGTTCGTACACCCGGCGCAGGTGGCCGAGGTCGGCCGGCGGCATCCGCAACTGGGCAGGCTGCGCCTCATCGTCACGCGCGCCGGCGAGCAGGACGCGATGACGCTGATGGCGGAATGCGCGTCCCCTCCGGACGGGCTCGCCGGCGCGGTCGCCGCCACCCTGCAGGGGGTGACCCGGCTGCGCGGCGAGGTCACGCTGGTGGCGGCCGGCGCCTTGCCGAACGACGGCAAGGTCATCGCCGACGAGCGCGGCATTGCGTAATGTGGCTGCGGTCTTGCGCCATACAGCCGAAACAGTATCTGATCGCTCGAAATCGCCATGAACGAACTCCCTAATCTCGCCGACTTTTCCCACCGGCCGGCCGACCATCCGCAGGTTCAGTCCGGATCGGTGGGCGTCCTCGTCGTCAATCTCGGCACACCGGACGCAACCGACGCCACCTCGGTGCGGCGCTATCTGCGCGAGTTCCTGCACGACAAGCGGGTGATCGAAGAGGACACGCTCATCTGGAAATTCGTTCTCAATGCCATCATCCTGCCGCTGCGGCCGCGGCGCAAAGGCCTCGACTACGAGAAGATCTGGAACCGGGAGCGGGACGAATCGCCGCTGAAGACGATCACGCGCTCGCAGGCGGACAAGCTGTCCACCGCTCTTGCGCAGCAGGGAAAGCGCGTCGTGGTGGATTGGGCCATGCGCTATGGCAATCCGTCGATCCGCAGCCGTCTCGCAGCGCTGGTGGCGCAAGGGTGCGAGCGGATTCTGGTGGTACCGCTCTATCCGCAATATGCCGCCGCCACCAGCGCCACCGTGTGCGATGAGGTGTTCCGGGCGCTCATGGACATGCGCTGGCAACCCGCATTGCGCGTAGCGCCTCCCTATTTTGACGAGCCCGCCTATATCGACGCGGTCGCGGCGTCGCTCGAAAGCCATCTGAAAACGCTGAAATTCGCCCCCGATATCATCATCGCGTCATTCCATGGCATCCCGCAGAGCTATTTCGACAAAGGCGACCCTTATTATTGCCATTGCGCCAAAACCACCCGATTGCTGCGTGAACGGCTGCAGCTCGACGACAGCAGGCTGATCATGACGTTCCAGTCGCGCTTTGGTCGCGCCGAATGGCTCAAACCCTATACCGATATGACCATCAAGGAATTGGCGGCGCGCGGGGTGAAAAACCTTGTTGTCGTCACGCCTGGTTTTGCGGCCGATTGCCTCGAAACGCTGGAGGAAATTGCGGGCGAAAACGCCGAATATTTCCGCCATGGCGGCGGGGAAAATTTCGCCGCAATTCCATGCCTCAACGACAGCGAGGTGGGAATGCGGGTGATCGAGACGGTGGTGCTGCGGGAACTGCAGGGCTGGGCTTAAGGCTAGGCGCTTTAATCCACAGGAAATTTTTCGCCTCACTGGCGGGCGACTGCGGCACACGAGAGTGGATTTCGCTCGCTTTGAATCACATATTCCAGTCCTCGCCAGTTTGTCCCGGCGACCGTCCTCGCCCTATTCTTATCGGCTTGTGAGGAGGATAGGTTGGGGGCAGAAAGCGTATTGACATATTTTCTGATCAAACCGGACAGCATCGCACCTTGTGTAAGACCGGCCGCAAATCGAGATGGCTTCTGATCCGGCCAACACGGGATTTGCTCCACGGGGAGAGTTAACAAATGTTCAGCGGCTACGACATTTTCGTTCTCATCGTCGTCTTACTGGCCATCCTCATTGTCTTCCTCGGCGTCAAGACGGTGCCGCAGGGTTATAATTGGACCGTCGAACGGTTTGGCCGCTACACCAGGATGTTGCGGCCTGGCCTCAATCTGGTCGTCCCGTTCGTCGACCGGATCGGCCGCAAGATGAACGTGATGGAGCAGGTCATCGATGTTCCTCAACAGGAGGTCATCACCAAGGACAATGCGAGCGTCACGGTGGACGGCATCGCCTTCTTCCAGGTCTTCGACGCCGCCAAGGCAAGCTATGAGATCGCATTTCTCGAACCCGCCATCATCAAGCTCACGATGACCAATATCCGATCGGTCATGGGCGCCATGGACCTCGACCAGATCTTGTCGCATCGCGACGAAATCAACGAACGTCTGCTGCGCGTCGTCGATGCGGCGGTGTCACCGTGGGGCATCAAGGTCAACCGCGTCGAAATCAAGGACATCATTCCGCCCGCGGATCTCATTGAGGCGATGGGACGGCAGATGAAAGCGGAGCGCGACAAGCGCGCCGAGATATTGACCGCCGAGGGTCAGCGCCAGTCCGCGATCCTGCGGGCCGAGGGCAGCAAGCAGGCGGCGATCCTGGAAGCCGAAGGCCGCCGTGAAGCCGCGTTTCGCGACGCCGAGGCGCGCGAGCGCTCCGCCGCGGCCGAAGCCAAGGCCACCGAAGTCGTGAGCCAGGCCATCGCCCAGGGTCAGGTTGCCTCGATCAACTATTTCGTTGCGGACAAATACCTGCGCGCCCTCACGGAGATCGCGCATTCGCCGAACCAGAAGATCCTGATGCTTCCCATCGAGGTGAGCAGTGTGCTCGGCTCGCTCGGGGGCATCGCGGAAATCGCCAAGGCTACGTTCGGCGGAAATTCGGGCGGCACGCCGGCGAGCGCTCCACCACGACCGAGCCTTCCGGGGGCCGGCGCGAACCGGCCGAGTTCGGATACAAGTTCGATGAGCTGAGTTGTCCTTCATGCTGACGCTCTTCGAGGCCCTCGGAGTTTGGGACTGGTTCATCGCCGGCGGCCTGCTGTTTGTCCTTGAAGTACTGGCTCCCGGCGTGTTCATGCTGTGGCTCGGCATTGCCGCCATGCTGGTCGGTGCCATCTCGATGTTCGTGGATTGGAGCTGGCAGGCGCAATTCATCGCCTTTGCGGCATTTTCCGTAGCGGCAATCCCCTTATGGCTTCGTCTCTCCAGGCAGGTCGGGGCCCCGACCGATCAGCCGTTCCTCAACCGTCGCGCCGAAGCCCTCGTGGGTCGCATCTTCACGCTGGAGAGGCCGATCGTGGATGGATCCGGCACGATCCCGATCGATGATACCGTGTGGCGGATTACCGGCACCGACACCCCGGCCGGCAGCCGCATCAAAGTCGTGCGGGCCGACGGAACAGCGCTCCACGTCGAGGTGATCAGGGATCAGTAGTCAAGATTGGGGGCAGGGTCAGGAAAAAGGCGAAGGCCGATCAAATCCTGATCCCTGATTACTGAGGCCTGCTCACGCCACCCCGGCCCGCAGCAGGTCGTGCATGTGAACCAGGCCGGCTGGGTGCTCGCCTTCGACCACAAACAAAACGGTTCGCTTCAGCGAGTTGAGAAGTTCCAGCGCTTCGCTGGCGAGCTGGTCGGGACGCACCGTCGTCGGCCCCCTCGTCATTACATCCTCGACCAGGGCGTCGAGCAGGTTCGGATGCATGTGGCGGCGCAGATCACCGTCCGTGATGATGCCGACCAGGCGGCCGGCCGCATCGGTGATGCCGACGCAGCCCCAACTCTTTGCCGACATTTCGACGATCGCGTCCGACATGCGCGTTCCGACCAACTTGAGTGGCATCTCAGGCCCGGTATGCATCAGGTCGCGGACGAAGGTCAGTGCCGCCCCGAGCCGTCCACCTGGGTGCAACTCGCGAAAATCGAGCGCCGTGAAGCCGCGACTTTCCAGCAGCGCGATGGCGAGGGCATCGCCGAGTGCAAGCTGCATCAGCGAAGAGGTGGTGGGAGCAAGGTTGTGCGGGCAGGCTTCGCGTGCATGCGGTAAGGCGAGCACGATGTCGGCGGCTTTGCCAAGCGTGCTTGCTTCGTCCGCCGTAATGGCGATCAGGGCGATCCGGAACCGGCGCGAATAGTCGATGAGGTTCTTCAACTCGGCGGTTTCGCCCGACCACGACATCGCAATGATGACGTCGTCCGAGGTGATCATGCCAAGGTCGCCATGGCTCGCCTCGGCCGGGTGTACGAAAAACGCAGGCGTCCCGGTGGACGACAGGGTCGCGGCAATCTTGTTGCCGATGTGGCCGGACTTGCCCATGCCGCTGACGATGACGCGGCCGCGCGCCGCCCTGATCCGCCCGACTGCCGCTATGAATGCTTGCCCCAGACCGTTCGTGATCGCGACACTGAGCGCCGCCAAGCCGCTGGTTTCAGCTTCGAGCGTCCGCAATGCGCCGGCGATGAGCGCCTCGTCGCGTTCGATCGAAGTGTGGTCTTCGCTGCGCAGCATGGCATCCAGCCGGGAGAGGTGACGCATTTGGGATCGTTGCCACGGTTTAATGCGGATTCTCTTCAGTTTGAAGTACCCGCCACAACGTCGTGGCAGGGCTGGTCCCGGCCAGGGCGATTATTTCGTGCTGCGCGCCCTCAATGCGGGGTGGCCGGGACAAGCCCAGGGCTGTCGTCCCCGTACTTTGGCCGCGATCCGGGTCGGGAAAGATGGATCTCCGCCTACGCGTCCCCTTACCCGAGCAGCGCCTTCATCTCGGCGCGCAGCGCCGGGGCGATGTCGTCGCGCGCCAGAGCATAAGCGATATTGGCCGCCAGGAAACCGATCTTGCTGCCGCAATCGAAGCTGCGGCCTTCGAACTTGAGCCCATAGAATGGCTGTTCGCGGGCGAGCCTGATCATCGCGTCGGTGATCTGGATCTCGCCCCCGGCGCCCCGGCTCTGGTCGGCCAGGATCTCGAAAATCTCCGGCTGCAAAATATAGCGGCCGGTGATGATCAGGTTTGAGGGCGCCCGGTCACGCGGCGGCTTCTCGATCATCTGCGTGATCTCGAACGCCTGACCTTGCGACTTTCCGACTCCCACCACGCCGTACATGTGGACGCGGTCGATCGACACCTCCTCAACCGCGATGACGTTGGCGTTGCCAGGGAGTTGCCGGTAGGCGTCGAGCATTTGCGCCAGGCAGCTGCGTGGCGCCTGCACCAGCACGTCCGGCAGCAAAAGCGCGAACGGCTCATCGCCGACGATTTCGCGGGCGCACCATACGGCGTGCCCAAGCCCGAGCGGCTGCTGCTGTCGGGTGAAGCTGGTCTGGCCGGCGCCCGGCAGGTCGCGCGCCAGGTGCTCCAGTTCGGTGCGGCGATTGCGCTCCGTCAGGGTGAATTCGAGCTCGAATTGTCGATCAAAATGATCCTCGATGACGCCCTTGTTACGGCCAGTGACGAATATGAAATGCTCGATGCCCGCCTGGCGGGCCTCATCAACCACATGTTGGATCAACGGGCGGTCTACTACCGGCAACATTTCCTTCGGCATTGCCTTGGTGGCGGGCAGGAATCGAGTGCCAAGGCCGGCAACCGGCAAGATGGCTTTGCGAATCGGTTTCATGGGGGGCTAACGCGGGCAATAATGGGTTGAGGGGAATTTAATCGCTGCGCCGTCATCGCAGTCACTGCGTGGCCAAATGGGAATAATTGTGGCGGCGTGGGTTCCACAACGAAAATGAGTCCGTGCTGGCGCATGCATGGCCGCGTGTTGTAAAACGCGATGCGTTAAGTCTCCGTCAACCAAATTCGGGTGCCAATAGGCCATTTGGAGAGGTAAAGGGGGCGCTTGGGCCGCGACGGTGCGGGAGAGAAGAGATGGCCGAACTAAGATCGCTAATCAGCATTGCATGTGTGGCCGGCGGCCTTACGGCCGCCACAGGTAATGCGACGGCGCAGATTATCGAGCGGCTGTTTCCGTTTCTGACGCCCGCGGTGCCGGCTGCGACCAGCCCGGTTGCAACTCCGAGCGTTTCCACTGCGCCCGACTGGAGTGGTCAGTCCGGCAGTTCCGGCCATCCGCTCATGACCGCGGAGGCGATCCTTGCGGCTGCGGCCAACTTCAACACCTGCCTGGAAAGTCTCTGGCCGGATGCCGCGCGACGCGGCGTGTCACGCCAAACCTTTGATACCTACACGCGCGACGTTACTCCTGATCTGCGCATCATGGACCTGATGGATGCACAGCCGGAGTTCACCAAGGCGGTGTGGGATTATGTCGACTTGCTGGTGAATGAGAGCCGAATCAAGCGCGGCCGCGAGATTCTTGCGCAATACCGCGCGGTATTTGACGCGATGGAAAAGGCCTACGGGGTCGACCGCCACATCGTGACGGCGATCTGGGGCGTCGAGTCGAATTTCGGCACCTCGGGGGGTGATCGCCCGGTTGTGCGCTCGACCGCGACCCTGGCGTGCGTCGGGCGCCGCCAGGCCTATTTTCGAGACGAGTTCCTCGCGACGTTGGAAATCCTCGAGCGGGGCGATATCAGCCCGGATCGCCTTAAGGGCTCATGGGCTGGTGCATTTGGTCCGACCCAGTTCATGCCCACCTCGTTCAAGCGCTTCGCGGTTGACTTCGACGGGGACGGTCGCCGCGACGTGGTCGATTCACCCGCTGACCTCATCGCCTCCACCGCCAATAACCTTAAGTTGGATGGATGGATGCCGGGCCAGAGCTGGGGCTACGAAGTAGCATTGCCGGCCGGCTTCGACTATCTCCTCGCAGACGGTGCAAAGATGATGACGGCGCGCGAGTGGGAACGACAGGGCGTGGTCCGGATCGGCAACAAGCCCTATCCGCGACCGACCGACCGCGGCTATTTGCTGCTCCCTGCCGGTGCCAGCGGGCCTGCCTTCCTGATGCTCAACAACTTCCGGGTGCTGATGAAATATAACCCGGCCGAGGCCTATGCATTGGCGATCGGCCATTTGGCTGACCGGATGCGCGGTGACGCGCCGTTGGTCACCTCCTGGCCGCGCCAAGAACGGGTGCTCACCGCGGCCGAACGCTACGAGTTGCAGCAGCACCTGGTACGCCGTGGCTATGACATCGGGGGCGAGCCGAACGGCCGCATCAATGCCAAATCTCGCAGCGCCATCAAGAGCTTTCAGGTTTCTCAAGGCTTTGTTCCGGACGGCTTCGCATCAGCCGATCTGCTGGAACGGCTGCGCCAGCCATAGCGCTTGAGAACCGATTGCACGGAATCCATATCGGTGTCGTCGCCGGGTTTGTCCCGGCGATCTCGGGACAGGGCCGGCTGCTGGGAGGTGGCAAGTGCCTCAACCCCCGACCCGAATCCGCTCCAGAGGCTTTTGCAGCTCGGATTGTGAATCCGGTTTTGGCGCTCCGAAACCGGCCTTCAATCCGACACCTTATCTGTGCTAATAAACGCTAACCGTCGCGTTCCTGACGGACGGTAAGGGGGTGTCGTCCCGCAGGCACAATCGGGCGCGCCGGGACCCATGACGAGGGCTTGGGGTTATGGATTGAGGGCCGCGGAGCTTGGCATCGACTGGACCGGCGGCACCTGGAATGAATGAAAGAATTTGAAGCAGCGGCCGGAAACGGAACCTAGCTGATAAGCGATGATGTAAGTTCAACATGGCCCGCGGCACTCGTTTTAGATTTTTGCTCGCCATCGCCCTGTTCGGTGCGGAAGCTGTTTTGGGCGCGACGCTGCTGGCCACTGCCCCGGCGCCGTCGGGGGCGCAGTTCTTCTTCGACGATCGCTTCCCATCCCAGAACCGGCGGCAGCGCGGGCTGTTCGAGTGGTTTGAACCGTCAGCCCCCGCACAGCCTGAGCGGCCGGCGCCGCCGCCGGTGGACTATTCCAGGGCACCCCCGCCGAAGAAGCTTGATCCGAAGGCGGAGAGCGCCGTGACAACGCCAATCCTGGTGCTCGGCGACGCGATGGCGGACTGGCTGGGCTACGGGCTCGAGCTTGCCTACGCGGACTCGCCCGAAATCGGCATTTTGCGACGACATCGAACGAATTCCGGGTTGATTCGTCCGGAAGTGCGCAGCGACCCGCGTGGCGAATATCCAGATTGGCCGCAGGCCGCCCGCGATCTGATCGCGTCACAAAAGCCGAAATTCGTGCTGATGATGGTTGGCATCAACGATCGGCGGCAGTTCCGCGAGACCGCACAGGCTGCCCAGGCCGCGCGCGCCGCGAAGCCGCCACCGCCACGGAGCGAAGATCCGGCCGCGCAAGAGCTCGACAAATCGGCGCCGGACAAGCCGGCCGAAGCCCCTGTTGCGACGGCGCCTGAGCCGGCGGCGCCCGCCATCACCAGGAATCTGGAGTTCCGCTCCGAGGCGTGGAGCGAAGCCTACATCCGACGTATCGACGACACCATCGCGGCCCTGAAAACCTCAGGCGTGCCGGTGTTCTGGGTCGGGCTGCCGCCGCTGCGCGGCCAGAAATCGGCCGCGGACATTCCATTTCTCAACGACCTCTACCGCAGCCGGGCCGACAAGGCCGGCATCATCTACATCGACATATGGGACGGCTTCGTCGACGAAGACGGGCGGTATGCTCAGTCTGGCCCCGACGTTGAAGGCCAGACTCGTCGCCTGCGTGCGAGCGACGGCGTTTACTTCACCCAAGCGGGCGCCAGGAAGCTTGCCCATTACGTTGAGCGCGAAATTCAGCGCTGGTTGACGACTCGCGCACCCGTGGCGGTGGCAATCCCTGAAGAGCCGAAGGCTGAGACGGCGCCGGCCGCTGCAGCGGCGAGCCGCGCTGGACCGCATGCGCGGCCGTTGGCCGGGCCGGTTGTGCCGTTGGTCGCCGAGCGGGGGAGCGAGACCGACGAACTCCTCGGCGGCAATAGCCGCCAACCGACGACAGATGCCATGGTTGCGAAAGTGCTCGTGAAGGGCGAGGCGGTCCGGGCGCCGGCGGGCCGCGCTGACGATTTTGCGTGGCCGCGGCGCGGCGTAGCTCCGGTCGGCAACGATCCTGTTGTTGCCACCACAGACCTGCCGATGACCCCGATGGTGGCGGAGCGTAGCACCGCGACCACGGTTGCGGCAGCGCCGTCGGCGGAAACCGGCAGCGTGGGTGCCCAATCCGCCAAGCCTCCGGTGCGTCGAGCGCCGCGGCAGAGCTTCGCGGAGGCGCAACAGTCACAGTCCATTTATCGGCCCGACTATCGTCGGCCTCCACCGGCCCAGCCGCAATTCAGCTTCCAGTCCCTGTTTGGCGGCCCATCCTGGTTTGGCCGGCGGTGGTAGACGCGGCCTGAGCGGGGCGGAAACTTTGGCAGGTTTACCTGCTCATGGCCGGGGTTGCCCCGGCTATCTCCGTGATGCGCATATGTGCCCTTTTCTGATTGAGATCGCCGGGACAGGCCGGCGATGGCCAATAGCAACCGTGAGCCTTGCCGCTATTACCTCGGCAATGTACTGGCGCCCATCAGAAACTTGTCGACCGCATGCGCGGCCTGCCGGCCTTCTCGAATCGCCCAAACCACAAGCGACTGACCGCGACGCATGTCGCCGGCGGCGAATATCTTGCTGACCGAACTGGCGTAGTGATTTGTATCGGCCTTCACGTTGCCGCGCGGATCGAGCGCGATGCCGAGATCCTTTATCATGCCCTCGTGCACGGGATGCACGAATCCCATGGCGAGCAGCACGAGGTCGGCCGGGATTTCGAATTCGGTTCCGGGGATCGGCTTGAATTTCGAGTCGCAGCGCGCACAGCGCAGCCGCTTGACGGAACTGCCGTCGCCGACGAATTCCAGCGTCAGTACCGCAAAGTCACGCTCGGCTCCCTCTTCGTGGCTTGATGATGTTCGCAGCTTGAGGGGCCAATCCGGCCAGGTGAGCCCTTTGTTCTCCCTCTCGGGCGGCTTCGGCATGATCTCGAAATTGGTGACCG
>Ga0070734_10004282_pt1 | contig 13747 bp, 6 predicted proteins | sample Coa_R1_8_FD_66444 | JGI IMG/M metagenome (GOLD analysis project Ga0070734, IMG submission 66444) | Surface soil microbial communities from Centralia Pennsylvania, which are recovering from an underground coalmine fire - Coalmine... | ecosystem: Environmental > Terrestrial > Soil > Unclassified ...
AAGGTAGCTCCCGCCGTGATGACCGTATGGAGGCTGCCGCCGATGTAGGCATAGACGCCCGGATTGGCTTCGCTCGCATCGGAGCCGATAAAGGCGATCCCTTCGCTAGATGCGGCAGGATCGCTGAAGTAGCCGAACTTGCCGCCCACGGGGTCTGCGGTATTGGTGTCCGCGATGGTGACGATCTGGCTGCCGACGACTTCGTAAATCCCCTTGGCGACCACATTCGTATTGACGCCGTTGAAGGCGACATTGCTGCCCGCGAACACCGGGGGGCCGAACCCCATGAAGGTCCCGCCGGAGGGATCGGCTGTGGTGGAATCCACCAACTTTGAGATCGTGCTGCCGGACTTCTCATACAGTCCGGAGATCTTGGTGGTGGAGCAGTACCCGCTGAACAGGACGTTATTATTTAAATCCGAGGTGACGTCGCTCATCTCGGTGAACTTGCCGCCGGAGGGATCGGCAGTGGATGTGTCTACCAGCGTGCTCATCGTACCGTTTTGCAGCCCATAGATGTTGACGCCCACGGCGCTGGTGCCCAGAAACGCGAACAGAGAGCCTACCAGGTTGCCCTGGAAGTTCGTAAACTTTTTGGTCGAATGGGGAACCAGGGTCTTAATGTCGACCAGCGTGGTGAGCGCCCCGCCGGTCCCTGTATAGAAGCCCTGGTTCGTGTAGGCATAGGAGCCGTTGTTGTAGGTGCCCTGAAACCCTACGGTGCTGCCGGAGATCGAGACCGTGCCGAAATTGGTGAACTTCCCGCCGGAGGGGTCGGTGGTCTTCAGGTCCGCGATCTTGCTGAGCGTGCCGTTCTTGCTCAGGTAGACCCCGATCCGGGTATATGTGCTATCGAAGCCCACAAAGGCGACGTTCGATCCGGAGATCGAGGGGTCGTCGAACATCCCAAAGGTGCCGCCGGACGGGTCCGTGGTACTGGTGTCGGCGATCTTGGTGAACGTGAACGTTCCCGATGCATGCGCCTGCTGCGTCATCGCCATGCCCGCGATCCCAAGGGCACAGGCCGCCAGCGCTCCCCACCGCTGCGTGTTCGCGCTTGTTCTCATTCTCTTCTTCATCGTGATGATCATCTCTCTCTTCCTCTTCTGTCGCATGAGACTGCCTCGTGACAGTCCTGCTTGTCTTGTCTAAGGGCTGTCATAGCCCTGTTTCGTTGCAAACGCGTCTATTATGTAGGGGCGGCGTGACAGAAGCGTGGACAGTGTAGGGCAGAATGTATGGACAGCAGGGTACGGGGTGTGACTACCCACCCATGAAAACAGGTTCGCCCTCAGACATGTCTCGTGCTATAATGGAAAGCGCAAGGCGCAACATGGTCGTAATCACTGAAAGCCTTTTCTCTTATAGGTCCTCCGAAGATGCCCACAGACCTCTTTATCAGCTACTCCAGCCTGGATGCCAGGGCCGCCAACGCCGTCTGCGCGACGCTGGAACAGATCGGACTGTCCTGCTGGATGGCTCCGCGCGATATCCTGCCCGGACAAGCCTGGAGCGAGGCGATCATCGATGGGATCAATGGCTGCGAAATCATGCTGCTGCTCTACTCCGCCGCCTCCAATGCCTCCCCACAGGTGCTGCGTGAAGTGGAGAGGGCGGTCAGCAAACGGCTGGGACTGCTCGCCTTTCGGATCGAGGATGTGAAACCCAGCAAAGCGATGGAGTATCTGATCAGCGTCTCGCACTGGCAGGAGGCCCACACCGGCGCACTGGATGCGCATCTGCAGGCGCTGATCGTCAGCGTTCAGGCGCTGCTGTCCAGCCGCAGGCAAGGGCAGGAAGCGGCGCCTTCGGTGCATACCTCTGCGCCTGCAATGGTCTCTTCCGAGGCGTCCTCCGCAATCCCTCCCAACAACCTTCCACGGCAACTGACCTCGTTCATTGGGCGCGCGGAGCAGAAGCGAGACATCCAACAGTTGCTGATTTCGGCTCCGTTGTTGACGCTGCTTGGCCCCGGTGGGGCGGGGAAGACGCGCCTCAGCCTGCAGGTTGCCGAAGAGGTCCTGACAGACTATCCGGATGGCGTGTGGCAGGTGGAACTGGCCGCCCTCTCGGACGCGGCGTTGGCGCCCCAGGAGATGGCGCGTGTCCTGGGGATCAAAGAGGAAGCGGGAACCCCACTGCTGCAGACCCTGACCGCACAACTCCAATCGAAGCACATGCTATTGCTTCTGGACAACTGCGAACACCTCCTCGCCGCCTGCGCGCAACTGGCGAATAGCCTGCTCCGCGCCTGTCCGAACCTCCGTATTCTGGCGACCAGCCGCGAGGCTCTGAACGTGCCCGGCGAACAGATGTATCGCGTGCCCTCCCTTACGCTGCCGGACCCAAAACACCTGTCCTCCCCGGAGAGCCTGAACCAGTATGAGGCCGTCAAGCTCTTTGTGGACCGCGCTCTGCTGGTGCAGTCGGCCTTCACCGTCACCAACGCCAATGCCCCTGCGCTGGCGCAGATATGCCATCAACTGGATGGGATCCCGCTGGCCATCGAGCTGGCGGCCAATCGGGTGAAGGCCATGCCCCTCGAACAGATCGCACAGCGATTGGATAGCCGCTTCCGCCTGCTCACCGGCGGCAGTCGTGCGCTGCTGCCGCGCCAACAGACGCTGAAGGCGCTGATAGACTGGTCCTACGACCTGCTCGATGCGCAGGAGCGGGCGCTGTTTTGCCGCTGCTCCGTCTTCGCAGGCGGGTGGACCCTGGAGGCGGCGGAGCAGGTGTGCGCCGGGGAGAGCATCGAAGACTGGGAGATCCTGGATCTGATGACGGCCCTGGCGGACAAGTCTCTGATCGTCTACGAAGAGCGGGAGGGCGAGGCCCGCTACCGGATGCTGGAGACGCTACGGCAATACGCCGTCGAGCGTCTGGCGGAAGAGGATCCGGATCCGGAGCGCTGGCGGAAGGCGCATCGCGACTACTTTTTGAAACTGGCCTTGCAGGGAACCGTCTCTCTTTCAGGTCCCGATTCGATTCCCTGGCTGGAGCGCTTTGAACGGGAGAACGACAACTTCCGGCAGGCGATTGCTGCCTGGCATCACGATCCGGAGGGCGCGGAGAGGGAGTTGGAGTTGGTTGGGGCGATGCAGCGGTTCTGGGAGACTCGGGGCTACCTGACGGAGGGCCGCAGCCTGCTGATACAGGCGCTGTCTCGCCCGGAGGCGCACGTCCGAACGCCGCTCCGCGCCGACGTCTGCGTAGATGCGGGGGATTTCGCCAAGATGCAGGGGGATTATGCCGCCGCGACGCAGCACTACGCGGAGAGCCTGGAGATCCGCCGGGAATTGGGCGACCGGATCGGTATCGCCAATTCGCTCAACAACTTAGGCCAGGTAGCGCTGCATCAGGGGGACTATGAGGCGGACCGGCGCTACCAGGAGGAGAGCCTGACCATCTACAAAGAGTTGGGATTTAAGCCAGGTATCGCCGGCGTCCTTCAAGACCTGGGCAATATCGCGCACGCACAGGGAGATCATGATACGGCGGAATACCACTTTACCGAGGCGTTGGCGCTGCGTCGCGAGGAGAGAGATGCGCGTAAGATCCTGGGGTTGCTCAGCAACCTCGGGGTGCTCGCCCAGGAGCGGGGAGACTACAAAACTGCCCGCGCGAATTACGATGAGAGCCTGCGCCTGGCTCAGGAGTTCAGGGACAAATATGCCGTCAGCATCATCCTCTTTCAGATAGGCAGCCTCCTGAGGACGATGGGAGAGTACGAGAGCGCCAGACAGAGCCTGGAAGAGAGCCTGGACCTCAGTCAGGAGTTGGGGGATAAGTACGGGATCGCCCTTGCAAACCAGACGCTGGGGCATACCCTCTGGGCGCTTCAGGAGCATGAGCGCGCCGGCCAGTGCCTGCGCGAGGCCCTGCGGCTATTCCTGGAACTGGGGTGCAAGCGCGACCTCGCGTATAGCATGGAGTATCTGGCTTCCCTGGAGCGCTCCTTAGGGCGCCCGGAGCGCGCCGTGCGCCTCTATGCGGCGACCGATGCGCTTCGGCAGGCATTAGGGACGCCCATTCCGCCCCACTTCCGCCAGGAGCATGAAGAGACACTGGCCCAACTGCGCATCGAAATGGGCGAGGAGCCGTTCGCGGCAGGATGGGCGGAGGGGACGGCGATGACGCTGGAGGCGGCGGTCGCATATGCCCTCGAAGCGGATGGTTAACCGCTGCCGCAAGCGGTTTTGGTAAGGAGGTTGTGAACTATGGAACCTTCAGAAACAGAGATGCCTGATTCAGTGGAAGCGAAGCAGATCGTGCAGGGGCTATCCAGCCGCCATATCGGGGAGCGTCTGGCCACAGAGCAGAGACTGAAGGAGATGGGGCCGCGAGCGGCGGAGTTGCTGCTTGCCTTATTGGGAGCGGAAGCCAGGAACAGGCGCTTAAAACGGCGTATCTTCTGGATCCTGCTGAGCAGCGGCCTGGGCACGGCAGCGCTAACCGCCATCACCCTCTTCATGAGCGGACATCCGGAGTTGATGGGCCTGCTGGGCGTCTTTGGGGGCCTGGGAGGGCTCTCCGCGATGACGGTTCCCGCCCAACGCTACTACGTCATTATTGCCGCACTCTCCCAACTGGATGATATTCGGGCGGCTGGCCCGCTGGCGGAAGCACTCACGGCTACCCCGGATATCAATACACGCACCGCCGTGGCGCGCACTCTGACACGCTTGCTGCCCCTCCTGAAGTCGACCGATGCCGAGTGGTTTACCGCCTCCCAGCGCGTCGCGCTCTGTAAGGTCCTCAAATCCGGCAATCCGGAAAAAGAGCTTGAATTTATGCAAATAGTCCTTCAGGCATTGGATACTCTGGAAGATGTCAACGCCCTGTCCACGCTGGAGAGCCTGAAGCGCCGTCCGGCAACAACAGATAAGGAGCGCCGTCTACTGGTGGCGCTCGAGCAGAGCATGCTCCACCTGGAGGCGGTTCGTGCGCGTCTGGATACGACCCAGACCCTCCTGCGGGCCTCCTCCGCTGCGGACACCTCTCCGGAACAGTTGCTCCGAGCGGCGCACGGAACGACGACCATCCCCGCCCAGCAGCTCCTGCGCGCTGGCCAGGCTCCGAACGAAGAGTAGGCGCCCTACTCAACATTTCTAAAGATTCTTTATTAAAGCCCCTTGACAAAACTCTCCTCGGGTTGTAGAATGATCCAACCCTGTTCCGGGTGGAAAGATCCTTCGATTTTCCGAGCGTCCCATCGCCATGAGCACTCTGTCGGTCGTCCAACCTGCCCTTCTCAGCAAGATCAACGAGCGTGAGGTCCTGCGCACCATTCAAGCGCGCGGCCCGCTCTCGCGTGCGGAAGTGGCCCGACATTCGGGCATCAGCGCGCCGACGGCGTCGAAGGCCGTGGAGGCGCTCCTGCGGGCGGGGCTGCTGGAGGAGGGCGACGCGGAGCTGGCGCGGGGACGCCCGGCGAAAAAGCTCCGGTTAGCCAGTGAGACCGCCCAGGTGCTGGGTCTGGTGATCGACGCCGAGCAGTGCCGCATTGTCTCGGCGGGGCTCGATGGCAAGCTCCACGAAAAGCGCATCTTTGAATTTCCCACCCCCGCAACCTATGAGGAGCTGATCGAAACGGCCTACACGCAGGCGCAGCGCCTGATGAACCGCGCCGGGGTGACGACGCTCGGCATGGCGATCAGCATCCCCGGTCTGATCGATTACCAGCACTATCGCAGCCTGCTCTCTCCCAACGTGCCCCTCACCAACCAGCACACGCCGGGCCAGGACCTGGCGGAGCGGCTCGGTATCGCGTGCATCCTGATCCAGGAGACGCACGCCCTCTGCCTCGCCGAGCGCCACTTCGGCAACGCCCGCAACCTCAACGACTTCGCCATGATGGATGTCACCACCGGGATCGGCCTCGGCGTCATGAGCGGGGGACGTCTGCTCACCGGGCATAGCGGCCTGGCGGGCGAGATCGGGCATATCATTGTCGAGCTGGACGGAAGGCTCTGCGGCTGCGGCAATCGGGGCTGCCTGGAGACGGTCGCCAGCGACTCGGCCTTTGTGTGGCGGCTCTCGCAGCGGCTCGGACGCAAGCTGCACATCGAGGAGGCGCTCATACTGCTCCGGCAGGGCGAACCAGCAGCATCGGAAGCCCTGGCGCAGACCAGCCGCTATCTGGCGGTGGGCCTCGCGGCGGTCATCAACCTGTTCAATCCCTCCACGCTCTTCATCCATAACCGCCTCTTTGCCGCCGATGAGACGCTCTTCTCCCGCCTCATCGAAGAGACCCGCCGCCATGCCCTGTCGCCCTCCTTTGCACAGTGCCATATCGTGCAGGCACGGGGGAGCAAGCGCCAGGGCGCGGTCGCTGCGATCATCGAACACCTTACCAACGCCTTTGTACCGGCGTTGGTAACCGACGCCCGCCCACACACACTGGGAGGGAAACGTTGAGCCTGGATTTAGGAAATACGATGAGATCACTCCGAACAGGGAAACTCGGCATCGGATTGGCGCTCTGTAGCCTGGCGTTGGGGCTGACCGCCGCCTTCGCCCAGAGCAAGGACAACGGCGCAAAGCCTGCCGCGCCGCCGACCTTCGGCCCGCCGCAGGTGAATGCCGAGACCATGAACTTCTGGTCGTTCCGCCCGGTCAAGCGCCCGAACATCCCCGCCGTCAAAAACACGGCCTGGGTCAAGTCGCCCATAGACGCCTTTGTGCTGGCGAAGCTGGAGGCGAACGGCCTCCAACCCGCGCCCCCGGCCTCCCGGCAGGTCCTGATCCGCCGCGCCTACTACGATCTCATCGGCCTGCCGCCCTCGCCTCAGGACGTGCAGGCGTTTGTCGCCGACACCGCACCCAACGCCTGGGAGAAGCTCATAGACCGCCTCCTCGCATCGCCACAATATGGCGAGCGCTGGGGACGCCACTGGCTCGACCTGGTGCGCTACGCGGAATCCAACAGCTTCGAGCGCGACAGCCCCAAGCCGTACGTCTGGCGCTACCGGGACTATGTCATCCGCTCCCTGAACGCTGATAAGCCCTACGACCAGTTTATCAGAGAGCAGCTTGCGGGCGACGAACTGGAGGCCGTGACGCCCGACACCCTGATCGCCACCGGCTACTACCGGCTGGGGCAGTGGGACGACGAGCCCGCCGACCCCGAACAGGCCCGCTACGACGAGTTGGACGACATTATTACCACCACGGGACAGACGTTTCTCGGCCTGACCGTCAACTGCGGGCGCTGCCACGATCACAAACTCGATCCCATCCCGCAGAAGGACTACTATCGGATGCTCTCTTTCTTCCAGGGGATCACCCGCTACGGCCCGCCGGTAGAGGGCAACTCGCTCCGATCCATCGCCTTCCCCGAGGAGCAGCAGCGCTTCGAGCGGGAGAACAGCGCCTACAAACAGAAGCTGGAAGCGATCCGGGTGGAGCTAACCGGGATCGAAGCCATCGCCCGCAAGGACTTCTCTCCGGTGGAGAGGGAGGAGTTCAAGGGCGAGATGAACCGCATCCCGATCCTGAAGAAGCGGGCGCCGGGAATCCTGAGCGAGGCGCAGTTCCAGCGGTATGTGGCCCTGACCCAACAGCGCGCCGACCTGCTGAAATCGCCCCCGAAGGGACTGGAGCAGGCGCTCTGTGTGACGGAGAGCGGGGCCGATCCCGCGCCGACCCATGTCCTGCTGCGGGGCAATCCGCACGTTCCCGGCGATGAGGTCACGCCCGCCTTCCTCTCCGTGCTGGCGCCGCCGACCCCGAATATCCGCACCGCTAACGGCTCCAGCGGGCGACGTCTGGCGCTGGCGAACTGGATCGCCAGCAAGGACAACCAGCTCACGGCGCGGGTAATGGTCAACCGCATCTGGCAGTACCACTTCGGGCGCGGCATTGTCCGCTCCACCAGCAACTTCGGCAACCTGGGCAATCGCCCCACGCACCCGGAACTGTTGGACTGGCTGGCATCGGAGTTCGTCGCCGACGGCTGGAAACTCAAGCCTTTGCATAAGCAGATCCTGATGTCCAACGCCTACAAGATGTCCTCGCAGAGCGAGCCGAAGGCGCTGGCGAAAGATCCGGAGAACGACCTCCTCTGGCGGTTCGACATGCGCCGCCTGGAGGCCGAGGAGGTGCGCGATTCGATCCTGGCGGTGAACGGCAGCCTGAACCCGAAGATGTTCGGCCCGCCCATCTATCCGACGATCCCGCCGGAGGTGCTGGCCGGGCAGTCGGTCCCCGGCGCGGGCTGGGAGAAATCGCCCCCGGAGGAGCAGACCCGGCGCAGCATCTATATTCATATCAAGCGGTCGCTCACGGTCCCGCTGTTGGCGCGCTTCGATGCGGCGGACACCGACCTCACCTGCCCGGTGCGCTTCGCCACCACGCAGCCCACGCAGGCCCTGAGCATGCTGAACAGCACGTTTCTCAACGACCAGGCCCGTATCTTCGCCGCCTCTCTGCTGAAACAGGCGGGCAGTGACCCGAAGGCGCAGGTGCGCCTCGCCCTCTGGCGCACCTTACAGCGGGAGCCGACGGCAAAAGAGATCGAACGCGGCGTGAAGTTTATCCAATCTACAGTCGCCGAGCAGCAGGTGAGCGAGGCGGAGGCCCTCCGCTTCTACTGCGTCATCGCCCTGAACCTGAACGAATTCCTCTATCTGGACTGAGGAGAGCCTCCACGGGGATCAATCCCCGTTCTGAAATACAAAACCCGCCTTCGCGGGTTCGGAATGCAGTCCGCGCAGGAAATTCGCGTAACAAGCGAATTTGGACTGCGCGAAGCGCGACCTTGTGTATCAGAACGGCGTTTCAACGCCGGCCATAGGAAATGCCATGCATAACAAAAAGACGACGGACAGCCAGTTCTGCGGGCGCACGCGCCGCGAGTTCTTCTGGGAGACCGGCGCCGGGTTCACCGGCCTGGCCTTAGCCGGCCTGCTGACGGCGGACGGCTTTCTGGATTCGCAGGCCTATGCGGCAGACGGCAAGACGCCTTATCCCAATCCGCTGGCCCCCAAACAGCCGTTCTTCCCGGCGAAGGCGAAGAGCGTTATCTTCCTCTACATGTACGGCGGGCCGAGCCACATAGACACCTTCGACTACAAGCCCAATATGTACGGTATGGACGGGAAGACGATTACGGTCAAGACCTTCGGGCGCGGCGGGCACAAGAACCAGGGGCGTATCGTCGAGCCGAAGTGGAAGTTCAAACAGTATGGGCAGTGCGGCAAGTGGGTCTCCGACCTGTTCCCGAACCTGGCGACCTGTGTGGATGACATCGCCTTTCTCCACTCCATGACCGCCGATTCGCCCATCCACGGCTCCGCCATGCTCCAGATGAACACCGGCAAGATCCTCAGCGGCAGCCCCTGCATGGGCTCCTGGGTCAACTACGGCCTCGGTACGGTCAACCAGAACCTGCCCGGCTTCGTGGTCATGCTCGACCCGCGCGGCGGGCCTATCAGCGGTCCCAAGAACTGGAGCAGCGGCTACATGCCGGCCTCGTACCAGGCGACGGTCATCAATGCGGGAGAGCCGCCCATCCTCGACCTGAAGCGGCCTGCCGACGAGAGCGACGCCCTGCAGCGGAAGATGCTGGACACCCTGCGTGAATACAACGCCGAGCATGAGGCCCCCCGCACCGACAACTCCAACCTCGCCGCCCGGATCGCCAGCTACGAGCTTGCCTACAAGATGCAGGCGACGGCCCCGGAGGCTACCGATTTGAGCCAGGAGCCGGAGTATATCAAGGAGCTCTATGGCATCCACGACAAGCGGAGCGAAGTCTTCGGACGCCAGTGCCTGATGGCCCGCCGGCTGGTCGAGCGGGGCGTCCGCTTCATCCAGCTCTACTCCGGCGGCAACCATGTGGACTCCACCTGGGACGCGCACAACGACCTGATGATGAACCATAACCTCCACGCGGGCGAGACCGACAAGCCCATTGCCGGGCTGCTCAAAGACCTGAAGCAGCGAGGCCTGCTGGAGAGCACCCTCATCGTCTGGGGCGGTGAGTTTGGGCGGCAGCCGACGGCGGAATACGCCGAGGGCACGGGCCGAGACCACAACGCCTACGGCTTCACCATGTGGATGGCGGGCGGAGGCATCAAGGGCGGCGTCAGCGTGGGGCAGACCGATGAGCTAGGCAGCGCAGCAGTCGAAGACCCGTTCAAGGTTAAGCACCTCCATGCAACCATTCTCAACCAGATGGGCATCGAGCCCAACCGGCTCTCCTACTTCTATGGCGGCCTGAACCAGAAGCTCGTCGGCGTCGAGTACACCGCACCCATTCAGCAGATCATCGTGTGAGGGAAAGATTTTTCACTACTGCACGCTTTCGTCAGGCCGTAAACGACCTGCCTAAAGGGCCTGCGGCCAACCGCCCTGCGGGCGGACAATGCATTCCCGGTCACAGACCGGTTGGCGTAGGGGCGCTGCTTGCTGCGCCCTCCCCACAGACGGGTCGTTCACGGCCCGGCAAAGAAGGATAGAAGAGAATTATGAATCGTCTCTGGATCGCCGCGCTTGTGGGCGCAACAACGCTGTTCTCAGGCCTCCTGGCATCGGCGCAGGAGGTCTCCCATCGCCTGCTCGCGCAGGACAAAGGGCATGCCGTCATCGTCGGCGCGAAGGGGGAAGTCGAGTGGGAGGCGCCTTGCCCCTTCACCTCGCACGACATCGCCATGCTGCCCAACGGCAATGTCCTGCTGCACACCGGCCCCGCTACCATCGTCGAGATGACGCCGGAGAAGAAGGTGGTCTGGGAGTACACCGCCAAGCCGAAAGCGCCCTACACCGGCGCGGTCGAGATACATGCCTTCCAGCGCCTGAAAAACGATCTCACCATGATCGCCGAGACCGGCAACCTGCGCATCATCGAGGTGGATAAGGAGAACCACATCCGCCACGAGATCCCCTTAACGGTAGACCATCCCAACTCCCACCGCGACACGCGCATGGTGCGCAAACTGGACAACGGGCACTATCTGGTTTGCCATGAGGGCGACGGCAAGGTGCGTGAGTACGACGACAAGGGCACGGTCGTCTGGACCTACGCCCTGGACCTGGCCGGACAGCCCGCAGTGGACGGCCACGACGGGCATGGCATCAACGTCTTCGGAGCCGTGCGCCTCAAGAATGGCAACACGCTCATCGCGGGCGGCAACAACAACCGCGTGCTGGAGGTGAACCCGCAGGGCGAGATCGTCTGGAAAATAGATCGGGACGAACTGCCCGGCATCCATCTCTGCTGGGTGACGACGCTGCAGGTTCTGCCCAACGGCCACATCATCTTCGGCAATACCCACGCCGGGCCGACCCAGCCGCAGTTGATCGAGGTGACCCACGACCAGGATAAAAAAGTGGTCTGGACCTTCAAGAACTGGGACCTGTTCGGCAACGATCTGGTGGTCAACCAGGTGCTGGACATCAAGGGGAAGGTGATCCGGTAGATCGCTTTTCCGCCCCAAGGAGTTGTACATGAAGCGTAACCTGTTTTTATGCGGTCTGCTTATTCTGCTCTCGGAGATGATGATGTCAATGGAAACGAAGGCAAACGCCGATGAACCCGCCTGGATGCCCGCCGCAGCGCCGCTGATGACCCGCTGGGCGAAGGACGTCACTCCGGAAAAAGTGCGCCCCGAATACCCGCGCCCGCAGATGGTGCGTAAGGACTGGAAGTCGCTCAACGGCCTCTGGGAGTTCGCCTTCGATGACGCCAACGTGGGCCAGACCGAGGGTTGGCAGACCGGCAAGGCGTTCTCGGATCGGATCCTGGTGCCCTTCACCTTCGAGGCTGCCTTATCGGGCCTTGGCAAGGGCAAAGAGATCCACGAACATATATGGTATCGCCGCCCGTTCGAGGTTCCTAACTCCTGGAGAGGCAAACGCATCCTGCTCCACTTCGGCGCGGTGGATTGGCATACGACGGTCTGGGTCAACGGCAAGAAGCTGGGCGAACACATCGGCGGCTACACCCCCTTCTCCTTCGATATCACCGACGCCCTCAAGCCCGGCGCTTCCCAGGAGGTCGTCGTTGCCGTATACGATCCCGCCGACCCCAAGGGCGCAGGCTGGCAGCCGAAGGGCAAGCAACTCGGCAGCGAGGGCATCTGGTACACCCGCACCACCGGCATCTGGCAGACCGTCTGGCTGGAACCCGTCCATGCCAGCCATATCGAACGGTTAACTCTCCAGGCGGAACAGGACGGCACGCTCCAGGTGAACACTCACGTGGCACAGGGCGAGAATTGCAGCCTGGACATCTCCCTCTGGCGTCATGGGCAGCCGGTGGTGCTGCAGCGCGTGGACGATCCTGCTGGAAAGCCCTTCAACGGAGCGAACCTCCAGACCTACCACATCTCCAGTCCGGACCTCTGGACCCCGGAAACTCCTAATCTGTACGACGTAAAGCTGGAACTCAAGCAGAACGGGCATGTCGTAGATACCCTTGATTCCTACTGCGCCTTTCGCTCCGTTGGCATTGCGAATGGGCGGCTGACGCTGAACGGCAAGCCCTACTTCTACCGGGGCGTGCTGGATCAGGGGTTCTGGCCGGATGGCATCTACACGCCGCCCACTGACGATGCCATCCGTAATGATGTGGAGATCACCAAGAAGCTGGGCTTCAACATGGCCCGCAAGCATGTAAAGGTGGAGGACCCGCGCTGGTACTACTGGTGCGACCGCCTCGGTCTGGCGGTCTGGCAGGATATGCCCTCCAGCCACAACCTCAGCACGGACGCCGCAAAGCAGAACTTCATTCACGAGTGGACGGAGACCATGGCCGCCGTCGAAGGGCATCCCTGCATAGTGCAATGGATCCCATTCAACGAGAACTGGGGCGACCCGAAGGAGTTCCAGGACGAGATCGTCACCCTCACACGCAAACTCGATCCCTCACGGCCCATCACCGACGCCTCCGGCTGGACGCAGCGCGGCCTCACCGATGTGATCGACGCCCACGACTACGGCAACAACCTGGTGCGCCATGGCGTCCACAACCCCACCAAGCCGCAGGTTGTTGGAGAGTATGGCGGCATCGCGCTTCCAATCTCCGGGCATACCTGGACCCAGGGCTGGGGCTACCAGACCGTTCACGATCCGGACGGCCTTCTGCGCCGTGTCCGCTTCCAGACATCTCAACTCTTCGAGGCGGAGAACCTCTCCGGCTACGTCTATACTCAGCTTACCGACGTGGAGCAGGAGTTGAACGGCCTGCTCACCTACGACCGCCTGCCCAAGGCCGATCTGAAACAGACTGCGGCGATCTTCGAGGGCAAGAGCCGCGCCATCCGCACTCCCGCCATCGCCGACTGGCTGGTCCTCGGCCCCATTCCCACCGGAACCAACCTCACCACCGCCGCCGATGACGCGCCCAACCGCGCCGTCATGGCGCAGATCCTGAACAAACCCTGGATTACAGACGAGGCCGACCTACGTCCCACCGAAAAGTCGGAGGCGACCGTGGAGGGCAAACCCTACCTCTGGACGTTGGTGCATACCGACCCGCTCGATTTCCACAGGATCTTCGGCGGCATGCATGAGAATGCCGTCGCCTATGCGGTCGCCTATGTGGACAGCCTCCGTGAGGTGAATAGCGCTACCCTCCTCCTGGGCTCCGACGACGGCGCGACCGTCTGGCTCAACGGCAAGAAGATCTGGACCGTCGCCCGCATCCGGGGCGTCACCCAGGACAACGACCTCATCCCCAATCTCACCCTGCATGAAGGCCGCAATATCCTCGTGGTCAAAGTGGGGCAGGGGGTCGGCGGCT
>Ga0070734_10004284_pt1 | contig 13739 bp, 7 predicted proteins | sample Coa_R1_8_FD_66444 | JGI IMG/M metagenome (GOLD analysis project Ga0070734, IMG submission 66444) | Surface soil microbial communities from Centralia Pennsylvania, which are recovering from an underground coalmine fire - Coalmine... | ecosystem: Environmental > Terrestrial > Soil > Unclassified ...
CCCGGCGTCCGGAGGATCGCCAACCCGCGCGGTGGGTTGCCCGGGCCCTCGCTGACTGGGTTGCGCAGAAAGTCTCAGAGGCGGTCGCCGAGGAGGAGCCGGGCCCTGCTCCAGGACCGGCGCGACGCCATCAACCGAGTGTCTGGCTCATTGTTGACAACCTGGATCGCTTCAGGCTCCAGCAGGAAACTCACGATCTCTTGCTGGCACTGATGCGCAATCCTATGGCCGCCGAGAGCCAAGCGCTAAATCGACTCAAGCTGGTTCTGGTCGGTTATTCGGGTGAGCTGCCCGGCGTCATCCCGGGCGTAGTCACGCGATATGAAACGCGCCCAGAAGCCGTGCAGAAGGAGACGATAAGGCAATGCTTTGTCAGCGCCTACCAGCGTTGTGGCGTGCCTGTCGACCACGGGCTGGTAAACCAAAAAGTCGACAGCCTTGAAATAGTTTTGAACCCCATTCCGGCACCACAGCGTCTTTCGATCTTGGGCCAGGTGTTCGCCGCGTTTATTGAAGAGCTGTCCAAATCCTCAACCGCATCTGCTCAGAACGCAAATGGGTGATCTAGGAACCAAGACCGCGCAGCGAATAGCGCTGGCGCTTGATGCAGCAATTCAGGCGGCGCAAGTTGCGGCACTGAAGTACGCGGCACCTCATGAATCGATCGGTGTTGGCGCCAGGCCTGAGGTCTCGACGACAGGTGGGGACTCTTTCGGCCCGCTCATTCTGGAGTTCATGCCCGGCCTCGAACGCATTGCGCTTCGGCATCGGTTCCAAGCCGACGAGGTTATCGGAGACGAGTACTCCGACGAAGTGCGGCGCGCGCTGCGGACGAGACTTCTGCCCTACTGCCTCGTGGTCACGGAGGGTGGGCAACGGCTCTGGTCGTTGCGGATCGACGCGCGCCGCACCCTTCTGCAAACCCTGGAGACATTTGGGAGGTTGCGTAACGCAATTATACAAGCGAAGGAGTCTAAGGATGAGAAGGCTCAATGGGTCGCGTGCGTCATAGACCAAGTGACGCCCAAAATTGAAGAACAGTCGGCAGTGCAACTCCAGATGACACTGTTGGCGAGCCAGTGGTGCGATGGGATCGTCCGTGGTGTGCCGTCGCTCTCGGCCGTCGAGCGCAGGCTGGCGCTGATCCGTCTGCTAGAGCCTCTGGCTCATCTCATACATCGACAAAGCGGGCCCTTCGGCACTGTGCAACCCGACGGCTTCGTGGGTCGTACTGCGGAGCTGGCAAACCTGCGCGACTATGTTGGTGTTATCGCGAGTGGCGCGTGGATAAGTGTCCGGCGTCTGGCACGTAGCGCGGGTATCCGCCGCAATGGACCCATTGTCATCACTGGCATTGGTGGAATTGGAAAGTCGACGCTGGTAGCGAAGCTGCTGATCGACCACAGTTCCGTCGAGCCGGCGCTGCGATTTCCGTTCGCATATCTCGATTTCGATCGTCCTGGAATCATCGCAACCGAGCCGGTTAATCTCCTCATCGAGATGACGCGCCAGCTCGGGTGGCAATTTGAAGCACTCGATAAACCGCTCGCCCAATTGCGCAACGATTTGCGCAGGGAGGCGGTCTCCGCGAACACGCCGTCCCTCGGTTCTGCCACTACGTCCGGCTCGCCGAGCATTATGGCTGAGGCCCAAGCTCTTTCATCTGGTCTGAACCGATTGTGCGGCATCATTCGCGAAGCCAAGCTGGATGATCGTCCGCTGCTTCTAGTCTGCGATACTTTCGAGGAAGTGCAAGCTCGGCTGGACAATGGAGTTGAACGCGTAGCGGCCCTAATCGCGCAGTTGACCGAAGAACTGCCGATGATGAGAACGATCATATCCGGCAGAGACGAACATCTCGAGAAGCTGGGTCGGATGGTCAAGATAGATCGAGTGCTTCCTTTGAAATATCTTGATGAGGATGCTGCGATGTCGCTTGTAGCATCTGAAGGAATTGATACAGCTGTAGCAAAAGAGGTAATAGCGGTGGCGGGGAAAAGCCCACTGACGCTTCGGCTCGCCTCCCAGCTAGTGAATGAATTTGGCCCCGACGCGATCAAACCGGGGATCCTCGACTCGATATGGCAGAAGTTTTCGAGTCAGGCGAGGGACGCTTATCTCTACAATCGGGTTCTGTCCCATATCGGCGACCCAACACTTCGTATGCTTGCCAATCCTGGCCTGCTTTTGCGCGTCATCACACGGGAAGTCGTGCAGACGGTTATGGGACCGGCCCGCGACATGGAAATTGGCGACAAACAGGCGGAGAATGTCTTCGAATCCCTGAGAGCAACTGGCTGGCTGCTCGAAGGGGGCACGGAGGGCGAAGTGCTCCGCCACAGGACCGAGCTGCGCAAAGCCTGCATCCCACTTATCAGTGAGGCCGAACCTGGAATGTCAAAGCGGCTACATTCTCTCGCCGCGGATTATTACCGCTCGCGTATGCAGCGGGATGTCGATGACGCCAATCGCGTTGAGTGGGCCTATCACGAACTGGCAACCGGACGCGACCTAGAGAGTGTGGACCGCGAATGGAACGACATATTGGCTTCCTCCCTGGGCGGCACTATCGACGAATTGAACGGCGGCGGCAGGGCTTACCTAAAGGCACGCGCGAATCAACCCTTGACACCCGATGAACTGGCGCTGCTACCAGAGCGAATGTGGCGTGAGTGCGTACAGGCTGCGGTTAACCAGTTGCTCGCATCCTATCGAGTCGAGGAGGCGGCTTCGATCCTGTTTGACAAAAGACGAACGCTCAATGATGCCGCAGTCATAACTCTTGGAGCGATAGTGGCGGACCGAAATGGGGACTGGTCAGCGGCCATTGCAAGATGGAAGGATGCATTGGCCATCGAGAAGAAGGATGTCGGCGTGCTTCTACAAGCGGCCGAGAGTGCGAGCAGAGCGGAAAGTGGCGAGGCCGGAGCGAAGCTCTACAGTAAGGTGTTCGGGCGCTCGCGTGCGCAGCATTCCGATCGGATTCGCGCGAGCATCGGCCTCTCTTTGAGCAATCGCCTCACCTTTGTGGAAAGGGCCGGAGAGTTGCCGCCGGGGACACGGCTCGATCGGATGTATCGTGGTGATTCACTGTCCCTCGATGCGCTGGAGTACTTTCATCTGGCCATAGTGCAGCCCCCCGACCAGGAAACCATGCGCGACCTCATCATGCTGGCGCCGCCAAGCGTTTCTGTGGATAAGCTTATGGTCGAAGCGCTGCGGTCCGGTGAATTGCCATGGCTGACGAATGCGCAGATCGATGCGTTGTGCGACCCAGCACGATCCTTTTCTATCGCAAACGGCAGACAGTGGCTTGCGGACCTCGCCGTGCTTGAAAGTGAAAGTGACGACGTCGACTTCGCAGATCGCAGCGAGCGCGGCAAGGCTCTCGTGCAATTTGTCAATGAGCGTGGACCAGAGGCGGTGGAACTTCTGCGGCCCTATTTCCGGAACCCTAGTCCTCAATGGTACATCCCGTTAGCCCGATGGCTATTGGACGAGATGGGCCAAAGTGCAACCTTGAAGAATCTGCTCGCCGATACTGGGCAGCGCGCTAACGTGCCCGAGTTTCAGGGGGATCCGCTGGTCCGCGCACCAGACGGCAGTCTGCGCTTACTCGTGCTCTTGCTCGAATTCCTGGATCGTCGGGGCTTTCTTGCGCCCTTTCTTTCGGAAGCAGCCAAACTTATCGGCACTGTGTCGCCGGCATTTGCTGCGCACTGCAGTCGGTTCAATCAGTGGCTGACCGCGCTCACAGGCGAGGCACCGCCTACTCCATCCGATCCCCTGGCGGAGCGCATGGGCGCCAGCCGTCGACCTGCAGCAAAGCCGAAGAAAAGAGCCGCGCCACGCCGAATGTATCGCTAAACACGGATGTCGCCCCAGTCGCGGACCTCAACGGCGAAGGGCCTTGCGACCGACTCCTGCTTACTCGAGAATCCGTCATAGGCGCTGAGTTCGCCGAAATTGAGTCCAGTCACTTTTTCGATCATGGTTATTGGAATCTGAAATGTCTTGTAGGCACCGAACACATATTCTAGATCGGTGATCATCCCGGCCTGGCTGATCATGTAGCCGGTCGCGGACCGGCGCCCATCCGGCAGTAGAAACGCGACCACTTTCCAGAAGCGTCGTGGAATCTTGACGCCGCGGAAACTTGGGTCGTTCTTTGCAAGCACGGGCCCGGTGAACACGCTTACGCGCATTTTGTCGGCCCGCACATTTGCCAATATATAGTTCTCGAGTCCGAGCCAGATACGCTCGTTGAGATCCTCATGCTGGGGAGCGCAGTTCGTGAAGTGGAAGGTATCGGCATTGGCGGTCTCAGCATCCGGGCCCCATACGGGATCCTCGCGACGGACCAGATGACCACGGTCCAGCGGCGTCGACACGTAGAGCTCGTTCCCAACCTGGTGGCTGCGCTCCAGACGCCCGTCATACAGCCAACGATCGTGCGTTCGTTTGATTTTCATGGCCCGTTTGCCGTCAACGTTCACCGCCGCGAATAGGGCGAGCCGCCTCGATTTGGATATCATCAACGAGAAGTGAGTGTATGGGAGGATGCCGTCACTGCGGTCCGCCACAGGTGCTATGTCTCTGGCCCATTTTGAGGCGGAGGGCAGCGCGATTGGAAATTCTTCGATAAAATCCGAGCGATAGCCCGTTCTTCCCGCCAGGGCTTGTGCAGGCGTGACACCGCGGGTTGGTGTCCCCTCCAGCTCGTCGTCAGGGTCAGAGGCGCCACGGACATCACCTCTCGACGGCCCTAGCGGCATCATTTGTTCGAATGAGACTCGGTGGTCTGAGATTGCCGCCATGCTGGCCTCCATCTGTCTGGCTTTCGGTACCCTCTTTAAAAAGGCAGGGCAGATAGCACCAATTTGACTCCGGCCGTTTGCCAAACTTGAATCTGAAATTGCGCAGCCGCTCCTACACCCTAGGCCGTAGCATAGCTGCACGAGGAGGAAGCCTCCGATCGCGCAAGGGCACTTGCATCGGCTCTGCCAAACTTCTCACAGCCAGAAGGCTAACTCCTTCGCCTTATCTCCGCTCAAATATGATGCCTGCTGCGCATCCCAGGGCGCCACCAAGCCATTCCATTGGTTCAACGCCTTGTGGTTCTTTGCCGCCATTTGCTGCTGAAACCGCCAGCGATACTGGTCGTATATGGTGATGATATTGACTGCATAGGCCGCGGCCGTCGCTGCGTCGCCCTCGATGATGAGGAGGTTGTCGTCATTCACTGCGCTCGCTTTTGGGCCGAGATTGTGGGAACCGGTCATTACCACGGGGTGTTTGCCGAAGGGATCGACCAGGATGACCTTGCTGTGCACGCGTACCATGCCAAGCCCGGTCGGTTCCGTTTTCCAATAATTGCTGACCAGTTTCACCCAGGTATTCAATGCGTCGGCGGCCTGCTGGTCCTTCTTCGCGAGACTCTTCGAGGCTTCAATCGCACCCGGCAGAACTACATCCTGGGTCGCTCTCTCCGGCTGACCGCGGTGCACGAAAATAAGCGGCTGCCGGCCCTTGCCGCCGGTCGGATCCTGATTGGCAACGCCGTGGATGAAGAGCTTTGCACCCCTTGGACCATTGGCAAGATCGAGGATGTCGTTCAGCAATGTTCCGCTATAGCCGGGATTGAACACGAGGAAGAGGATCCCCTCTTGCGCATTTGTAATGAGCTTGCGTGCGGCTTGTAAGTCCGGGTGGTCACCGTACTTGTTGCCATCTTTGCCCGTCGGAGCCTTACCCTTAGCCTTGGGATTCGGTGCGAACCAGGCGGTTACCTTCGTGCCGCTCGCCAGCGCCGCGCTTTTACATTCGCTGTCGAAGCGCAAGAGAGAAGCCGGATAACCGTCGCGGTCCTTCACTAGCTCGCGCCATTGATCGAGGAATCGACCAGCGATGGTGTCGTCTTTGATGAGCACCCCGTTATTGGCCTGAGTGCAAAGGCCGCCATAGGTAAGGTTCGTGCTGCCAGTCCAGACCAAACTCGCCTTAGTGGTCTCCTGGGGGCCAGTGAAAACTATGAATTTGTGATGGGAGAAATGACTTCCCGTCACCATCCGGTCATGCAGTTCGACATGGCCGGCCCGGAGCTTGGCTCGGGCATCCGCGTTCTCATCATAGATGCCGCCCTTCACCTCCTTCTTCGATTTTCTCGGCTTCAGCCCCTTGGTCCCGGGCGGCGCCTCCTGTTTCGGCGCCGCATGCGTGCCGTCGGATAGGATGAGGTGGGCGCGTTGCCCAAACGCGAGCAGCGCCGGCAAGACCTCCGGGTCATTCAGCTCAAAAAGCGAAGCGTAGATGTGAGCCCCGGCCTTGTTTTGGGTGTCGAGAAGGGCGAGAAGTTCCTTTTTCAGAGTCCCACCGAGGAAATCCCGCACCGGCGTCGTTCCCTTCGGAGGGTCGACGAGATCTCTGAGCGATTTACCCTTGGCCGACGCAAGAGCGCGAGCAACCCATTGCGTTGAGACCACGCCCCGGTTGAAATAGGGAAGCACGACTGCTCCCTTCGGGGCCGTTAGCGATACGCTCTTACTCCATTCGCTTGCGGCAGCTTCGTCTTGAGTTAGGTTCGCAAAGCTTGTGCCGATCATCGGCACGACACTGTAGCTGTAGGTTGTGCCGGACTTCGCTAGGTAGTCAGCCCACATGAACTTCTGGATTGGCCATTCCGTGCTTGGGCGATGAGTCCCGGCAGGGACTGTTGTCTCCGTTTTTGGCCCGACAAAGGTCTCGACAATTTCGGGGGACTGGCCCTCAGGCCGGCGGAACAAAGCGAAGCCCAAGCAGTTAGAAATGCGCTGATCGGCACGCCAGACTACGAACGCGTGGTCGCAGTTGGCATATGCACGAATCGTAATCATAGGACAGGTCTCCCCCGTTTAGATTATGCAGCCAGAAACCTCACGCACTGGCTATTTGTCAGCACCTGCCGAAGGCGGAATCGGCACCCTCTGAGGTATCTGCACGATCCCAATGCGGCGGTGTCCGACTTTCTCAGTCCTGACGTCCCCATCAGAATAGGCAAACACCGAGTTGAACTCCCCCATGCTCAGCGCTATAATGGGTTGTGATTTTAGGCGATTAGCGGGAAAGTGTCAAAACTCGATCTGCCCTCCTAAGGAGGGCCTACGCGTCGCCCCCTGAAATTGGACAGCGGCCAGTCGGCACCTCCCCCGGCCTGTGACGATACCTCCCCCTGTTGCCACGGCCGCATTTGGAAGGATGAAGTCGGCTGCCGCTGCGAACGGTCAGCCATTACCCGGCTTCCTATATGAAAGGTGAGCGAGTAGTGCGCTGCTCCGACAGGCCAACGATGCCTCGATCTCGGCGCTTCTCACCTTCTGTATTGGGACGCGCCCAAGCGATACGTTTCTCGAAACCTCACGCAACCTTCTTTAGCGCTGGAAGCTCATTGTCATTTGGGTGAGGGGGTCGAACCGAACGAGACGTTCCAGATACTCCGTCAGGACGCTCTTCAACCGTCCTACAATGGTTCGAGATTTGACCCGATCGGTCCACAACAAAATCTACAGAAAAGAAAGGGTAGGGAATGCTTCACTTCGCGTGCATCTTCTAACAAGGACCACGGCACGGGGGGAAGTTCTTACTTCTTTACTAGGTTGATATTTGTGTAGGTGCAAGTGCACCGCAACGCCTCGCTAGTGCTTCCGCGTTCAGGCAGTACATATAGAGGGCTTCCGCATTTCCGGCAGAAGAATACTCCCATAAGTTCCTTGAACGCTGAGACCACGGGCTCAAAGTCTGCCTTGTCCAGGGTTGCCCATGAATTGTAGTGAACCGCGGGGTTGATCTGCCACTGCTCCGCATTCGTTTTCGCCGCGAGCTCAGAGAATGTCTTCTCCCGTTCATCTATTTCTACAACCAATTCCTTCTTTCCCCACGACTGGGCCGCCATCTTGCCGGCCTTCAAAGACTTGCGCATCGCTGCGATAGCGCCAGGCAACAGCGCCCCTAACTCGTACTGAGCGTCTCCTCGGTACTCCACCTGGGCTCGCAGGTGATGGCATAGCTCCGCAGCAAGGTACTCGAGGTGGTGGCGCAGGAGAGCGGCGGCAGCCCGAACGTCGTTTCTTTTGAGATCCTGATCGATTTCATCCCAGATATCCCGCTGATCCCACTCAGTTGGCCCCTGGTCCACAGTCCATTTTCGAAAATGAACGGCCGCGTTCGGGCCAATCAGGCCCTCACTCTTCATGTGCCTAAGCCAGATGGGGTCGTGCGTCGTGAAAATAAACTGCGTGTCAGGGAATCGCTCTTTGAGAAGACGGCAGACTTCGCGGCGGTGCCCGGAATCTACTGACATGAGAACATCATCGAGAACGGCGAAAGTGAACCCGTCACCCAGCAGATGTTTCATTAGAGCGAGGTACAGGCACAGCCCCATGCTGTCCTGATGACCCTCGGAGTGGTACGCGCCAGGAGGGAAAAAACCGCGCCCATAGAAGTCAACGTCAAAGCCGAGCTTCCCCATCGAGGGAGTTAACTGTGCCGAGAAGGCGCTTTCGTCGTCTTGGTTGATAAAGCGGTAGAGTTCGCTAAAGTCCTTTTCCACCTTCTTATAGATTCCCTCCAGTACGGACGTGCTCGCGGCGGTATAGGTGTCAAAGACCCGACGTGCCAATGCGGCTCGTTCCTCTCCCGCCTTGAGCTTTATCGAGGCGCCGCGATAGGCTTCAAGACGTTCCTGACCCACAGTCAGAAAATCCCGCGCGGCATCTTGCTGCGTGGGCTCAGGTAGCGCCGCTATGGCAACATCCAGTTCAGCGAGCGTTTTCTCTACCCCCTCCGGCACGCCCGAGGTTTCCCTCAAGGCGTTCGTTGTCAGATTTATAGGAAGGAAGGAATTGAGTTGCTGCCGCCAACTGGCTGCTTTGGTACGGTAGGAGTCGAGCGAAGTAGTGTCGATCACCGGCTTCAAGGCTTTGCCGTACCCGGATACTCTTGCCAACGACTCCTGCAGCTGCTCGAGTGACGTGATACATGGCTCGAGCTCTTGCTCGACAGCAGCTCGCCTTTTTGCAATTTCCTCTAGGTGAGCGAGCTTGTCCGCGACGACTCGACGGAACTCTTCCGGTTTCCAAGTCACACCGCACACGGGGCAGGCTGATCCATCAAACATCTCAATGGCGTCCTTGAGTAAGCGATCTCTAGTTATGCCTGTTGCTGCAACCGGATCAGCGCCCAATGCTTCCAGCGATGCCATGGATCGCGCGTTACGGTCCTTGCTTTCGACCCCCGAGATAACGGAAATGAGATCTCGTAGGCCCATCATGTCTGCCACTGCTTGTGTCTTAGGGACCTTCGGCACTTGGTCGGAGGCTGCCGTAGTCAGTCCGTCCCTAAGGGAGGTTGTTGATGTTAACTCTGATAAAGGGGGAAGCCCCAAAACGGCGCGCCTTGCGTTGGACGCACCAAGCACCGCTTCCTTACCAACCTGCGCAATCTCCAACGCCCTGGCCAGTTGCTCTGCCGCCTGAGCTCTATCCCGCTTGAGTGGCGTCACCGTCCTCTCTTCGGCGTTGGCAATTTTCTGCAGGACTACCCGAAGACTTTCGACCTGGTCGAGCCGCAGGAGCGCTTGTACTTCCTTGGCTCGGTCTCCCGGAGTCGAAAGGACATAGCGTATAAGCTCCCGGCGAGACAAAACGAATTCGGGGTGTTGTTTCAGCTGGTCAAGAACTGCTGACACCTCCGCCTCATTTGGAGAGATGACGGGGGCATTGGCGTTTTTAATGTTCCGTTCGATGGACACCGTCTTTCGCAAGGTCGGTACGCTCACAGTGAGCTTCACGCGAGCCTTGTCTGGACGATTCCGGCTGTCCACATGAGGACCATGATCCTTAACGCTGACACCACCGGTGCCAGCACCAGAAAGCCGGGAAACGTTTGCCGTCAATGCAAACTCAATGGCATCAACGATGCCACTCTTCCCGGTTCCGTTTGGTCCGCAGACTGCGAAGTTCTTTCCGCCCAGCTCGAGTGTGATGTTGCGGATTCCACGGAATTCTTCGACGACTATGGCGTCTACCCGAATCATGGTGTCTGATCGGTTGGGAAGAGCGCCTTACGGATATCCCGTTCCGACAGCGCGCCGTCGGTGAGCACAGTTTTCTCTAGCCGAGCGACAAGATCATTCGACTCGCCAGCCTCACGCAGCTGTCGCAGGAAGTTGTTGAAGACCTCTGTCGGCACTTCGCCGAAAAGCGTTTTATCTGGCATGTTCTTCTCCTCGTCGGCTTGTACCTCTTTTCCGGGCATACCGCGGTATAGTACTCTCGCTAACATACAGCCACAAGACGGCGGCGCGTCAAACCCCAAACTGTTGAGTGTACATCTCGGCGGCAAAAGCCTACGCGATAATGTCACGATTTTGCGCACTATCCACTTTTGTGTCGGGATCGAGCGGAGCGCTACGCTTCCCACGCTCCACGCGGCTTTCCGCCAGCAAGGCCGAACCAATCCGACGGGTTCGCGAACGACTGAGAGTGTAGAAAGATGGTGACGTGTAGATTTCTTGTTTGATATGCTTCAGCCATGAAGAAGAAAGGGCCAGACGTCTATATTGAGCGGCGGCCGCAAGGCGACTACGCGGTCCGCCAGGAGCACTCGAAGCGCGCCTCCGCCGTTGCCCCTACACAAGCGAAGGCCATAGCAAAGGCAGAAAAGATGTTCCCGGGTGTTAAGCCGGACGTAGAGCGCGTGCGCCATACAAGCAAGGGAAAGCCGGATCAGTGGCGAAAGAAGTGAGTGGGTAATGCACAGAATTGGCGCATCTCCCACTCTTGTGTCGCCCCACCCGTAACCGCTACGCTTCTCACACCTCACGCAGCCTTCTTAAGCCCCGGCGGTTCATTGTCATTCGCGTGAGGAGGTAGCTTGTAGCAGGCGAAACGCTCCAGATGCTCCATCAGGACGTTCTTTAGACGTACCACCCCGGTTCGAAGTTCGTCCCGATGCGGTCCACCCGAGGTGACAACGTCGTCAGAAACGAGTTCGCGAAAGGGATTTGACCACGTAATCACTAACTTTTTCCCACATACAGCAAGGTTCGAAGTCGTATCTTTGAGCACTTCCCGCAATTCCTCGTCGTTTGCCAATTTAGGCAGACAGGACAAGGCTTTTGCGAGTTCGAATATTCTGTCGAGGTGTCTCGCAAAATCTTCGCCGCCAGCCTCTAGCGCCGCCTTCTGCGAGCTAAATGCCGCGCGGTCCTCGAGAAGCTTCTCCTTGCGGGACAGGTACGTGTCTCGATCGACGATCTGGTCGACATAAGCGTCGGTCAGCCGTGCGAGTCGATCATCGATGGCGGCCAGAGAGAGAGTTAGGTTCTGTGCCTCTTGCATGCGATTGGATTTGAGATGGACCAGCGCGGCTTCGAGATCGGCTTGGGCCGCTGCCCATTGACGCTCGCTCAGCTTCAACTCGGGAGCTGCCACCCGAAGCGCTTCGTCAATCAGCTCCTCGCGAACGCAAGTCGTCGGGCAAGTTCGCGTATAGCAGCGATAGTAGACGTGGCCCTTGGTGCGCGTAGCCGTTAGCGCGCGGCGACAGACGCAGCAATGCAAAAGCCGTTGGTATCGGAATCGATACAGGTTGGCTTTGTGGGTTGTTCTACCGGTCAAGATCGCTTGCACGCGGTCGAAAAGCCTCTTGTCGACAAGCGGCTTATGGCGCCCCTGGAACAGTTCACCTGTTTTCGCGATCCGGATCAGCCCGAGGTAGAACGGATTGTTGAATATAGTGGAAAAGCCGTTCCGACCGACCTGACCGCCTCGTTTTGCTCGCAGCCCGCGCCGGAACATTTCGGCACTGATCGAGTCCAAGGACCAGCTGCCCGAAGCGTAAAGGGCGAATGCTTTGGCAACGAGTGGTCCGCTAATGGGATCGACCTCCTTCACCACACCGCCCCCGCCATCCAGATATCCGACTGGTGCCGGTAGTGGATAGAATCCCTGTTTCAGGCGCCCATAGAAGCCCTTGCGCACCTCCTCGCGAAGGTTCCGGACATAGTCAGCCGCTACAACGGCCTGGATGTCGGCCGACAGTCGGCCTCCCCTCGAGCTGAGATCGATGCTCTCGTGGGCGAAGTGAAGCTCGACGCCGCGATCGTGCAACTCGCCCAGTGCCGCCCAATCTCGCAGATTTCGAGCGCTGCGGTCTATCTTGTGGGTGATGACGCCCGCCGCCTGCCCTCGCTCAAGTGCCTTCAGCATCCGAACAAAGATCGGCCGCCCCTGCTTGGCCGCGGTTTCCTTCTCTTCGAACCATTCCGCAATCAGAAGCTCATAGCGGCGCGCATAGGACTCTATGGCAGCCCTCTGCTCCTGAAGGCTCGAGCCTTTCTCGCCCTGTTTGACGGTCGAAACTCGGGTGTAGGCGATGTATCGTTTCATAGGCTGGGTGTGTTTGTGCCCAAACTATCACCTGTCCCGGATTCGAGCGAATCGCGCTCCCGCTGTTCCAGGTCGCACACAATCCGATGCAGTGTCTGCAAGAAGCCAAACCACCGCCGGCTTGCTTCGGCGATTTCATCATTGGAAGCATCGGGCATGACCAGACGCACAAGCCGCGACTGCAGTGGATCGATTGCCATGCTCTCACGATACGCAGTCAGTTAGATTGGGACAGTGGTGGAAACGGGAAGATTTTCGAGCATCCCCACTCCTTGGTGCCCAGTCCGCTCCTGGCGATGATTAAGGCATGCACGAACAACATGAGAATCGAACCAAGGCATCAGTCATCGTCTCGGCTGTTTGCACTGACGGCACTCTCGTCGAGACCATCTATCAGCCGGAGGCAAGGCAAACGGCCCTGGTCCTTGCCCGCAAGGGCACCTTCGAGATCGTTTCCACTTGGAAAGACGGCGAGACCACCCATGTCCCCATTCGCCCAACGAACAATTTGATCCGACACAACGCCTTGCTCCTGCCCTCCGCGCCTGTCCCTTACGAGAGCGCCGAGCGGCTACACGGTGAGATTTGTCACTATATCCGGAAGTACGTCTCACTTTCCGAGCAGGATCGGGGGCTGGCGGCCGCCTATGTGCTGCTGTCCTGGGTTTACGATGCGTTCAATGAGCTACCTTACCTGCGTTTCCGCGGCGACTACGGGACGGGCAAGACTCGCGCGCTGCTTGTAATCGGCAAGCTCTGTTACAAGGCATTCTTCGCGAGTGGTGCGTCCACAGTCTCGCCGATCTTCCACACCCTCGACACCTTCAAAGGCACCTTGATCTTCGATGAGGCCGACTTCCGGTTTACCGACGAGAAGGCGGAGCTGGTCAAAATCCTCAACAATGGCAACGTGCAGGGATTTCCCGTGTTGCGCACGCAGGTCACCCAGGCCCGGGAGTTTGATCCGCGTGCCTTCTCGATATTCGGCCCAAAGATCGTCGGGATGCGGCGGTCCTATGACGATCGGGCGCTTGAAAGCCGATTTCTCACCATTGAAATGCGGCCGGGACGGCCGGCGGACGTCCCGATCAATCTTCCAGATGTCCAGAAGGATGAAGCGCTACGGCTGCGCAATAAGCTCCTGTCCTACCGCTTCCAAAACCGGCTCTCGGTGTCCCTCAATCCCGATCATGCCGACCCGAATTTGGAGCCGCGACTGAATCAGATACTCCTGCCTTTGCTTTCCGTCGCACCTTCTCCGGAGTTGCGGTCCGCAATCATGCAAACTGCCCGAACGCTTCAGGCAGGCGTCAT
>Ga0070734_10004285_pt1 | contig 13734 bp, 10 predicted proteins | sample Coa_R1_8_FD_66444 | JGI IMG/M metagenome (GOLD analysis project Ga0070734, IMG submission 66444) | Surface soil microbial communities from Centralia Pennsylvania, which are recovering from an underground coalmine fire - Coalmine... | ecosystem: Environmental > Terrestrial > Soil > Unclassified ...
AGAGGATGGGATCCACGGCCGCCGGGCTGCCCCCAGGAAGGAGGGGTGGCGGGCCGGTCGGGAAGGCGGCAGGCGGCGTCTCGATCACCTCGCCGGTCAGGGTGGTGCGCACCGGAGGCGCGTAGGACGTCTGGGATGGCGGCTGCGGGCCATTGAGCAGGGGCGCCTGGGCGGGCGGCGTCATCTCGGTCAGCGGGCGCGCCAGGGGCGCGGTCCCGGCTAATGGCGGCGCGCCCTGCTGCGGCTGCCCGGCCGCAGACTGCGGACCTGGAGGAGGCGGGAGCGGCTTCTTGCACCACTCGCAGATATCGGTCGTCCGGCTTTCCATTCCACAGGCGCGGCAGTACATGGTTAGCTCCCTCCCTGCCCGATCTGAAGAGTCTGCAGCATCTGCGTAAAGATCGGCGTCAGCTCCGCCTGCCGGTCTTTGGGGCAGGCGTAGATCACCGAGACGCGGCGATCCCCGGAAAGCGCGGTGAACCGCTTGCCGACCATCGGAGTCGGGCTCCATAGGCCCGGCAGCTCGCAGGTGAAGTCCGTCGCCAGCGCCTCCAGGCCGGCGACCTGCGCCGGCGCCGTCGTCCCGTCCTGGAAGTGAAGGAACTCTTTCGCGGAGCCGACATTGCGCCCCTGCAGCGCGTGCAGCTTCTCCAGCGGCGACTGCGCGGCGGGCGGCGGCCCATTGCCCCCTCCCAGGTCCATGCCCGGCAGATTGGAAGGCAGATCCACGCCCCCGGTGGCTTTGCTGATGTCGGCCATGAGCGAGCCTTGCAGGTCCGTGGTGACGCTGAAGAGGACCCCGCGCGCCGGCGCAAACGAGACGATGGTCTCGACGCCGTGGTTGGAGCTGGCGTCCGGTTTCCAGTTGGCGGGATGCGCGATGTGGATGACCTGATCGCCGGAGACGTAGGGCGCCAGCTTCCCCGGCGTGGGCAGCGCCGTCGTCTGGCGCGAGAACAGGACGGTCAGCGCCAGCAGCGCCAGCGCAGACGGGACCCAGATGGCGCGATAGAGCACGCGAGAAGCCATGTTCTTCTCCTGAATGCAGGCCGGGCGCGGACGGCGCGCGTCAGCTTCCCGCCAGCAGCACGGTCGCGTCGCGCGGGGGAAGCGTGAGGGTCAGACGGCCGTTGCGCGCCGTTACGGTGGCGCCCGTCAGCCCATCGGTCAGGCGAGAAGCGCCCAGCAGGCGCAGGGGCAGAGTGATGGTCTGCGGCTGGTCCGAGCGGTTGAAGATCGCCAGGGCGCGCTCCTGCCGGTAGGCGCGCCGGAACCCGAACAGGCCGCGCTTCTCGTCGGCCAGCACGGTCTGATAGTCACCCCGCCGAAAAACGGCGTGCCGGCGGCGCATGGCGATAGCCTGCCGGGTAAACTGCAGCGTCTGCTGGTTCCACGCCGCCGAGTCCCAGGGCATGCAGCGCCGGCAGTCCGGGTCCCTGCCGCCCTCCAGGCCCACTTCATCGCCATAGTAGACACAGGGCACGCCCGGATAGGTCATCTGAAAGAGGATGGCCTGGCGCTCTTTCGGCCAGTTGTCCTTGCAGAGCGTGCGGATGCGCTCGGTGTCGTGGCTGCCCAGGAGATTGAAGAGGACACCCTGGGCAGCGGCTGGATAGTCCTGGCGGATCTGATCCAGGCGGGCGTCGAACTGGCGGGCGGAGATTTTGTCGTCCACGAAAAAGTTCAGCACCGCCCCACGCCAGCGGTAGTTCATGACCGAATCGAACTGATCGCCCTGCAGCCACTGGCTGGCGTCTCCCCAGACCTCGCCGAGGATATAGGCATTGGGATCGGCGGCGCGGATGGCTTTGCGGAAGGCGCGCCAGAAGCTTTGATTCACGACGTCTGCCGAATCGAGCCGCCAGCCGTCAATTCCCGCCTCTTTGATCCAGCGGACGCCCACGTCGAGCAGATAGTCGCGGGTCGCCGGATTGGTGACGTTGAGCTTGGGCAGCGTGTAGACGCTGTTCCAGCCGACGTAGGTGTTCTGGCCGTCGCGCGCCTCGATGGGGAACGTCTTGACGAAGTACCAGTCGCGATACGGGGAGCGCGCGCCCTCGGCCAGCAGGCTCCGAAAGGCGAAGAAGTTGAGGCCGGTGTGATTGAAGACGCCGTCCAGGATCACGTGCCAGCCATGCGCGTGCGCTCTGGCGACAAGCGATTTGAGGGTTTCATTCGTGCCGAAGCGGGGGTCCACCGTGTGGTAGTCGGTCGTGTCGTAGGCGTGATTGCTGATGGCATGAAAGATGGGCGTAAAGTAGAGCGCGTTGATGCCCAGCTCCTGCAGGTAGCCGATATGCTGCATCACGCCGGCCAGGTCGCCGCCCATCCGGTTGCTATGCGTGGGCGGCGTTCCCCAGGGCTGCACGCCGGGCGGATCGTTAGCGGGATCGCCGTCGGCGAAGCGGTCGGGGAAGATTTGATAAAAGACGGCATCATGCACCCAGTCCGGCACCTTCAGGAGCGGATAATCCTTCAAGGCGATCTTAAAAAGGCGCTCACCATTCGGCTGCCGGCGCAGCGCGTTCGGCGCGCCGTAATAGCGCACCGTCTTGCCATCCTCCAGCCGGAACCCGTAGAATACCTGTCCGGTTCCCGGCACGTAGGCGCGCGCGCGCCAGTAATCGTAGAGTGCGTCGGAGGCATACCGCTGCAGCGGCAGTTCCGACCCGATTCCTCCAGGAGAAGAGCGCGCGCCGTTTTTTCCGGTTCGGCCCAGGCGACGGTCCTGTTCCGCCGGCTCGCGAATCAGGTTGATCCAGCAGCGGGCAACGTCGTGGGCGCGCGTGCGGAGCCGGAAGGTGAAGTGGTCTTTGTCCACCCGCATGACGTCTGGCGCGGCGGGCCGATGCCACACGGCGGAGGGCGTGATGATGCCGTCGCCGACGACGCCGGGCCGCGAGTCGTAGCCCGGCGGGGTGACGATGAGCACGGAGTTGCCGTTATTTTCGTCTTTGGCGGCATGGGGATCGTGGATCCAGCGGTTCCCATTGACGACGAAGAGATACTGATAGATGCCCGGTGGAAGGGAGATTGTGGCGCTCCAGGTCCGCCCGTCCGGCTGCAGGGTCATCGGGTTCTTGCGCCGACTCCAGTCGTTGAAGCTGCCGGCCACGACGACGCTGTCGGGCCGATCCTCGGGAACGTAGCGCAGGACGACGGCGCGAGGGGCTGTATCGGAGGCCGGTGGGGGTTGCATGGGATAGGCGTCCGGAAGACTGAGAAGGCGCAGCGCAAGCAGAAGGGATAGAAGAACCAAAACTCTAAACTCCGAAGCGAGATAGACGGGATCGCTTACCGCCTGCCACAGTATTGCACATGACAGCAGCCAATCCCTGCTTTACCCCCGCGGCTACGCCATCCCCTCTCACCACAAGGAGGAGAATACGTGGGAAAACACGAACTATGCCCCAGCAAATGCATTATAGAGCCTGTGGGCAAAGAGAAACCTGACGTTGCGCCTCCAATCCATCATTCTGCCGATCCTATTCCTGGCCGCTGCGGCGCTGGCGCTGGCCGGTTGCGAGCACGCTACCCGCGCGGAAGCGCATAAGACAGTCCCGGTTTCCGGTCCGCATTTCACGGACATTACCCAGGCCGCCGGCATTGACTACCGCTGGGTCATCCCTGGCCCGCGGCCGCTCAACATCCTTCAGACCATCGGCAACGGCTGCGCCTTCCTGGACTATAACAACGACGGCAACCTCGACATTCTGCTGGTAGGCACCAATCACGTGGCGCTTTATCAGGGAGATGGGCATGGGCATTTCACTGATGTCAGCCATCAGACCGGATTAGACAGGCTCAAAGGCCATTTCTTAGGCTGCGCGGTGGGCGACTACGACAACGATGGCTTCGACGACATCTACCTCAGCGCCTATCGCGGCGGCGCGCTGCTGCACAACGAGGGCGGCAAGGGCTTTCGGGATGTGACCCAACAAGCCGGTATAAAGCCGCAACCCTGGACAACGAGCGCCACCTTTGTAGATGTAGACAACGACGGCTTGCTGGACCTCTTTATCGGCAACTATGCCATCTTCGGCCCCAATACACAGCCGCAGCTATGCCGCCAGAACGGCCTGGAGACCGCGTGCGGTCCTCGGTTCTATCAGCCCGAGAAAGCTGTTCTCTATCATAACGAAGGCCACGGCCGGTTCCTGGACGTTACCGACCGCTGGAAGGCGATCGGACATGGAAAAGACCTGGGAGTCTCCTGCGCCGACTTCAATGGGTCCGGCCGCCAGAGCATCGCGCTGGCCAACGATGAGGTTCCCGGCGATCTGCTGCAAAATCAGGGCCACGTCTTCGTCAATCGGGGCGCGGAGTCGGGAACCGCCTACGATGCCAACGGCCTCATCCACGGCGGCATGGGAGTAGATTGGGGCGACTACGATAACGACGGCCGCCCGGACCTGGTCGTCGCCACGTTTCAGAACGAGCCTAAAAATGTTTACCACAACGAAGGCGGCGGCTTCTTTAACGACCGCTCCGCTATGCTGGGAGTCGCCGCGAAGACCCAGCCTTACGTGGCGTTCGGCGTCAAATGGGTGGATGTTGATAACGATGGCTGGCTGGACCTGATTCTCGCCAACGGCCACGTGCAGGATAACATCCACGCTATTGATAAGAGCGCGACTTACCTGCAGCCGATCCAACTGCTTTTAAGCCGACAAGGTACAGCCTTCGAGGACGTGGGCGCTGCCGCCGATCCGGCCTTCTCTACGCCGATCCTGGGGCGCGGCCTGGCTATCGGCGACATAGATAACGATGGGCGCATGGACGCGCTCGTGGTCAACAGCGAGGGCGCGCCGCTGCTGCTGCATAACGAGACCCCGAACACAGGTCACTGGCTGCTGTGCCGGCTGGAAGGCGTGAAAAGCAACCGGGACGGCCTCGGCGCGCAGGTCAACGCCGAGGCGAGCGGCAGGAAATGGCTGCGGCTGTGCCATACGGATGGTTCTTATATGTCCGCTTCCGATAAGCGGGTCCATTTCGGGTTAGGCGCGGCGACCCAGGTCACCCTCACCGTCCACTGGCCGAGCGGCGCGGTGGACGTCTATCCGGACCAGCCTGCCGACCGCGTGGTCACGCTGCGGGAAGGCGCGGGAAAGAAAAAATAAAATTTTTTTAAGTCATACCCTTGACAGGCCGGTTTGCATTTGTTATACTTGCGTAACTCGTGTTACATTTGCTTGATGGCCTGAGTAACACGAGCTACATTCTCTTTTCTTCTGCTATTGCCGGCACGAACATGCCGGCAGCAAGGGGCGGTCTAAGGTAGCAAGCATGTCCAATACGGAACTGCGGATGGGAGCTCTGATGCTCCTGGTGGCTCTGGGGATCCTGGTGTTCCTGGGAGCGCAATCGTCTCCCAGGCCAGCGCCGCCGAAGCCGCATCCGACCGGATACCACGGGCTGCCGGATTTCACCCAGGATGCCGAAGGGACCCAGGCGGAAATGAAGAAGCTGGCGCTGCGCACGCGCGGCGACTACTCCAAGCTTACCGATGACGAGAAGACCTGGATGGAAGGCGTGACCGGCAGCCATGGTGACATGACCCTGCGCCTCATGGCAAAGCGCTTCCTGGCGGAGGAGCAGAAGAAGAAAGCCGGCAAGCTGCAAGCGCCTGCCGGTTCAGAGCACACGAAGGCTCACCTGAAAACGTCCCCCACGAAACCGCAAAAGTCGGCGCGCGCTTCCGGAGCGACTCGCTCGCAGCCGGCTCCCTCCCGTCCCGCGCCTGCATCTCCGGGGAAATAGCCGGAGCCAGGCGCGACCGGCGAGGAGACTTCTGGTGGCTCCGGCCACCAGAAACAGGGCCACCTGGCTTTGCAAAAGATCTGCGCCGGGCCGGCCATCAGGAAGTACCAGGCACTACTCGTCCGTTTCCGGCAGCGATCCTGTCCGTCGAAACGAGTCACACGCACAAGGGAGAAATGTCCGATGCAACGAAGTAAAGCATTCACCCTCATCGAGCTGCTCGTCGTTATTGCTATTATCGCAATACTAGCAGCCATCCTGTTCCCGGTCTTTGCCCAGGCCCGCGAGAAAGCCCGCGCCATCACCTGCGTCTCCAACCTGCGGGAGATCGGTCTCGGCAGCAACATGTACATCCAGGACTATGACGAGACCTTCGTCTGTGGGTGGGGCGGTCCGACCCTGGATGCGCAGCACTCCATGTGGCGCTATGCGCTGCAGCCCTACATCCAGAAGTACGGCTCATGGACCGCAAGCCCCTACGATGCCACGAATTTCGGCAGCCAGGGCATCTTCGTCTGCCCGGACCAGCCGGCCTCCCAGTCGAGCTACGGCCCGACCGGCTACGGCATGAACGCCTATGCCCTCACGCAGGGCCTGCAGGTTTTCGACGCCGCGGGCGATGAGGGATTCCCCGGCGTCGCCCTGGCGACCGTGATTCAGCCGGCCAGCCTCGCGGCGTTCGCGGATGCTTCGAATCTGAACGCCGGGGCCAGCGCCGCCGCCGATCCGCACTTCTCTGACGGCGATGACTCCTGCCCCGGCACCGGCCCCTGCAACGGCAGCGCCAAAGTGCCCTATGGCCCGTGGTCGTTCAATCCGGATGTCTGGGTCGAGGGGTGGAGTCCGGACTGGGAGTTCAGCGTTCCCGGCAACTATGGCCGCGACTGGGAGGCTGCCGGAATCGGTCCGCATCGTCCGATTGCGCGCCACAGCCACAATGTCAACGTCACCTTCGCTGATGGTCATACCAAGTCGCTCAACGGCCACTTCATGAACGCCGCCCGCGGCTCGCAGGGTGACCTGCTCACCAACCACAACTAGATCCCTCCCCACTCCCTGTCCCCCTCCCTGGTTCGCTCGCTGCGCTCGCAGGGAGGGGGAACACAATTCTTGGCTGGCGCCTCTGCTCACAGGCAAGAGGGTTTTGAGCAGAGGCACAAAATAAGGAACTTAGTCCCCCCTCCCCTAAAGTTGGGGGAGGGGAAGGGGGTGGGGGCCTCCAGGTAATTGTTGGATACTAGAAGCTTTATGAATGTTCAGAGCGGCAAAGTTGCCGCGCCGGCAGAATCCGGAGAGGAGAGTCAGGTCCGCCGGGAGACCGGACTGCGCAGGAGAGCGTTGGCCGCGCGGCTGGGCTTTCTGGCGGCAGCGGCGGCGCTTGCGGCCTGGGGTGTCCTTCATAATCCCACCTTGCGCAATCGCCGCCTGGCGGGCATGTCACTGGCCGATCTCCAGCGCGCGGCCAAAGCCGAGCCGAACGATCCGGATGTGCTCTACTATACCGGGCTGCGGCTCGACGAACGCGGACGCTATGCGGAGGCGGCGCCGCTGCTGAAAGCCGCCGCCGAGGCGGCGCCGGAACAGGCGCGCATCCGCGAGGAGTGGATGCGCGCGCTCATCGGAATAGGCCGCACGGCGGATGCCTACCAGGAGCTCAAGCTGTTCGCAGAGGCTTTTCCACGTCTTGCCGTCGCACACCGCCTTCTCGGCCAGTTCTACACGGCCCAGCATTCGATGATCAAGGCGAACCAGGAATTGAGCCAGGCGACGCAGCTCGATCCCAACGATCGGGCGGCCTGGGCCTTTCTAGCGATGGCGCGCGACGACACGGCCGATCCGCAGGGCGCCATCGTCGCCGAGGAGCGGGCCATCGCGCTGAACCCCGGCTACGCGGGCGATCATCTCTACCTGGGCACGCTCTACATGCGCAGCAGCCGCTCCGAGGACGCGCGCAAAGAATTTCTGGAGGCGATCCGGCTGGACCCCCATCTGGCGGCAGCCCATCGCGAATATGCGCGCTGGCTGCTCACCTATGGCGCGGCGCCTGCCGATCAGGACCGCGCCGAGGCGGAGGCGCGCCAGGCTGTGGCGCTCGATGGCCAGGATGCCCTGTCGCAGCAGACGCTGGGCGAGGCGCTGGCCCGGCATGGCAAAATAGAAGCGGCGCTGGCGCCGCTGATGGTCGCCGCGCAGCGCGCTCCGGACGATCCGGCCCCGGCACGCAGACTGTGGGAGGTGGAGAGCGCGCTGGGACGCCGGGCGGAGACCGGCCGCTGGCAGCGCGAATACCTGGCGCGGCAGAGCTACTCAAACCGCGTGCGCAGCCTGGTCGAGGCCATCGAGATGCATCCCGATGCAATACAGCCGCACGCGCAGTTGGCCGATCTGCTGGCGCGACACGGGGACGTGGAGGGCTGCCTGCGCCAGTATGCCGCCGCGCTGCACGCTTCGACGGAAGCGCCGCCGGTCATGGCGGCGGCCGCGCGGGGTCTGCTTGCAGGCGGCCATGAACAGGCGGCAGCGGCGCTGGAGCAGCGGGTCGCGCAGGCGCAGAGGAGCCCGGCGGAGAACGCCTACCGGGAAGCGCGCCGAATCGAAGCGACTTCCATCGGCCCCAAACACATCACTCCACAGGTCGAGCAGTTGGCGCAGCAAGCGGTCGCGCTGGATCCGGCCAATCGGAACTACTTGAGCTATCTGCTGCACCTGCAGGTCGCACGCCGCCACAACGATGCGGCCATCGAGACGGCTCGCAAGATCCTGGTCCTATCGCCCTCCGACGCCAATGCGCACGCGCTGCTGGGCATCCTGCTGCTGGACCGGGCGGTGACCCCACAATCGCTCGATGCCGCTGAGGCGCAGTTGCGCGCAGTGGCGCCGGCATCGCCAGATATCGCGGCGGAGCAGCACTATGGCCTGGGGCTTCTGGCGCTGCAGCGGCATCAGGCCCGTACCGCCGTGGCCGAACTCAAGGCGGCAGTGCGGCTAGACCCACGGGCGGATGCGACTTATTATAAGCTCGCCCTCGCTGAGAACATGCTGGGCGATACCCGCGCCGGCGCCGCGTACATGGGTCAGTATCAAGACCGGCAGGCTTTCGAGCGGCAGGAGGCCAGCCTGCTTGGCGACATTGCTCAGCATCCGGAACAGGCAGGTCCCTATGAGCGGGCTATCGCTTTCCTGAAACTGCATGGGCTAGGGCCGCAGGCGGAAGCCGTGCGCGCGGCGGAGCGCCTCCATATAGGCGGCCGCACGTATGGAGCCGGTCATGCCTGACACGCCTCCGCGCGGCGCGCTCTGCGCGTTTCGCTGCCGGACACGACAAGAACTCTATCCGCAAAGGAGACGAACGTGCAACAGAAAGTAGGACCAGGAGTCATTGCTATCTCAGTGGTGGCCCTGCTAGTCGTGATTTTCCTGCTCTACCATTTCACCATGGGAGGTGGCAGCCATCGTGGGCAGCCGCCCATTACGGCGGATAACCGTCCGGAATACGTCAAGCAACTGGAACGGGGCCAGCGTCCTACCTGGGCGCCCATCACCACGCAGCCGGGACAGCGGGGCATGAACGGGCCGGCGAATGGTTACGGGCAGGGCCGGTAGAGCCCCGGCGGCAAGAACGTAAAGGCGGCGCTGGCTAACGCGCGCCGCCCCCCGGAAGGCTGATCCGCTTCCCGTCCTGGGTGACGGTCAGGGTCGTCTCGGCCATCGTCTTGAACTTCCAGCCGCCCGCCGCCTTGATGAGCGTGTTGTCGAGCGAGCCGGAACGGTCCATTCGGTGGGACTGGCCGGCGCCGCCCTGAGCGGGGACGACGGCCTGGTACCAGAAGTCCGCATGGACCTGGGCCGTGTTGCCGCGCACCGAGATGCCTCGCATCAGCACGCGCATGAAGCGGACCTTGCCTTTCGTGGAGAACTGCTGCCGCAGGGACGCCTCTTCCTGCTTGCCGTTGAGCTTGCGGGCGCCCTCCTGGGCGGTGAAGTCGGGGGTTTCCAGCGCGCGGATCGCGGCAAAATCCTGATGGACGATGGCGGCGCACAACTTATCGTACGTGGATCGGATAGCCTTCTGATCATTTGGAGGAGCCTGGAAGGCAGGGATCACGCCCAATAAGAGCGCCAGAGCGGCGATTCGCATCGAAGTCTCCTTTTTTATGCGGGCTTGCCGGAGCGCCTTGCCGCGCCGGACCGTAACGGGCTATTCGTCTTTGCCAGGACGCATTCCTCCAAACCTGACGAGCCGGCAAGCGTTCCATCCGGTCCATCAATCGGGTTACTTCCTGGCGAACGCCGCTGGATCGGCAGGAGGAAACCCGAGGACAACGATGCGCACGATTTAGCTGAAACGGACGAGACTGCCTGACAGTCATTAGAGGAGAATGTGGGCGGCGGTTCTATTCTCCGATACATGGCTTACAGGGATGATAGGGTATAGAATGCCACTGAAGCGGGTACGCATGGTAGATGTCGCGCAGGCGGCCGGTGTTTCACGCACGACGGCGTCGCTGGTGCTCAACGGCCGGGCCAAGACCATTGCCGCGGCGACCCGCCAGCGCGTCTTGCAAACGGCGCAGCAGATGGGTTACTTCCGTCATGCGACAGCGCTGGCCCTGCGCACCGGCCGCACCCGTAGAATCGGCATCGTGTTGAATGAGCCGGAAGATTTCGACGAGCACGACGCCTATTTCTCCACGGTGCTGGCCGGCATCACCAAAGGGGCGCTCAGCCAGGACTATAATCTGGTCCTGCACTCCTGCCACTACAAAGATTGGCATGAGCTGTATTCGGATATCCTGAGCCCCGTGGCGGATGGCGTGCTTCTCGTCGGGCGGGTTGTGGACGATCCGTTGACTCCCGCGCTGCTGGACGCCGGATTTCCCAGCGTGTGCATCTCTTATCAGATCCCGCATCCGGATTGCTATGCGGTGGACTGTGATAACATCCAGGGCGGGTACCTGGCGGCGCAGCATCTGTTCCGGCTGGGCCATCGCCAGATCGCCTTTTTCCATCCCGGTGGAGAGGTGCATTGGGGGCGCGATCGGCTGGCCGGAGCGCGCCAGGCCGCCGCGGAGGCGGGGCTCTCCCCGCAGGCGTTCCATGTCTATCAATGGGATGGAACGCCCGACGAGAAGTCGCTGCAGGCGGCGATCCGGTTTCTGAAGACCGGCCGGCCACGTTCCACGGCGATGATCTGCTGTGACGAGCTGAAGGCGCAGAGCCTTACCGAATGTTTGCCATCCGCCGGCATCCGGGTGCCGGAAGACCTGGCGGTCATCAGCTTCAACTCCACCGAGCATAGCGCGCGCACGCGGCCCCCGTTGACTTCCGTCGCCCAACCGCTGCGAGAGATCGGCTCCACGGCCGTAGAGATGCTGGTGGACCTGATCGAAGGGCGGGAGGTGACCCCACGCTGTCATCTCTTTCCCATGACGCTGGATGTGCGCGAATCGTGCGGCGCGCGGCAATCGCTGTCCGCAGGGGTGGATTGAAGCTCAACTCCCCGGTTGCAATTTTGGATAGATCCGTATCCAGTGATTGTGGAAACCGACCAGCGCAAAGGAGCGCGTGGACTGCACCGGCATATGGCAACGGATGCAGCCGCTGCGCGGGCTGACCTTACAGCGGAGAGGCGGTTTATTCTGCGCAAGACTCGCCGTTCCTGGCAGGCCATTCCCTTCCTGCGGCGTCCTGCGGGTTCCATGACAATTCAGGCAGACAGCCTCATAGCTGGCAGTTTTGCTTTGCTTAAGCGTATGCGGATCATGGCAAGTGATGCAGGAGAGAGAGGGGCTTTGGAGATAGCATCTGCTCTGCTGCAGCGCGGTGGCGGCAAAACGCGCCAGGATCACGGCCAGCCTGGCATCCACGGGGATGTCGGAAGGGCCGCTATGGCACTCGCCACACGCCGCCATGATCTTCTCGCGGGGGGCGGTGATTAGATCTTGCATCTTTAGCGAAGGGACGTTCTTCCCGGCGAGGAGCGCATGGGCAGCCTCCAGATGCTGCCGTCCTGGGCCATGGCAGCGCTCGCATCCGACGCCGAAATGCGACTCCGGGGCGTCCGGCTCGTTCGGACCCATCTTCAGCGTGGTGACGTGGCAGGAGAAGCAAAACGCCAGTTGCGGCGCGTTCAAAGCGAGGCCATCGGGATTCTGCGGGTGGTCCGGGTCCGGCTGCAGGAAGGGGGTAAAGTCCCAGCGATGCAGCCGTGTATAGTAGGTCATGCGCAGCTCGATCCATTGTCCGCTCGCCTCCTTGCCCAGATAGGTCCTGCCGTAGCGCCCGCTGCCGAAGGCATAGCGCGCTTGCAGGGTCTCCTGGCCGCTTCTCTCCAGCGCCATCATGACACAATCCCCATTCTGGATCCCCAGGCGGTAGACATCGCCCTCTTTGTTATCGCGTATGATTTGGGGCGACTGGAAAAGGGCGCCGTCGGAGGAAAGCGTCACGGCGCGCAGGGTCGTCGCATGCGCCGAGTCGTGGTGCTGTCGCCAGATATCGGCATGGCAGGCCGCGCACGCCGAATCGCCGACGTATTCCTGGCTGCTGATGGGGGCAAGATGCGCCGCGCTGCCCGCTGAGGCTGTCATCGCGGTCGGAGGCGCTGCCGGGGCGGGCAGCGGAGGACGCGCCGCCGGCCGGTCGGTAGAGACGCACCCTGTCACTACGATGAGCAGCGCGAACCCGCCCGCGAGCGCAGCCAGTTTCAGCCGGCCGGACATGGCGCTAATTCCCTTCCCACAACGTTATGATCTGATCTGCCGGGATGTCTTTATACGTGTCCTGATGGCCGTCGGTCCACTTCACCTGCACGGTCGCCGAAGTCGCCGCACCCAGCCCGCAGTGTACCCGCCGATCTGAAGCCGACATATAGGAGCCATCGGTGTGGCACAGCCGCAGCAGCTTGCGCCCGGCAGCCTCGAACGTGACCAGCGCCCCGATCCCATCTCGATTGCTTTTGACCCCCTGAAGCTTCACCTCCAGCCAGTGGCCTGTGTTTGGGGTCTCATTATGCAGCAGCAGCGGCGCGCCCTCGCTTTCCACGACCAGGACATCCATGCGTCCGTCGTTGTCGAAATCTCCGATGGCCAGGCCTCGCCCCACGATCGGCTGGCCGGCGCTGCCTGTCAAGGCGGCGGAAATGTCGTCGAAGGCCGCGCCGGACCGATTATGAAACAACTGGATCGGCTGGCGAAAGGTCGTATTGGCATCCACCTCGGCGGCGTTGTCCTGCGTATGGCCGTTGGTAAGGATGATGTCGAGCCAGCCGTCGTTATCCGCGTCCAGAAACTTGGCTCCGAACGTCACATAGGGCGAGGTCTTCCAGGCCAGTCCCACGGACATAGCGCGATCGGTGAAGAGAGCGCCGTCATTGTGATACAGGTTCTTCACCTCCTGCTGATAGGTGCCGACCAGAAGATCGAGCCTGCCGTCGTTGTCGTAGTCGCCCCAATCTATGCCCATGCCGCCGTGCTTGAGGCCATTTCGATCGTAGGCGGTCCCGGAAACGGTGCCTGCGTCCCGCCACTTGCCGTCCTGATTCTGGAAGAGATTGCCGGCCATCTCGTCGTTGGCGAGGGCCAGGCTCTGGCGGCCGGTCCCATCGTAGTCGGCAAACGCGACTCCCAGCGTCTTTCCCGCCGCCTGATCGCCTCCCCACGTGCGGGTCACATCTTCAAATTTGCCGTTGCCGAGGTTGCGATAGAGGACGCCCTTCTCCGGTGGATACTCAATCGGCCCGCAGGCAGCAAGGCGCTGATGGATGCGACACAGTTGTGGAGAGGACGGACCGAACCGCACATAGTTACCGATGTAGAGGCTCAGCCTGCCGGACCCGTCTATATCGGCAAACGCGGCGCTGGTTCCCCAGGGCTGGGGCTTGATGCCGGCTTGTTGGGTTACATCCCGGAACAGGCGGGTGTTGGGTGTCGGGTGTTGGGACTGTCTTCTTCTGTTCCCTGTTCCCTGTTCCCT
>Ga0070734_10004287_pt1 | contig 13727 bp, 11 predicted proteins | sample Coa_R1_8_FD_66444 | JGI IMG/M metagenome (GOLD analysis project Ga0070734, IMG submission 66444) | Surface soil microbial communities from Centralia Pennsylvania, which are recovering from an underground coalmine fire - Coalmine... | ecosystem: Environmental > Terrestrial > Soil > Unclassified ...
CGCGCCCGCGCCGTCGAGTGGAAGGAAGACAAGGGCTTCTACCGGGTGGTGGTCAAGGTGCTGCCGAAGCAGCGCGAGGCCAGCAGCGAAGCCGAGACCACGATGAGCCGCGTCGTGTCGCTGTTCGAGCAGTACGTGAAGCTGTCGAACAACCTGCACTACGACGCGATGATCGCCGCCGTCCGCGTCGACGATCCCGGCAAGCTCGCCGATACCATCGCCGCGCACCTGCTCGTCGGCGTCGACGAGAAGCAGAACCTGCTCGAGATCATCTCGCCGATCGAGCGGCTGAACCGCATCGCCGGCATTCTCGAAATCGAGGTCGACAAGCTCCAGGTCGATCGCCGCATCCAGTCTCGCGTCAAGAAGCAGATGGAGAAGGCGCAGAAGGAGTACTACCTCAACGAGAAGATGAAGGCGATCCAGAAGGAACTGGGCCGCAAGGACGAAAAAGGCAACGAGGTCGACGAGCTCAAGAAGAAGATCGAGCAGTGCAAGATGCCGAAGGACGTCGAGGAGAAGGCCATCCAGGAGCTGAAGCGCCTGGAAGCGATGCCGCCGATGTCCGCCGAGGCGACCGTCTCGCGCAACTATCTCGACTGGCTCATCGCCGTGCCGTGGCACAAGAAGAGCCGCGAGAGCCGCGACCTGAAACGGGCCGAGGAAATCCTCAACGAAGATCATTACGGCCTCGAGAAGATCAAGGAACGCATCCTCGAGTTCCTCGCGGTCCGCGCCCTCGTCAAGAAGCCGAAGGCGACAATCCTCACCTTCTCCGGGCCGCCCGGCGTCGGCAAGACGTCGCTGGCCAAGTCGATCGCGCGCGCGATGAACCGCCAGTTCGTGCGGCTGTCGCTCGGCGGCGTTCGCGACGAGGCTGAAATCCGCGGCCACCGCCGCACGTACATCGGCGCCTTCCCCGGCCAGATCATCCAGATGATGAAAAAGGCCGGGACGATGAACCCGGTGTTCCTGTTGGACGAAGTCGACAAGATGTCGATGGACTTCCGCGGCGACCCGTCGGCGGCGCTGCTCGAGGTGCTCGACCCCGAGCAGAACAGCACGTTCCTGGATCACTATCTCGACGTCGAGTTCGATCTCTCGCACGTGATGTTCATCTGCACGGCGAACGTGCTCCACACGATCCCGCAGGCGCTGCGCGACCGCATGGAAGTGCTGCAGCTCGCCGGCTACACCGAAATCGAGAAGGTCGAGATCGCGAAGAAGTTCCTGACGCCGAAGGCGATCGAAGGCACCGGGCTGACGAAGGACAACATCAGCTTCACGGACGAAGCGATCCAGACGGTCATCAACCGCTACACGCGCGAAGCGGGCGTCCGCAACCTCGAGCGCGAGATCTCTTCCATCTGCCGGAAGGTCGCGCGCAAGGTCGTCGTCGAGGGCACGTCGTTCAGCGAGGAGATCACGCCCGACAAGGTGACGAATTACCTCGGCGTGCCCCGCTACCGCAACACGCTCGCTGAAGAGACCGACGAGATCGGCATCGCGACCGGGCTCGCCTGGACCGAGGTCGGCGGCGAGATTCTCGTCACCGAGGCGACGCTGATGTCCGGCAAGGGCCATCTGACGCTGACCGGCAAACTCGGCGACGTCATGCAGGAGTCGGCGCAGGCGGCGATGAGCTACGTGCGCTCGAAGGCCGAAGAGTTCGGCATCGAGAAAGACTTCAACAAGCGGACCGACGTCCACGTGCACGTGCCGGAAGGCGCGATCCCGAAGGACGGTCCGTCCGCCGGCATCACGCTGGCGACGGCGCTCGTCTCCGCGCTCTCGCGCGTGCCGGTCCGGAAAGACGTGGCGATGACCGGCGAGATCACCCTGCGCGGCAAAGTGCTGCCGATCGGCGGCGTGAAGGAGAAAGTGCTCGCGGCGCACCGCGCCGGCGTGAAGAACATCGTCCTGCCGAAGGACAACGAGAAGGATCTGGCGGACATCCCGAAGAACGTGCTGGACACGCTGAACGTCTACATGGTCCAGACGATGGACGAGGTCCTGAAGATTGCGCTGACCGAGCCGCTGGCGGGACGTCTGCCCGCGCCGGCGCCGGCCGAGCCGGTGGACACCATCAGCAGCGACGACACGATTACCCACTGAAGATTGCCGCTGAATTCGTCATTAGCGCCGCCGATGCGCGCGACCTGCCGCAGGACGACCTGCCGCAGACCGCGTTCGTCGGGCGTTCGAACGTCGGGAAATCGAGTCTGATCAACGCGCTGACGCGCCAGAAGATCGCGCGCACCAGCGCGGCGCCCGGCAAGACACGCCTGGCGAACGTGTACCGGATCCAGCGGGCCTCGGCGCTGTACGTCGTCGACCTGCCGGGCTACGGGTACGCGGCCGGCGACGCGGACGAGTTCCGCGGCCTGGCGACCGCGGTCGTGGAGCGAGTCGACGCCGCGCTGTTGATTGTCGATGCGCGGCATCCCGGACTCGAGAACGATCGCCAGGCGTGGACGTGGCTCTCGAAAGCCATGGGCAGCCGGGCGATCGTCGCGAACAAGATCGACAAGCTGTCGCGCGCCGAACGGCTGCGCGCGATACGCGCGTTCGAAGCCGTATTTGAACATCCCGTCGCCGCCGTCTCGGCGGAGACGGGCGAAGGACTGGACGAACTGTGGAAACTGATCGAGAGACTGAACAGCAGCAACCGGTAGCCGGGCAGCCTGCCCCCGCCGACGCGGCGGCGGGCAAACAGCCCGCCGCGAAGCCGAACGGCAGCGGCGGACCAGCGGCCGCGGCGCCACCCCCCGAAAAACTCGAGCTCTCGACGCTGAAAGACATGAGCGTCGGCGCGCTGACCAAGATCGCGAAGGGACTCGACGTCCCCGGCGCGACCGGCATGCGCAAGCAGGAGCTCATCTTCGAGATCCTCAAGGCCCGCGCGCAGAAGAGCGGCCTGATCTTCTCGGAAGGAGTCCTCGAGGTGCTGCCCGACGGCTTCGGCTTCCTCCGGGCGCCCGACTACAACTACCTGCCGGGCCCCGACGACATCTACGTCTCGCCGTCGCAGATTCGGAAGTTCGATCTGCACACCGGCGACACGGTGTCGGGCCAGATTCGCCCGCCGAAGGACGGCGAGCGCTACTTCGCCCTCATCAAGGTCGAAGCGGTCAACTTCGAGCCGCCGGAGCGGGCGCGCGAGAAAGTGTTCTTCGAGAACCTGACGCCGCTCTACCCGCAGAACCGCATCGGCCTCGAGACCGACGCCGAGAACCTGTCGGCGCGCGTCCTCGATCTGATGACGCCGATCGGCAAGGGACAGCGCGGCCTCATCGTCGCGCCGCCGCGCACGGGCAAGACGATGCTGCTGCAGAACATCGCGAACAGCATCACGCGCAACCACCCCGAGGTGTATCTGATCGTGCTGCTCATCGACGAGCGGCCCGAAGAGGTCACCGACATGCAGCGCTCGGTCAACGGCGAGGTGATCTCGTCGACGTTCGACGAGCCGGCGCAGCGTCACGTGCAGGTCGCCGAGATGGTGATCGAGAAGGCGAAGCGCCTGGTCGAGCACAAGAAGGACGTCGTCATCCTGCTCGACTCGGTCACGCGGCTCGCGCGCGCCTACAACACGATCGTGCCGCCGTCGGGCAAGGTCCTGTCGGGCGGCGTCGACAGCAACGCGCTGCAGCGGCCCAAGCGCTTCTTCGGCGCCGCGCGCAACATCGAGGAAGGCGGCTCGCTGACGATCATCGCGACCGCGCTCATCGACACCGGCTCGCGCATGGACGAAGTCATCTTCGAGGAATTCAAGGGGACGGGCAACCTCGAGATCCACCTGGATCGCAAGCTGACCGACCGCCGCGTCTTCCCGTCGATCGACATCACCAAGAGCGGCACGCGCAAAGAGGAGCTGCTGATCCAGAAAGACGATCTGAACCGCGTTTGGGTGCTGCGCAAGGTGCTCACGCCGCTGTCGGCGGTCGAAGCGATGGAGCTGCTCCTCTCGCGCATGGCCAAGTCGAAGACCAACCAGGAATTCCTCGCCTCGATGAGCAACGGGAAGTCCTGATATAATCAGAGATTCTTATGAAGGCCAACATCCACCCCAAGTACCACGAGGTCGAGGCCCGCTGCGCGTGCGGGGCGACCTGGAAGACCCGGTCGACCAAGCCCGAGCTGCACCTCGAAATCTGCTCGAACTGCCACCCGTTCTTCACCGGCCGGCAGAAGCTGATCGACACGGAAGGCCGCGTCGAGCGCTTCACGAAGAAGTTCGGCGCGCAGACGGCCGCGAGCCGGAAGACGGCCGCGGCGGCCAAGAAGACCGTTAAGAAAGCAACGACGGCGGCGCGGTAGCCGTCAGCTTCCGATCGATCCTCGCCAGCCGGTGGCGGACGGCCCTCATCCACGACGAGGGCGCCGACGCCGCCGGGGCCAGCTCCTCTTCCAGTCCCAGCAACGCAAAGGCGCGCGCCGCGCGCAGATCGCGGACGCGATGCTCGTGGTGAATCGCGAGCGCCTCGGTCGCCTCGCGCGCCGACGCCGCCGGACAACCGCGCACGCGTAACAGCTCGTTCCAGCGCTCGGCGGCGCGATCGAAGTGGCGCGCGCGGCGCCACGCCTGCGCGAGCGCGCGCAGCGCGTCGATGCGCGTCGCGTCGTAAGCGCCGGGCGGCGCGGCGCACAACGCCAGCGATCGTTCGAACGCCGCGCGCGCCTGCGGCTCGAGGCCGGCGCGCGCGAACACGTGACCGAGCGCGAGCGCCTCGCGCGCGCTCGTCGTCTCGTCCGGTCCCGCGCGCGCGAGGTGCAGCAGCCGCGACGCGAGCGCGGCCAGCGTCACGAGATCCAGGCGGTTGTGCTCGAGCACCGGCGCGAGCGGACGCGCGTCGCCGGTGCGCACGAACTGGAAATAGCGCGCCGGAATCTCGATGCCCGGCACGTCGCCGACACGGCGCGCGCCGATGACGTGGCGCTCGAGCGTGACGAGCGAGCAGTCCTCGAAGCTCCAGAACCGCCGCGCCGGGTGCAGCACGTCGACGTGCGGCAGGCGCGCGGCATCCCACGGCACGCGGTGAAAGAGGTAGCGCGTTTCGAGCACCGGCGCGTCGAACGATTTGCCGTTGAAGCTGACGAGCGCGCCCGCCGTCTGCAGCGCCTCGCGGACGCGGGCGAGCATCCGCTTCTCGCCGGCGGCCGACGTCAGCAGGAACTGGCGCACCACGAACGCGCCGTCGGCGTCGAACGCGGCGCAGCCGACCAGAAACGCCTGCGTGCCGGCGCCGCCGCTCAGCCCCGTCGTCTCGAGATCGAAGAACACGAACGGCGCGCCCGCGGTCGCCGCGTCGGCGCCGCGGCCGGACACGCCCGCGAACAGCGATGCGCACGACGAGGCGCCGGCGAGCCGATCCGCGATCGCGCCGATCGTCTCGCGTCCATGCCGCGCCGATCGCGCGTAGCGGCGTTCGACGACGAACACCTCGTCTTGCCAGTCGCCGCCGAGCGCCGATAGATCGCGACGGGATTCGGGGTTCGGGATTCCGGATTCGATCGGCTGACTGCCGCCTGCCGGCTGTTTGACAACCGCCCGGATCCGATCGGCCAAGCCGCTCATGCCGTGTGCTCCAGCTGCGGCCGCGGCACCTCGATCAGCATGTCGAGGAGCCGCACCGCGGCCGGCTTGGCCATCGGCCCGATGTCGCCGAGCGGGCCCACGCAGCCGGGGCAGCCGTGCTCGCAGTCGCACTCGGCGATCAGCTGGCGCGTTTTCGCGAGCAGCTCGTCGTGCATCTCGAAGAGCGGCGCGCTGAAGCCGATGCCGCCCGGGTAGTTGTCGTACACGAAGATGCGCGGCGTCTCCGGCGGATCCTGTTCGATCGACAGCCCGATGTCGTGCGCGTCGCACATCAGCAGCAGCTGGGCGACCTGTTTCATCGCGTGCGCGAGGCCGACGACGCCGTCGCGGCGATCCTCCGACGTGTACGGCAGCGCGCCCATGACCGCCGGCGGCACCGTCAGCCAGTACGACGTCGTGTGCATCTGCTGCTCCGGCAGGTCGAGCTCGCCGGATCCGACGTTCTCGTTCGTGTAGAACTTGATCTTCTTGAAGCCAACCACGCGCGAGACCACGTGGACTTCCCCGTGCGTGCGCGGCGACGCCGCGGCGAACACGTCGATCGGCGTCACCTTCGTGTAGGTGATCGCGTCGGTGTAGTAGTCGCAGTCCACTTCACGCACGAAGGCCTTGCGGTTCTCGAAGTCGAGCTTCTCGACCTGATACAACTGCCCTTCGACCAGATAGATCGCCTTCGGGTGAAGCGTCGACGGACCGCTCGTGAAATCGGTCTCGCCGATAATCCGCGTCTCGTACGTCGTGTCGACGACGACGAAGTTGTCGGACGAGACCGAGCGCAGGCTGACCGCGTCGGCCGGATACGATTCGTTCGTCCACGTCCAGACATCGTCGCTCTTGTGAACGAGCCCCTGCTCCGACAGGATGCCGAGGATCTCCTGCACGTCGTGCTTCCCGAACCGTTCGTCGGCCGTGAACGGCAGCTCGAACGCCGCGCATTTGATGTGATCCACGAGGATGTGCAGGTTGTCCGGATCGATCAAGGCCCGCTCGGGCGACGCGTCGAAGAAATACGACGGGTTGCGGACGACGAACTGATCGAGCGGCGCGCTGCTTGCGACCATCACAGCTGCGGAGCGTCCGGATCGCCGGCCCGCGCGCCCCGCGCGCTGCCACGTCGCCGCGATCGTCCCCGGATAGCCGGCGAGCACGGCCACGTCGAGCGAGCCGATGTCGATGCCGAGCTCGAGCGCGTTGGTCGAGACGACGGCGCGCACCGCGCCTTCACGAAGTCCTTTCTCGATCTCCCGGCGCCGGTTCGGCAGGTAACCGCCGCGGTATCCGCGAATCGTCTCGGGCGCGCCCGGCACGCCCTGGAAATCCTCCTTCAAATACGTCGTCAGGATCTCCGTCGAGAGGCGGCTCTGCGCGAAGACGATCACCTGCAGCTGGCGTTTCAGGAACTCGGACGCGATGCGCCGTGTCTCGCCAAGATACGAGCGGCGGATGCCGAGCTGCCGGTTGACGACCGGCGGGTTCACGAAGACGAAGAACTTCTCGCCGCGCGGCGCGCCGCTCTGCTCCACGAGCTCGAAGGGCTGTGCGGCGAGCTGCTCGGCCAGGTCGCGCGGATTCGCGATCGTCGCCGACGAACAGAGGAACACCGGATCCGATCCGTAGTGGCGGCAGATCCGCCGCAGGCGCCGCAGCACGTTCGCCAGATGGCTCCCGAAGACGCCGCGGTACGCGTGGAGCTCGTCGATGACCACGTAGCGGAGGTTCTCGAAGAGCTTCGCCCAGCGCGGATGGTGCGGCAGGATGCCGGAGTGCACCATGTCGGGATTGCTGAGGACGACATGCGCGCGGCTGCGGATCGATCGCCGCGCGTCCTGCGGCGTGTCGCCGTCATACGTGAAGACGCCGATGCCCGCGTCGATCGCTTCGGTCAAGGCGTGCAGCTCGGCGAGCTGATCCTGCGCGAGCGCTTTGGTCGGAAACAGATACAACGCGCGGCTCGACGGGTCGTTGAGGATCGCGTCCAGCACCGGCGCGTTGTAGCAGAGCGTCTTGCCGCTCGCGGTCGGCGTCGTGACGACGACGTGGCGTCCGGCGAGCGCGTGTGCGATCGCGTCGGCCTGATGCGTGTAGAGCTCCGCCACGCCACGCGCGCGCAGGGCAGACACGAGGCGCAGATCGAGCGCCTCGGGAAACGGCGCGTACTGCGCCGGCACGGCCGGCAGCTGACGCACGGCGGTGATGTGGAGGTCCGGCGTGTCGGGGCGGTCGACGGGGCCGCCGGCGAGCCGCGTCAGCGCGGCGTCGAGGGCGTTGGGGGAAGGGACGGGTGCGCTCCTGTACGAGCACCCGTCCCCCGTACTGTACGCGCACCCGTCCCCGTTCGCCGGGAGCATGGCGGAGGATCCTAGCAGCGAGGCGAAGAAAAGACAAACATGTCAGGGCAAAAGACAGCAGGCTAAGGGCATAGCGCTTGCTCGATTCTGCACCCATGACCAGGACCCAGCAGACAGCTCTCGCGGCCGGGGCGGCGACCATCGGCCTCGCGCTCATCAACCGCGCGTGGCGCTCGACACGGCGCCTCGATTTTCACGGCAAGGTCGTCGTGATCACCGGCGCACGCGGCCTCGCGATCCACCTCGCGCGTCAGCTCGGCGCCGAAGGCGCGCGCATCGTCCTCGCGGCGCGCGACCAGAGCGAGCTCGATCGCGCGGGCGACGAGCTGCGCGCGCGCGGCGTCGAGATCTCGACCGTTGCGTGCGACCTCATGAGCCGGGCGCAGGTGAACGGGCTCGTGGCGCAGGCGGTGGAGCGGTACGGCGCGATCGACGTCCTCGTCAACAACGCGGGCGTGATGCAGGTCGGGCCGATCGATCACATGGCGGTCAGCGATTTCGAAGAAGCGATGGCAGTGCACTTCTGGGCGCCGCTGCACGCGATCCTCGCCGCCGTCCCCCACATGCGCGCGCACGGCGGCGGCCGCATCGTCAACATCTCGTCGATCGGCGGCCGGATCGGCGTGCCGCATCTCGCGCCGTACTGCGCGAGCAAGTTCGCGCTGACGGGGATGTCCGATGCAATGCGCGCCGAGCTGGCGCGCGACCGCATCGCGGTCACCACCGTGCTGCCGGGGCTGATGCGGACCGGCTCGCCCTTCAATGCGTGGTTCAAGGGACGGCATCGCGACGAGTTCGCCTGGTTCGCGGTGTCGGACTCGATCCCGGGGATGACGATCGATGCGGCGCGCGCCGCGGCGCAGGTGATCGACGCGTGCCGCCACGGCGACGCCGAGCTCGTCATCACCTGGCCCGCGCGGCTCGCGATCGTCGCGAACGCGCTGCTACCCGAAGCGGTCGCGGCCGCGATGAACGCTGCCAATCGCCTGCTGCCCGAGTCGACGGACGATCGCGCCGGCGACGAGCGCCGCTCGGGCTGGCAAAGCAAGAGCCGGTGGGCCCCGTCGGTGCTGACGCGGCTGACCGAGCGCGCCGCCGCGCGCAACAACGAGGTCCCCCACTAGTCGTCAGTGCACCGTCGCGCCGCCCTGAGGCTTGAGGACCACCTTGATGCAGTGGTCCTTGTCGTCGCGGAACGTCTTGTACGCCTCGGCGGCGCGGTCGAGCGGCACGCGGTGCGTGATCACGAACGACGGATCGATCGCGCCCGCCTGCACCAAATCGAGCAGCGGCTTCATGTAGCGCATCATGTGCGTCTGACCCATCTTGAACGTCAGCCCTTTGCCGAACGCCGCGCCGAACGGGATCTTGTCGAGGAACCCGCCGTACACGCCAGGGATCGAGACGATGCCGCCCTTGCGACAGCAGTGGATCGCCTGCCGCAGCGCGTTCGGGCGATCGGTCGCGCGGAACGTCGCCGCCTTGATCTGATCGTAGTACGCGTCGAGCGTCGCGCCGTGCGCCTCGAGGCCGACCGCGTCGATGCACGCGTCGGGACCCATGCCGCCGGTCATCTCTTTCAGGCGATCGAAGACGTCCTCGTGCTCGAAGTTGATGACGTCGGCGCCGCCTTGCTCCGCCGCCATCCGCAGCCGCGCGGGCACGCCGTCGATCGCGATCACTCTTTCGGCGCCGAGCAGGTACGCGCTCTTGATCGCGAACTGCCCCACCGGCCCGCAGCCCCAGACGGCGATCGTGTCGGCCGGCGTGATCGCGCAGTTCTCGGCCGCCATGTAGCCGGTCGGGAAGATGTCGGAGAGAAACAGCACCTGCTCGTCGCTGATGCCGTCGGGAATCTTGATCGGTCCGACGTCCGCGAACGGCACGCGCGCGTACTCGGCCTGTCCGCCGGCGTAGCCGCCCATCATGTGCGAGTAGCCGAACAGCCCCGCGCACGAGAAGCCGTACCGCTTCTCCACCATCCACGCGTTCGGGTTCGAGTTGTCGCACAGCGACCAAAGCTGCTTCTGACAGAAGAAACAATGCCCGCACGCGATCGTGAACGGCACGACGACGCGGTCGCCGACCTTCAGCGCCGTGTTGTGACGGCCGACCTCGACGACCTCGCCCATGAACTCGTGGCCGAGGATGTCGCCCTCCTTCATCGTCGGGATGACGCCGTCGAGCAGATGGAGATCGGAGCCGCAGATCGCCGTGCTCGTGATCTTGACGATCGCGTCGCGGCCGTTCAGGATCTCGGGATCCGGAACGCGCTCGACGCGAACGTCGTTCGTGCCGTGCCAGACCAGCGCCTTCATCGCGCTCCTCCCCGCGGCTGACCCGACGTCGTCGGCATCTCGCCCGCTTCCATCAGTTGCTTGAAACGGCGCAGGCCTTCGCGAATCGTCTGTGACGGTTCGGCGCCGAAGATCCACGCGATCGCCGATCCGATCTTGCCGCCGGGCGGGTCGTACTGCAGCCGGACGCGCACCTGCGTGCCGCGCGCGCCGGGCGCGGGCACGAACCGCACGGAGCCGGCGCTGACCACGTCGGCGCCGTCGAGCGTGCGCCAGCCGATCAGCTCGTCCGCGATCTCGTTGATGATCTCGGCGGTCCATTCGACACGGCGGCCGGCGGGCCCTTTCACGATCCAGTGCGAGCGGCGGTGGTCGAGCTGTCGCACGGAGTCGACGTACTCCATGAAGCGCGGCAGCATCTCGAAGTCGCGCCAGCAGCGGTACAGATCCGACGCGGGCCGATTGATGGTCACGACCTCTTCTACGTTGACGCCGCGCGCGCCGGCGAGATGCTCGCGCGTATCGTCGCGTTCGTCCGCTGTATTGATTCCGACCGCGTCGTACATCGGGCAGTGTCCGGTGGCGCCGCGCATGATGAGCGCTGTGCCGGCCGCCGCGAACGCGGCGCCGGCCGGCGATCGATCCTTCAGCTGCTTGATTCCGTAGGCCGCCAGCGCCGCGCCGCCCAGCGCCGACGCCCAGCGTTCGACATCAGCGACGTTCACGTCTGAAGTCATCCGTGGCTCCTTTTTTCGCGCGAGAGGTTCATTAACCGTGCCGGGCAAGTAATATCCATGAGCCATGACGCCTCAGCCCTCCGCCATCGCGGATCGCCCGGCGACGAAGCTGCCTCGCACGCTCGGCCTGTGGAGCTCGGTCGCGCTCGTGATCGGCATCACGATCGGATCGGGCATCTTCCGCTCGCCGGCCGGGATCGCGCAGAAAGTGCCGAGCCCGTCGCTGATGATCGGCCTGTGGATGCTCGGCGGCGCGATTACGCTGTGCGGCGCGCTGTCGCTGGCGGAGCTCGCCGCCGCGCTGCCGGAAACCGGCGGGCTGTACGCGTACCTGCGCGAAGGGTGGGGACGGCTGCCGGCATTTCTCTTCGGCTGGTCCGAGCTCGTGCTGATTCGCGCGTCCGCGCTCGGCGGCATCGCGATCGTCTTCGGCGACTACCTGCTGCGAAGCGTCGGCATCGACCCGGCGGCGCATGCGGTGGGGTCGCGGGCGTTATCGGCGGCGGCGATTGCGTTCGCCGCGGCGGCCAACATCCGCGGCGCGAACGTCGGCGCCATGATCGTCGGCGTCGCCACCTGGATGAAGTTCGCGGCGCTGGCCGTACTGGTTCTTGCCGCGTTCACGCTCGGCGCGAGCCACGGCGCCTCGGTCGGCCACCTGACGGCGTCGACCGGCCAGCCGGTGGCGTTGAGCGCGATGGGACTGGCCCTGGTCAGCATCCTGTGGGCCTACGACGGCTGGGCCGATCTGTCGTTCGCCTCGGGCGAGGTGAAGGATCCGGCGCGCAACCTGCCGCGCGCGATCATCCTCGGCACCATCGCGATCATCGTGATCTACGTCCTGACGAACGTCGCCTACCTGTACGTGAGCCCGATCGACGCGGTGGCCCGGTCGCCGCTCGTCGCGGCCGACACAATGCTCGCGCTGTTCGGCCGCGCGGGGGTCGCTCTCGTGTCGATCTTCGTGATGATTTCGTCGTTCAGCTCGCTGAACGGCAGCATGCTGGCGTCGCCGCGGGTCTTCTTCGCGATGGCCGACGATGGGCTGTTCTTCCCGGCGATCGCGAAGGTCCATCCGAAATATCGGACCCCGTATATCGCCATCCTCCTCGCCGCGTTGCTCGGAATTGCGCTCGTGATGAGCCGAAGCTTCGAGCGGCTGACCGACACGTTCGTGCTCGCCATCTGGCCGTTCTACGCGGTCGGCGTCGCGGCGATTTACCGCTTGCGCCGTTCAGCCCCGGAAATGGCCCGTCCGTACCGCGCGATCGGCTATCCGGTGGTGCCCGCGCTCTTCGTCGTCGCCGTCGCGGCGTTCGTGATCAACTCGCTGGTGAACGACACGACCAATAGCGTGATCACCTTCGCGCTGATCGGCGCAGGAATTCCGATCTACTACGCATTTTTTGCTTGATCATCGTCACGGTACTGTTACTCTGATTTTCGCGGCCGATAATTTTCACGCGAAGGAGTTTCAGGAGATGGATGTACGCGAGCCGCGTGTGCGGCATCGAGGTTTTTTCCTGCACTCGGCGGATACCGGCGAGTCCGATTCCACCGAGTACGAGAGCACCGAGGGCTTCACGGTGCGCTTCCGAGTGGCGAAACCCTCCGTTCCTCGTCAGACGGCCAGCAGCGGCCGGTCGCGATCGCAGAGCCGGATCGAGGACAGCCGGCCGGAAATCAGATCAGGGAGCGTGACTGGCAGCCGTCAACGGGCACACTTGCCCCGCTGATCCAGCTCGCTTTCGGCGACGCGAGGAACGCGACGACCGCCCCGACCTCTTCGGGGCGGCCGAACCGCCCAAACGGAATCTCCTGCTTCACGAACGCCGCCATCCCGTCAGGGTCCTCCTGAACGCGGCGGTCCCACGACCCTCCCGGAAACCGAATCGACCCCGGCGCCACGCTGTTGACGCGGATGTTGTCCTTCGCGAGCTGCTGCGCCATCGCCTTCGCCAGGCTGATCTCGGCCGCCTTGACGGCGTTGTACGTCATCCGGCCGCCCGACTCGCGTCCCCAGATCGACGCGATCATCAGGATGACGCCGCCGCCCCGCCGGCGCATGTGCGGCACGGCCATTCGTGAGGCCCGGATCGCCGGAAACAGCGTCTGATCGAACGCGTCCTGCCAGTCGGCGTCCGACGTCGAGACGATGTCGCCGCCTTTGGCGAGGCCGACGTTGTTGACGAGGATGTCGAGGCCGCCGAAGGTCTCGACCGTTCGCATGACCACGTCGGCGACCCCCTTGTCGGTCGAAACGTCGGCCTGAACCGCCAGCACGCGCTGGTTGCCGCCCGGCCGTTCGCGCAGCAGCGCGACCGCTTCGGCGAGCCCCGCCTCGCCGCGCGCGCAAATCGTGACGTTGCAGCCTTCGTCGAGGAGGGCCGTCGCCGTGGCGAACCCGAGGCCTCGGGTCGAGCCGGTGACGATGGCGACTTTATCGGTCAGGTTTAGGTCCAAGGTCAGCGTCCGCCGCGACCGGTCAGGTCGTTCAGCGTCCAGTCGAACGTCTTGTACGCCAGCTGGAACGTGTTCGCGTTCTGCGACAGGTAGTCGCGCTCGATCGTGAGGAGCCTCGGCTCGACGAACGCGAGAATCGCACGCTCGAGCGGGCTGCGGTTCGTGAACGCGCCGGGCGCCTTGTCGCCGTAGGCGGCGACGAAGTCTTTCTCGCGCCACGAGAAGATCGCGCTCGCCATCAGCTTGCCCGTGTCGCGATCGACGATGACGCAGCCGCGGGTGA
>Ga0070734_10004288_pt1 | contig 13725 bp, 20 predicted proteins | sample Coa_R1_8_FD_66444 | JGI IMG/M metagenome (GOLD analysis project Ga0070734, IMG submission 66444) | Surface soil microbial communities from Centralia Pennsylvania, which are recovering from an underground coalmine fire - Coalmine... | ecosystem: Environmental > Terrestrial > Soil > Unclassified ...
AGCACATTGATTGCGGCCGCAAATCTTCCAAACGCTCCAGCCATTGTGAAGCAAGCCGCGTCTCAACTTCCCGCAAGCACGCAGCAGCTCGCGGGTGTCAGCTCAATGCTGTCAAAGTACGGAATCTATCTAGGCGCCGCATTTGCCGGCGTGCTTTTAATTTCTGCCGTTGGTGGCCGACGCCGACGGTAACAAAAGGAAACCGCTATGTATGTGAGCAACGTTACGGCCATGAAGAGACGGGAGAACATCGAGGATCCCGTGTACTCGCTGCCTGCCGGCGTGATGCAGCAACCAGGCCTCGGAATGTATTTGTCCGATCGCACCGCCATGCGCTATCGCCGCTCAATCACCAATCCGGTTTGCGCACTGCCCGATGGAGTGATGCAGCAGCCAGGCCTCGGCGCGCTTGGCGGAACCGCAAAGAAACGGCATAAAACCGCCAAAGGCAAGGGCGTGAATGCAACTGCGCGGATGCTCCGTAACTGGACGCGCAATCGCCGCGGCGGTCCTACCGATGCGTGCTCGAGCATCTGGAATTCGGCGCGTCAAACTTATCCGCAATTAACCTTGCAGGAGTTTTTCGCGCGAGTACCACAATGCGGCGGGGTTTTGAACTGCGGAGACAATCGGCTCTCCGATGGCTCCGTCGTGGCAATCGCTTGCACAACGAACCCCGTTGCCAAGCCGAATAACTACGTGTTCCTGGGCGATGTATCAAGTGGCGATCTTCTGTCGAGTTTGAGCGACAGTTCGTCACTCCAGGTCAACAACACGCTTCTTTACGCCGGACTCGGGTTGCTGGCATTCGCCGTCATTATGTGGAGCGGAAGAAAAGCATCTTCAATTCGCAGCAGCTATCGGAAGAGTCGCGCGAAACGGGCGCGCCGCAAACAGCGCATACAAGCGCTGAAATACGAGCTGGCATCAGCAAAGGCAGGCGGTTAAAAACGCAATGCGTTATCCAGCAACTTTCTTATTGGCGTTAACGTTCCTGTGGCAATGCTTGCATACGGGCGCGTTGGCGGGGATCGGCTCAAGACAATTTGGGCAAGAGATCCACGGACTAGCGGTAGGTGGAGTTCTGCGCGATAACTGGACTCTTATACCCAAAATAAGCCCTGCCAAAAATGTAAGTAACGCAGTTACGAATACTCCGGCTGGCTCCATAGTTGTGTCCGCTTCAGGAAAAACCTTTCTGAAATTAACGATTCAAGGCAGGGCGGGGAGGAGTTGTGAATCTGGAACTCTTGCTGGGATGCAAAACGATCCACACAGCGAGCAGCATGAAAATAATCAAAATCAACATACCTCCGCCGCTTCCGCTGACCGTAATACGTCCTTTTTGTCGTCTGCCCATCGGGGCGAAAGTATCGTCGAAGTTCGACTCTGTTGTCAACGGGAAAGTTTGTGCGCTTTAAGTGCAGAGAACATGCCATGTATCTAGTCCGCAAAACACGACGCGCGCGCCGGACGCTTGGCGACAATTCCGCCTCTTCAATACCCACATCAAGTTCGTCATATTGGGTTGCGGCAAGCAACACTCCATTGCTCGATTGGCTCAACCCGTCGTACACAGACATTCCTGGTAGCAGTTTGTGGGATCGCATCGTGAACATATTTTCCGGCCAACAATCATCCGGACAAATAGCACGAGGCAACATGGATATGGCTCAAAGCATAAACACCGCGGCAAATGGGGACACACAATTAGCAAATGAACAAATAGCTGCTGGGTTAGCCACTTCTGCGGATCTTGTGAAAATGGGCGGTGGAACCGGTGAACAAATAATCGCCAACAATATTACCAATGCTGTTTCTTCGGTTGGCGGTGCTATCAGTAATGGACTGGCAAACACGTTCACCGTTACAGGTTCCAACCCTGGCACTGTTGCGATCGTTGCAATAGCGATGCTGGCGGGAGTGGGGTATTTACTGGTGAAGCGATGAGCGAAGAATTACGAGCGTGCGACGTTTGCTCGATCGTGAACCACGATTACACGCAGAAGATGTGCGCGTTTTGCTCGTTGTGTAAGGCATGGATGTGCAGAGTTTGCAGGGTAAGTCCGCGCCGGCGAATGATTGCCGCTGCGCTTAAAAAACTTGGAATGGTGACCACATGAAAACAATCCGTCAGTTATCGCTATTTGCGCTTTTCGCTCTCATCGCACTTCTCGTCTGCTCGCCGAGCTGGGGACAATCGGCGAATCCCACCGGCACGCAGCCGGTAACCACACAAACCCTCGCCATCCCGCTTTTGAATGCGCCGCAGTCTCCGCAATCGCTTACGGATTCGCAGGTGGGAACGCCTGGGCCCACGTCGAGCATTTATTACTACTGGGTTGTGGCCGATTTTCTGGTGGGCAACAGCACTCCGGCCGGTCCCGTTCCCGCATATAACGCCAACACGACGTTAAACGGATCGAATTACAACATGCTGTCCTGGGCGCCGGTGGCAAACGCGGTGAGCTACGACGTGCTGCGAACTACAACGCCGACCATGCCAACAGGCGCGTGCGCGTGCGCTGTAGTCGTTGCCACCACTTCAACGACCGCTAACGACCAGTCGAACTCTTTGAACGCCTACACGGTCAACACTTTCAATCCAAATAACGTCCTAGTGCAGATTGACAATGAAGCGACCGGTCCAGGCACGAGTTTACTCACCATCCGCCAGGGCGCGACTTCGCCGACGGCCGGAGCGAAAAACATACTGACGCAAGTCATCCCGTTTGTGGATCCAGGCGCGAAAACCGCTTCCATCTCTTCCACGCCGATTGTGGCGGCAAACTCTTACGGCAATGCGCAGATGTGGTCATTGAACTGGTATATGGATTCCACCACCACTTGCGCCACACCTGGGCCCGCCGGCGTGACCCTCACATTTTCGTGGACGGATGATGGCGCCGCGCGAACCTTTACTACGTCATCTCTCGCGCTGGGCGTGAACAGCGCCACCAGCTTATTGAATGGCGCGGTGACGATGTATGTGGCGGCGAACGCAGCCATCAACTATTCGACGACTTATACGGCTTGCACCACCGGCACCGGAACGTATCAGCTTCACATCGCTCCGGAGGTCTTGCGTTACTAAGCATGAGCACGAAGAAGAAAAACGCGGGTTACAGCTTTCACCCTGGATTGCTCAGTGGAAGGCAGCAACGCGCGCGCGGCCGGCAACCGTACAACCGGAGAGCGGCCGCGATGGTCCGCAAGGCGAGAAAGCATCGGTACTCGTTTCTGGATAACTGGGAACCGCCGATGGCAAAGAAGGCGAGCAAGGGACTTTCGGCTGTAGCTTCAGATGTTGCGCTGGCATTGAAGCAACAGGGTTTTTCGAGCGGTGATGCAAAACGCCTGGCGCGATCGGCAAGAGGATCAGATTTTGAGTCGCGGTTCCGCGATGCACTTTCACGACGTGGCAATCCCACGCAGAAGAGGACGCAGATGTCGAAGAAAAAGAAATCGAAGAAGAAAAACAGCCGGAGCCGCAAGGGGAAGATGCCGGCAGGCCTGGCAGCGTATTGGGCAAAGAAACGGGCCCGCAAAGCTAACAGCCGCAAACGCCGTACATCTGCGAAGCGCACAGCCGGACGTGTGCGCATCGTCATCAACAACCCGCCTCGCAAGCGGCGGAAAGCGCGTAGGACTCGCAAGGTGAATTCGCCGCGGGCGAGGAAGCTACTCACGTTCCCCATCCGCGTCTCGCGTTCACAAGCGAAGAAGGTCAGTGCATGGTGGAAGCGCAATACCGGCGGCACCGTGCGCATGAAATAAAAAACTTATGACTTACTTCAAGTTGCAATCAGACGGAACGACACTGACCCCGCTCGGCCAGATCATCGGCTATCGAGTTCTTTACACCGATAAGAGCGGGAAACAAAAGACGCTGACCACCCGCACCGCGGCTGGAAAGGTCACAACCATGTTCTCGCTCTGGTTTAAAGCCAACAACGCGGCAAAGTCGTTGCGCATGGGGCAGGTGTCGCGCATCGTTCCGGTGTATTCGGGAGATAAATGAAACCGAAGCGCCCACGTTATCGCAAGCCGGTCCATAAAATCACGGACCGTGCGAAGCGGTATCGCGCCAACCATCCATCGGTGAAGCCCAAGGCTAAATTCTGCCAGCGCATTTTGCCGAACGGAAAGGTTTGCGGATCACGCCGGAACCTGGTGACGGCGCATCTGGACGGCAATGAAAGCAATCTCCGCAAAAGCAATCTTGCCACCTGGTGCAAGAGCTGCAACACGAAGCACGGTAAAAAGCAGGCCCGTCTCGGTCGTGGTGTACGCACACGGCAATACAACGGGCGCGGCGCGAAAACGCTCGGCGAATATGTTTCCGCCGCAGTGAGCCACACCAGGGGAGCACACGACGAAGCGGGCAAGCTGTTGCATGAAACGCCAAAATCGAAACGCCGCGAGTATGCAGATGTGATCTGGCGGCGCCGGAAGGGAAGGGGTAATCCAGTGCCAACCCGCACGAGACGAAAACGGAACTATGCTGGAGCTGCGGACCTGTACAAACAGTTCCACGGGAAGGAATCCGAATTCGTGACCGAGTACGAAGTTTTTGAAGAAGATCCGTTCCACAATCATCCCGAGCTGGGCCAACTCGGCAAGCTGGTTTCTCTGACGGTGAAGCCCGCGATCGGCGACAAGTACAAGATTGAATGGGATGAAAAAGAAGCGCCGGACCTCTGCGGCGAGCCGAACGGAAAGCAGCTTTACATCGTAGGCGGCAATCAGACGCTTGGTTCCAACATTGCCGAAGGCGACGCCAACAAGGAACTGCTGGATCTCGGCGAATGCCGGCAGGTTGAATACTTCACGCGCAAGGGATTCGATAATTTTCAGGCCGTGACGTATTACCACAAACTAGGGGAGGAAACCGGAGAGACACCCCGCCTGCTTTACGATCGGAAGAGAAAACGCCTATTCTTTGCAGGAGGAGCCTACCGGATCAAACCGGAAGGCATCGTAAACTGATTCAACAACATGGCGGACAATTCTCAAGCATCGGTTGACCCTACCAACGATCCAGGCACAACGCACGAAGAAATTGTGTTGCACTGGTTACGACGAGGCGTTCTTGCTCTCGAATCCATCGCCGAAACGAACAAGATCGAAAGCAATGAGCGAATTGCCCAACAAAAGCAGGTCATCGAAATGATGAAGGCCGCAAGCGGTGGAATCGTTACCGCCGCGCCCAACCTTCCAATGCGCACCCCACGAAGAGGCACACATGGTTGAAGCAGTAAAAGTACGACGTCAAAGGCGCGCCATCACGCAAGCCGGATCCCAGCCAGCAGCATCAACGTCGAACGCAGCAGCGCTGATGGATGAACCCGCAATCACGGTCAGCGTCGAAAACGCTCTCGCGCAGCTTATGGCTTCGCGGATGGAGAAAGTACGCCGTGGTGACTATTCCATTCTTGGCCGTATCGGGCGCATGGAGACTTCACGCGGCGTCATTCAATTCCCGCACAACTCCGGTCCGGTGATCGGCTTCGTTGTCGAACGCGACGGCAAAGGGGAAGTGGTAAGAGTCTCCGAATCGGAGCTGGTGATCGTCAACGCATGGCAGGGACTTCCCAATGTTCGCGTGAACACAGAGGAGCCTTGCCAGGCCTGCCTCACCGATTGCGATATTTGCGCAACCAGCGGACGTAAAACTTGTGAGCGCTGTGGCGGCGCGAGAAAGATCAATGGTCCATCCGAGCCGTGCGATGCCGATGGTTGCACAAAAGAAAACGGGCGTTACAACCCCGACTGCTTCAAGTGCCGCGGTGCCGGCATGATTATTCCACTGGTATCTTGCCCAGGATGCGAAGGCGAAGGCACGCAGGTTTGCCCACAATGCCGCGGCAACAAAAAGTACGCCACCGGCAATAAGAGCGGCGCAACCGACTGGCGCGCTCCGAGCTGCGAAGTCTGCAATGGCACCCGCTTTGCCGGCGAAGATGTTGAGCAACTCGAGGCGGACTTCACCAACTGGCAGGGTAGCGCGGGATGGCGGGCTCTCGGGCCCATCACGCGATTCATTGTGGAGTCAGTAGGCGGCGCAGGCACGCCACCGCGAATGTTTGACGTTGACCAGGACACCGGCGGCAATTACATGACACTGGTGCTGGATCTCCAACAAAACGCATGTTTGACAGGCGGCATTTTGAAGTCAACAGCGCGACGATAGATTTTCCAGCGGACTTCGAGCCGCAGAAACGAGAGGAAGAAACATGGCTTTCAAACCAACAAAGATCAGCATGAGTTTGAGCGGCACAGATGAACAGGGAGTGGAAAAGCATGTCCGCATCAACATCACCGATCCAGAAGCGTGCGCGGAGCTGGGCGCGGGCGGAGACGGCGAGATGCTTGCGGATGTGGCGAGCTTTGCCGCAGACGTGCTCGATCACAATCCCGACGGCGGATTGATTGATCTGACGGTAAACAATGCCGCTGAAATTCTTGGCGCAACCGGATCGGCCGTAAGCCAGGCAGACGGCGCATCGGCGGACTAGGCAAAAAGTAACTTGTAATTTTGTTTGAATTCTGCTGTACTGTGTGCAGTAAAAGTTCTGCACCGTGAAAATCGTCCCCCCACAGCGGCAACACCCGCGTGGGGGGCTTATCTTTTAGGCCCAATTTAGAACCCGCCTGGGGCAGTAAACGATTTTCACGACAATGCCTCGAATTCTCCGTGTAGCCAATCCGAAAAAGAAATCGTCCGGCCGATCCTCGCGCCGGCGCAAACGAAATATGGGAGGGGGTGAACTTCTGATTATGACGAACCCAAACAAACGCAGACGCCGCACACGCAGTAAGAATTCCGCATCGCGGCGCCGCACACGTCGAAATCCGTTCAGCTCGAAAGCAATGCGCAAGTCATACCGGCGAGTTCGCCGCAATCCTTCTATCGGGGGATTCAGCGGGAGCGAGCTGTTGAAACTTGCAGTCGGAGCTGCTGGTGGATCCATCGGCGCACGCTTTCTGACGCAAGCCGTGTTGAAGGACAAGAACACGGGCGTGACGGGATACGCAGCCAACGCCGCGAGCGCACTTGCTCTGGCCTGGCTGGCAGCCAAGTTCCTCGGCAAAGACATCGCAACTGGTGTCGCAGCCGGCGGACTGGGCGCAATCGTAGCCCGCATCTGGAGCGATCAGGTTTCGGGAACTTCGGCCGCAGCAGCGATGAGCGGACTCGGGGATCTCGACTTCAGCGGTGATGGCCTGGGTGCTTATATCGAAAGCGGATTCCCGCTTCCGACGCAAAGCTCTCTCGGACCGGGGAATTATCTCTCGGTGCCGACTTCCGGACCGTCCCTGGCTTCGGCCGGTGCCGCTTCTTCGGCTCCCAACGTGAATGTTCAGCCCGCTGTCCCCAGCGGTTTGAATCGTTTCGCGTCACGTTTTTAGGTACGAAACCATTTACCCGCCGTTCGTGAGAACCGGACGGCGGTAAAAATCTGATTCTCGAAAGGCGGGTGTTACTTCAACACCATGAACATCGAAAGGCTAAGTCCAACTCGACTTGAAGCGGCCAACCGCAACCTGATTGATTCAGTCCTCGCCGGCAAAGAGCGTACCAACGTGTATTTGTCCGAATTCGGAATCGGCCGGATGCCGGTAGTCCGCAGTCACGGGAAAAATCCGATCGTGGCAAACATCATGGAGGTCATCAACCAGCCGGTTTATGACTCCGTTTCGTTCGCCGCGGCCGCAGCTATGGCCAAGACAGTGTTGTTTCAGACTCCCATCGGGCAGGCTGGAAAAACTCTCGCTATCACCAACATGACCAAAGCCGGCCAACTCGAGCAACCGCAGAAATTGGTGATCCGAGCCATCGGCTTGTATGTCACCAACAACACGGTGCCGGTTGATCTGCAAAACTTCCTCTCCAACGTGTCATTCGTTTTGACCGTAGGGAAGAAGCCGATGCTGGAATGCCCAGCGTGGAATCTGACAGCAGGACGTGGCGGAATCGTCACGGCGGCCGCCCAGATCGCCACTGCCATCGCCGGCAACACGCCGGTCATTGGCACAAGCAACGGCATCGCGGATCCCCGTTCGGTATTCACTCTCAACCAGCCGATCGTGATTGAAGGCGGTGAAGGTTTTGCGGTAACGCTCAACCCTGAAACCGCATTCAACTTCGCGGCCGCTGGCGTCAACCCCCCAGGTAACGGCGCAACCATCGCTGTGTATCTGGACGGCGAGCTGTATCGCGGCGTGCAGTAAACCACTGCCAGCCACGAAGCGAATCGGGGAAGGGAAAACAAGACCACCCTTCCCCATTTGTACAAACTGATTTTCATACCGCATCGAGGAATTTATGTACACAGGGCAAGCGTGCTCCACGTGCCACGGCAAAAAGATGATTCAGACGCCGGATGGCCGGCAATTTCAACGGTGTCCGCAATGCGAAGGCACAGGCGTTGAATTCGACCCAGGCTTATTTTTCGCATACGAAATGGGGCCGTTTGTTATTGCAGCCAACGCGGTATTTCCCATTCAATCCGTGCAGATCCTCGACCGGAGTTTCCGCTGGATGTTTGCCGCGGCAACGTCCACCGGTGCGTTTTCCGCCCTCATCGCGGACTCGCGCAACAAACGACCATTCATGAATCAAGCCATCCACAGCGCAAACTTTTTCGGTACCGCACAGAACCCTCTCCCACTTCTGACGCCGTTCGAGTTTGAGAAACGCGGATCCATCCTGGCAACGTTGCAGGACTTGAGCGGTGCACAGAACACGGTCCGGCTCTCATTTATCGGCGTGGAACTAAACGACGGATCTTCGCAGTAGAGCAACTCAGGTTCACGGGGTAGGAATTCTTTTACGGGGAACATGTCATGGATAAAGTCATCGCTTACATCAAAGCGAACTGGAAAACCAACCTCGCAGCGTTTTGCGCATTCGCCTATTCAGTCCCTCAGTTTGTTACTGCAATTCAGGCGTGGCAAGCCGGCCAGAAACCAGACTGGCGCGCCGCCATTATCAGCCTCATCATCGCCGCAGGCCTGGCCGCCGCAAAAGACGGCGACAACCACTCGACCATCGCACAAGTTGAAGCCAGCACGAACAAAGCGAACGGAGTCACGGAGACAAAACAGTGAAGCACTTAACGTTAATCGTTGCGCTGACCATCGTTATTTGCATTTCGGGTTGCGCGGTCCATCGTCCAGGCGGGGCAACAGCCACCGCGCCGGCGACGGCCACACCTTACGAAACCGCGATGATGTACAGCACGGCGCTGGCGCAGACCAACGATTCTGTAATCCATGCGGTTATTGCCCTGCAATCCCTTCAGCCCTCCCCCATTTCGATTGCAGACGCAAAGGCCGTACTGGTAGTGCAGCAGCAGCTCGCCTCCGTACACATGCAACTTTCACACGTCCTCGAGCAAGGACCGTCCGCGGCGACCGGACAAGGAAACCAGATCAAAACCTTGCTCGACGAGATTAAGGGACTCGCGACGGTAACGGTAAATACCGCAAACCTTAGCGGCGTGAAAGACCCCAACAGCCAGGCGCAGCTCACGGCCGAGATCCAGAGCATCGCTTCATTCGCAGACCTGATGGTCACCGAACTCACAGCGGCAGGAGTTTTAAAACAATGAACCCAGTCACGCTTGAAGTCTTACAGGCCTCACAGATCATCGCGGTGTTGACACCGATCGCGCTCGATCTCGCTTTGAAACTGAAAGCCATATTCAGCCTTGCCGGTTCGGACATTACCACCAACATCAAAAACCAGGCGGGCGAAGAAGTCCAGATTGACCAGGACGCGATTGACACCGTGAACGCCTGGCTAAAACAAAACGCTCCAGCGCTCCGCAACTTGAGCGCGGCGCCGGCGAAAAGCTAGGAATGTAGGAATTGTAGGAAAGCTAGGTTTATGACCGTTTACCGCAATGCGTGGATTGGCGAACAAGCCGGAGATGTATCCGGCTTGATCCGTATCAGTCCGTTCATGTACGCACAAAAAGGCTTGCTCAACGTCTTTCGGATCCCAAAGTTGCGCGACCTTCCGATGAACATGGATTTGAAGGCCATCGTGTTCGATTTCGGTTTCGACACGGCGGTCCTCAATCCAGGCCTTGCGCCCTTTGATACGCAGGACGATAGCAAGGTCATCGAACGGCCGATGTTGGTTTGGGCAATTACCGGCATTGCCAGCTACAACGCAGCGCCGCCGGCAGGTTCACAAAACAACTACCAGGTCATGTTCTTTCACACGCACAACGGCAACCAGCGCCAACTTTTCAATAAGCGGATGCTCGACTCCGAGGTCATCGGATCGGCGCAGCAGCCGAACATTTTGCGCACGCCGTATTTGCTCGAGCCTGGGGATTCCATCCAAATCGAGGTCAACAGCATGACCGCGACCAGTCCGACGAAGATCCAAGTCTGCTTACTTGGAGGCGAGTTTGACTGATTCCATCACTTTCGATGCCGTCACGCTGGCAAATCTTTATCTGTTGGCTCTGGTGATCTGGCGCGAGGCGCGCGGCACATCTTTCGATGCGATGAAGGCTGTGGCTTTCTCCGTGCGCAATCGCGTGCTGCATCCATCATGGTGGGGAAAAGACTGGCATTCGGTCATCACCGCGCACCTTCAGTATTCAAGTTTCAACGCCGGAGATCCGAACGCCGTGAAATATCCCCAGGCAGAGGATCCGCAATGGAAAGCGGCCGTAGATGTTGCCAACACGGTTTACAACGGAGGAGCAACAGCCGCGGCGTGCCCCGATCCAACGAACGGCTCAACCCACTACTACGATCGCAGCCTTGACGAAAATCCGCCGTCCTGGGCGAAGAGTCCGGAGATGACACACGTTTCCGATATTGGCCCATTTCATTTTTACCGGCCGGTCTTTCTTGGGGTGAAAGCATGAGCAGCAATGGCAACAGTTTGAATGTGGACAATCTGCTTTTCTCGGATTTGCAAAAGCGCACGCTCTCCGCGCGATCGAAATCTCTGAATAGCTCCGGTCCGTTTTATCGCCGCAGTGTCTCGCTTTTCAATCCGCCGGCAGACTCCAATCCGCTCATCATCACCGCCAACCCGTTTATCGCTTATCCATTGCCAGGCGTGGGACCGAGCACAATCATCACCTTCACCGTTCCCCTGGGATTGTTCGCGCTCATCACCAAGCTCGCGATTATCAACTACGGTGGAAACCCGCCAGATGGTTCCGGAAACGTCGTATGGCGAGTTTTGAAAAATGGCGGCGGGATCCGCGGCCTGAGCAATCTCACTTCGCAGGTTGGCACATACGCGCAACCGAACGATGTAGTGATCACGTTAATTGAAAACGATGTGATTGCGGTCACGGTGGAAGTTCCCGCTGGCCAACCAGCAATGCCAGGCGGATCCACCACAGCAGCTCGCTTCCACGGCTTCACACTCCCACTCGTAGAAGCGACGAATAACCAAACGACCGGACCATCGGTTTCGCAATAAGGAGTGTTGCTTTGAAACGGATATTTTTCTTTCTTCTTCTCTTGTCGTCTTTCTCGCTCGCCCAAAATGCCGGCAACACTGGCACGCAGACGGTAAGCAAACAAGTTTGGAGTTCGATTTCATCCGCACAACGGAGCACCGTTGTGCAAAATATCGGGCAAGCCGCCCACTACATCACCTACTGCTCAAGCTCAAATGCTGCTTTTTCGTTCGACGTGGAAGAAAGTCCAGATGGTACAACCTGGATACCTTTCTCACCCGTAGTCACGCAGCTCAACTCAAAATCGAATTGCGGGCTCATCGTCGCGTGCGGATATTTCAATAACATCACGCTCAATGGCGGACCGACAGCAGGAACACTTTCCGCCTGGTATTCCGCGAGCACCGGACCTGGCACGTGCTACTCGCCTGGGAGCGCAACATCGGGACAATCAGCCTTACCGCTTTGCGATCAGGTTTCATTCGTCACGCTGGCGGGAAACGCAAGCGCCACGGCAATCCTGCCGGCACCAGCAACCGCCAATATTTATTACTGCGGCGGATGGACGATTTCTTTAACCGGAGCCGTTTCCACCGGACTTAATGGGATAAGCGTCCAGTTTGGAAATTCGACATGCAGCTCAACATCAGGCGTTGTGTGGGAATTGATTTTGACGCCCTCAAGCCCCCTCGACATCGCCGTACCAGCTCCGGTGGACAAACTCCCACTCGCCAACGCCGCAGGCTCGACACTCTGCGCAAGTTTGAACGGCCCCGGAACCACCGGAGTCACAGCATACGTTTCGTACAAATATGCGACTTTCTAAACTCATCGCCGCGATCGTTTTGCTGTGTGCGTTTGCCAGCGCGCAAAACGCGGTCACGGCTTCGCAAGTCAACATTCCGCTGACTCCGATCCTGACGCCCATCACTTCAGCCAATCTTTCGGTTGTTGGCGGAAGCCCTGGCAACGCAACGTACTACTACTGGATAGTCACGCAGTTCTTGCTAGGCCCGAGCCAGCCCGTTTTGATGGGAGTGGTGAACAATGCTCCCAACACTCTCGGAGCTTCGAATTACGTCGCAATCGTTCCGCAATTTACGGCCGCCGCACTTACCGCGGACGTTTTACGAACGACGTCACCAATCGCACCCACCGGCACCTGTAATTGCGCTGTAACTACAGGCGCGACCAGCTCGAGCACAATTAAGGACACATCGAATTCGCTAGGCGGATATACGGTGCTTGCGGCCGTGAGTCCAGCGTCATACCAGATGAGCTTGACCAACCAGGTGGAGGCGGCCGGAATTACCCACCTGATTTTGCAACAAGGAAACACAACCGTAGCGGACCTGAGCATCGCGAGCACTACTTATTTTCCAGGCGTTCCGAGCGGCAACTGCATCAACACGTCCACCACAGCGGAGCTGGCAATCAATCAGAGCAACGGCAATGTGTATTACTGCAATGCCACCCCTGGCAATATTGGAACGTGGGCGCAAATTGCATCGGCCGTGGGCAGCGCGGCATTTTCGGCAATTACCGGCGGAGTGAATACCGCAGCTCTGCTAATTGGCACCGGCGGCTCTCTGGGAACCACAGGATCTGGAACCATCCAGGCCACATCAAACACTGGAAACTCGGCGACCGCAACCGCACTCGCGAGCGTACCAACACAATGCTCCGGCTCAAACTTTGCCCAGGGCATCGCCGCAAACGGCAATGGCAACTGCGCACAACCTGGAATTTCTGGACTAGCGCCCGGAACGACTACACTCGGCGCCTATAACATCGGCACGGGCTCGAGCCTTCAACCTACCGGATCCGGCACGGTCACAGCGAACCAAGCTACCGGCACACAAATCGCGCAAACGGGTGTAGACATTAACACCAGCTTTCAAGTTACATCCGTACATCTCAGCGCGCCGCTGGGCGTCAACATGGGCGGTTTAGGTATCGCAAGCGGAACATCCGGCGGGATTCTAGGTTTCACGGGACCCACCACAATCGCTTCATCCGCACTGCTTGCGATTGGCGCCATGATGGCCGGCGGCGGAAGCGGCGCATTGCCAACCAGCAGCACGATGGTCGGAATTGACACCACGAAATTGCCAGGCGCAACCTGGGATGCCAGACTCAATTATTGCCTCAACACGATCGGCGCGCTGATTTGCAATATGCACGCCGAACCCGCCGGATTATCGAGCACCTCTGCCGTCACGGTGCCCTCGGCCGTCATCATCTTGCCCCACGTCCACCTGACTTACGGCAATACGTTCAC
>Ga0070734_10004291_pt1 | contig 13719 bp, 12 predicted proteins | sample Coa_R1_8_FD_66444 | JGI IMG/M metagenome (GOLD analysis project Ga0070734, IMG submission 66444) | Surface soil microbial communities from Centralia Pennsylvania, which are recovering from an underground coalmine fire - Coalmine... | ecosystem: Environmental > Terrestrial > Soil > Unclassified ...
TCGCCGATCGCTCCAACAAGGCCAAGGACGAGATCATGGCGGGCAATCCCCAGGAAGGGACCGCGAGCGACATGGAGAGCGACGATTCCACCAGAATGGATGCGAAGCTCGACCAGCTGAACGGCCCCAATCGTCCCGAGACCGGGCTTTCCAACATCGAGATCGAGATGCTTCGCCAAGCCCAGCAGATCGAGTTTCGCCCGCTCTCCGGCATTCCACTGCCGCCGAAGAATTAGCGCCCGTTCGCGGAAGCGCTGTGGAGGGTGGTGAAATGTCAACCACCTCATTTCTGAAGAGCCGTGCGCAGCACGGCGTCTCGAAGGATGGTAACAGGCGCGGCTGAGCACGTGGCATGCTTCGAGACGCTCCCTTCGGGCGCTCCTCTGGATGGGCCCAGGTGGGCAAAGGCGCATGCGAGGCCATGCGCTTTGCACGGGCCGGCAATGCGCCTTTGCCCACCCTACATGCATATGCTGCCGGAGTCGTTCACGGCTCGCCCGTCATCGCCAGGAACGCCTGCTCGATTGTCGAAGCGCCGGCGGCGGCCACGAGCTTCTGTGGGGTGGTGTCAGCCAGGACCTTGCCGTGATGCATGACGACCACCCGATCGGCGTCGCCCACCTCGTCGCATAAATGCGTCGCCCACAGCACCGCCACTGCGCGTTCGATCCGCATAGTCAAGAGCAGCTTGAGGAGATCGCTGCGGCTCGCCGGGTCGAGCCCGACGGTCGGCTCATCCATCAGCAGCACCTTCGGTTGGTGCAGCAGCGCGCGCGCAAGCTCCACCCGCCGGCGATTGCCGCCGCTCAACTGAGACGTCTTGTCATGGGCGCGCTCCGCGAGTCCGAGGCGCGCAAGCTCCGCTTCGATCCGAGGCTTCGCAATGCTGTGCGGGATGCCGTGGAGGCCGGCGTGAAACAGGAGATTGGCGGTCACCGACAATTCGAGGTCGAGCGTCGGTTGCTGGAACACGATGCCGAGCCGCGCCAGCGCCGGCACGGCGTCCCGCGTCATGTCGTGGCCCATCACCTCGATGCGGCCGGAGTCCGGTACGAAAAGCCCCGAGAGGAGCTGGAAAAGAGTGGATTTGCCGGCGCCGTTGGGCCCGAGCAGGGCAATAAATTCGCCGGGCCGCGCCACGAGACTGACGCCGTTCACCGCCCGGATCGGCCCGTAGGTCTTTACGACGTTGTCCAACAGCAGGGCTGGCGCCGTAATTACGCCGCCGGAGCGATCGTCCATCAGCCGGTAACCTCCCATTTCGCGCCGGAATTGCATTGCAGCTCACGCCATGCCAATGGGCTGACGGCTTGCCCGGCCGGTTGGATAAGTCGTACGCTGGGAGCAAGCGTTTTCGCAAGCAAAAGAGGATCGCCCGTGCCCACCCTACGCCCGTTGTCGGCGCCGCTCTGCATTGTCGTATTCGCTGCCATACTGTCCTCTGCCGGATGGGCCAAGGACACCGGCCTCGTCTTCGTAAGCAACGAAAAAACCAACAATCTCATCGTTATCGATCCCAAGACCAACAAGGTTGTCAAGGATCTCAGGACGTCGCGCCGTCCGCGCGACATGCACTTCAGTTCCGATCACACCAAGCTCTATGTCGCGTGCGGTGATGACGACGTGATCGACATCATCGACGTAGCCAAGCTCGAGGTGGTCGGCAAGCTGTCCACCGGGTCGAGTCCGGAGACCTTCGGCATCGATGAATCTCGCCGCCGTATCTACGTGTCCAACGAGGAAGGCTCTTCGCTTTCCGTGATCGATATGGACCAGAACATCATCATCCAGGAGGTGCCGACCGGCGCCGAACCGGAGGGCGTGTTCGTCAGCGAAGACGGCCATTTCGTCTACGTCACCTCCGAGGTGGGGGATCTCATCCACCTCATCGATGCGGATTCGGGCAATGTGGTGCAGGACGTGGTGGTCGGCACCAGGCCGCGGCGCTTCGCGGCGACCCCGGACGGGAAGGAACTGTGGGTATCGGCGGAGCTGTCCGGCGAGGTCTACATCATCGACCGGGAGAAATTCACCGTCGCAGGCAAGCTCGAGTTTCTGCCGCCCGGCATGCGCAAGACCGACGTGACGCCGGTCGATCTGCGCATCACCCGGGACGGCAAGACCGCCTATGTGACACTTGGCCACGCGGCCCATGTCGCGGTCGTCGACGTACCGACACGCAAAATTCAGGGCTACATTCTGGTCGGCAAGCGCTCCTGGGGTCTTGGCATGTCGCGCGACGAAAAGACGCTTTATGTCGCCAACGGCTTCGGCGACGACGTCACCGTGATCGATCTCAAGACCCGCAAGGCCACGGTTTCGATTCCGGTCGGGCGTATTCCATGGGGCGTGGTGATCGATGATTAGCGTTTTCGCGCGGTGGAGTAGTACGGTGGGCAAAGTCGCATCGCCCGGATGCCGGTGCAGTTCAGCGGGGCTTCGGTGCGATGCGGCTTTGCCCACGCCGTCTAGACCAGCCGGTCGGACCGGGTGGGCAAAGGCGCGAAGGCGCGCCTTTGCCCGCCCTACGTTTCTCATCGCCTTGATTGGCCTCCTCGCGCCTGCCTTTGCGCAGACGCCGCGGCCTGCAGCGCCGCCGCGTCAACACATCTCCATCGGCTACGTGGAGATCGAGGGCGATCCCCGTTACGAACCGGTCCGCGCCTATGAGCGCCTCATCCTGAAAACGCGCGAGCACCCCTTTACCGGGGCACAGATCGGCATCGACGAGGCCGCGGCGCTGGTGCGCGTGCTCAACACCGAGTTTGCGCTTGAACGCATTACGGTGAAATCGTCCGCCGACGTTGCTCCGGCGGTGACGCAAGCCGTGGAAGCGCGGGGCATCCACTTTTTCCTGATCGACGCTCCGGCCGAGGCGTTCAAGCCACTTGCCGCCGCCGCCAAGGGACGCGATGTGCTGCTGTTCAACGTCTCGGCGGATGATGACGGTCTGCGCCGCGACCTGTGCGCGCGCGAGTTCGTGCATGTGATCCCGAGCCTCGCCATGCGCATGGATGCGCTGATGCAATATCTCGCGTCACGAAAGTGGCGCGACGTCCTGGTGTTCGAGGGGCCATCGCCTGCCGACGCCGAGACGGTGCGGGCATTCACCCGCTCGGCGCAGAAATTCGGCGCCAAGATCGTGGCCGACCAGCACTTCAAGACCGGCACCGACCCGCGCGAGCGTGAGCAGAACAATCCGGCGCTGCTCAGCGCGATTCGGGGCAATTACGACGTCGTCTTCGTTGCCGACGAGGCGTTCGATTTCGTGCGTCAGGTGCCTTACCACACCGTGCTGCCGCGGCCGGTAGTGGGGAGCATCGATCTTGAGCCAGTGGCATGGCACTGGACCTGGGAGCACAATGGCGCGCCCCAGGTCAACTCGCGCTTCGACAAGAAATCCGGCGGTCGCCGCATGGAAAGCGGCGATTGGGCCGCATGGCTTGCCGTGAAGATGGTGGTGCAGGCGACGCTGCGCACGCGCTCGACGGATTTTGCGAAGCAGCGGGATTTCATCCTCGGCGACGCCGGCTTCGACGGCGACAAGGGCCTGCCGGTGTCGGTGAGGCCGTGGGATCACCAGGTCCGTCAGGCGGTGCTGCTTGCAGCGCCATACATGGTGGTGGCGAGCGCGCCGCTGGAGGGCTTTCTCCACCGCACCAACGAACTCGACACGCTCGGCGACGACGAGCCCGAGACCCCGTGTCATATGAACAGGTAAACGTGGAGGGTTCTCCGTTTGGATTAACTCCCGCTCTGCTGTCATCGCCCGGCTTGACCGGGCGATCCAGTAACCACCGGCAGGGAATACTGGATTGCCCGGTCAAGCCGGGCAATGACAGCAAGAGGTAGCCCTAAGGAAGCTTCTATTCAGGGACCACGATGCAGATCGCTCATGTCGGCCGCGCTCTCAAGGCGCTCACCATGCGGGAAATCACCAAGTTCGTGCAGCAGCGCGGGCGGCTCCTTTCCGCCCTGGTGCGTCCGCTGATGTGGCTCGCGGTGTTTGCGGCCGGCTTCTACAACGTGTTCGGCGTTTCGATCATTCCGCCGTATAAGACCTACATCACCTATCAGGTCTATATCGTGCCGGGCCTGCTCGGCATCATCCTGCTGTTTCACGGCATGCAGTCGTCGCTCTCGATGGTGTACGACCGCGAGATGGGGGTGATGCGCCTGCTGCTCACCGCTCCGCTGCCCCGCTGGGTGCTGCTCGTCTGCAAGCTCATTGCCGGGACAGCGTTGTCGGTGATCACGTGCTACGTCTTTCTCGCCGTCTGCATCCTGTTCGACGTGACCTTCGATCCGATCAATTGGGTGACGGTGCTGCCGGCCGTGATCGTGTCGGGCTTGATGCTCGGCGCGCTCTGGCTGTTCCTCTCCGTGCACATCAAGCAGCTTGAGAACTTCGCCGGCGCGATGAATTTCGTCATGTTCCCGATGTTCTTCTTCTCCTCGGCGCTTTATCCGCTCTGGAAGCTGCGCGAGGGCGGATCGGAGGTGCTCTATTACGTGGCGCTCGCGAACCCCTTCACTCATGCGGTTGAGCTGATCCGGTTTGCGCTCTACGGCGAGTTCGAGCCGATTGCGGCCGTAGTGGTCGGCGGTTCGACCGTGCTGTTCTTCCTGCTCGCCGTGCTCGGCTACAACCCGCAGCGCGGCCTGATTCGTCGCGTGCCTCAGCCGGCGTGAGAACACGCCTTCGGCTGCGTCGACACCTGCAATGTTGTCATCGCCCAGCTTGACCGGGCGATCCAGTAACCACCGCCGCGGATACTGGATTGCCCGGGCAAGCCAGGATTTGCCGAAAAATGCAAACCGCCATTGCGGTTTGACCGACCGAATCGGCGAAAGAAAAAATGACGAGGTCGCCATTATTCCGACACGCAGTCGAGAATGAATACGCCGCCAATGCGGTGAGGCTCAATGGGCGAGCGCGGGCCGAAAAAATCTCGAGTCTTCAGAGAACTTCTTGATTGCGGCTCCGGACTGAGGTTGCTGTGTGCTGCGAAGCCGTGAACCGCGCGCTGCAACCGGACCCAATCGGATTCCAGCATTGAGGTCGGATTTGATTGAACCGTGGTGGAGGAGACGAATGCGTATGATCAGGGGAATCATGGGAGCCGCAGCCGGCGCGGCGCTGGTGATGGTGTCGATGCCGGCCGGCGCGCAGCAGTTTCCAGATGGCAAGCCGATCGAGATGACGGTGATGTTCGGCGCCGGCAGCGCCGCCGATGTCACGGCCCGCCATCTCGCCGACGGCATGGCAAAATCACTGGGCGTGCCGGTACCGGTCGTCAATCGCACCGGCGGCGGCGGCGCCATCGGTTACAGCCACGTCCAACAACAGAGGCCGGACGGGCATTCGATCATCTGGAACTCCAATTCGGTATCGACCAACTATCACTCCGGGATCATGCCATTTGACTACAAGGCGTTCGATGCGGTGGCGCGGGTGAGCGTCGAGACGCCGGCGATCGCCGTGCGCAACGACGCGCCGTGGAAGACGCTCAAGGAACTCGTCGACTACGCCAAGGCCAATCCCGGCAAAGTGCGCATCGGCAATTCCGGCACCGGCAGCCACACCCACTTCGTGGCATCGGCCCTGTTCGGAACCGCCGAAGCGAAGATCACCAACGTGCCGTTCGGGGAAGGCCAGGCAGTCGTCAACCTGTTGGGCAGCCGCATCGAGGGCGTCGTCCAGCTGCCCGCCGCGCTGGTGGCGCACGTCAAGAGCGGCGACCTGCGTGTGCTGGCGGTATTGGGCGAGAAGCGCGATCCCGTATTCCCCGACGTAGCGACTGCAAAAGAACTCGGCTACCCGGTGGCGCTCGACATGTGGCGCGGCATCGCGGTCCCGAACGGCACGCCGAAGCCGATCATCGCCAAGCTGCAGGACGCGATCAAACAGTCCGTCGAAAACCCCGCGTTCTTGGATGCCGGGAAGTCGATCGGATTTACACCAGCGTATCTCCCGGCCCAGGATTTCGCGAAGCTGATCGCCAGCGACGACGTGAAGCTTGCGCAATTGATGGATGAACTCGGGCTGAAAAAGAAATAGGCTCGATCCCACGGTACCGACTCGTGGCGAAACCGCCTCCCTAACCCTCCCCCGCAAGCGGGGGAGGGCCAAATTCCGCGCTGAAAGATTCGCGCGGCGCAGGAATTTCGATGAGCAGCGATTTGGATCCGCCGATGCCGGCGAGCGCCGAAGCCGGACGGGGTTTGCTTCGGGCCGTCAACGTCCACCGCGGCGGAATCGGCGTAGCCTCAGTACTCGCGCTGATTGGCTTGCTGTTTGCCTGGCAGGCCTCGTTGATCGATTTCGGAGATTTTGCGCTGCCGGGTCCGGGATTTTTTCCGCTCGTCCTCGGCTTGTTGATATTCGCGCTTGCTGCGGTGATTGCCATCAGGGATTGGCGCCACATCGCCTCCCCGGAAACCGTCGAACTCGGGCATCGCGACGTGCTGATCGTGTTCGCCGCCTTGCTGGCTGTGCCGCCGCTGTTCGAACCGCTTGGCGCTTATGTGACGCTCGGACTGTTTGGGGCGGTGCTGCTTGTGCTCATCGCCCGGCGTTCGATCGTGGTCGCGGGCCTCTCGGCGATCGTCGGCATGGCGGCGTGCTGGTATTTCTTCCAGGTCGCGCTCGGGCTGCAACTTCCGATCGGTCCGTTTTGAGCGGGTAGGGCGATGACCGGCTTTGATCAGTTGCTCGGCGGGTTTGCGATCGCGCTGTCCTGGAAGGGGCTGCTGTACTGCTTTGTCGGATGCCTGTGGGGCACCATCGTCGGGGTATTGCCGGGACTTGGCCCCCTCGCCGGCATGACGCTGCTGCTGCCGCTGACCTTCGGACTGGATCCTTCAATCGGCATCATCATGCTCACGGGCATCTTCTATGGTGCCATGTATGGCGGCTCGACCACCTCGATTCTGGTGCGCATTCCGGGCGAAGCCGCTTCCGTTGTCACGTGCATCGACGGCTACGAGATGGCACGGCAGGGGCGCGCCGGCCCGGCGCTGATGATTGCGGCGGTCGGCAGCTTCATCGGCGGAACGGTGTCGATCATCGGCCTGATGCTGATTGCGCCGCCGCTCGCGAAGGTCATGATCGCGATCGGCCCGTCGGTCGAGGTCGTCCTCATGCTGCTGGCGCTGAGCGTCATCTCGGTGGTGTCGGCGGGCTCGCGGGTCAAGACCGTGCTGATGGTGGCGCTCGGACTTGTGCTCGGCTCGATCGGCCTCGACAACCTGACCGGCGTTGCCCGGTTCACCTTCGGTTACACCAGCATGGCGGGCGGACTGTCGTTCACCTCGCTCGCGATCGGGCTGTTCGGCATCTCCGAGATCCTGATCAACCTGGAAAAGACCGACACCATCAAGGCGATCCGACCGAAGCTCAAGGATCTCGTGCCGCGCGCCAAGGATGTCCGCGATGCCGCGCCGGCGATCGGGCGCGCCTCGATCATTGGCTTCATCTTCGGGATTATCCCGGGAGTGAGCCACGTGGTTTCGACATTCGTGTCCTATGCGGTTGAAAAGCGTTTTTCCGCCCATCCGGAGGAATTCGGCCACGGCGCCATCGCGGGCGTCGCGGGGCCCGAGACCGCCAACAACGCCGTCACCGGCACCGCCATGATCCCGCTGCTGGCGCTGGGCATTCCATCGATCCCGGCGACCGCCATCCTGCTTTCGGCGCTCACCATTCACGGCGTTCAGCCGGGCCCGCTGCTGCTCACAGACCATCCGGAAGTGTTCTGGAGCCTGGTGGCGAGCATGTATATCGGCAACGTCATCCTGCTGATCCTCAATCTGCCGCTGGTCGGCATCTTTGTGAACCTGCTGCGCATTCCATACGCGTGGCTCGTTCCCATCATCCTCATCGTATCGATCATCGGCGTATACAGCGTGAACTTCTCGGTCGCCGACATCTGGATCATGGTGATCTCCGGTGGTGCTGGCTACCTGTTGCGCAAGTTCGGATACGAGATGGCGCCGCTGCTGCTGGCGTTCGTGCTTGGCGATCGCCTGGAGGCAAGCTTTCGCCTCGCGCTCACGATGTCAGGCGGCAGCTATGCGACCTTCGCGGACCACGCTTCGCTCATCGTGTTGGCCTCGGTGCTCGGGCTGCTGCTCGCCGTCCAGGCACTCGCCTGGGCGTTCGGGTATCGGAAATCCGTAGCTGACGAGGCGGAAGGCGCCTGAATGAGGCCGTAGGAAAGCTCGGAGCTTGGCTTTCTCAAGAATTGCAAGACCTCCAAAATCGTCATCGTGACAATCGAATTGTGGACCAACTTGGCCGGCATTTTGGCTAATCCACATGCCGTACCCCAATCCTTTCACATAATTGACAGAGCCCGGAGTCAGGTTCGCCGCCGCTTGGGGTGCAGTTCAGGCCGAAAGGGGGGGACTCAGATGGACATCCAAAAGCTGCTGATGGCGCTGTGGCCTGCTGCCGCTTTAGCGGCTGTCGGCGCGGGAATGAGTATGATCGGCCCGAGAGTTCCGACGCCGGTCCTGGCACAGGCCGTACCAAAGTCGCTCGAAGAGGGTGGGACCGACGCTGCGCTCAGGGCTCGCAAGAACGAGTGGACGGTCGGGGTGGCAGGCGGGTTGCTGTCGGGCAGCAACATGACGTTTGCCGACGAGATGGCGCAAGTCCTCGACGACGGCGACAATCTGCGCATTCTGCCGATCGTCACCTATGGGGCGGCCTCGAACCTCGACGACCTTCTCTATCTGCGCGGCGTCGATGTGGCGATCACGCAGTCGGACGTGTTCGAGTACTTCCGCACGCAGCGCAAGACCGTCAATCTCGAAAGCCGCATCAACTATATTATCCGGTTGCCGACGTCGGAAATGCACGTCCTGGCGCGCACCGACATCAACAGTCTCGCCGACCTGCGCGGCAAGAAGGTCAATTTCGGGCCGGCAGGCAGCGCCTCCAGCTTGACCGGATCGATCGTGTTTCAGCGGGCCGGCGTGCAGGTCGAGCCGACGCTTTACGACAATCCGCTTGCGCTGCAAAAGCTCAAATCCGGGGAGATCGCGGCGCTCATCCGCGTCATCAATAAGCCGATCGATTTTTTTGCAAAGATCCCGGCAAATTCCGGACTCCACTTGGTGCCAATTCCGTTCACCAAGAGCTATGAGGACTACTACGCGCTTGGCGAATTTACGAGCCAGGAATATCCGACGCTTGTTCCGCCCGGTCAGGTGACCGACACGATCGCGGTGCCCGCGGTGCTCGCGGTATTCAACTGGCAGAGAAATACCGACCGCTATCGCCGGGTCCAGAGGTTCGTCGAAGCTTTCTTCACGAAGTTCGACCAATTCCAACAACCGCCCCGCCATCCGAAGTGGCGTGATGTCAATCTGGCGGCGACGGTGCCGGGTTGGACCCGTTGGCCGCCGGCGGAAGAGATGTTGCAACGGCTTCGCCAAGCCAATGGCGTGACGGCGCAGCCAGCCGCGACTGCCGCCGAGTTCTCGGCCTTTCTGAGAGATAAGGGCGTGACCAGCGTCCAACAAACGCAGGAGCAGCGGGAAGCGTTGTTCCGCGAGTTCTTGCAGTGGCAGCAAGCGCGGCAGCGAGGAGCGAGCCGACAACGGTAGCAACGGTAAGGCGCAATAGCCGAACGCATATTACGTCGCGCGGTGGCGGATTATGCTTCGCTAATCTGCCCTACCTCTTGCCCACCCGGTCCAGCACCTGCGCGATCTCGCCGTGAATTTTCGCCAGTTCCTCTGCCGTGTGCGGTACGCGCGGGCGTGCAATTGGGACTTCCGCGACCACATGCGCCGGACTTGGCGACAGCAGGAACAGCCGGTCCGCGAGCCCGATCGCTTCGTCCATGCTGTGGGTGACGATCAGGGTGGTGACGTGGCGGCTCGTCACCAGCGCGGCAAGTTCTTCCTGTAAATGCTTGGCGAGCGCCGCATCGAGCGAGACAAATGGCTCGTCGAGCACCAGAAGATCGGGCTTGACCGCAAAGGCGCGCGCCAGCGCGACCCGGCGCGCCTGGCCGAGGGACAATTCGCCCGGAAAGTGATTACGGTGGGCAGACAGCCCAAGTGCGTCGAACAAGGCATCTAGCTCGGCATTGGTCGCTTCCGGCGCGCCCAGCCGCACATTTTGTTCCACCGTACGCCACGGCAACAGCCGCGGTTCCTGGAACACCATCCCGAGCTTGCCGTGGTCGGGCAGATGCACGGCGCCCGTGTAGGCGGAGTCGAGGCCGGTGATGATGCGGAGCAGCGTGGTCTTGCCGCAACCCGAAGGCCCCACCAGCGCGCCGACCGCTCCGGCCTTGAGGGTAAACCTCAGGTCGCGCAGCACTTCGATGGTGCCGCCCGACGCCGCCCGATAGGATTTGTGCTTTATGCTGACGTCAAGCTGCCTTAGGGCGCCAGCGGGAGACGTGTCGTTCAATCGGCTGCACCAGGAATGTTTCGATCGCCAGCATCACCAGGACGAAGGCAATAGCATAGGCGAGGATGCGCGTAACGTCGAACAGCTGGAACGCGATCCCGATCTCGAAGCCGACGCCATTCGGCCGCCCCAGCAGTTCGACGATCAGCACGATCTTCCACACCAGCGACAGGCCGGACCGCGTCGCCGCCGCAAGATAGGGGGCGAGTTGCGGGATGAGCACGTGCCGCAGGCGCACCCAACGGCTCATACCGAACACCTCCGCCATCTCGTCGAGCTGGCGGTCGAGTGAGCGGGCGCCCTCGCGCACCGTGACGATTGCGTTGGGCAGCTTGTTAAGCGCGACCGCCACGATGGCGGCGGTTTCGGTGAGCCCCGCCCATACGTAGGCGAGTACGATGATGACCAGCGCCGGCAGGTTCAGGAGCGCCACCAGCCATGGGTCGGCGAGGCGGTCGACGAGGCGCGAACGGCCCATCCATATGCCGATTGCAGTTCCGATTGCCATCGCGAGGACGAACGAGACCGCGACGCGGGCCAGGGTCGCGGCGAGATGGAATGCCAGCGCCCCCGATTCCGCCTCGGTCCACAGGGCGAATCCCACCGTCTGCGGGCCAGGTACGATGCGTTGACCGGCGATTTCCGATGCGGAGTACCAGGCCGCGACCAGCAGAACGAGTGAAAACAGCCGTGACGCGACGTTCAATCGGATCTCTCCGGATCGTAGAACGTGGCCTTGTCGAGCTCTCGGGCCGGGCCGACCAGCTCGGCACCGCCGATCTCCGCCAGCACGCGGTAGAGCCCGATGGCATCGCGCTCTTCGTCCTGGATCGCGCGGCGCGGAATGCCCTCGCTGTAGCGCCGACGATAGATGTCGAGGCCCGCCTTGTCGGAGACGCCGATGCGCGGCGCCAGTTGCTGCCATTCCGCTTCCGAGCCGGCGAGAATCTCCTTGGCCTTGGCGGCGACATCGAGAAACCGGGCGACCGCAGACTTGTTCTTTGCTGCCCAGCCGGCGTCGAAGGCGTAGCCCAGCATGGCCACTGGGCCGGACGCACCGAGCCGCTTTTCGATCGCCTCCATCTCGATGCCCCGCTTGAGGCCCTTGCCCTCGAGTTCAGCGCAGAAATTCCAGAATGTCAGCGTCGCATCGTTCTCGCGTTGCAGTGCCTTCTGGGACAACAGTGGCGGTGCTCCATAGACTATGTTCGCCTGCGTCCTGAGATCGAGGCCGTCGCGGCGCGCGATTGCCTGGAGCATCAGCCAGCTTTTGTCGAGCGGACCGCCCGCAACCGCGAGCTTCTTGCCCTTGAGATCGGCGAGCCCCGCAACGGCGGAGTCTGCCGGGACCATGACGGCGCCGATCTGGCTCGTGTACGGGTAGAACACCAGCTTGTCGCCGAGCGCGCGCTCGCGTGCGACCCACAGCCAATCCGAAACGATCAGGTCGGCCGAACCGCTGCGCAGCGCGATCTTGCCGGCTTCCGTGGAGGCAAGCTCCACCACCTGGATGTCAAGGTCAGCCTTCTTATCGAGCCCATGGGCCTTGATGATGTCGAGTTCCCAGGCCAGCGTTCCGGTCTTTTGCGCCGCAATCCGGATGCGATCGGCCGCCATTGCGGCCGACGCCATATGGAGGCTTGTCAGGAACGCGGTGCAAAGGAACGCGGTGCAAAGTGCCAGGGGTCTTCGTGCGTCGTGCGGAATCTTATATAAGCCACGACTTGGTCGCACGTGCGGCAATGGGCCCACGCCCCGAGACATCGACTTCCTCCGAATCTTGTGCGCGTGTTCTAGAGCATTTTTCGATTACGTTCACCGCGCCGGTGCCGTTTCCCTCCGCAGATCAAATCCGGGGCGCGACAGCACAGTGAAGTGCAATCGAAAGATGCCTCCTCATAACTCAGCACGGTGAGTGCAAGATGCCACATCCGCTATCACGCAGCATACATGCTTGAGTGATCTTGGCTTCCGCATTTTTTCCTTATCGCGCTATTGGTTTTTCCTATGGCCCGCTGGCGATGCAACGAGCCGAATACGGAGACGCATGATGCTGATCGGTGTACCCAAAGAGATCAAGGACAGCGAGTATCGGGTGGGCCTCGTGCCGTCCACGGTGCGTGAGCTGGCCCTGAAGGGGCATCGCGTTCTGATCGAAAAGGACGCGGGTATCGGCGCCGGCCTCACGGACGATGCCTACAAGGCGGCCGGCGCCGAGATCGCGCCGAGCGCCGAGAAGGTGTTTGCGGAGGCGGAACTGATCGTGAAGGTGAAGGAGCCGCTTGCTCCCGAGCGCAAGAAGCTACGGAAAGGCCAGGTACTTTTCACTTATCTGCATCTTGCACCCGATCGCGCCCAGGCCGAGGACCTGATGGCGTCTGGGTGCATCGCGATTGCCTACGAAACCGTGACCAGCCCGTCCGGTGGGCTCCCGCTGCTGATGCCCATGTCGGAGGTCGCGGGCCGCATGGCGCCGCAAGCGGGCGCCCATTGCCTGGAGAAGGCGATCGGCGGACGCGGCGTTCTGCTGGGTGGCGTGCCAGGTGTTCCAGCCGCCGATGTGGTCGTGCTCGGCGGCGGCGTGGTTGGCGCTAACGCGGCCCGCATTGCCGCCGGCATGGGCGCCACCGTCACGGTGGTCGATCGCAATCCTGATGTGCTGCGGCGCGTCGACAACACGTTGAGCGGCGTCCAGACGGTGTTCTCGACCCGGGACGCGGTTGAGACCCTGTGCCGCCGCGCCGATCTCGTCATCGGCACGGTGCTGATCCCCGGGGCGACGGCGCCGAAGCTGATCACCGCGGAAACCGTGCGGGCGATGAAGCCGGGCGCCGTCATCGTCGATGTGTCGATCGACCAGGGCGGCTGCGCCGAGACGTCGCGGCCGACCACCCATTCGCATCCGACCTACATCGTTGACGATGTGGTCCACTACTGCGTGGCCAACATGCCGGGCGCGGTCGCCCGCACCTCGACCTTCGCGCTCAACAACATGACGCTGCCCCACGTCATCGCGCTCGCCGACAAGGGCTATCGCGTCGCCCTCGGCCGGGATCCGCATCTGCGCGCCGGCCTCAATGTCCACGAAGGGCTCATCACCTACAAGGCCGTGGCCGACGCGTTAAAGCTACCCTACCTGCCGGCTGAGCAGGCGTTGCGGATGTAGGCCGTAGCAACCATTAAGTCGTGCGGGTCGTCCCGACCTGCCACCAGCATGACACCGTGCTCTCCACCGTCAAGGATGGCCTGGAAGCGCTGGTGGTGCGGATAGGTTCGCGCGACGGCCA
>Ga0070734_10004293_pt1 | contig 13708 bp, 11 predicted proteins | sample Coa_R1_8_FD_66444 | JGI IMG/M metagenome (GOLD analysis project Ga0070734, IMG submission 66444) | Surface soil microbial communities from Centralia Pennsylvania, which are recovering from an underground coalmine fire - Coalmine... | ecosystem: Environmental > Terrestrial > Soil > Unclassified ...
GCCCGTCCGCGGGTGGAATGTTCCTCTTCGCGCGTCACCCGAAAACTCGGACACATCACCCCGCCATGGTCATGACGGCATTTGCCGACACCCACGCAACGGAGCGCCGCGCGCGACAAACTACCTTCATCCTGCGGAAATTTGAAATGCGTCTCCGGTTCCCACGGGCGATACCCTGCGCCAAGTCGAAGATTTTCGTCTAACTTGTAGGGCTCGACGAGCTTCCCCGGATTCATCTTCCAATCGGGGTCCCAAATTGCCTTGAATTCACGAAATGCCTGCACCAACTCCGAGCCAAACATTTTCGGCAACAATTCTGCGCGCTGCTGCCCATCACCATGCTCACCGGAGATTGAGCCGCCATAACTCACGACCAAGTCGGCCGCTTCTTCCATGAATTTGCGGTACTTGGCAATGCCGTCTTTGCTCTGCAAATCAAAATTTGTGCGATTGTGGACGCAGCCATCACCAAAATGGCCATAAAGCGTGCCGCGATAGCCGTAGCGCGTCATCAATTTGCGCAGCTCGCGCAAATAACCGCCCAGTTTTTCTGGAGCGACAGCCGAGTCCTCCCAACCTTCCCATGTCAGCGGCTCGCCAGGCACATGTGAGATTGCCCCAAGGCTTGATTCACGAACCTCCCAAACCCGTTTGACCTGGCGCTGATCCGTAAAAAGCCTTATCTGTGGCGGGTTTGCAGAGCGGCCTAGTGACTCCATCAAGCTGCGAGCCTGCACTTCAGCTTCGGCCAGCGTGCCAGCGCCAAATTCCGTTAACAGCCATCCTCCACCCTCTGGCAACAACGCCAATCCTTCCGAATTGATCCCTTTGCGGCGGGTATATTCGACGAGCAAATCGTCAATGCCCTCGAGCCCAATCGGTTTATGAGAAAGAATCTGTGGAACCAGGTCTGCGCACTGATAAATATCTGGACATGCAATGACCAACAAGACACGCGCCGTTGGACTCTCCACCAACCTACACGTTGCTTCTAGTACAGTTACGCATGTGCCCTCTGAACCGACCAACGCCCGCGCGACGTTGAAGCCATTTTCGGGCAGTAAATCGTTCAAGTTATAGCCTGAAACCCGCCGCGGAATGTTCGGGAAGCGCTCACGCACCAAACTCGCATATCGTTCACTTAAGTTCTTAAGCGATGAGTAAATTTCTCCGCGCCGTCCCCCAGATCGAATAATCGCATCCAATTCCTGTTCATTGTTCGCACCAACCTTTAAGCGCAGGCCATCGTACGTCAGAACTTCCAGTGCTTCGATATTTTCCGCAGTCTTGCCGGCCATTACCGAATGCACGCCACAGGAATTATTCCCGATCATTCCGCCGAGGGTGCAACGATCATGCGTTGCGGGATCTGGCCCGAAGGTCAAATGATGTTTTTCCGCTTCATGCCGAAGCGTGTCAAGGACCACACCGGGCTGCACACGCGCCATTCTTCCAGCCGGATCAATCTCGAGAATATTCGCCATGTATCGCGAAAAATCGAGAACGACCGCCACATTGCAACATTGCCCGGCGAGTGAAGTCCCCGCTCCACGGCAAAGAATCGGCGCGCCATGCTGACGGGCGAGGGCGATTGCCGCTTCCACGTCTGCGGCATCCCGAGGAAGCACGACTCCGATGGGAACCTGCCGGAAATTCGAGCCGTCCGTGGCGTAGAGAGCCCGGCTGCCCTGGTCGAAGCGCACATCCCCGCGCAGATTGCGGCGCAGCGCGCTCTCCAACGCATGAGCGTCAACCGCAAATGAGCGCGCAGCGATAGCGATTTGGGTAAGTTGGTCTGCCACCGGCGTATAATCTGCGACTCCGCAGTATGGCACACCCAAACGGCGATGGTGATGATTCTTGCGGTGCTTTTTAAGCGAGGTAGCGGGTTAAATAGTCAATCATGCTCAGCGAGAGTAGAAGCACGAGAAAGAACAACGCCGATGCGATCACCAATTTGGTGAGTTTTTCACTGGCGTACTTCACATGCATGAAGAACAGCACGACCAAAATCGCTTTGAAAGTTGCAATGGACAACGCCACGATAGTGTTGAAAGGCCCCAAGTCAATGAAGGAGACCGCGGCGGTCACGACGGTCAGGACCATCAGCGTGATCCAGATGCCGTAGTACATCTTGCTCGACATTACATGTTCAGACATGGCTTAGGCTCACTTAAGCGGTTTTCGGTCTATCAGGTAAAGCAACGGGAATAAATAAATCCAAATAATGTCCACAAAGTGCCAGTACAATCCGCCCAGTTCAATCGGCGTATAGTACTTCGGCCCGTATGTTCCCTTCCAAGCGTGGTAAGTCAAATACAAAAATAGTCCCACGCCGATAACCATGTGCAGTGCGTGCATGCCGGTCATGGCGAAATACAGGGAGAAAAAGATTTGAGCGTGACGCTGATCGATATGTAGCTGGGGATACTCGCGCACCAAATCGGCAACACTGAAAGAAGCACCCGGTATATGGTGTTCAACATACTTGTCGTGCCACTCGATAGCCTTAACCCCAAGGAAGGTCAAACCAAGAACGAGCGTAAGCAGCAACAACACAACCAGTAATTTCCGCTTCCCCATCTGCGCAGCGCGAACGCCCAAAGCGACCGTCAAGCTGCTGCCAATCAGTACCACTGTGTTGACCGTACCCAGCCAGATATTCAAGCTGCGGCTGCCGGCGGCAAACTCCGCATAATACCAGGTGCGGTAAATCAAATAGGCACAGAACATGCCGCCGAAGAACATCACTTCCGTTGCAAGGAACAGCCACATCGCCAGCGAAACCGTGTTGCGCTGCTGCTCCGCGCTTACAAAGTGATGCAGTAGCTCTGGGCCGTGGCTTTCGTGGCTTTCGGTCTGGACGGCGCTATTGCTCAAGCCAGGCCTCCTTGGGAACTGGAATCTGATCGTAGTTGTAAGCTTCCCATGTCACTTCCGGAGTTTCGTCGAAGTTAAATGTCGGTGGAGGTGAAGACGTCTTCCACTCCAGGCCGGCAGCGCCCCACGGGTTGTCGCCGACAACTTTGCCGTACCGCAGCGACCACATGAAATAGACCATCGGCAGCAGATATCCAACCGCAAGAATCGTCGATCCCGCGGTGGACATGACATTCAAAATCTGAAATTCCGGCGGATATTGCCAGTACCGCCTCGGCATTCCCATGTAGCCGAGAATAAACTGCGGGAAGAACGTCAGGTTAAATCCAATGAACACAATCAGCGCCGCCAGACGTCCCCACCATTCCGGATACATACGGCCGGTTATTTTAGGCCACCAGAAATGCAGTCCCGCCATATAACCCATGACTGCACCTCCGACCATGATGTAGTGGAAGTGGGCAATGACGAAATAGGTGTCCGTCACGTGGACATCCAATCCGAGAGACGCCAGGAACAACCCCGTCAACCCGCCAATCGTAAACAGGCCAATAAATCCCAGCGCATAGAGCATCGGCGTGGCGAACGAGATCGACCCTTTGTACAAAGTCGCGGTCCAGTTGAAAACTTTAATCGCAGAAGGCACTCCGACCAAGTACGTCAAAATCGAAAACACCAGCGCCGAATACAGCGAAATTCCGGCAACGAACATGTGGTGCGCCCACACGATGAAGCCAATCACTGCAATTCCGATACTGGAAAGCGCCACGGCTCCATAACCGAAGATGCGCTTTCGGCTGAAGCAGGCCAATACTTCGCTGACCACTCCCATTGCCGGCAAAATCATGATGTACACAGCCGGGTGCGAATAGAACCAGAACAGATGCTGGAACAACAACGGATCGCCGCCCAAATTCGGGTCGAAAATGCCTAGGTGCAGGGTGCGCTCCAGTACGACCAGAACGAGGGTGATGGCAATTACCGGAGTTCCTAGCAACTGAATCACGCTGGTCGCATAATGCGCCCACACGAATAGCGGCAGCCGCGACCAGGTCAGTCCCGGTGCGCGCATACGGTGGACCGTCACAACAAAGTTAAGTCCCGTAAGGATGGATGAGAAACCCGCAATAAAAATTGCCAGTCCGGCTTCGACCACGTGCGTGTTGCTGAACGCCGTGCTGAGCGGTGTATAGAAAGTCCATCCCGTATCCACACCGCCTTCGACCATTGCGTACAGCATCAACGCTCCGCCGGCAATATACAGATACCAGCTCAACAGGTTGATGCGGGGCAGCGCCAGATCTTTCGCCCCAATCATCATCGGGATGAGAAAGTTCCCCAGCGTGGCCGGAATCGACGGAATCAAGAAGAAGAACACCATGATCTGGCCATGCATGGTGAACAGCTTGTTGTATGTGTCGGCAAGTACCAGATCGCCCGCTGGCGTCAACAACTCCAGCCGGATCAGCAGCGCCATAAAACCGCCGATGAAGAAGAAGAACGTAATGGAGACCAAATATAGGAGAGCAATACGCTTGTGGTCTGTCGTTAACAGCCACGACCGTATGCCGTACTCCTTATTCAGATAATTTTCGCGTTCGGCGCTTACTGCTGCGGTAGCCATGACTATTCCTTGGGACCCATTTTCGTTCCGGCAGCCGCGCTCTGCGTCCCCGCAGGCGGCTGGCTCAAAGATTTCACATATGCAACCAGTGAGTTCAATTGTTCATCCGTCACTAGTCCTTGAAATACGGGCATGATCGGCTTGTAGCCGTTCACGACCTTGGCTGCCGGCGACAGTATGGATTCACGTACGTAATTTTCGTCGGCCATCACTGTACGGCCATCTTCCAAAAGAACGGGTTTCCCGAACACACCAATCAGATTCGGGCCACGTCCCTGAGAATCTGTTCTATGACATGTGGGGCAACCTAGAGTTTGGAATAAGTCCGCTCCGTTGGATGCCAGCGTGCCGTTGGCCTTTCCTCCCGCCATCCACGCCTCATAATCCGATTGTTCCATTACGACAATGTCGCCAATCATGCCGGAGTGTGCGGTCCCGCAGTACTCCGCGCAGAACAGATGGTACGTGCCCGGCTTGGTCGCCCGGAACCACTCCGTCGTGTAACGTCCCGGCAGCACGTCCTGCTTAATACGGAATGCGGGAACATAGAAGCTGTGAATCACATCTTGCGAAGTCATGATCAGGCGCACATCCCGGCCCACAGGAACATGCAATTCGTTGATCTCGCGTTGCCCTTCCGCATGCTCAATCTTCCACATCCACTGCTTGGCCACGACATAGACTTCCGCCGAAGTCCTCGGCGGCGTGCGCTCCTGAAAGTAGATCACCGCACCCCATGCGAAGATGAGCATGAAAATCATCATCGGGATGATGGACCAAGCCAACTCCAACGGCACGGATCCGTGAATTTGCTCCGCATCCACACCTTCGCGACGCCGGTATTTGGTTACAAAGACCAGAATGGTCGCGAAAATAGCGACAGTCATCACCAGCGACAGCAGGGTCAGAAAAATGTAAAGAGCATCAACGTTGCCCGATATCGACGAGGCGCCCGGTGGCCAAAGTGGAAAATGCTCAATCATAAGAAATATAAAAATCCGCTAGATATAAATTCTCACGCTTAATGCGCCGCCGTTCTCGATGGTCCCATCTTGACCATCACAGCGAAAAACGCTCCCAACACAAGCACCGTCGCCAAGCCGGAGATTTGCAGAACACGGCTGATGATGGCGCTATATTTTCCCGCCTTTGGGTCATAGTGGTAGCAATACAGCAAAACTTCATCAATCGGAGATCCGATCTTCTTGTCGGCGGCCTGAATTAGCCCCAACCGTAAATCCTTGGGAGCATATTCGACGCCGTAGTAATACTGCGCAATCTTGCCCTCGGGAGTCAGAATCATGATCGCCGTGGCATGCGCAAACTGGTCCGACTTCGGATCGTATTCATACTGGAACCCGGCAGCCTTGGTCAGCGCATCAATCGAATTCGCCTGACCGGTCAGAAAGTGCCATCCCTCCGCAGCTCCAGCCCGACCATAACGCTTTAAGATATCCGCTTTCTTGTCCGCAGCCGCTGCCGGCGTGTCTTTCGGATCGAAGCTTACGGTAACCACGTCGAACTGATTGCCGATGTCAAATTTCAAAACCCGAAGCGAAGTCTCCAGACCACTCAAAACTTCTCCGCACAACATCGGGCAGCGGTAATAAACCAAAGTCAGGATGATCGGTTTCTTGCCAAAATAGTCACCGAGACGCACAGCCTTCCCGCTCTCATCCAAAAACTGCAAATCCGCCGGTATCTGCTCGCCCATGTGCTGCGCGATGCCGACGTCTTTCAACCCCGGAGGACGCACATTGGCGGGCGGCGACATAATCCCGGTATTCATGCCTTGAGCCCAAACAGCGGACGGGACAACGATTAGCGCAAAAGCCAGCGCCAGCGCCCATTTCCAGCCGTCGGGTTTTCGCTTCGTAATCAAATTCGTCCTCAAATCGCTACGGCTTTGCGGCCGTTGCTGCCGTCTCCGCGGCTTGCGGGCGCACCGGCAATCCGCGTTGCGCTGTCAGTTGCATGGCCCGTTCAATGGGAATCCGCACAGCCCCGGCATCTTTGTCCACCCATCCATAGCTGTGCAGCGTCTGCTCTTCCTTCAAGCGGAAATCGTTGATCTCCAGCCGCTCGTTGGTCTCCAGCCGCGGCTCGGGAAATTTTTGCGCTTCCTGCGGATTCACGTCCCTCATATCACCCGTCGGCACGGCCATCATCGGGCTGACCACTTCCTGATGGGTCCGCGAATAATAATCCAGGCCTTTGTAAATACCACGTATCACCACGTTCGCCAGGGCCACGATGACCAGCAGCGTGATGAAAAATGCAATCACTCCGCCAGAGCCAATGTCCTGTAGCTCAAAACCCTGATCGTTCGGGTCCGGGCCGGAAGCATGTCCGTGTTGTTTAGTGTCCGCCATGTACCGGCTCCAATACTTTCTGCGCGTGAATGTCGTACGCCGCCAGTAGCGGCCGCGAAGCCAGATTGCGGCAGAAAAATGCCAGCCATAATCCGCCCATGGCCACCGCAACCACAATATCCAGCCACGTAAGCCGGAATGTCTCCGAATAATTCGGTTCGATCATGAAGTACAAATCCACCCAGCGCATGACCATAATCCATGCCGCCAGAAACGCCAGACGGCGGATATCGCGCTTGAGCGGCCTGGATAGCAACAAGCAGAACGGCACCGCAAACTGGAAGACCACCAGGAACAAACCAACGTAGCCCCAGCCGCCATTGAACCTGCGGTAGTAATAAGTAATCTCTTCCGGCAAATTGCCCGCCCACATGATGAGCAACTGCGAGAACGAGAAATACGCCCAAACCATCACGAATGCCAGCGTCCACTTGCCATGATCGTGGGCAAAGCTTGGCTTCAACATCGTGGACATCGGTTCATAGCGCGAGAGGATACTTTCAATCACGATGCAAAACGCCATCGCCGACATCAATTCGCCGATCAGAATAATCAGCGGGTACATCGTCGAAATCCAACCAGGCGTGATGGACATCATCCAGTCAATCGTCGCGAATCCGATGCTCAGCGCAAAGATCACCAGTCCGGGGGCGCTCAACTGCTTGGTCCGGGCGCTGGTGTCGCGCATCGGTGGATGGTCATGCTCGGCAGACCACTTACTCAAAAAGAATACGAGTACAGCCCAAATGGCGAAGTAAATGACCGCGCGGATAAAAAACCCATGCGGATTCAAATAGGTCTGCGTAATCTCCTGCAAATGCTCCCGCAGATGTTTGTCCGCCACTGTATCGAGCGGACGCGCCCAAATGTAGAGATGTGGCAACCCAAACAGGATGGGAATAAAAAGGACCATCATGAGCGGCAGGCAGCGCATGGCTGCAATTTGAATGCGCTGGATGACCATGCCCCAGGTTCCGCCGGTCACGTGACGTACCATCAGAAAAGCCAGCGCGCCGAGCGTCACACCCAGCCAATCCATGAACCCGAGCAGATAAGCATGAAAAAAATCACCAGGGCGTACAAACGCACCCACAATCGCCAGCACAGCAAAAATTAATCCAATCACAAGCGACCGCGTACCGATGGTGCGCACCACCGAAGGCGCCAGGAAGTTCATCTCATGTGAGCGCGCGGTGGTCATTTCGTGCCTTCTCCTTTTTCACTGGCCTGCTCAGCCGGAGCCATCTCAGGCGGGGTCGCACCAGATCCCGGCTCACCGCGGAATACCAGATTGTCCGAAGGGATTTTCTGACCCTGCGGCACATCGGCGGAAGTCGCATTCTGACTCAACTGCAGCGCACGAATATAGGCTGCAATGCACCAGCGGTCACGCGGTGGAACCTGCGCCGAGTAATCCGGCATCGCTCCGAATCCATTCGTCATCACGTCAAAGAAATATCCAATCGGCGCTTTGCGCAAGCGATCAATGTGATACGACGGCGGATGGCGGTAGCCGCGCTGCACAATCATTCCATTGCCATCACCAACGCGCGAGTGACAGGGAGCGCAATAGATGTTGAAACGCTGCTGCCCGCGCGCCAAAACATCTTCCGTCACAGGGAATGGCATGTAATCGCCTGGATCACTACCAATTTTCCCCGAATAGAAATATGTATCTTCGTGATACTGCCCGCGTGCAACCGTGCCTTCGGCTTGCGGACGCTCGGAACGCAAATCCGCATAAAAATCGCTCTTCGCCAGAGGCTTAAAACGCGGTTGGTCATGCATATCCTGCCGGCATCCCGCCAAAGCAAGAACCGCGAGAAGCCCCAAACCTGAAAATTTGCGCAGCTTCAGCATGACCTAGCTGGGGACCTCCTCAATGGACTTTGGCCCCAGACTTTGAAGAAATGCACGGGTCTCGGTTTCGTTGTACTTTTCATCACTCGAAAAAACCACCAAAAAGAACTTGTCTTCCGTCACCCGCGAGAATCGCTCCACGTTGAATACCGGGTGATAAGGCAGAGGCAGGCCATTCAAAGCCAACATGCCGAAGACCGCCGACAACACTGAAAACAAAATCGTCAACTCAAAAGTCACAATCATGAATGATGGCCACGAGTGGAATGGCCGCCCGCCAATGTTCGTCGGATAGGCGATGTTCGCCACCCAATACTGCAAACCGTAGCCTGTCATGCAGCCGATTATCCCGCCAATCAAAACCACCAACGCAACTCGATTGTGATGGAAACCAATTGCTTCCCACAGCTCTTCCACCGGATAGGGGCTGTACGCGTCAATCTTCCTGTAGCCTGCCGCGTGCGTGCGGCGCGCTGCGGCCACAATCTCATCCGCGCTATCGAATTCGGCCATCAGGCCGTAAATTGCCGGCTCGTTCATTCCGCCTTCACCTTGGACTCAGGCAAGAGAGTCCGCATTTCGAAAATCGAGATGCTGGGCAGTATGCGCATGAAAAAGAACATGCAGAACAGGAACAAGCCCAGCGTTCCGGTATAGGTAAACCAGTCCCACTTGGTGGGGTAGTACATGCCCCACGAAGAATTCAGGAAGTCGCGGTGCAAGCTGACCACGACAATGATGAACCGCTCCAGCCACATGCCGACCAGTACAACGGTCGAAACCAGGAACAGCAACACGGGCTGAGTGCGGAACTTGCGGATCCACAACACCTGAGGGATAAAGATATTGCAAATTAACAGCGAGTAGTACCACGTCGCGTACGGCCCATGCAGGCGGTTCCACAGCAGGAACGCATCGTAGCGATTGCCGCCGTACCAACCCATAAAAGCTTCCATGGCGTAGCCGTAGCCTACGATCAATCCTGTCGCCAGCATGACTTTGGCGGAGTTCTCAAGGTGCCGCTCGGTAATGAAATCTTTCAGGCCGTAGATGGAACGAATCGGAATTGCCAGCATCAACACCATGGCAAATCCAGAGTAGATTGCACCCGCCACGAAATAGGGCGGGAAGATCGTCGTATGCCATCCGGGCACAATGCCGACCGCGAAATCGAAGCTCACAACGGTGTGCACGGAGAGCACCAGCGGCGTTGCCAAGCCGGCAAGAAGTAAATAAGCCGTTTCGTAACGGCTCCAGTGCCGCGCCGAACCACGCCATCCCATAGCCAGCGCGCCGTAAGCACGCTTGACCCAGATATTCGTCGCGCGGTCGCGCAAGGTCGCGAGGTCGGGAATTAAGCCGACAAACCAGAACAGTAGAGAAGTCGTTGCATACGTAGAGACTGCGAAGACGTCCCAAATCAACGGGCTACGAAATTGGGGCCATACCCCCATCGTGTTGGGATAGGGAAACATCCAGTACGCTACCCACGGACGCCCGGTATGAATCAAGGGGAACAATCCAGCGCAAGCCACGGCAAAGAGCGTCATCGCTTCTGCGAAGCGATTGATGGAGTTGCGCCAGGTCTGCCGCAACAACATCAAAATCGCCGAAATCAGCGTTCCGGCGTGACCGATACCGATCCACCAAACGAAATTGACAATAGCGAAGCCCCAGCCGATGGGGATCGTAATGCCCCAAATGCCCGTGCCTTTGATGAACAGGTAGCCAACAGCCAGCAACAGCAGATTGACGAAGCCGAAACAGAACATCACCCCGGCGAGCCATCCAATGGAGAGCGGCCGCTTGAGCACTACATCGCTAATCTTTGCGGTAACGGTTGAAAACGAGTGCCCCGGCTCAATCACCGGTGCCCGCTTTCTGCCTGTTTCGACTTCTTCGAGTAGCTGCGTCATGACTTCGTTAGCGCTCCGCGTTAAGCTTCCAGTTCAGGGTTGGGGTTGCGAATCTCCGCCAAATACGTTGTGCGCGGGCGCGTATTCAAATCGCCCAGCAGACTGTAATTCCGCGAACCGGCCTTCAACTTCGCCACCCGGCTGTTCGGGTCGTTGATATTTCCAAACACGATTGCATCCGCCGGGCAGGACTGCTGGCAAGCGGTCTGCAATGCGCCATCTTTCACCTTGCCGTCGCCATTGCGCTCGGCATCAATGCGCGCCCAGTTAATGCGCTGGACGCAATACGTGCACTTTTCCATGACGCCGCGGCTGCGGACGGTTACATCCGGATTGCGCATCATCTTGTACTGCGGCGTTTCCCAATCCTGGAACAACAAGAAGTTAAACCGCCGCACTTTGTAGGGACAGTTGTTCGAGCAATAGCGCGTGCCGATGCAACGGTTATAGACCATGTCGTTCAGGCCTTCAGTACTGTGCGTGGTCGCGCCAACCGGGCAAACCAGCTCACAGGGCGCATTCTCGCATTGCTGACACGGCACCGGCTGGAAGTAAGCCTTGGGATTGTCGCGGTCGCCCTCGTAATAGGCGTCCACGCGAAGCCAGTGCATGTGCCGCCCTTTGACTACCTGCTCTTTACCCACGACGGGAATGTTATTTTCCGACTGGCAGGCAACAATGCAGTTGTTGCAACCCACGCAGGCATTCAGGTCAATCGCCATGCCCCAGGCATTCGGCTCTTTGTTGTAGTCGAAACCGGGATAAAGCGTTAACGCCTTGGGCGGCTCTTCGTCCTTGGCAAAATCAGGCTCTTTGCGATACTCCTCCATGCTGGCCGTGCGCACTAAGGGACGCGTGGAACCATCCGGCGTCTCCATGGTTTGATAGCCCTGGGTCGAGGCCAGCTTGTACGTACCGCCTGCTTTTCGGACCTTCCCCGAAGCCACGTAGGAATTCGCACTGTAGAAGAGCGGGTACATATCAAAACCCACTCCGGTACCAGCCCGCCCAGCGCGCTTGCGGCCATAACCAAAGAAAGTAGTGACGGAATTATCGGCATGACCAGCTTGAATCCAAACTGGCGCCGTGACCTGCTTGCCGTTAATCTCAAGCGTGACCAGATCTTCCGTCTTCAGCCCCATGCGCTCCGCCATGGCTGGCCCGACGAGCACAGCGTTGTCCCATGTCAGTTTGGTCATGGGCGCGGGCAATTCCTGCAACCAGCCGTTATTTGCAAAACGGCCGTCGTACACCGAAGGATGGCGGCGGAAGTTAATCTCAATCGCGCCATCTTGCGGAGTTTCCGCTTTTGGGAAACTCGCCGATTTTGCGGAAACAGATTTCGGAGCGAAGGTTGTTCCTTCAATCCAGCCATCGTTCAACGATTTTCGCCAGAACGCGTCGAAATCTGCGCCCGAATGTTTGCCCTTCCAGTAATTTTGGACGATGTCGTGTCCGCTGGCATCGGACTGGCCGCCAATCAGTGCCACCATCTCATAAATACTTTTGCCGCCGTAGAGTGGAGCAATCAACGGCTGCACAATGCTGACCGTGCCGTCATAGGCTCGCGCATCGCCCCAGGCTTCAAGATAATGCGCTTCGTTGATGTGCCAATGGCAAAGCTCGCCAGTCTCGTCGTTATAGAGGCCAAGATGCACACGCGTCGGGATGTTGCTGTTCATCAACGCATCGGCGAATCCGAGCTCAGCAGGAGCATCATAAGCAGGATTGCCGCCAAGAATGAACAGCATGTCCACCTTGCCGGCGCGCATGTCAGCCACGAGATCTTTTAGCGATTCAGCCTGATTGACCGGATTCGCATCGACCGGATCGGTATAAGCGACCGTTCGCCCAACATTACCCAGCGCCTGGTTGATGGCAAAGACCAAGGCATGAACCGACGGCGGCAAGTGATCACCGGCAACGATAACACTGGAGCCCTTATGCGCTTGCAGATCTTTTGCGACCGCCGCAACAAAGCGGGAACTTTCAGAACTCAGCGAAGTCGCGCTGCTAGCGCCAGCCCCAACCACAGAAGCCAGAGCCGAGGCCACAGCTTCCATTTGCATCGCAGGCATCGCCAGATGATGGTCTGCTTTTGCGCCCGTTGATGTCGGATTGCTCTCGATTGCATACAGACGGGTCATCGCTCCTGCATCGGGATTGCGGCGCTTGGCGAAGTCGCGCGCGTAGCGCACGCTGCCCGGGAACCCTGCATAGAGAAAATCCGCATCCAGCGAAACAATCACGTCGGCATTTTCTAGCTTGTACTGCGCTTCCACCTGCTGCCCAAAGGCCGCCTGCGAGGCCGCGCGAATATTGTCACGATTGACCGGCTCATAAACGTGCCACTTGGCCTGCGGATAAGCCTTCAACAGCGAATTCAATTGATCAGCCAGCGTAGGAGAAGAAACCGTCCGGGTCAGAATGCGAATGCCCGCCCCGCCGAGCGGCTTCTGCATATTGATTTGACCATTCAGAGACGCCACCAAGCCCGACCATGTACTCATCTCTCCCATGTGAATGATGGTTTGAGAGCGGTCCGGGTCATACATCTCCAGGATCGAAGCCTGCGCGTAAATATCAGTACCGCCAAGACTTGCAGGATGCTTGTCATTGCCCTCAACCTTGGTTGGCCGGAACATCTGGCTTTCCACCAAAATCGGCGAAGCATAGCCGCCCATCGTGAAAGCGGTAGCAAAAAACATCGGACGGCCCGGCACAAGGTCCTCGGGCTGCTTTACATAAGGAACAATGGACTCAAGCGGCTGCTTGGTGCAGGCGGTCATGCCCGCCATCGCCAGTGAAGCGCCCATCAACTTCATGAAACCACGGCGCGAGACGTCGTCTAGCCATTCGGACGCGCCTTTGGGAAACTCGCGGTGGAGCATCTCCTGGAATTCTTCGCTGCCTGCAAGCTCCTCGAGGCTGCGCCAGTACTCCGGCCCTTTAGCTTCCGCAATACGCGCTTGCGCGGTGGCGAGATCGAGCGAACCCTTCTTGCCGGGGCAGACTTCCTCGCGCTTCGATTTATTTTCTGGTGCCATCTTTTATTC
>Ga0070734_10004294_pt1 | contig 13706 bp, 11 predicted proteins | sample Coa_R1_8_FD_66444 | JGI IMG/M metagenome (GOLD analysis project Ga0070734, IMG submission 66444) | Surface soil microbial communities from Centralia Pennsylvania, which are recovering from an underground coalmine fire - Coalmine... | ecosystem: Environmental > Terrestrial > Soil > Unclassified ...
ACGAAGCCGCCGACCGAGCCCGGCATGTTGGTGCCGTGGATGGCGTATTCGCCGCCAGCAAGCGTCATCGCCGCAACGCCCATCGGATTCCTCGGGGAGCCGCCGGGGATCACGTCGGGCATGTTCGGCTTGTCGTGCTTGACTTCCGCTGGAGGCGACCAGGCGGGATTGCGGTACTTGCCGTCGATACGGGTCACGCCGGCCCACTGCTTGCCATACTTGCCGACACCGACCGGGTAACGCATCGCGTGGTCTTGATCGAGGATGAGGTAAAGGTGGCGCTCGCTGGTCTTCACCACGATCGTTCCGGGCGAGAATTCGCCGTTGTGAAGCCCGACCAATTCCGGCCGCGCTTGGGCCGCACTGCCCATCAGCACCGTCGCCCCAATGGTGGCGGCAACGGCCACCGCAATTCTCTTCGACATCATTCAGTCTCCGCTTCGCCTCGAAGGTCCCGGCCCGGGACCCAAGATCAACCGGGTAAACGCCGCCCTTCCCACGTATTTTTAACCGCGTGCGTTAACCGGATGGTTTCCACACGCCGGCCTTCGGTATCTGTTCGGCGGAGGAGAAAAGGAAAAGTGCGGATTAAAGTAAATGACTTGAAAACAACACTTGCCGGAAAACGGCCGCAAGCGCGCCACAGTTTTTGACATCTGCGTGAGCGGGAGCGATTCCACCCGACACTCCGGGTCGCACTTCTCGCGCGCCCCGGAGTGATGAGGTTGATTCTGGTTCAAGCCGCCGTCGGCTTTTTGTTCTGCCGGTTCTTCACGAGATCATCGACCACGGCGGGATCGGCCAAGGTCGAGGTATCGCCGAGACTGCCCGGCTCGTCCTCGGCGATCTTGCGCAAAATTCGTCGCATGATCTTGCCCGAGCGCGTTTTCGGTAGGCCCGGCGCGAACTGGATCTGGTCGGGGGAAGCGATCGGCCCGATGTCCTTGCGCACCCAGGCGACGAGCTCCTTGCGCAGCTCCTCGCTCGGCTCGGTGCCCGCCATCAGCGTCACGTAAGCGTAGATGCCCTGACCCTTGATGTCATGGGGATAGCCGACCACTGCGGCCTCCGACACCTTGCCATGCGCGACCAGCGAGCTTTCGACCTCGGCGGTGCCCATGCGGTGGCCGGAGACATTGATCACGTCGTCGACGCGGCCGGTGATCCAGTAGAAGCCGTCGGCGTCGCGCCGGCAGCCGTCGCCCGTAAAATACTTGCCCTTGTAGGTCGAGAAGTACGTCTGCTCGAAGCGGGCATGATCGCCATAGACCGTTCGCATCTGTCCCGGCCATGACCTCGTGATGCAGAGATTGCCGGTGGCCTCGCCTTGAAGCGTCTTGCCGTCGGCATCGACGATTTCGGGCGCGATGCCGAAGAACGGCAGCGTCGCGGAACCCGGCTTCAGCTTGATCGCGCCCGGCAGCGGCGTGATCAAAATGCCGCCGGTCTCGGTCTGCCACCAGGTATCGACGATCGGGCAGCGGCCATCGCCGACCACGCGGTGATACCACTCCCAGGCTTCCGGATTGATCGGCTCGCCGACCGAGCCGAGCAGGCGCAACGACTTCCGCGACGTCTTCTTCACCGGTTCGTCGCCGCCTTGCATCAGCGCGCGGATCGCGGTCGGCGCGGTGTAGAAGATGTTGACCTTGTGCTTGTCGATCACGTTCCAGAAGCGCGAGTTGTCCGGATAGTTCGGCACGCCTTCGAACATCAGCGTGGTTGCGCCGTTGGCAAGCGGCCCATAGAGGATGTAGCTGTGGCCGGTGACCCAGCCGACATCGGCGGTGCACCAGTAGATGTCGCCGTCGTGATAGTCGAAGACGTATTGGTGCGTCATCGCGGTGTAGACGAGATAGCCGCCGGTGGTGTGCAGCACGCCCTTGGGCTGACCGGTCGAGCCCGACGTGTAGAGGATGAAGAGCGGATCCTCGGCATGCATATGCTCCGCCTTGCATTCCGTCGTCACCATCGCTGCCGCCTCGTGGTACCAGAGGTCGCGCGAAGGGTTCATGTCGACCTTGCCGCCCGTGCGCTTGACCACGATCACCCAGTCGACGCCGCCGGTCTTGGCGATCGCCGCGTCGACATTCGCCTTCAGCGGGACCTTCCGGCCGCCGCGCAGGCCTTCGTCGGCGGTGATGACGATATTGGATTTGCAGTCCTTGATGCGCTGGGCGAGGCTGTCCGGAGAGAAGCCCGCAAACACCACCGAATGGATAGCGCCGATCCGTGCGCAGGCCAGGATCGCATAGGCGGCTTCCGGGATCATCGGCAGATAGATGGTGACGCGGTCGCCCTTCTTGACATTGCGGGTGCGCAGGATGTTGGCCATCCGGCAGACCTCGTCATGCAACTCCTTGTAGGTGATGTGCTTGGACTGCGAGGGATCGTCGCCCTCCCAGATGATCGCGGTCTGGTTGGCTCGCTTGGGAAGATGCCGGTCGATACAGTTCCAGGCCGCATTCAATACGCCATCCTCGAACCATTTGATCGAGACGTTTCCGGGCTCGAACGACCAGTTCGCGATCTTGTGCGGAGCCTTGATCCAGTCCAGCCGCCCGGCCTGCTCGGCCCAGAAGCCGTCGGGGTCCTTTAGCGAGCGGTCATACATCGCCTGATATTTGGCCTGATCGATCCAGGCACGCTTCGACCAGTCGGCCGGCACGTCATAAATTTTCTCGGACATCTCGCATCCTCCACCGGCCAGTGAACACTGAAAGCCGTCTTGATTGTTCCTGTGATTATGCGTCCGGCCGACGGCGGCCGACAAGCACAACGAGTAAAACCTTCGGCCAGCCCATTGGCCCTGTGCTGGATCAAATTTTTTGCTGATCATCGAGGCCGCGGGCGTGCCTCGTGGCTCCCGCTCCTCTGGTTTTCACGGAAAAGTTTTGGGCCGACATCAACGCTATTCGCGGAATGGCAGTCATGAACGGTATCTAATAACCGATATAGATTTGAGAAACCGTATTTGGACTCGCTTTGTCAAGCGTTAGCCCCTAAATCGCCCCCTCGGCGGGCGCCGGACCCCACCCACGCCGCCAAAAGAACTGAACAACGAGGCGAGACGTTAGAGACGCGATGATGGATCAGCAGAATTTTGAGGGCGTGCGCCCCGCTGCCACCGATCCTGCCGTCGCGCTCGCGAAGGCGCTCGGGCAGTGGCCGGCCGTTCCCGTCCAAAAGCCCGATCTTGCCGGCAAGACCTCGATCGAGGAACTGGCGCGCGAACTGGGTCTCAAGCTCGGCGGCCAGAACGACTTGACCATCCGCCGCATTCGCCGCGGCAAGAGCTATTCCTTCATCCGCGCCAACGGCACCCGCATCAAGCATGTCGGCACCATCCGCCGGCTGAATCGGATGGCGGTGCCGCCCGCCTATCGCGAGGTACGCTACGCGGTTGACCCGAACTCGCACCTACAGGCGGTCGGCATCGACGCTGCCGGCCGGCTGCAATACCGCTACCACGCCGACTGGGAAAAAGTGCGCGAGCATCGCAAGGCGCACCGATTGGCAAAACTTGTCGGCGCGCTGCCAAAGATCCGGCGCAACGTCACCATGCACCTGTCCGGTGACGAGACGAGCCGGGAGTTCGCGCTGTCGGCGGTGATCGAGCTGATCGCGCGCACCGCGATTCGCCCCGGCAGCGAATCCTATGCGCGTCTGAACGGCACCCGTGGCGCCACCACGCTTCTGAAATCCAATGTCACTCTGGAAGGCGACAGCGTCGTCCTGACCTTCAAGGCCAAGGGCGGCAAAGCGGTGCGCAAAGAATGCAACGCCGCGAAGCTTGTGCGCGCGATCGGTCTTTTGCGCGGCCTTCCGGGCAAGCGCATGTTCCAGTATCGCGACGGATCCGGGACAGTCCGGCAAGTCTCGACCACGACCGTGAACGCCTTTTTGCGCGAGATTGCCGGGATAAAAATTTCGCTGAAGGATTTTCGCACTCTGATGGCATCCGCGGTCGTGCTGGAATCGCTGTCGCGGATTTCGCCGGCGGCCTCCGCCCGCGGCCGCAAGCGGCAGGTTTTGGAGGCGATCCGCGCTGCCGCCGACCGGCTGTCCAATACGCCTGCGATCTGCCGAAAGAGCTACGTCCACGACACCATCGTCACCGCGTTCGAGGACGGCATTTTGGAGCGCTTTGCCGCGACCATGACGGGCCCCCGCACCCAGAAGAAGCGCGAACAGCTTCTGGCGCAAGTGGTGATGGCCGCCGCCGCGGCGTAATCACGTCACACCGCACTCCTTCGTCGTCCCCGCCAAGCGAAGCGCGTAGGGTGGGCGAAGCGCAGCGTGCCCACCATCTCTCAGGTGAACAAAAGACGGCGGTGGGCACGGCGCCTACGCGCCTTTGCCCACCCTACAATCTTCTCGCAATGACGTTTCATCGGATGTCACTCCACATTCCCGCGGAGCGATTGCGCGACAGCTATGGGGGACTGCATGGCGGAACACCGCAAAATCGTGATTGAGCCAGCAACCTCCTTGCATCAAGGACGTTGGTGATCCGGGCACGCCGCTCGCAAGCGGTCAAACGAAACAAACAACGGCAGTTTGAAGTTCGATGGCACTTCGTCCAATAGTTCGTCCAACAGCATATCCCACCAAGAAGGTGCACCCGGCATCGCGGCGCACTCCGAAGAGCCGTAAAACGGTTTGCGGCCACGACTCGCGCATGTCGCGCCGACCCAAGACGCGACAGAAGGTGCGGCAGGGGCGCCTTGCGCGCAATCATCCGGAAAAGCTCGGAGCGTAGGGTGAACAAACGGGGCTGCATCCGCCAACGCTTGAAGGAAGCGCAGGCGCAAGTGCGCCTTTGCTCACCTTAGGATTCGTCAGTTCCTGCCATCATCCGGCTTTGGCTGCGGTGCCTGTTGTTGCTGCGGCGCCTCGGCCTGCTTTGCGCGCAATCGGTCGCGCGCGGTGAGCGCGTTCTGGTTGTCGGGTTCGATCGCGAGGGCGGAATTGAGCGCGGAGAGTGCTTCCGGAATCTTGCCGGTCGCCTCCAGCACCTGGCCCTTCAAGATCAATCCCCGCGCGTTGCGCGGAGCGAACCTGGAAAATTCATCGAAGTCGCGCAGCGCCGCATCCCATTGCTGCCGCGCCTGCTCGACCTCGCCGCGCGCAAGATATGGGTACGGATTGCTCGGCATGTGCGGGACGGCCTCGTTCAGATCTTCCATCGCCCGATCATAATCCTTCCGCCTGAAATAGTCGTAGCCGCGCAGATATCGCGCATAGCCCGCCTGCGTCGGCGGGAACAGTTCGATCGCCTTCGTGAGATCGGCCATCGCATCATCGTTGCGGTTGCGCGTTATGTAGATATAGGCCCGGTTGGTTAGCACGAGTGGAGCGTCCGGCTGGAGTTTCAGGGCTGCGTCATAGTCGGCGAGCGCGCGATCGGGCTGCGACAGTTTTTGCAGAAATCCGCGCTGATTGTAGGCGTTGGCCATCTGCGGATCGGCAACGTCCTTGCTCTCGATCAGGTGCGTGCAGGCGTCGATCAGCGGCTGAAGCGTTGCCATGTTCACGGCATTGGAGAAGCAGGTGATTACGTCGTTCTGCAGCCTCTCCGGCCAGTTGGCGAGAATCGGCGAGCGGTGCACCGGAATATTCGCTGCGCCTGCGAGGGGCCTGGCCCAGTTGCCGGTCGCCGATGGCGCGCTCTGCTTGTCGATACAGATCCACCCCGCGATCAACAGCGCGAACGAAGCCGGCCAGACATACCAAGCCCAGCGATAGCAGCGGTCGAAGCCCCATAGAGCCGAGTGCATTGCGACAACCCGTGTCGTCATCTGCATGGTTATCGCTGCCTCCTGGCGGTTTCGATCTGGTTTGTCCGGGAACTCTTCATTTCGTTTTCGACTTGTCGTCTTCGTCCTGCTGCTCGCGCAAACGGTCGCGCTCGGACACCGCATAGGCGTTGCTAGGCTCAAGGCGCACTGCGCTCTCGAACGCTGACAAAGCCTCCGTCGAGCGGCCCATGGCCTCGAGGACCGAGCCGCGCGAAGCCTGTCCTCGGGCATCGCTCGGAGCTCGTTTGGCGAATTCGTCAAAATCGCGCAAAGCCGCCTCATAGTTCTCCAGCGCCTGCTGGGTTTTGCCACGCGCAAAGTAGACATCGGCGTTATCGGGTTGCAGCTTTTGTGCCTCGTTCAGGTCGGCCAGAGCCGCCTCGTAGTGCTGGAGCTTGAAGTGCGCGTAGCCGCGGTAGTAGCGGGCGGACGCAATCGATTCCGGTAACGCGGCCGCGGCTACCGCCTTGTCCAGGTCGGCTACGGCAGCTTCGTAGTCGCCCCGGTTCATATACAGCCAGGCGCGGCCAGAGAGCGCATCAGGATAGTCGGCCTGGGTCATCAGCGCGGAATGATAATCGGCCATCGCGCGAACGGGGTCCGTCTCCCGCTGCAGAAATCCATGCCGGGTATAGACCGCGGCCAACTGGGCTCCTTTCAGGTGCCATATGTTGATCAATGCATCACACGCTCCGAGGTTCTCATGGGGAAAGGTTTCCTTCCCAAAACACCGGTCCAAATCCAAATGCACAAGGACATCCTTCGGAATTGTATTGGACCGCCCCGGATTGACGGCTTGTTTCTCCATTTGGCCGAGGAGCGGCTTGCCCCAAGGATATGCGGACGCAGTAGTGCCCGCCGGCTTGTCGATGCAAATCCAGCCCGCGATCAACATGGCCATCGCCGCCGGCCAGAGATACCACGACGCACGGTACCACCGGTCGAAACCCCACAGCGCCGAATGAAGCGCCACCACGCGCGCGGTAAATAGCAAGATCAGCTATCCCGGATGCCGGCCTCGATGTCCGTGATCTCGAACTCCGCGACATTGGCCTCAGGGTCCCTCGAGGTCCGCAGCGCATGCGCCTCGCGGACACGTTCAAGCAAGGTTCGCATGGCGCGTGCATTGCCCCATTGTGGATCGTGACGCTGCGCATCGATCCATGGCGTCAGCGCATCCTCGAAGCCAAGCGGGAGCAGATATTGCTGTTCGGTCGCCATGGCACGGAAAATCTCGCAGAGCTCGGCGCCGTCATAAGGTGGAAAGTCGATGGTCTTGGTGAAGCGGCTGGCAAGCCCGGGGTTGCTCGAGATGAAACGGTGCATCTCGGTCGGGTAGCCTGCGACGATCACGATGAGCCGGTCGCGATGATCCTCCATGTATTTGAGTAGCGTCTCGACGGCCTCACGACCAAAATCGCCGCGCCATTCGGCAGCCGTCAGACTATAGGCCTCGTCGATAAAGAGCATGCCATCGAGCGCGGAGCGGCAAACGTCGAGTGTCTTCGGCGCGGTCTGACCGACGTAGCTTGCGACCAGCGAGCTGCGGTCGGCTTCGATCAGATGGCCTTTGCGCAGCACGCCGAGCGAACGATAGATATCGCCGAGCGCCCGCGCGACCACGGTCTTTCCGACGCCGGGCGGCCCGGTGAACACCATGTGCCGGCTGGTCGCGAACACCGGCAGCTTCTGCTCGCGCCGCCGCCGTTCGATCTCCAGGCTTGCGATCAGCTTATTGATCTCGGTCTTGACCGCGCCAAGCCCGACCATGGCTTCAAGATCGTCGAGCGCATTGTCCGCGGTGCGCGAAACCAGCCTGGTCTCGCCTGTCGCCTTGTTGACCTCAAGCCTGCGGCCATAGGTGTAGCCAGCTCCGACCGGAACGAGCCCCATCGTCACCGGATCGGTGCCGAGGCGCGAGGCGATATAACCGACCCCGGTTGCAGCCAGGGCGGTCGCGGCCAATCCGATGAACCGGAGTGCCGTCATCCCGGAAAAGAAACCCGTAAGCCAGTTCATGAAACCGATCTGCGGACTGAATAGCAGCGCGCTGATGCCGGCGGATGCGACGCCAATCAGGATGAAGGCCAGGATGAAGCGGGTCGTGATGAAGTTCTGCATTCACCGTCTCATTTGCATGCGGGGCGCGGCCGCCAAAACACCTTGATCGAAATCGATCCGTTGACCGGCTCCATCCGCGCGGTGGGATAAAGCGACACGAGCAGGTTTTTCGCGTCGCCGTCGGCGGACAACAGGTCGATGCCGCCGGTCTCCGGCAGCGGGCTCGGAATAGCGATTCGCTGCGGCTGGTCCGTGACGTGGAATACAGGTGACTGGTATTTGCTGGTGCGGAACACAACATTGCCGCCCGCAGGATTGCCCGGCGTCGAGACCGTGATGAAGCCCATCGGATAGCGGCATTCGCGCGTATCGGCGCGTACCGCGCCGGCTAGGGCTTGATTGAGTGTTGGGATTGCTTCCGGCATGTCGGCTTGCGACAGCATCGTGACGGCGGGAACGTCGGGTTCGCGCTGCTGGCTGAACAACCATCCGCCGAGCAGCCCCAACAAGATAGTGCCGCCGAGCAGCAGGGCGACGAGCGGAAAGGGGGCCTTGCCCGATCCTGCGGGGCCGGCCTGCCGGCGGTCGTCGTCTTGCCAGTTCTGGATGGACATTGTTCAGACCGCTGATTGCACGAGGCCTTGATATATGACGGACCATTGCCGTTCGCCATCGGCAGTCGCGCCGCGTGTTAAGAGAGTGTGAACCAGGTCATATGACAGCTTTGCGAATGCGGCACGGAAGTGTTTTATGCAAACCATTTTCGTGCCTCCACAGCGCTCGCAGCGCGCAACCGCGTGCTATGAGCCATCGCATTTTTCCTCATTTGACAGCGTCATCCGGGCTCCTTTCCTGATCGGCCGCGTTCCGACGCTCGCAAGAAAATGATCAGCGGGGCCTTGCCAAATCGCGGAAATTGTTGATGCAACCCACGCTAGCAGAGGCGGTTCTTTACAGCCCGCCCATCTTGCAGACAAGCTTCCATTCTTCAGCCGTCACCGGCTGCACCGAGAGGCGCGAATATTTCACCAGCGCCATGTTGGCAAGCTTCTTGTCCGCCTTGATGGCCGCCATCGTCACCGGCATCGGCATCGGTTTGTCGGCTTTGATGTCGACGCAGACAAATTTGCCGGTCTTGTCGGTCGGATCTGGATAGGCCTCCTTGATCACCTCGGCGATACCGACGATGTCCTTGCCCTCGTTGGAATGATAGAAGAAGGCCTTGTCGCCCCTCTTCATGTTTACGAGATTCTGCCGCGCGGTGAAATTGCGCACGCCGGTCCAGGCTTCCCCCTTCGCGCCCTTGGCGACCTGCTGATCCCACGACCAGCTCGACGGTTCGGATTTCACCAGCCAGTACGCCATTGCCTCATTCCTCCGCCTTGAAGGGACGCGCCAGCAGGCCTTCGATCGCGGCATCGATGGTCAATTTGCCGGCGAGGATCGCCGCGACCGCCTGTGATACCGGCATATCGATGTTTTGCGAAGCCGCGAGTTCAACCAGAACCGGCGCGGTGAACTCGCCCTCGGCGAGCTTTCCGGCCGGCGGCGGCTCGCCGCGCCCGAGTGCGAGCCCCAGCGCAAAATTGCGCGACTGCGGACTCGAGCAGGTGAGGATCAGGTCGCCGAGTCCCGACAGCCCGACCATGGTTTCGCCGCGCGCGCCGAGCGCGCGGCCGAAGCGCGCCAACTCGGAAAAGCCGCGCGTGGTCACCGCAGCCTGTGCCGAGGCGCCGAGTTTTCGTCCGACCACGATGCCAGCGGCGATGGCCAGCACGTTTTTCGCGGCGCCCCCGATCTCGACCCCGCGTACGTCCGTCGTGTGATAGGGACGGAACGTCGCCGAGCCCAGTGCTTGCACCAGCTCTCTTGCGAGGCTCTCGTCTCGAGCCGCAAGCGTCACCGCGGTCGGCAAGCCGCGCGCGACGTCATCGGCAAAGCTCGGTCCCGACAGGATGGCAGGCACCGCGTGTGGCGCGATTTCGGCGATGATGTCGGTCATGAACTTGTGCGTACCGTGCTCGATGCCCTTGGCGCAGGCGATGACGGGCGTGGCCTCGCGCAGATGCGGTGCCAGGGCGTTCGCTGCCGCGCGAAGATGCTGGGCGGGCGTGGCGATCAAGACAAGGTCGGCGGTCCTTACGAGTGCGAGATCGGAGGTGACGACGATATCAGGCCCAAGTTTTGTCCCGGGCAGCCGCGGGTTCTGGCGGGTCGAGCCGATACGCGCGGCGTGCGCGGCATCGCGCGCGTAGAGTGTCACTCTGCGTCCACTGCGCGCCGCAACCGTCGCCAGCGCCGTTCCATACGCGCCGGCACCAATGATCGCGACGGAGTTGAAGGAGGTCATGGCTAGGCCTCAGCTCTGCTCCATCCCCCTGCAAGGCGGAGGCGTGGGGAGGGGGTCGCAAGGAGCACAGATTGTATCAAGGGCGTCGCGAAGTTGACCCCCTCCCGGCTCGCTCCCTCGGAGCTCGCCGACCTCCCCCTTTTAGGGGGAGGTAAGGACAGAGCCAGCGCGCGGAGAGATCCTTCGCTCATACCCACCCTCAAAATCCCGCCCGCGTGTTGGCAAAGCCCGCCGGCACGACCGCATTGGCATCGAGCAGCCAGCGCGCCCTCGGGGCAGCGTCCATCGTATCGAGCATGCCAAGCGCCAGTCGCTCCGCGCCGGCCCATGCGATCATCGCGCCGTTGTCAGTGCAGAGCGCGGGCGGGGGAATGATCAGCGTGATCTGCGCCTTTGCCGCGACATCCTGCAACGCGGTGCGAATTGCCTGATTGGCCGCCACGCCGCCGGCGGCGACCAGCGCACGCGGCGAGCCGAATTTGTCTTCAAACAATTTGAGGCCGACGGTCAGACGATCGGCGGTCGATTCCAGTACTGCAGCCTGGAAGCTCGCGCAGAGATCGGCGACGTCTATCGCTTCCAACGGCGTCAGCCGGCTCAACTCGTTGCGCACGGCGGTCTTCAGCCCCGACAGCGAAAAGTTGGCGTCGGCGCGGCCAAGCATCGGCCGCGGAAATGCAAAGCGTGCGCTGTCGCCGCCACGCGCCACGCGCTCGACCTCGGGGCCGCCCGGATAGGGCAGGCCCAGCATCTTCGCGACCTTGTCGAAGGCTTCGCCCATGGCATCGTCCACGGTGGTGCCGAGCCGCACATAATTGCCGACGCCGGCGACCGCAACGATCTGGGTGTGGCCGCCGGAGGCAAGGAACAGGCAATAGGGAAAAGCGAGCGCGCAGGTCAGGCGTGGCGTGAGCGCATGCGCCTCGAGGTGGTTCACCGCAATCAGGGGTGTGTTGTGCACCATCGCGATCGCTTTCGCGGTGGTGAGCCCGACGATCACGCCGCCGATCAGCCCGGGGCCGGCGGCGGCCGCGACGGCCGACAATTGGGCAAAGCCGATGCCGGCCTCCTTCATTGCTGAATCGATGAGACGATCCAGCACGTCGACATGGGCGCGCGCGGCGATCTCCGGAACCACGCCGCCGAAGCGGGCGTGTTCCTCGGTCTGCGAGCGCACGATGTTGGAGAGGATTTTCCCCGAGCCGTCGGCCTGGCGCTCGACCACGGCCGCCGCGGTTTCGTCGCAGGTGGTTTCGATCCCCAGCACCAATGTCGGCTTGGATGTGTCCAATGTGAACCCTTGTATGAAAGCCCTAAGAACTCTTGCGCAAAACTCACGTTCTCGTAAGTAAGCGCGTAGCATTCCGGGGTCGCAAGGTGCAATCGTCCGGTGCGGCAAACAGCCTCTTTCGCAAGCTTTAGCCATGGCCATTCTCGTCACGCGACCGCATCCCGACAATGAAGCGACCGCATCAGCCTTGCGCGCGAGAGGCTATGAGGTGCTGCTTGCACCGATGCTCAGGTTCGAGGCGGTCGCAACCGGCAACGACCTCGATGCCGGCTTTGACGCGGTCATCGTCACCTCGGCCAATGCGCTCCGCGCCGTTGCGCTATCCGGTCACCCGATCCTCGCGCGGCCGCTGTTCGCGGTGGGCGAGCACACCGCAGAGGCGGCGCGCGCCGCCGGATTTGACAAGGTGCTATCGGCCGGCGGCGATGCAGGCGGTTTGCGCGATCTGTTACGCGCGCGTGTCAAGGCGAAGGAGCTGAAAAAGACCTCGCGCCTGATCTATCTCGCCGGCGCCGATCTGTCGGGCGACCTCGCCGGCGAACTCGGAGCGGCCGGCTTTGATGTGTCCGTGCGAACGACGTATCGGATGGTTGCACTCTCCACCCTGCCACGCGACACCCTGGACGCATTTGCTGCCAACGGAATAGAGGCGGTCCTGCATTATTCGGCCCGAACGGCGCGTGCCTTTGTCGAGGCCGTGCGCGGAGCGGGAATCGAAATCTCGGCACTTTCGGTGCCGCAATGCTGCCTTTCGACCAATCTGGCCGCGATCCTGCGCGAAGCCGGTGCAACCAGAGCGCAGGCGGCTGCGAGGCCGGATGAAAAGGCCTTGTTCGAAGCCCTGGAGCGTGCTTTGCGGTCCGGATTGGCGTAAGAGATCGCGCGCCGAATCTGGTAGATCTTTAGTCCAATCACTGAAGGACATCAGCGATGGTCGATGACAGGCTAGCCGAGGCCCAATCCTCGCCGGACGCCGGACGCACCAAGCGCGAGGGGCCGACGATCGAACTTGAAGCGACCGAGGTTTCCAGCAAGGCGCCTGATCCGCGGCACGAGCCGGAACAGCAGCGGGATCAGTCTCCCGAGCCGCCACATGCCGCGGCCTCCGCTTCTGAGGACGCTCGGTCCGGCAAGCCGATATCGCCTTGGGTTATTGCGCCGGTCTCCGGTGCCGTCGCCGCCGCACTCGTGATTGCCGTCGGCTGGATTCTGGGCTGGCCAAATGTGCAAGCGCCGCCACCGGCGCCGCAGGTCACCGCTGCCAGCGTCGACGATCTCACTTCGCGGGTCGCCTCGCTCGAAGGCAAAATCAACAAGCCCAACCCGGCAGAGGCGGTGGTGCCGGGTTCGTTCCTGAAGCCGGTGAAGGATCTGCGCGACGAGGTCGCGGCTTTGCGCGCGCAATCGGACAAGCTTGCCGGCAGCGTCAACGAACTGAAGGCAGCGCCGCACGATGCTTCGCCCGGCGTCGATCTTTCCGCGTTGAACGAACGCATCGACAAGCTCGAAGGCGCAAGCCGGGTGCAGAGCGACGCGATCGCGAGCGAGAAGGCCGCGGAGAGCAAGCCAGCCGACGACATGCCGCTGCGCCGCGTGGTCGCGGCTGCGTTGCTCGACGTTGCTGTGCGCCACGGCGATCCTTATACGGAGCAGCTCGCCGCGGCAAAATCGCTGAGCCCGAATGCGGACGAGCTCAAGCCGCTCGACGCCTTTGCCGCGACGGGCGTGCCGAACCCGCCGATGCTCAGCCGCGAGTTGCTGGCGCTGGTGCCAAAGCTTGCGCCGTCGCCGCAGGAGAGCACGACCACTGGCAGCGGCATTGTCGATCGCTTGAAGGCGGGCGCGGCCAAGCTGGTGAGGGTCGAGCGCACCGATGCGGTCGGCAGCGATCGCAATGCCGTGGTGGCGCGGGTGACCGCAGCGGCGCTCCGCAACGACGTCGCGGAGACCAAGCGCGAGCTGGATAGCCTGTCGCCCGCCGATCGGGCGGCCGCACAAGGCTGGCTCGACAAGGTGAAAGCCCGCGATGCCGCGCTTTCCGCCTCCCGTCAATTCGCCGAACAGACCATGGCGCTGCTCGTGCCCCGGCCCTGACATTCGTACTATGTTGGAGCGGGAGCGTTTACGAATGTCAGGGCCAAAGGGACACGAGCAAAAATATGGTTCTGGTGCGGCTTTGGATTTGACCTTCGCCATGAGGACT
>Ga0070734_10004295_pt1 | contig 13705 bp, 8 predicted proteins | sample Coa_R1_8_FD_66444 | JGI IMG/M metagenome (GOLD analysis project Ga0070734, IMG submission 66444) | Surface soil microbial communities from Centralia Pennsylvania, which are recovering from an underground coalmine fire - Coalmine... | ecosystem: Environmental > Terrestrial > Soil > Unclassified ...
AATATCCTCACTGCATCTTTAACTTCACCGGCGCGAACCGCTATCGGCTGATGAAGGAGTACTACCCGGCGGATTATGAGCGGCTCAAGCAGTATGTGGCGGCGGGCAGGTGGTTCCCCGCCGGGTCGTCGATGGAAGAAGGCGACGTAAATTCTCCGAACGCCGAATCGATTTTCCGCCAGATTCTCTACGGCAACGATTTCTTCCGCCGCGAATTTGGCAAGGCCAGCGAAGAATACATGCTGCCCGACTGCTTCGGCTTCCCCGCTTCTCTACCCAGCATTCTGAGCCATGCGGGCATCAAGGGGTTCTCCACGCAAAAGCTCTCCTCCGATTGGCAGCCGGCTCCCCATGTCGGCGGCCCGGACTCCCCGGAAAAAACGCCCGATGGAATCCCGTTTAACGTTGGAATCTGGGAGGGCCCCGACTCCAAGACCGTGATCGCCGCGCTGAATCCGCTCAGCTACACCAGCCAGGTGAACTACGACTTGAGCAAGGCTCCGCCACAGCCCCCCGCTCCCGATCCAAATCTTACGCCGCAACAGAATCAGCGCCGCAGCCGACCGCAAGAGGATTGGACAAAACGCATCCAGCTCGACGGTGACTTGACGGGCATCTTCGCCGACTTTCACTACGTCGGAACCGGCGACATTGGAGGCTCACCTAACGAATCGTCGGTGAACCTGATGGAGGCCATCATCACCAAAAGCAAGCTGCCCCTGGCTTCGCCGTTCGCACCCTCCGATAGTCAGCCACAGAGCGTGCAAGTGGGCGATGGGCCGGTGCGCGTGATGTGGTCTCCGGCAGACCAGATGTTCCGCGACATCCTACGCTGCTGCAAGACCGACCGGCTGCCCCGATATAAAGGCGACCTTGAGTTGATCAATCACTCCGCCGGGTCGCTTACCTCCGAAGCCTACCGGAAGCGGTGGAACCGCAAGAACGAACTCCTGGCCGACGCAGCGGAAAAAGCCTCGGTGGCCGCCGCATGGCTTGGCGGACGTCCCTATCCAATACAGCGCCTGAACAATGCGTGGACTCTGGTGATGGGCGGACAGTTTCACGACCTGCTGCCGGGCACCGCAACCCCCAAAGCGTTCGAGTTTTCCTGGAACGACGATGTGCTGGCGATGAACCAGTTTGCCGGTGTGCTGACCAGCGCCACGGAAGCTGTGGCCTCCGGAATGGACACCAATACTCAGGGCAAGGCCATCGTTGTTTTTAACTCGCTCAACACTGAGCGGCAAGATGTGGTCGAAGCTACTCTCTCCTTCCCCAACGGGCTTCCCAAAGCAGTTCAGGTTTACGGTCCTGACGGGAAAGAGGTTCCGGCGCAACTACGGCCAACCGAAGCAGACGACGGAACCGCCAAAGTCCTCTTTCTTGCCAAAGTACCATCCGTCAGCTATGCGGTTTTTGATGTCCGGGAGTCCGACTCTTCTACCCAAGCCAGTGAGCTTAAGGTGACGGAAGCCTCTCTCGAGAACCAACGCTACATGGTGAAGCTCAATGAAAACGGAGATGTCTCCAGCATTTTCGACAAGAATCTGCAACAGGAGCTCTTGGCTTCCCCGATTCGTCTCGCCGTCTCTACCGACAATCCCCGCAATTGGCCCGCCTGGAACATGGATTTTGAAGACGAGCAGCGAGCGCCCAGGACGCTCGTCGGCGGCCCGACCAAGGTCCGAGTGGTTGAGAACGGCGCGGCGCGGGTAGCTCTAGAAGTGGTTCGGGAGGGTGAAGACTCGAAATTTGCGCAGACGATCCGCCTCTCCGCCGGAGACGCGGGAAACCGCGTCGAGTTCAGCAACGTAATCGACTGGAAGGCTAAATCCGCCAACTTGAAGGCCTCATTCGCTCTGGCAGCAGCCAACAATCTGGCAACCTACAACTGGGACGTGGGAACCATCCAGCGCCCCACGGAGAACGAGCGCCAGTTTGAAGTCGCCTCCCATCAATGGATCGACCTTACCGATCAGGGCGGAAAATTTGGCGTTACCGTGCTCACCGATTGCAAGAACGCGTCTGATAAACCAGACGACCATACTCTTCGCCTCACGTTAGTTCGCACCCCAGGCACTCGCGGCGGCTATGCCGATCAAGGCACGCAAGACTGGGGACGCCACGAGATCGTCTTCGGGCTTGCGGGACACGAAGGCGACTGGCGGCAAGCGCAAACCGACTGGCAGGCCTACCGGCTCAACCAGCCCCTGCTGGCCTTTGAGAGCCCGAAACATCCCGGAACTTTAGGCAAGAGCTTTACGCTACTCAAGATCAATCATCCGCGCATCCGTGTGCTGGCCATCAAGAAAGCCGAGCACAGCGACGCGGTCATCGTCCGTACCGTGGAAATGGACGGCCGTCCCGCAGAGGACGTTCACATCTCCTTTCCTTCCTCTCCTTCTTCTATCGCTGCAGCCCACGAAGTCAACGGCCAGGAGCAAGCCCTTGGCGCTGCAACCATCAAGGGCGGCGAATTAGTCGCTTCATTCAAGCCCTACGAGATTCATACCTTCGCTTTGAATCTGGCCCCGGTGGGCAAGAAGCTGACAGCGCCGCAATCGCAGCCCGTCCATCTGACCTACGATGTCTCGGTAGCCACCCGCGATGGGAGAGCCACAGAGGGCTGCTTCGACTGCTCTTTCGACCGCCCCACCGCTCCGCAGGGCAAAGCTCTTCCGGCCGAGATGCTGCCCGCAAGCCTTGACTTTGCAGGAGTGCAATTCAGCCTGGCCCATGCTCACTCCGGAGCTCCGGACGCGGTGACCGCCCATGGCCAGACCATCTCTCTGCCTCCCGGCAAGTTCAACCGCGTCTACCTGCTCGCAGCGGCCTCCGGCGGAGATCAAAAGGCAACCTTCCGTGTGGGAGAGCAACCCGTGGACCTCACCATTCAGGAGTGGACGGGCTTTATCGGCCAGTGGGATGACCGCATCTGGAAAAGAGAAGAACAGCCGATCGTGCAGCGCGCCGGTGCGCCCACGCCTCCACCTGGCGCACCGCGCTTCCGGGTCAACGAATACGCGGAAATGCTTGGCTTGCGGCCGGGATTCATCAAGCGGGCCGACGTTGCCTGGTTCACTTCGCATCGCCACGATTCGAGCGGGGCGAATGAACCTTACGCTTACTCTTATCTGTTTGGCTATGCGGTTGATGTCCCCGCCAATGCTAAAACGCTGACCCTGCCGGAAAACGACCGAATTCATATTCTGGCAGTTACCGTAGCTAACGAGGCTGGGCAGGTTAGGCCGGTTCAGCCGCTGTATGACACATTGACGCGCTAAGTCTCTTTTTCGCAAGCCACAAGTTTCCACAAGGAAACACACACACGGCAGGATGGTTCAGGAATGTCGGACTTACCATACCCGGCATTCCAAACCATCCTCAGCCTGCACAGCCTTCAAGTCAGGAATCTCATCCTACCTTCCGGAGAAGATTTCGAGAGGCTGAATCTTTTGGCTGAATCATGGTTCAAATTTCCTGCCGGGTGCCAGTATCGAAGCTGTCTCCAAACTTGGCCACGCGGGGAGGGAGCGCCACGAAAATTACCAATGTGTAAAAAATTGACGTAATTTTTTCAATAGCACCGCGCGCGTATGTTATTTTTTTGAATTGCCCCTGACTCTACTTTCTTCTTGGAGGTTCAACTACATTGGGATTAAGCATGGTGCCCAAGCGCATCTTTCTGACAAAAGGCGTCGGAAAACACAAAGAACGTCTTACCTCATTTGAGCTGGCCCTGCGCGATGCTGGAATCGCCGCGCAGAACCTGGTCAGGGTTTCCTCCATTTTTCCACCAAACTGTAAGCTGATCTCCCGCAAGGAAGGTCTCAAGTTCCTGCATGCCGGCGAGGTCACGTTCGCGGTGGTTGCTGAAAACTCAACCCGCGAGCCTCATCGCCTGGTCGCCTCGAGCATCGGTCTTGCCATGCCCGCCGATAGAAACACCTACGGCTACCTCAGTGAACACCACTCCTTTGGCGAACCGGACAACATTGCGGGTGAATATGCAGAGGAACTGGCCGCCGAGATGCTAGCGACCACACTCGACGTGGATTTCGATCCGGACAAATCCTGGGATGAAAAAAAGGAAATTTACAGGATCTCCAACAAGATCGTCCGGACTACCAACACGACGCAGACCGCAGTGGGAGACAAGCGCGGCCTGTGGACGACCGTCATCGCCTCCGCCATCCTGATATTTGAATAGAAATCTGCGATCGGCCTATAAGAACGAAAACAGACAAAAGAATACCCGTGGATGTGTCGCTGAACGATCCACGGGTATTTTTTTATACGCCTCTTTTAGGGCGCATGTCTTTTCTTTGGTTGATCAACCTTCCAGGTTGGTGAACCTTACTGCAGCGCGGGCTTTTTATACTTCTTGCCAAGCCGCTCCAGCAGCGCTGCGATCATGATCGGGAGTCCCACCGTAGCGTCCACAAAAACCTCGCCAAACCGGCCGCCTTCCGCCGGAGGGACGAATTTACCCCAGGAAATCGCTTCGCTATAGGGAGAGCCAGACAGGCCGCCCCAATGCACAGGCTCGGGACAGACTCTTACTCCATAGTGGTACCGCTTGAGCGGAACGTCTTCGCCAGCACGGCGCACGCGCAGTTCGCAATAGGGGCCAAACTGCTGCGCCCAGTTGCGGGGCACTCCACCGCCGATGGTAAAAATCGCGAGCTTCTTCTGCCGCAGAAGAGTTTCAGCAAAATGATTCAAGTCGAGGAAGGGATCGTAGTGAAGCGGAGCCTTCTTTTCGCGGGTCCTCACGCGGTTGTTTAGCGCGACATCAAGGCCAAGCTCGGAGTCGGTGAAAGCCGGAACGAAAACCGGCACATTCTTCTCGAACGCGGATTTCAAGATGCCGCGGCCCTTGGTGTTCTTCTTCAGATGACGCCCAATCTCGTGGTTGAGCCGCCAGGAGCACATGGTCTCGGACTCGTTCCAGGCCGCCAGAACGTCCTCCATCACCAATTCCACATGATCCAGGTTTTGCTCGGGTTCCAGGGTGTCATAAACGCGGTTGTACCCGGCCTCGTAGAGCTGAACGTCGTTCATGCGCGGGTCATAACGATAGTGGCTGCATCCTGTGGCTTCAACCAAGCCATGAGCCATCAGCGCGCCCGTGGAGATGAGGGCATTCACCAGCCCTTTCTCAATCAGATCGCAGATAATCAGGCCCTGCTTGGCCACAGTCATCGCTCCGGAGAGCGTCATCACCACAAAACAGTCGTGGTCTTTGGCCATTGCCTCCAGCACGTCGACGGCTTCGCCAAGTTGACGGCCGGTAAAAGCCGTGTCCGCCATTCCCCGCACCAGGCTGTTGATGCTCCTGGTTTTGGAGAGGTCCAACGGAAAAACGGGCGAGAGCTTGTCGCTCACGGGATTGTGCAACTTACGATTCTTCCCCACGCCTGCATGCTTCTGTTTCAAAAACGCCCCCTATAAATGCGCTCGCATGAATTGATCAAAATTTGAAAATTACAAGCTTTTGAAAAGTACAAGGTCACAGCACTGGCGTCAAGAACTTGCGGCTTAGACCCAGCATGTCCTGATCGCATTGTGAAAATCGTGTTGCAATCGAGCGCCGTCTTCGCGATTGAAGCCGATGCGTCGTTACCAAGAGCGGTGATTTATCACCCATCATTGAGGACTTTGATCTTGCATGGCTTTTTAACGGCTATCGGGGATTGCCGGGGTTCACTCAATGGCATTGCAATTGATATGCGCGCGTTCTTTATTTCATGGCGGACGATACGCAGGTTGACGATCCGATCGAAATGGAATGCGACTGCTTGTGGCCCCTGATGCTGTGCTTGCCACTGCCGTATATCGCCCTGAACATGCGGAAAGCCAACACAACTCAGGCGCGACTTCAACGGATGAGCTACGACGGGAACGCTGAGCAAATGTCTGGGGAATTTAACCTGCGCATGGCCCATCTTTTCTCACGGCGTGCGATACACTACCAGACGCGATTCTAAACTTCAGGAGAAGAATGCCCTATGTCCGGAAACTCATTGAGCGGTGCAGACTTCAAGGAGCAACTGCGCGCAGGAACGCCCAAAATGGGCCTGTTCCTCAACGCTCATAGCCCCACCGTCGCCGAGCAACTCGCACACAGCGGTTATGACTGGCTGCTAGTCGATACACAACATGGCCCCATGGGCTACGAAAAGCTTTCGGCGATGCTCACGGGAATCGCCCATGGCGGCGCTAAATCGATGGTCCGCGTGGGCGGATATGATGATCGCCCCGGCATCCAGCAAGCCCTTGATCTGGGCGCGGACGGCGTCCTGATTCCCTACATCAATACCGCGGAAGAAGCGCGCCAAGCTATAAGCTGCACCAAATACCCGACGGTTGGCACTCGCTCCGTCTACTTTCCCCAACGCAGCATGAACAAAGCCGGCCTGCTCGGTTATGCGGGAAACTTCAACAAAAATGGCATTGTGGCGCTGCAGGTAGAGACCGCGGCTTGCATTGAGAACATTGCTGAGATCGCTGCCGTACCAGGCGTGGACATTCTCTTCCTCGGCCAGAACGACCTTTGCATGTCGATGGGCCTTTATAACAAGTACGAGTTCCCTCATATGTACACCTCGCCGGAACTCGACGCAGCCACAAAAAAACTGATTGAACATGCCCGCAAGAACAACGTTATTCTGGGCCTTTTTCTATTCGGCACGGCGCGCGTCGGCGAGTTCCTGGAGAAAGGCTTCTCCTTCATCAGCATCGGTAATGACCTGCATCACATGTTGACCCAGGCTGGAGCTTACGTGGGTGACATGGAGAAAATCTCACAGGAAAAAGGCAAAAGCTGGGCGCGGCGTCCAACTGCTTTGTATTAAATTTTGCGAAGTCACTGAATGCTGTTTGTGGTTCGGGCTGGGCGCCATCATGATTACCGGATACGTGGTCATAGTCGGCTTTGACTTTTGACTTCGGAGCCGGTGTACTGCATTTATTGATTGCCAAAGACCGATGTAGTGCAATGCCTTGGAGCACGAGTGAGAACAAAAGTTCTCACTTGTACTCCAAGGCATGAAATTTATTGCGCGCACTTTACGCCACCCTGAAGGGCGGCTCTTCCACAGTTGCACCAGCTTCATCGCCAGCCTGATTTATCGAAGAGCGGAAAGAGCACGCAGTCCGTGAGATAAATTTTCGAGACGGCACAAACGATTAAGATTTCTTTCATGCGATTGCCCTGGGGGATGACTCTGCAAGCCCATCAAGCATAATAGGGTTACGACAATCGACATTATCGGTAACCAAATCCAAACGCATCACTGCGGGCCCGCGCGGAGCGAGATATGAGAACACGGAGAGTCTTTTTCGCAGTTTCTCTCAGTATTTGTTTGCGTGTGAGAAGGCATGGTTAAGCGGGTAAGCGTCATGGTGTCCTCCCGAGTCTTTCGATCGAGCGATCAAGCCAAGCAATCAAGCGTAAAGAGGGGAATTTGCGGCATCGGGCGACCGGAATCGCCTTCCACTGTCTGTCGCGTGGCTGATGCATCGTTTTTCTTTGCTATGCTTGATGAGTCGATCTCACAAGCGAGGATTCTGCATTGCCGTCTGACGTATTTACAGTTGGTCTCATCCAAATGTCGTGCTCTTCCGATCCGGACGAAAATCTCCGCCGCGCAGGGGAGAAAGTCCGCGAAGCCGCTGAAAAGGGCGCCGAGGTGATCTGCCTGCCAGAGCTTTTCCGCACACAGTATTTCTGCCAGCGGGAGAACATCGCCCTCTTCGACCTGGCCGAGCCGATCCCTGGCCCCACGACGGAGGTCATGTCGGCAATCGCTCGCGCAAAAAAGGTGGTGGTGATCGCATCGCTCTTCGAGCGGCGGGCACGCGGACTCTACCACAACACGGCCGTGGTCTTCGACACCGATGGAAGCCTCAAGGGCCTCTATCGCAAGATGCACATCCCGGACGATCCCCTCTATTACGAAAAGTTCTATTTCACGCCCGGCGACCTCGGCTTCAAAGCATTTGAAACCCAGCATGGCAGTGTAGGCACGCTGGTTTGCTGGGACCAGTGGTATCCGGAAGGAGCGCGGTTGACCGCTCTTCAGGGAGCCAACATCCTCTTTTACCCAACCGCCATCGGCTGGCATCCGGACGAGAAGGCCGAATTCGGAGCGGTACAACACGATGCCTGGAAGACCATCCAGCGGGCCCATGCCATCGCCAACGGCGTATTTGTAGGCGTAGTCAATCGCGTGGGGCACGAGTTCGGCGACATTCGCGGAAACCGCGCCGAGGGAAAAGGGCTCGAGTTCTGGGGCGGATCTTTCCTATGCGATCCTTTTGGAAAGATCATTGCGGAAGCGTCTCACGACAAAGAAGAGATTCTCCTGGGCCGCTGCGACCTACGCCATCTGGAAGACATACGCCGCAACTGGCCCTTCCTGCGCGACCGCCGCATTGACAGCTACGCGCCCATCAGCAAGAGGTTCCTGGACTAGCCCGTGGCCACGCAATCCAAGATTTCTTCCAAAGAGGCACCGCCCAAAGGAGCGCCGCCAGAGATGACTCTCTCGAAAGCGGCTTCCCAAAGAGTGACTCCCCTGGATAAGAGTCCTAAAGACCTTGGTTATCGCATGCCTGCGGAATGGGAGCCGCACCAGGCCACATGGATCGCATGGCCGCACAATCACGAAGATTGGCCGGGAAAGTTCGAGGCCATTCCCTGGGTCTACGCCGAAATTGTGCGCTACCTCAGCCGGGCGGAAGAGGTGGATATCATTGTGGGCGATGCGGCCGGGCGAAAGGCAGCCAGCACCATTCTCAAAGCCGTAGGCGCGCGGCTGGACCGGATCCAATTTCATCTTTGGCCCACGGACCGAGTATGGACGCGCGACTCGGGCCCGATATTCGTTAGGCGTAAGACTCCTGCAGACCGCGTGGCCATTACTCATTGGCGCTTTAACGCCTGGGCCAAATATCCCAACTGGAAGCTCGATTGCCGCCTTCCGGAAAGAATCGCCGCAAAACTCAAGCTCAAGCGGTTTGAGAGTGTCTTCCCCTCGGGCAAAAAGACCGGCATGGTGCTCGAAGGCGGCAGCATCGACGTTAACGGCGAAGGCTTGTTGCTGACTACGGAAGAGTGCCTGTTAAGCCCGGTTCAGGCCCGGAATCCCCATGTTTCGCGTAACGATCTGGAGCAGATGTTTTCGGAGTACCTGGGAGTAGAAAAAGTCATCTGGCTGGGCCAAGGCATTGCCGGGGACGATACGCACGGCCACGTGGACGATATAACGCGGTTCGTCAATCCAACGACCGTTGTTACAGTTGTGGAAAGAAACCGGAGCGACGCCAACTATCAGCCCCTGCAGGAGAATCTCCGGCGGCTGCGAAGGGCCACAGACCTTGAAGGGCGCAAGCTGCAGATTGTAGAGCTGCCGCTTCCACGGCCCGTGGTTTTTAAAGGGCAGCGCCTTCCGGCAAGCTACGCCAATTTCTACATCGCCAATGGTCTGGTGCTTGTGCCGGTTTTCAACGATCCCAACGACCGGCTTGCCTTGAATATCCTGGCGGAGCTTTTTCCAAAGCGCGAAATCGTGGGAATCTATTGCGGCGACTTTATCTGGGGCCTCGGCGCCATTCATTGCATGACGCAGCAGCAACCTGCGGAGTAGCGCGTACCGCGACGGGCTTAATAGCAGCAATTTTTGTTTGGCTTCGGTGGGAAGGCAGGGCAATCGCATGAAAATTCCATGGGGGGTTTGGTTGGGCCTTCTTGAAAATGCTTCTCGCAAATCCACGATGGCGTATCAAGCGGCAATTCCTCTGCCGTGCCTCCGGCACTCGACTCTTCCTTCTACATGCACCCACGTCGTCGCTTCGCTTTGACGTGGGCAACCCTCTTGTCGCGCCGCTGGCGCTCAGGGCATCGCATAAGACGCTCAACTGCTCAACTCCTGATTTTCTTGTGTGAGCCGAAAGGAGCAGTCCGATTTGTGTAATACCAGCTTCTTTCCATCGAGAACCGCGATGGTTAAAACAGGGGCTAAAGCCCAGCCTTATTGACCCGCATCTTACGGAGTCCTGGAGGATCCCTCTTCCACGCTCTTCCTCGAGATTGTTCCTTTGCAGACTTTTGTCCTTAAGAGATTGCCCTCAATCAGAAACTTCTCCAGAGTTAACTCCCTACAGCCGGCAGCGGGGCGTCCTGCGGCCCCGGAATGAAATGGTTCTCATCTCTTTCTTCTCCCTAAGGAATGCCTCATGAAGGCGCACTAACCTTAACGCTATTGGCTGGCGACCACCTGCGCTCCGATTGCCGATTACTAATCCGATACGACGAGCTTCTAACAAATGCGCATAAGGCATTTGCGCGGAAGCTTCTAGTGTAAAAAATAACATTATCTTCAAACTATTTTCCTCTTTGTTTGAACTACACTCCCGCTAGTAACGCTGTTCCGGGCCTCTTGAACCAGCCATTGAATCCACTCAATCCGACACAAGATCTGGAGGAGATCATTCATGCCCACAAGCAATCTCTTAACGAAAGACCCGACCATCAAGGAATCCGCAAGCTGGAGCAACAGCATCGCCCCAGCCAGAGCGCCGCAAACGCTCCGTGTTCTCGTCAAAGAAGGTTTTGACATCCAACCCCATGAGCTTCTGGCAACCGGGGTGACCCCCGCCCAGGGATTCGACTTCCCGGTTACCCTGAGGGGAAGCACGTCTCATTTTCACGTCTACTACGATCCGTCGCTGGGAGCGAGCGGCCAGACCATCGCCGACGGCGTGCTGGCAAGCTGCGAGCGCGAATACCAGATCTTATCGGCGGTTTTTGGAGGCATTCAGGTTGGAAACTTCAACATCATTATCGCGCCCAATATCCCCGGCGCTTACCATTACGGCTGCTCGGCCACCGATCTGTATTGCGACGCCGTAGGAACCAATACGGATTTCACGCGCTTCCTCGTGGTGGCGGAAGAGGTGGAGGTGTTTTCGGCGGTTCAAGGCAAAGGATGGAATTGCTCAGCCAGCAACGGCGAAGGCCTTTCCCGCGTTCTTTCGACCTATCTTTATCCGGCGCAACTCGATGGCTTTGCATCCGCAAGAATCTGGCTGGACACCCCTGGACGCCCCGATTTCGTCGACAGCAACGATCCCACTGACCGTAATGCGGTCTCGTACGGCTGCGCGGTGCTCTTCCTCAATTACATGCGCACCCAATTGGGCTTCAGTTGGAACGAGATCGTGCAGGCGGGAGCGCCCACAATGAGCACGGTCTATACCACCCTCACCCGCTCTCTCGATGGCTTCGGGCAGTTCAAAGCGGACTTACAAAGCACATTCCCCGAAGGGCATCCTTCCGGCATCGTCAACGACAATCCATTTCCGATCCATGCGGTTCCCAGGAAAAACACGCTCGTTGAAACCGCCGTCAACGCCCCTGGCGTAGCGGAATTGAATGGACGTACCTACATTGCATGGGCCGGAACCGACTCGGAACACCGCCTCAACGTGTTGTCGTCCAATCACCGCACGGTCTGGCAGAACAAGGTGACCCTGCACGACACCTCGCCGGTTGGAGTGTCTATTTGCGTGTTCAACGGCAGAATCTACCTGGCGTGGTCAGGCACCGGAAACCAGCAGCTTAACGTAATGTCATCGCCCGATGGCATTAACTGGATCAACAAGGTAACGCTGGGCGAGACTAGCGCCCATCGCCCTGTACTAACCGTCCATAACAACGAACTGGTTCTCGGCTGGACCGGAACCGATTCGGAGCATCACCTCAACGTTCTGTTTTCTAACGATGGCATTCACTGGAACGACAAACACACGCTGGGTGAGACATCCATTGACTCTCCAGCATTGGCATCGTTTCAGGGAAAGCTCGTGATTGCATGGACAGGCACCGATAGCAGCCATCGGCTGAATGTGTCCTCTTCGGGAGACCGCGGCGCGTCCTGGCACAACAAAGTCACCCTCAATGAAACCAGCATTGCTTCGCCTGGACTGCTGGCGTTCGCCGGACAGCTTTTGCTTTCCTGGGATGGAACCGACGCCGACCATCACATCAACCTGCTGCGCTCCTTCGATGCAATCCATTTCGCATCGAAAATTACGTTGAACGAGCTTTCGGTTTATTGCCCGACCCTGGGGGTCAGCTATGGCTCCCCGTCGATTACTTGGACAGGCACCGACTCCGGCCATCATGTCAACCTGCTGAGCGTTTAAACCGTTTTCGGCCAAAGTTGAAAAGGTAACCACCAAAAAGACATCCGGGCTGCAACAACATTACGTTGTTCAGCCCGGTGTTTCTTCAAGACGATCATGGCGTGGCAGGGGTGGCAAAGCTTCCCAAGCTTCCTGCTCAAGCGGCAACAATGCTTCGCGGACGATTCTCAAAAAGGCCGGGATCGGTCTGCTGCAAGCGCTGGAGCTGATCGGCCCACATTGGCTGAAGTCCCGGGATTCGTGCAAGCTCGGCTTTCGCAGTCAGAGCATCTTCCATCTTGATGGCATGTGGCTTGAAGCCGGTGGCCTGGGCCGCCATTGCAACCGAGATATTGCGGGCGCACATTCCTTCCAACAACAACATCCGAAATACGGCGACCTGCACCAGTGGGCCAGTTGTAATGGCCCCGTGATTGGGCAGCAGCGCGGTCGCTTTGCTTCCCAGGGCCTCCGCAAACGGACGAATGCGATCTTCCGAGGCCGCCAACCCAGTGTAGTCCTCTTCCACAATCGCCACGTCGTCCGCTAGCATGCAGCTTTCCTGATCGTAGACTTCCGGCGTCCGCCGGAAGGTGCTCCACGTAATGGCTGCCGGAGGATGGGTGTGAGCTACCGCGACGATTTTTGGGTTGTAGCGATGGATTACTGCATGAAGCGCAACGGTGTCGTTGACATACGGATCTACGGACGGATCGTGTTCCAGCACCTTCCCCTGGAAGTCGAAGGTAACGATATCGGCGGGACGTAAAGTCGCAAACGACGGGCCAAAACGATTCATCAGCATTTTGTTGTCGCCGATAGCGACGCTGATGTGACCGGCGACCCCCACACTCAGTCCAGCACGGTACAGGATACGGGCTGCACAACAAATATCAAACTTAACTGCGTCCAATGATGCGGCTGCGGACATACAGCACCCCCAATGGCTTGAATAAGCCCTGACATGCTAACCGTGCGCTCCTGCTTGAGCAAGCACGAAAAATGAAAAGCCGGGCGGCGCCGAAGAATGCGAAAATTCCAGCTTGTCGTTTTATCGTTTTATCGTGATCGTTCAAGGTGAGTAACGCCAAGGCCGGGGTAAGACAGGCACACACCTAGCCAGGGCAATCGCATGAAAACTTCTAGAGGCAAGCCAGGGTGGAAAACACCGAGTGAGATGCCTTGCCGCCAGCAAGAAAATATCTTTGCCCATAGATTTCTATGCCGTGCCTCCGGCACTCGATTCTTTGCCCAACCAGACCCACGGTTTCGCTGCGCTTCACCGTGATTCCATGAGGAAGTCGGCTCGATCACCCGAGTACACTTTAGGTTGCTTGACGACCAAAGGCTCGGGAAAAGGAGCCGGCGTGCTGATTATAGGTTGCGATTTCCATCCGAGCGTACAGCAAATCAGTTTTGTGGATCAGGAGACAGGCGAGTGCGGCCAGCTGCGTCTGGACCACAAGAAGGGAGAAGCGGAGAGATATTACCGCAGCTTGGCGGGCCAACAGGT
>Ga0070734_10004296_pt1 | contig 13705 bp, 17 predicted proteins | sample Coa_R1_8_FD_66444 | JGI IMG/M metagenome (GOLD analysis project Ga0070734, IMG submission 66444) | Surface soil microbial communities from Centralia Pennsylvania, which are recovering from an underground coalmine fire - Coalmine... | ecosystem: Environmental > Terrestrial > Soil > Unclassified ...
GCAGCCGGCAACCGCGATCAGCAATGCCTCTCCGCTCTGCGCCTTCCTCTCTTTCAACCTCTTGAGACGGCCCAGTTCGGAATACATCTTTTCCGCTGCCTTCTCACGGATATGGCAGGTGTTTACAATCACCACATCTGCGTCGTCGGCTTGCGACGCCGGCGCATAACCAACGCCCGCCAACAGTTCCGCCATACGGGCGGAATCGTAAACGTTCATTTGGCAACCATAGGTTTTCAAAAACAGCTTCTTCATCGCGGGCGCGGCTCTAAGCGAAATTGCCCGGAAAGGAAAGAGTCAGCATCAAGCAGCTACAGCGACGATCGTGTGTCGCCCAGACAGGGCCGGTTCCTCCACGCGACCTCCTGCGAGCGCGCGCGCCTGCCCCTTTCGTACGCTTGCTTCAGCCGCAATTGCCAGCGTTTTCCGGCTCTTTTCAATGTCCAGACTCAGCGGTTCGTGAAACTCGATCACGGCCTCAATGGGACCGGCCTTCAATGCCTCCCATAAATGGGGAACCAAATCCATATCGCCGTACCACGCTATGAGCGGGCGCATGTCGCGACCCATCGGCAATCCGTAGAGACCCACATAGGCGATGGACACAGGCTGGATGGGAACATGCCGCGCCCGGCCCTGCTCGTCCGTCCCCAACTCCAGTTCCGCTGCCCCGAGCAAGGCACTCTTGAACGTCAACACCCGGTTGCCATCGTCGGATGTACCTTCCGGAAAAAGCACCAACGCATCCCCTTCAAGCAAGCGCGCGCGAATCGTATCGCGTGCTGCGACCGTCTGCGAGCGCTTCTCGCGCTCGATAAAAACAGTCTCCTGCAGTCTCGCGAGCGTGCCGAAAAGTGGCCATCGCGCCACTTCCTGCTTGGCAATGAAAGACAGGCGAGCGACGGCGGAGAATACGAGGATATCGAAGTACGATGTGTGGTTTGCAACCATCAGAACGCCGCGCGATTGAATGGGCCGGCCGAGCACCGTCACGCGAATGCCGAATAGCCGGCAAAGCATCCGGTGATAACGGTTGGGAAATGTCTTTCGTCGCTTCAGTTTGAAGAGAACAGCCGACTCCTGCCAGGGAATCAGAATGGCCGTGATCACCAGAAATACGAACAAAATAGTGGCCGCGCGCACGCCCTGCACGTCAGTGACCGCCCTTCCCGCTCTTGGGCACACCGTACAGTTCGAGTCTGTGATCGACCAGTTCGAATCCCAGTTCCTCGGCCACGCGTCGTTGCAGCCGCTCGATCTCCTCGTTTCGAAATTCAATCACCCGCCCGGAATGTACGTCGATAAGATGGTCATGATGGGAATCGGGCACTTCCTCGTAACGCGCGCGTCCATTGCGAAAATCGTGACGTTCGAGAATACCCGCGTCTTCGAACAGCTTGACCGTGCGGTAAACCGTTGCAATCGAGATGTGCGGATCTCGCGCGGATGCGCGGCGATAAAGCTCTTCCGCATCGGGGTGGTCGTCCGATTCGGAGAGAACTCTTGCGATAATGCGCCGCTGATCGGTCATGCGGAGACCCTTCTCCGCGCAAAGCTTTTCGATACGGCTCAAGGGGGCGCCTCAGAACGTGCGAACGCAATTCTACTCAGATTCCCGGCGACTGCACACCCACCTGCCCCGTTCCGGACGAATAGCGCAGGATCAGGGCATCCGCGCCTGAACCCTGGTTTTGTCGGTAGTAGGCGGGACGAACGCCGACCTCGGCAAAGCCTAGCCGCCCATAGAGCGCCCGTGCCGCAGCGTTTTCGACTCCAACTTCCAGAAAAACCTCGGCGGCCCCCTCCCGTAGCGCGAATGCAATAGCGCTGCGGACAAGGGCTGCCCCAAGAGATTGCCGGCGCGACGGCGGCCGCACGCCCACGGATAAAATCTCTGCCTCGCCGGCAACGGCACGGCAAATCACGAACCCAGCGGGCAGGTCGTCTACGGTCGCAATGATAGTGAAAGCTCCCCGTTGCGCGAGCAGGCGGCCCAGAAATTCGTTGTCCCATGGATCGGCAAAGCACTCTCCGTGCAGCGTTGCGATTGCCGGCAAATCACACAGCGTTCCGGGGCGGATCGCGGCCGTCATACTCGCGCCCCCGGCAGGCGCGCATCGGGCGGACGGAGATAGACGGGTCGTGGAACGGCTCGGGGTTCGGGCGCATAAAGCGCCATCCGCGCCACCCAGACGGCGTCTGGCGCAACGACCTCTGTTTTCAGCACACGAATTCCCGCCCCTTGCAAAGATGCTGCCGCGGCATCGGCGGCCGTGCCGGCAAGCGCGATTGTCCCGCCGCTTCGAGGTACAAGTTCGGAGATCAACCGGACTGCGGTCTCGAGAGGAGCAATCTGGACCGGCAGAATTGTACCATCGGTGCCGACCGCAGCGATATAGACTTCGCCGCGTTTCGCATCATGAAGCGCCGCTGCCCGCGGCGAGCCAGTCAGCGCCGCCGCAGCACGGGCCATTGCTTCCAGAGTCGTGATTCCAATGAGTGGCCGTCGCAGCGCGAGCCGCAAACCGCGCATGAAGGCGTATCCCACGCGCTGGCCGGTGAAGGTTCCGGGGCCGAGCGTCACGGCGAGACGCTCAATCGCGACAAATTCGAGTTGCGCCGCCGTCAGGGTGTCATGAACCATCGGCGCGAGACGTTCGGCGTGCCCGCGCTCCATTGGCTCGAAATAGTGAGCGAGAATCGTCTCGTCATCCAGGATGGCGGTTGAGCAGGCGCCGAGCGCCGTATCGACGGCAAGAATCTTCAAACACTATCCGGGTTTTGAGGCCGTTCAGATAATCCGGCATGCTTCGTCGAATGACAATCGTGGTCCGCGTGGATGCGGACCATTGGGATCGCCGTAACCAATGTTGCAGAGGAAGTTCGATTTCACGCGGCCGTCCGGAAAGAATTCGCGATCCACACCATCATTGTCGAAACCGGACATCGGTCCACAGTCAAGACCGAGTGCTCGGGCCGCAACGATGAAATACCCACCCTGGGTCGAACCGTTGCGGAACGCTGTGCGCTCGGCAACTGCCGGGTCGTCGAACCAACCCTTCGCGTCCGGCGCGTGGGGATAGAGAAACGGGATGTACCGTGCAAAATCGAGATCATAGCCAATGATTGCGGTTGCTGGCGCCGCCAGGGTCTTCCCCACATTCTCGGGCAGGAGATGCGGCCTGAGCCGTTCCTTGGCGCCTTTCGAAACCGCAAAAACAATTCGCGCCGGCGAACAATTTGCGCTTGTCGGCCCCCAGCGCATCAAGTCGTAGATGGCCATCAGCATCGCCGCACTGACGGGCCTCTCCTGCCAGCGCCTATGCGTGCGTGCTTTGCGAAAAATCGCGTCCAGCGCGCCGTCGGAAATGGGCATCGCCGCCGCGCCGAACGTCATACGGCTTCGACGGCCGTCACTTCCGGGATGTAGTGACGCAGCATGTTTTCGATGCCGTTCTTCAGCGTCATGGTCGAGGACGGGCATCCGGCGCAGGAACCGCGCAGATGCAGAAAGACGACGCCCGAGCCACCGTCGAAACCCTTGAAGATGATATCGCCGCCGTCCGCGGCCACAGCCGGTCGCACGCGAGTGTCCAGCAGCTCGCGAATTTGTCCGACGATTTCGGGATCGCCTTCTCCATATGAATCCTCCTCCTCGGCTTCATCGTGCCCGCCATCGATGAGCGGCAATCCCCGCGTGAAGTGGTCCATGACCGCCGCAAGAATCGCGGGCTTCAGATGACGCCATTCGCCGCCAGCTTTGGTCACAGAAATAAAGTCGCTGCCGAAGAATACCCGCGCTACCTCTGGAATATCGAAAAGAGAGCGCGCGAGCGGGGACCGCTGCGCGGCTTCTCGGTTTGGGAAATCGGCCACGGCACTTTCACCCGTCACCTCGCGACCCGGGAGGAATTTGAGCGTTTGCGGGTTCGGTGTGGATTCGGTCTGGATAAACATGGCGGGTTTGCAAGAACTCCTCTTGGCGCGCCCTTCAGAAATGGCGCCCAAATTCCTTTTATCAACGTTGCTTCAGAAATCCGAGGCGAAGCCTTTTCGCTCCCAGTCGCCGTAGCGGGTCGGTTCCGGGGCTTTGGGACCGCCAATCTCGTTCGGAAGGGGCGGCGGAAACCCTCGGCCGGCCCGCCTTGTCGCGGCCTCGGCGCGCGCTCGCTCGCCCGCCAAACGAACACGCTCGGCGATCGCCTCGTCTCGAAATTTTTCAGTCCTGCCCAGCGCTGGTGCGCCTTTCCTGTGTCATAAACCGCGTAAGAAAGCTTTTGTCCAAGATAAACATGCGGGACGGCGACACAATGGCGAACCGTGGAAATCCAAGGTGGGGCTAGCGCCGACGCCGGTCGATTGCGCGCCAGGAACGGGCGCGCGGACCGCGGCGAATCGCGCATTGAGCGAATGCCTGCGGAGTAAGCGTCCTCTCGATGAAGCCCTCGATAAAGCGACGAAGACACTCTCTGTCCGCGACGGCGGCTTTGCGCGCGCCATCGCGGCCGAAACCATGCGCCGCTTCGGCCAACTCGACGATCTCGTCCGCCGTTTCGTCCCTCTTCCTCCGCCGCCGCACAAGGCAGGTGCGACGCTGGAGATCCTGCTTGCCGGCAGCTGCGAGCTTCTCTTTCTGGGCGTTGCCGCGCATGCCGCGGTCGATGGCGCGAATAGGCTCGCCGCCGCGGATTCCAAGGCGGTTCATTTCAAGCCTCTGATTAATGCTGCATTGCGCCGCATCGCGAGCGAAGGCCCCAAAATTGTCCGCGAGCAGGACGAGCCTCGCTTGAACACGCCCGACTGGCTATGGCCTCGCTGGCTTGAGATCTATGGCGAGGAGGTAACGCGCGCGGTCGCCCGCATTCACATACAAACACCGCCGCTCGACCTGACCCTCCGCTCGCCCTCTGACGCTGCCCCGTACGAGGGGGCGATCGGTTTACCGGGCAACGCCGTCAGAATCGTCGGCGCCGGGCGCGTGGAAGCGCTGCCCGGCTTCCGGGAGGGCCGTTTCTGGGTGCAGGATTTCGCCGCATCCTTGCCGGTAAGGCTGTTCGACGACGTTGCTGGCCGGCGCATCATTGACCTTTGCGCGGCGCCGGGAGGCAAGACGGCGCAGCTGTGCGCGTTAGCCGCACGCGTGACCGCCGTCGAGCGCGACGAACAGCGCATGGCGCGGCTGCAACAGAATCTGGCTCGTCTGGGCTTCGACGCCGAATTGGTGCTCGCCGATGTACGCGATTATCAGCCGCGGGACTTGGCCGACTGCGTGTTGCTGGATGGACCCTGCAGTGCCACCGGGACCATTCGGCGCCACCCCGAATTGCCTTGGATCAAAAGCGCGGCCGAGGTCGCGGCCTGTGCCGACACAACGGACGAACTGCTTGAGGCAGCGGCAGCGATGGTGAAGAGCGAAGGGCTGCTGGTTTTCGCCGTTTGCTCGTTGGAACCGGAAGAAGGACCTGAACAGATTGCCCATTTCCTGCGCCGCCATACAGAATTTCGGCGTGAGCCAATTTCTTCGGCGCAAATCTTCGGGCTTGCGCAATGCGTGGACGGAAATGGCGATCTCCGCACGCTCCCCTGTCACTTCGCGGAGCGGGGCGGAATGGACGGTTTTTACGCCGCGCGACTCGCCCGATTATGAGAGCCGGCCGAGCGCATAGGCGACGGCTAGATATATTTTTCCCGTATCGGCGCTTAAGAGCGTTGAGGTCAGTAGCCCGTTGCCATCGCCCTCGCGCGCATGCGCAAGCAACGCCTCGAATTCGGCCAGATAGAGATCGGCGGCTTCGCGAAATCGCAAATCGTCCCGGTAGGCCGAAGACACACGATCGACGCTTTTCGCGTCGATCGAATCGGCAAGCCGGCGGGCAAACAGCGACCGATCACCTTCGAGGTAATCGCGCCAGTCCTCATCGGTAGGCGGCAAGCCGTTGATGATCGGTTGGAGGTCGATCGCGAGATCCGAAAGAGCGGTTTCCAGTGCACCAAGCGCCGCCGCCTCGCCCTGCGGCATGTCTTTGCTGCGCTCACCCGTGTCTGCCGCCGCCAGGAGCGACCGGATGTCCCACGATTTTCCTTCTGTCGGCACAGGCTCCTTCGCAGACTCTTTGCGCTTGGGACGGGGTGATGGCCGTTGCGTCAGCCGCCGTGCGAGGCCCAAGAGCCCGTCGCCTTCGGCCTCGGCAGGCTCGGCAGCTTCACTTGCGGTCACGCGCGCGCGCAGCGCCGTTCGCGAATGAATGGTTGCGAGCGTCCGTGCGGAAAGATCGAGAATCTCCTCGCTCTCCGCTTTTACAAGCTCACGGACGCGCTGTGCTTCCTGTTTGGCAACACTGGGCAGCGCGAGCAGATGCCGTTCGACGTCCTGTACGGCGTCCGCCAATGCAGCCTTGATCGATCGCGTCTCGTTTTCAATCTGGGACGCGAGCCGCAGCAGGCGCTCGCCCTCCGCCATGGCTTCGCCCACCAGCGAGTTGGCGCTGTTCTTCGCTTCCGCAGATGTCTCGGTGATGAGGGCCTGGGCGCCGCTTCCCGCATCGTGTAGCGATTCCACGAGCTTCGTCAGAGATATCTGCGTCGATTCGGTTGTGCTCACGAGGCGCTCAACCTCTTTTGCAAATGCCGAGGTCAACTGCGAGGTTCGAGTCGCGGCGTTGGCCATGATCAACTCGAATCGGCGGTCCGTATCATCGGCCAGCGCGCCGAGCTGCTGTGATTGTGTACCAAGAGTCTCGACCGCCACTTTAAGCGACGTGTGCTGCGCTTCGATCGATGTCTCGAAACTTGCGCTTTCCTCTTTGAGGCGTTGCAGGAGCTCGCCCATCGCCGTGCGGTGACGCTCATGCCTGCCAAGGATGAATTCGGCACGGGCCATCGCTGCATCGGAAACCGATTCGATTCGCTTGGCCTGTTTGTCGAGTTCGAGGGCAACGGCGTGCGGCGCTTCGGTAGCACTGTCCGCAGCGGCGCGAAATTGCGCACCCTGGGACTCCAGTGCCGCACCGGCGCTTTTGAGCGCGCCTTCCGCCGACTCGATCACGGATTTGATCTGCGCGGCACGGCCTGCCACCACTTCGCTCGCGCGCGACGCGGTATCGACCAGTAGATCGGCCACCGAATCGATGCGTTCGCGCTCCTGCGAAAGCTTGGTCGCCGCCGACTCCGCTGTCACGTCGACGCGTGCGGCAGCTTCGTCGAGTGCTGCAATTTGATTCTCCAGCACGGCTTGCAGGGCCCGCAGGCGCGCAAACGCCGAATCAAGCCCGACGTTCAGGGCGTCTAGTTCGGTTCGCACCGCGCGCCCCAGCCGCGCCGCGCGACGACCTGCCGCTTCATCCGCGGCGAAAAGACGGTCGGTCGCGGCCGTCAGCTGCTCGGCCGCTGCTGCGAACAATTGGCCGCGTGTGAAGGTCCAGGCTGAGGCCACCATGAGCATCGGGGGCACGAGGATGGCGAAGGCGACGATGAACATTTCCTGCAGATCGAGGCGAAACAGGCCGCCCGGACCGAAATACCCCCACAGATAGGCGGCGCCAGCGCCGACCCAAAAGGCGCCAAGAACGGCGGCAAACACGATTGGTCCCCAGGGATTGGGAAGCGGACTGACTGGACGTACCTCCGGCTCTGGCGGCACAACGGGCTTCGGTGCCTGCTGTGGGAAGGCAATCGTCTGGCCTGCTTCGACTCGAACCATTGGTGGCACCCTCGACATCGTAGAGTCCGCGATATTAACTCTGTCGGAGCGGAACGGCGAGAACTATTCCAGCCAATTCAGCGAGTTAACATTCGGTCAATTGGCAGGGGGATCACATGGCGATGCTCATTGCCGCGGCTTGCGCGTTCCTGGCCCTTCACCTGCTTGTTTCCGGCACGCGCCTGCGAAACGCGATCACGGCCGCTATTGGAGAAGGACCGTATCTTGGCTTGTTCTCGCTGGCTTCGCTCGGCCTCCTGATCTGGCTCGCGCGTGCCTACAACGTCGCTCAGCGGGGAGATGACCCGCTTCTCTACGACCTTGGACCAGGGATCCGGCATATCGGTATTCCGGTTGTCGCCCTGGCGTTTCTCCTCGGTGTACAAGGGCTGCTCGTGCGCAATCCGACCAGCGTCAGGATGGGCGAAAAGACGATCAACGAGGCAGCCGTAGCTGGCGTGCTGCGCATCACGCGCCATCCCTTTCTTTGGGGCGTCGTCGTCTGGTCAGGTTTTCATTTGGCGGCAAACGGCGATGAAGCCTCGGTAGTGTTATTTGGAACGCTCTTTGTGTTGGCGTCGCTCGGTACGATGTCCATCGATGCGAAGCGCCGACGCAAACTGGGGCCGGCTTGGTCTGCGTTTGCGGACGCAACGTCCAACATCCCCTTTGCAGCGGCCGCGGCGGGCCGGACCCGCATCAATCTCAGAGAATTCTTCGGGTGGCGCTTTTGGGTAGCGCTTTTCCTGTTCTGTGTGGTTCTTTTTCTGCACCGCTGGATGTTCGGCGTTTCGCCGTTTCCCGGCGGATGGGTGCCGATCTGAACAATTGGTAAATTCCGGCGACGGGTTAACTCCCTCTTCGCTGATTGCCGCGCAAACTGCGATCGAAGCATGGCCGGCAAATTCGATGTCCGATTTGGCGATCGACGAAGCGATCGATCTTGCCCACCTCGAGCGATACACGGGTGGCGATTCGCATCTGAACGCGGAGGTTTTTCAGCTTTTTTCGAGGCACTGCCTCGAGACGCTGGGGAAGCTCGAACGGATCTCCCGCAGGCCGGAGCGCAAGGCCTGGCGGGAGGCGGCTCATTCGCTAAAGGGCGCCGCGATGGGTATAGGCGCGTTTGAGCTTGCGTTCGCAGCCGGCGACGCGGAAGCAATAGATCCCGCGGCCGCTCCTGATCGCACGGCGAACGCACTCAGGACGCTGCAGGCGCGCTCCCAAGTCGTGCAAGCTTTTATAGAGGCCTATCTCGCCGCCTAGCGGGGGAGCCTCGCGGCAAATCCGGGCGTTCTGGTTGCCGGGCCGGCCCCGCCACCTCTATAAGCCGCGGCTTCTCGGGAAAAGCATTCAGAATGGCTGTAGAAACAGACGTTGCTATTATCGGCGCCGGGCCCGTGGGCCTGTTTGCCGTTTTCGAACTTGGTCTGCTCGACCTCAGAGCCGAGGTTGTCGATATCCTCGACCGTCCGGGCGGGCAATGCACCGAGCTCTACCCTGAGAAGCCGATCTACGACATCCCCGGGTTGCCCGTGGTCAGCGGACAGGAACTCACCGACCGTCTGATGAACCAGATCAGGCCGTTCAAACCGCGGTTTCACTTTAGTCAGATGGCAAGTGCGCTGGAGCGGCTGGACGACGGCCGCTGGAAACTTTCGACCGACGCCGGGAGCGAACTGCTTGCTCCGGTCGTGGTCATCGCCGCTGGCGCAGGCACGTTTGTACCGAAAAGGCCGCCGCTCACCGGTATCGACGCATTCGAAGGCAAGAGCGTGCACTATGCCGTGCGCAAGATGGAGTCGTTTCGCGGCAAGGACATCCTGATCGCAGGCGGTGGGGATTCTGCCCTCGACTGGACGATCAATCTCGCGCCGGTCGCCAGGAGCCTCACGCTTGTCCATCACCGGGATGGCTTTCGCGCAGCGCAACACAGCGTCAATAAAATGCGCGAACTGGCGGCAGAGAAAAAAATCGCCTTCCATGTCGCGAGCGTTAAAGCCCTGCACGGCAGCAATGGTCAGCTCGAGGCGGTCACCCTCGCCGGCGCCGACAAGAAGGAATGGCGGCATGCCTGCAACTGTTTTCTTCCGTTCTTCGGATTGACCATCAAGCTGGGACCGATCGCGGATTTCGGATTGAACCTGCACGAAAACCTGATCCCGGTGGACACAGCGCGATTTGAAAGCGCCACGCCGGGAATCTTTGCCATCGGCGACATCAACAGCTACCCCGGCAAGCTGAAGCTCATTCTTTGCGGATTTCACGAGGCGGCGCTGATGGCGCAGGCCGCTTTCCACATTTGCCGGCCGAACGAAAAGCTTCGCTTTCAGTACACCACGTCTTCGACGAATCTGCAGAAAAAACTCGGTGTGGCATGAAGATTTATGCGACCGATCGCAACGGCAAGGAACATGTACTCGAGGGTCGCAACGACTGGAGCATCATGGAAATCCTGCGCGATGCGGGGCTGCCGGTTGCGGCGGAGTGCGGCGGAGCCTGCGCCTGCGCGACATGCCACGTCTATGTGGAGGAAAGTTGGTACGCCAGGCTCGCGCCGCCATCGGCGGCGGAAACCGATATGCTCGACATGGCTCTGGCCGTTGAGCCGAATTCGCGACTTTCCTGTCAAATCGTGTGCAAACCGGAACTCGACGGCATCAAGCTGACGATTGCGCCGGAATAGCCCGCCCTCAGGCAAACAGGACGATGACGAAGGTTGCGCCTGCAACTGCCATGACGGCAAACACTGTCCACAGCATCGAAGACCCGTTGGAAGATATCCTGGAGCGTGGGTTGAAAGCTTTCCGCCGGCCGGGAGTTTCGGCCGCCCGAACATTGAAATTAAGATGACTCATGGGTCGCTACCCGCATCGTTTTCGTCCCCGCTGCGGTGCAACGAGCGCGCCACCGGCCCGCGTTCCGTTTTGGGAAAATTTCTGTTTAACGATAACAAATAGCTGCTATTGTCTGTCTAGAGCCAGATTGAGGGTGCTTCCATGCCGGTCTCGTCGCGGCGGCCTTCCTGACGGAACCGCTCGTGACATATTTCCTGACCCGTGATTACCCCCAGCATCGGGATGAACGTCAGCTTACAATCGACGCGGGCGACGTACAGCTTCTTTTCCTTGCAGCGGTTGCGCTGGTGATTTCCCGGGTGATGGCGGAGGCGCGACGGGTGGCCGACGAGAATGCGGGCTTTGTGTGATGATCGTCGTAAACTTGGACGTTGTTCTGGCGCAGCGGAAAATGCGATCGAAAGAGGTGGCCGAGCGCATCGGCATCACCGAAGCCAATCTGTCGCTACTGAAATCGGGCAAGGTGAAGGGCGTGCGTTTCTCGACACTCGAGAAAATCTGCAGTGTGCTTACGTGCCAACCGGGCGATCTGCTCGAATTCCGGCCCGATCCGTAACATCCCATCCACGTGCCGGGAGCGCACCTTCGCAGAGTGGGCGCCGCCGCAGCGGTTCTCCTCGTTCACCTCGGCCTGTTGGGTGCGCTTTTCTTCGCCAGCACACTGGGTACAGGCGTGCACAATCCCTATCGCGAAATCGAACTGACCTTTCGCATACCGATGCGAACCGGGCTGCCGCCTGCTCTGCCGCCGGCGCTCCGGCCGAATTTCATCGCGCCGAAAAATCCGCTGCTGCCGGCGAGACCGGGCCAATTGTCTGTACCGCTGGCGCAACCCGGGCCCGCATCGCCCGATACAATTTCCGGTGTCGGACGTGCGCTTTTCGGCTGCGATCCAAAGACGCTGGATCTTCTGCCGGCGAAGGATCGCGCGGGCTGCCTCCACCTGCCGCAAAGCACGGCCTCGGCACCAAACCTGCGCATGCCGTCCCCGCCAGGCCCAAATTCTCCGTTCACCAAGGAAATCGAGGAGCGCTTTCGCCAGGCCATTCCCATCAATCGCCCGTGTCCCTTGGGCAGCTTCAACGATACGCGCGGCTTGCCGTGCTTCGGCTTTCAGGGCGACGAGGCGTCCCCGATTTACCCCCGGAAGTGAGATTGGGATAGGATTTGCGATCCGAGGGGGAATATTCCGCATGCATGAATTGAAAAAGATTGTAAGCGGCCGCCAAACCGCGAAACTCGATAAGCCGGTCGTCCTCTTTCTCATCGGAGCGCGCCTCAACAGGTTTTGGCCGGTCAGTCGCTGGTGGTGGTTTTCCAAGACCATGCCGGCGATGCTGAAGGAATTGGATTCGAAACCCGAGGCGGGCCTCCTCTGGTATCGTACACATGCGTCATGGCGCATGCTGATGGTTCAGCAATATTGGGAATCGTTCGACAAGCTCCTCGCCTATGCGCAGGACAGAAATGGCGTGCATTTCCCGGCGTGGGGACGCTTCATGAAACAGCTGGCAGAGGATGACGGCATCGGCATCTGGCACGAAACCTATCTGATCGAACCCGGCCGGTTCGAGTGCATCTACGGCAACATGCCGCTCTTTGGCCTGGCCGCCGCAACCTCGTCTGTACAGGCGGAAGGCCGTCTCGCGGCAGCGAAGACCCGCTTCGCCGCCTGAAATCAGGTAGTGGTGCGCCGGTTTGCGCCGAGGTCGTAAGGACCACCTTTCTCGATGGCGCGTCTGTACGCGGGTCTCTCCTGCAACCCGGCGAGATAGGACTGTAGCGCCGGATAGGGTGTGAGAAAGCCGCTTGCGTCCGCGGCCTCGAGCACAAAAACGAGCTGGATGTCGGCGCCGGTGAGGCTCGAGCCGACGACGAACTGGCGACCCTCAACAGCGTTGGCGATGTACGCCAGGTGGATGGAAATTTCGCTGTCGATGCGGGGACGTAGCGGGGCCGCGGAATCCCCAAGAAATCCCGCATAAAGATGAAGCAGCAACGGCAGCATTGCCGAACCCTCGGCGTAATGCATCCATTCGAGATAGCGGACATAGTCGTCGGACCGACGCTCGGGTCGAAGGCGACCATCCCCATACTGATCGAGAATGTATTCGATAATGGCACCCGATTCGGCGATCGTGCGCCCGTCATCAGTGACGACCGGCGATTTGCCGAGCGGATGCACCTTCTTCAATTCCGGCGGCGCGAGCGGCATCGGCGAAAGCCGTTGATATTTTTCGATTTTGTACGGCAGCTCGAGTTCTTCGAGAAGCCACAGGATCCGTTGCGAGCGCGAATTGTTGAGGTGGTGGACGACGATCATGACGGCTTCCCCTTGTGATTATCGGCCCAATCCACGCATGGCAGCATCGAGACCTGCAAGCGTGAGCGGATACATGCGATTCCCGACCAGTTGCCGGACAAGTCCGATGGAGGGGGTATATTCCCAATGCTTTTCCGGGAGAGGATTGAGCCACACCACGTGCGGATAGATCTGCGCGACGCGGTCGAGCCAGACGGCGCCCGCCTCTTCATTCCAGTGCTCGACGGAACCGCCGGGATAGGTGATTTCGTAAGGACTCATCGTCGCGTCGCCCACGAAAACGATCTTGTAATCGTGCGGGAATCGGTGGAGCACGTCCCAGGTCGCGGTGATCTCGTTGTGGCGGCGACGGTTGTCCTTCCACACCGCCTCGTACAGGCAGTTGTGGAAGTAGAAAAATTCCATGTGCTTGAATTCGCTTCTGGCGGCGCTGAACAGCTCCTCGCAAACGCGGATATGCGCGTCCATGGAACCGCCGACGTCGAAAAACAGCAGGACCTTCACGAGGTTGTGCCGTTCGGGAACGAGCTTCAGATCGAGATAACCCTTGTTCGCCGTATCCCGTATCGTGCCGGGCAGATCGAGTTCGACTTCGGCGCCGGTGCGCGCCCATTTGCGCAAACGGCGCAGCGCCACCTTGATGTTGCGCGTGCCGAGTTCGACCGAATCGTCGAGATTCCTGTATTCGCGCCGGTCCCAGACTTTCACCGCACGCCCGTGCCGCCCCTTCTCCTGCCCGATGCGCACGCCCTCGGGATTGTAGCCCATGGCACCGAATGGTGACGTGCCCGCGGTGCCGATCATCTTCGAGCCGCCTTCGTGCCG
>Ga0070734_10004297_pt1 | contig 13691 bp, 11 predicted proteins | sample Coa_R1_8_FD_66444 | JGI IMG/M metagenome (GOLD analysis project Ga0070734, IMG submission 66444) | Surface soil microbial communities from Centralia Pennsylvania, which are recovering from an underground coalmine fire - Coalmine... | ecosystem: Environmental > Terrestrial > Soil > Unclassified ...
ATCCTCATCGAAACGTCCGGCCTGGCGCTGCCGAAGCCGCTGCTCAAAGCCTTCGACTGGCCGGATATTCGCTCGCGCATTACTGTCGACGGCGTGATTGCGCTCGCCGATGCCGAAGCCGTTGCGGCCGGCCGCTTTGCGCCTGACCCTGACGCGGTCGACGCGCAGCGCGCCGCCGACCCAAGCATCGATCACGAGACGCCGCTCTCGGAGGTGTTCGAAGACCAGATCGCCTGCGCCGATATCGTGCTGCTGACCAAGGCTGATCTCGCTGGCGAAAAGGGCCTTGCGGCGGCAAAGCTTGCCATTTCGGCCGAGGCGCCGCGTGCGGTGCCGATGCTCGCTGTCACCGACGGGGCCATCGACCCGCGGCTCATTCTCGGTCTCAACGCGGCGGCCGAAGACGATCTTGCCGCGCGGCCCTCCCATCACGATGGCGAGGACGATCACGAGCATGACGATTTTGCCTCCGTCGTGGTCGATCTCCCCGAGGTCACCGATATCGATGCGCTGGTGGCGTCGATCGGGCGGCTTGCGCGCGAGCAAAATGTGTTGCGTGCCAAGGGATTTTTGGCCGTGAAGGGCAAGCCGATGCGGCTGCTTGTACAATCGGTGGGCGAGCGCGTGCGCCACCAGTTCGATCAGCCTTGGGGCGCAAGCCCGCGGCAGTCGAAGCTCGTGGTGATCGGCGAGCAGGGCGATATCGATGAGCAGGCGATCAAGGCGGGGTTGGGCATCTAGATGCACGTCGTCTTTCGCGAGAGCTTTGGCCTGGAAGAGACCGCGACGGCCGTCGATCTCGGTCAGGACCCGGCCGATCTCGTGATGCTCTCATTTTCCGACAGCGATCTCGCCGCCTTCGCCGCAGGCTGGCGCAGAGGCCGCGAAAGCCTGCCCTCGCTGCGGCTCGCCAATCTCATCGCGCTGCGTCATCCGCTATCGGTCGATACTTACATCGAGCGCACGCTCTCCCGCGCGCGAGGAATATTGGTGCGGCTGATCGGTGGCGAATCCTATTGGTCCTATGGTATCGCCGCCTTGCATCAACTCTCAAAAGAGCGCGGCATTGCGCTCGCCGTGCTGCCGGCCGATGGCCGTGACGATCCACGGCTCGACGAGCTCTCGACCTTGCCGCGCTCGTCGCTGCAACAGTTGAAGCTCTTTTGCGATGCCGGCGGCGCGGTGGCAGCGCAGGCGGCGATCGCCCAGCTTGCGCTGGCGTCGGGTCTCTATGCTGGTCCCGTGCTTGGGACGATCGACGTGCCGGCGATGGGCTTTTACGATCCGGCAAGAGGTGTGCTGGCGACATTGCCGCCGAGCGAAAAACCCCGCGCGCTTGTTACGTTTTATCGGGCCTATCTCACGGCGGCCGACACTTCGCCCGTCGATGCCCTGATCCTCGCCTTGCGGCAACGCGGCTTTGACACCTATGGCGCGTTTGCGCCATCCCTGAAAGCCGCCGATGTCGCGGCATGGCTTAGCGCGCAGCTCGAGGTGCAGCCGCCGGATGTGATCGTCAATGCAACGGCATTCTCCGCGCTCGGTGACGACGGCACGACGCCGTTCGATGCTGCATCCTGCCCGGTGTTCCAGGTCGCTTTGTCGACGGCGCGACGTGAAGATTGGACGGCTTCACTCCGCGGTCTGTCGCCGACTGACCTGGCGATGCATGTGGTGCTGCCTGAAGTTGATGGCCGGATTTTTGCCAGCGTCGTCAGCTTCAAATCGGTCGGCGTGCGCGATGGTGACCTCCAATTCGCTGTCGCCTCGCATCACTCCGAGCCCGCGCGCGTCGATGCCGCGGTCGCGCGCATCGCGTCATGGCACGAACTTGCGACGTTGCCTGCGCGCGAGAAACGTCTCGCCGTCGTATTGTCGAGCTATCCAGGTCGGCCGCATCAGATCGCGCATGCGGTCGGGCTCGATGCGCTCGCATCCACTGAGGCATTGCTCGGCGATTTGGCCGCGGTTGGATTTGATGTGAGCAGTCTCCACGACGGAGATGCGCTCCCTCCCCCCTTGTGGGGGAGGGCCGGGGAGGCGGGTACACTTGCACAGGCGCTTAGCGAGCAAACGCTGGGCTGGACCCTCGATGATTATCTCCTCGCGCTAAGAAATCTTCCGCGCACCTTGCAAGACAATCTCGCAAACGCCTGGGGCGCGCCGGAAAATGATCCGCTTCTGCGCGACGGCGCGTTCCATTTCGCCGCGATCCAATGCGGCAAGGCCCTGATCGCCGTGCAGCCCGAGCGCGGCGATATCAAGACGCGAGATGCCGACTACCACGATCTCTCCCGTACACCGCGGCATTCCTACGTCGCGTTCTATCTGTGGCTCCAAGCCCAAGGCATTCATGCACTGATCCATGTGGGTGCGCATGGCACGCTGGAATGGCTGCCGGGTAAATCTGTGGCATTGTCGCAAACCTGCTGGCCCGAAGCGCTGACCGGCGCGATGCCCGTGATCTATCCCTTCATTGTCAATGATCCCGGCGAAGCGGCGCAGGCCAAGCGACGCATCGGCGCAGTCACCATCGGTCATCTGCCGCCGCCGCTTGTTGACAGCGCTCTGCCGCAAAGTCTCATCCGGCTCGAACAATTGCTTGATGAATATTCGACCGCCGACGGCCTCGATCCGGCGCGGCGCCAGCGTCTGGTGGCGGCGATTCGTGACGAGGCGCGCGCGGCTGGCCTCGAGGAGGATCTTGGCCTTGATGTATCGGCAGCCGCAGCCGAGACGATCCCGCGCATCGATCGTTTCGTGTGCGATCTTAAGGAAAGCCAATTCGGCGACGGCTTGCATGTCTTCGGCCGCGGCACATGCGGCGATGAGGAGCGGCGCGCGCTGATAGCAGCGCTGTCCGGCCGTCGCGTCGCGCCAGGGCCGGCGGGCTCGCCGTTTCGCGGTCGGCGCGACGTTCTGCCGACCGGTCGCAATCTGTTTGCGGTCGATCCGCGCGCCGTGCCGACGCGATCGGCGCACGCGCAGGGGATAAAACTGGCCGAAGAACTGCTACGGCGTCACTTGCAAGATCACGGCGACTGGCCCAAGGGATTGGTCGTCGATCTCTGGGGTTCGGCGACCATGCGCACCGGTGGTGAAGAGTTTGCGATGGCGTTGCAACTTGCCGGCATTGCGCCGCGCTGGGACCAGGTTTCCGGCCGGGTCACCGGATTTGAAATCATTCCGCTCGCCGCGCTCGGCCGGCCGCGCATCGACGTGACCTTGCGCGTGTCCGGCCTGTTCCGGGATGTGTTCGCGCAACTTGCGCAATTGTTCGACGCGGGCTCGGAGGCACTAGCAAAGCACGACTGGGAGGGTGAGGAGAATCCCTACCGCCACAATGCGGCGCGCGTGTTTGCGCCCGCTCCCGGGCAATACGGCGTCGGCATGGCGTCGACGCTCGACGTCTTCACGGCTGAAGCTCGCGAGGCGGCGGGCGAAGCGTGGCTCGCTGCATCGTCATGGGCCCTCGGCACCGATGGCGCGGCAACACTCGACCGTGCCGGCATCGAGCGGCGGCTGAAAGATGCCGACGCCTTTGTGCATGTCCAGGATTTGTCCGAAACCGATCTCTTGCTTGCGTCCGACTATGCTGCGCACGAGGCGGGTGCTGCCGCGGCAGCCGCCGCCCTCGGCGCGCCGATGCCGGCGCTCTATCATCTCGACGCGACGCGCGCGGATGCGCCTCGCGCGCGGACGGTCTCCGAGGAAATCGCCCGCGTGGTCCGTGCCCGCGCCGCCAATCCGAGATGGATCGCAGGCATGATGCGCCACGGCTTCCGCGGCGCGGCCGAAATCGTGGCGACGCTCGAGCACATGGCGGGGTTCGCGCATCTCGCAAACGCCGTGCCCGCGCACCTGTTCGACCTGTATTACGACGCGACCCTGGGCAGCGAGTCGGTCCGCGCCTTTCTGGCGCGCGAAAATCCACAGGCGTTGTCGGCGATGGAAACTTGTTTTGCGCGCCTGCATGACGCCTCGCTCTGGGTCACCCGCCGCAATTCCATTGCTGCCTCGTTGCGGGAGGCGTCATGACGGCCTTCGCGATCAAGGGCTGGTGCCCCACAGCGCTGCGGCCGATGCTCTCGGGCGACGGTTTGGTGGTGCGCATTCGCCCACGCGGCGGCCGGCTGTCCGCAATGCAGGTTTCGGGTATTGCCGATCTCGCGAGCTGCCACGGCAACGGACTGGTCGATCTGACCGGGCGCGCGAATTTGCAAATCCGCGGCGTCAGCGTTGAGGGCCACGCGGCTCTGATAGCGGGCCTCGCCGAACTCGAGCTGATCGATGCGGATGTTGAGTTGGAAGCGCAGCGCAACATTCTGGCCGCGCCGTTTTGGACAGCGGGCGACGACACGCAGAGATTCGCAGCCGAGCTTGAGCACGCGCTCGCAAAGCGGCAGCTCAGCCTGCCGCATAAATTCGGTTTCGCGGTCGACTGCGGATTTGAGCTGGTGCTCGCACAAGCAGCGGCCGATGTCAGGATCGAGCGCGCTGCCTGCGGCGGGCTGATCGTGCGCGCGGACGGCGCCGAGCTTGGACGCGCGGTCGCAAAGGAGAACGCCGTCGAGACGGCGCTGGCGCTCGCGACATGGTTCGTCGCTTCCGGCGGCGCAAACGGTGGACGAGGGCGCATGGCCGCCCACATCGCCCGCGGCGCCGAATTGCCGGTAACGCTTGCGGGCGACACGGCACCTGCCGCAATGGCATCGCAATCGCGACCGGGACTTGTTGCCGAGGGCGCGCTGGTGGGATTGGCTTTCGGCCAGCTTCAAAGTGCGACGCTGAAAGCCTTAAGCTCGCTCGGGCCCGGCCTGCGCCTGACGCCCTGGCGCATGATCCTGCTCGAAGGCGCGAGCGACATGCCGCGGCACGAAGGCCTTGTCACCCGGGCGGATGATCCGTGTCTTCGCGTGGCCGCCTGTACGGGAGCGCCCGCCTGTCCGGAGGCGAAAGCGGAAACCCGCGCGCTCGCCGCTGCGCTCGCGTCCCACCTTCCCAAAGATACGCGCCTGCATGTGTCCGGATGCGCCAAGGGCTGCGCGCATCCGACCGCCTCCGACGTGACACTGGTCGGCACGGAAAGCGGCTTCGATCTCGTCCGGCACGGGACCGCGCGCGATCTGCCGGCGCTCCGTGATCTCTCCCGCGAAAAGATCCTCGGCGATCCCGCCTTATGGTTGGGAGCACCGTGATGCCGCACGCCTACGAGACCGATGGCGCCGCAATCTACCGGCAATCCTTTGCAACCATCCGGCGCGAGGCCGATCTTGCGCGTTTTTCGGCGGAGGAAGAACCCGTGGTGGTGCGCATGATCCATGCTGCCGGGCTCGTCGGCCTCGAAGCGCATGTGCGCTTTTCGCCCGGCATGGCCAGGGCGGCGCGCGCGGCGCTGGAGCAGGGCGCGCCTGTTCTCTGCGATGCGCGCATGGTCTCAGAGGGCATTACACGGAAGCGGCTTCCCTGCGACAATGCCGTGATCTGCACGCTCGATGCCTCCACGGTGCCGGCGCTTGCGCAATCGATGTGCAACACGCGCTCGGCGGCTGCGATCGAGCTGTGGAGGCCGCATCTTGCTGGCGCCGTCGTCGCGATCGGCAACGCGCCAACCGCGCTGTTTCATCTGCTCAACATGCTCGAGGACGACGACTGTCCACGGCCCGCGGTCATCATCGGCTGTCCGGTCGGTTTTGTGGGCGCGGCGGAAGCCAAGGCGGCATTGATGGCGGCATTGCCTGCGCCCGCGCTCACAGTCGAGGGCCGTCTCGGGGGCTCGGCCATCACGGTTGCGGCCGTGAATGCGCTTGCAAGCGGGAGGGAATAACCATGGGACGGATCATCTGCTGCGGCCTCGGGCCCGGTGATCCTGATCTGATCAGCGTACGCGCCGACCGCGAAGTCCGCGCAGCGACCCACGTGGCCTATTTCCGCAAGAAAGGCCGGCCCGGACAGGCGCGCCGCATCGTCGAGGACATGCTCGCCAAAGACGTGCAGGAATATCCGATGGAATATCCTGTGACGACAGAGCTTGCCGTCGATAGCGAGGATTACCTGCGACTGCTTGCGGATTTCTACGACGCCTGGGCCGAACGTCTCACGCGAATCGCGCGTGAAGCCGATGTGGTCGTGCTCTGCGAGGGCGATCCCTTTTTCTACGGCTCCTTCATGCATCTCTATTCGCGGCTGCAGGGGCGCACCGCGGTCGAGGTGATCGCGGGCATTCCGGGGATGGCGGGATGCTGGAATGTCGTGGGTCAGCCAATCGCGCTCGGCGACGACGTGATGACGGTGCTGATGGGCACGCTCTCCGAAGCCGAACTCGCGCGGCGCGCGCAAAATTCGGATGCGCTGGTCATCATGAAGACCGGCCGCAATCTCGCAAAAGTGCGCCGCGCACTGGCCTCCGCCGGACGCCTCGACGAAGCCTGGCTGATCGAGCGCGGCACCATGCCGGGCGAACGAATCGCGCGGCTGAAGGATGTCGATACCGCGGATTGTCCTTATTTTGCGATCGTGCTGGTGCATGGGCGCGGTCGGCGGCAGGAGGCAGCCGAATGACGGGCCGGCTTACCATCGCAGGGCTTGGCCCGGGGGATGCGGCCCTTGTCACGCCGGAGGTCTCGGCCGCTCTGCGCGAAGCGACCGACGTGCTCGGCTATGCGCCCTATGTCGCGCGCGTGCCCGCGCGAGAAGGATTGCGGCTGCATCCGTCGGACAACCGCATGGAGGTGCAGCGCGCGGGTGAAGCGCTGAAGCTGGCATCGGAAGGGCACAGTGTGGTCATCGTCTCCTCCGGCGATCCCGGCGTTTTTGCGATGGCGGCCGCCGTGTTCGAAGCGTTGGAGGCTGCGCCGCAATGGCAGGACGTCGCCATTCGCGTGCTTCCGGGCGTAACTGCGATGTTAGCAGCTGCCGCGCGCGCCGGTGCGCCGCTTGGCCACGACTTTTGCGCGATCAACCTCTCGGATAATCTGAAACCGTGGGCCGCGATTGAACGGCGCCTGCGGCTTGCGGCCGAAGCCGATTTCGCCATTGCACTCTATAATCCGCGCTCGGCGGGTCGGCCGGACGGCTTTGGCCGCGCGCTTGATATTTTGAGAGACGCCGGTTGCGGCGAGCGCATCGTGATCTTCGCGCATGCGGTGACGACGCCGAAAGAGCGCATCGAGACGCTCTCGCTCAAGGAGGCGCGGCCCGAGATGGCCGACATGGCAACCCTCGTCATTATCGGCAATTCGGCGACGCGCAAGGTCGGCCGCTGGGTCTATGCCCCGAGGCGCGCGTCATGACCAAGCCACGCCACAACGTCGTCGACGTTTTCCACGCGCAGCCGCTCGGGCAGTTCAGGCCGCGCGATCATGATCACCGGAAGCGAAAGCTTTCGCGCGGCGTCGATTTTCGCGCGCGCGCCCGTGCCGCCCGAATTGCGCGCGACGATCCATTCGACGCCACGCGAGCGCATCAGCTCGAGCTCGCCATCAAGCGAAAACGGCCCACGCGAGACGATCACGCTCGCGTTGGGGAGCGGCAGCGCGCTGTCTGGCTCGTCGACAAAGCGCAGCGTGTAGGCGTGCTGGGGTTTGGCCGCAAAGGGCGCGATGTGTTGGCGGCCGATAGCGAGAAAGACGCGCGCTGTCGTCTCGGGCAGAGCCGCGACAGCGGCGTGGATATCGGCCGCGTCGATCCAGTTATCGGTGGCCGTCCGCGTCCAGGGCGCGCGCTCCAGCGCAATCAGCGGGATGTTCGCCGTTGCACACGCGGTGACCGCATGCCGGCTCATCTCGGCTGCGAATGGGTGTGTCGCATCGATGAGGTGCGTGATCCTCTCGCTCCGAATAAAGTCGGCGAGTCCATCCGTGCCGCCAAAGCCGCCGGTCCGCGTCGGCAGTTCATGCGGCAGCGGAATCTTTGTCCGCCCGGCATAGGAATAGATCGCGTCGATCTTCGCGCGCGCAAGCGCGTCCGCGAGCTGGTTGGCATCGCCTGTTCCGCCCAGAATGAGGGCGCGCATGACTAATCCTTCTTCAGGTCCCTGGTTGACCATCATCGGTATCGGCGAAGATGGCCTTGCCGGGCTGTCTGATGCAAGTCGAAAGGCGCTCAAGGAAGCCGAGACCGTGTTCGGCGGCGAGCGGCATCTTAGACTTGCGCATGTCGACGGCCGCGGCAAAGCCTGGCCGGTGCCGTTCGATGCCACCAGCGTGCTCGCCCGCCGCGGACGCCCGACCGTGGTCCTGGCCTCCGGTGATCCCTTCTGGCACGGCGCGGGCGGAAGTCTCGCGGCTCATCTTGCGTGCGGCGAATGGACGGCGCACCCGGCGCCCTCGACCTTCTCGCTCGCGGCGGCCCGGCTCGGCTGGCGGCTCGAAGAGGTCGCCTGCCTCGGATTGCACGCGGCGCCGTTCGAGCGGCTGGTGCCGCTTCTTGCGCGGGGGCAGCGCATCCTCTGCCTGGTGCGCGACGCCCAGGCGGTTGGCGATCTCGCGCGATGGCTGACGGCCCGCGGTTTCGGCGCGTCGAAATTCTGGACGCTCGCCGCGCTCGGCGGCCCGCGCGAGCGCATGGCCGAAGCAACCGCCGAAGGCTATGCCGCGAGTTTCGCCGAAGCACCGCTCGCCGTGGCTATCGAAGCCGATGGTGCGGCGGGGCTGCCGCGCGCCTCCGGCCTTGCGGACGATCTGTTCCAGCACGACGGCCAGATCACCAAGCGCCCAATGCGTGCGCTGACGCTCTCGGCGCTGGCGCCACGGCCTCGTGAATTGCTTTGGGACGTCGGCGCCGGTTCCGGCTCGATCTCGGTCGAATGGGCGTTGTGCGGCGGCAGGGCGATTGCAATCGAGGCGCGTGACGACCGCGCCGCCAACATCTCTGCGAATGCCGCGTCCTTCGGCCTCACGCACAAGATCGCGATCGTGAAGGGACCGGCGCCTGCGGCACTCAATGGCCTCGAAAGGCCCGATGCCGTGTTTATCGGCGGCGGCCTCGACGCCGCGATGTTCGACGCGCTATGGCTCCAGCTCGGTGCTGGTACGCGCGTCGTCGCGCATGCGGTGACGCTGGAAACCGAATCGTTGCTCTCAGGCTTGCAGCAGCAACACGGCGGCGAGTTGATGCGGGTCGAGATTGCGCATGCCGCTCCGCTTGGCCGGATGCGATCGTGGGAATCAGTACGGCCCGTCGTGCAATGGAGCGTGGTGAAATGACCGTGCATTTCATCGGCGCCGGCCCCGGCGCACCCGATCTCCTGACCCTACGCGGGCGCGATCTGATCGCTTCCTGCCCTGTCTGCCTCTACGCCGGCTCGCTTGTGCCGAAGGAAATCCTGGCGCATTGCCCGCATGGTGCGCGCATCGTCAACACCGCGCCGCTGTCGCTCGACGAGATCATCGCCGAGATTGCGGCCGCGCATACGCAAGGCCACGACGTGGCGCGGCTGCATTCCGGCGATCTCTCGGTCTGGTCGGCGATGGGCGAGCAGTTGCGGCGGCTGCGCGAGCTCAACATTCCCTTCACGGTCACACCGGGCGTGCCGTCCTTTGCCGCGGCGGCCGCAGCACTTGAGGCCGAGCTGACACTGCCGGGGCTGGCGCAATCGGTCGTGCTGACACGCACCTCGGGCCGCGCGAGCGCGATGCCCGAAGGCGAGAGCCTTGCCGCCTTTGCCGCGACCGGTGCTGTGCTGGCGATCCATCTCTCCGTGCATGTCCTGGACAGGGTGATATCGGAGCTCTCGCCGCATTATGGTGCCGATTGCCCGGTCGCGGTGGTCTGGCGCGCGAGCTGGCCGGACGAGCGGATCGTTCGCGCCACTCTCGGTACGCTGAAGACCTCGCTCGGCGCGGAGCTCGAGCGCACGGCGATCATTCTGGTCGGCCGCACCCTCGACGCATCGGACTTCGCCGAGAGCCGTCTCTATGCCGCTGACTATGACCGCCGCTACCGACCCGTTGGCGACGCGCCGCGCTTTCCGGAGGCATCGTGATGCCGCGCTGCCTCGTGATCTCCGCACCTGCCTCCGGCGCCGGCAAGACCACACTGACTTTAGCGCTCGCGCACGCATGGCGCGAGCGTGGGTTAGCCGTACAGTGTTTCAAGAGCGGTCCCGATTATATCGATCCCGCTTTTCATGCTGTTGCGACTGGCCGCGCGTCGGTCAATATCGACAGCTGGGCGATGCCACGCGAGACCATTCATGCGCTCACCGCCCGCGCCGCGGACGCCGATATGGTGCTCGCAGAGGGATCGATGGGACTGTTCGACGGCGTCGCGACGCGCGGGAGGTGCGGCACGGGCGCAAGCGCCGATATCGCCGAGATGATGGGCTGGCCGGTGCTGCTTGTGCTCGATCCGGCGGGTCAGGCACAAACGGCGGCTGCGGTCGCCGCCGGACTGCGCGACTTCCGCAAAGGTGTTTGTCTTGCCGGCGTCGTGCTCAATCGTGTTGCGAGCCCGCGGCATGAGGATCTGATCCGGCGCGCGATGGAGGATGCCGGCATCAAGGTGCTTGGCGCACTGCCGCGCCATGCGCCGATCAAATTGCCGGAGCGGCATCTCGGTCTGGTGCAGGCCGAGGAGAATGCGCGACTTGACGAGATGATCGTGGAGGCCGCGCGTTTCGTCGCCGAGCGCGTCGATCTTGATGCGCTGGTCTCGCTTGCTGCACAATGGACGCCCGCCGGCTCGCGTTCTGAGGTGCGCGTGACGCCGCCCGGGCAGCGCATTGCGCTGGCGCGCGACAGCGCCTTTTCCTTCATCTATCCGCATGTGCTGGAGGGATGGCGCGCGGCGGGCGCGGAGATCTTGCCATTCTCGCCGCTCGCGGACGAAGGTCCGCGCGACGATGCCGATATCTGCTGGCTGCCCGGCGGCTATCCCGAATTGCATGCAGGGCGCATCGCGGGCAATCGTCAATTCTGCCAGGCAATCAGGGCGTTCGCGGCGACGCGTCCTGTGCATGGCGAATGCGGTGGCTACATGGTGCTAGGCCAAGGCCTGATGGACTCCGACGGCACGCGGCATGAGATGACCGGGTTACTCGGTCTCGAAACCAGTTTTGCGAAGCGGCGCATGCATCTCGGCTATCGGCTTGCGGAGCTCTCGGCCGCGGTTCCGGGCTTCGGCGAAGGCCGGCGCTTGCGCGGTCACGAGTTCCACTATGCGACGATCCTCGCGCAGCCCGATCCGGCGCTTGCCTCCGTGCGCGACGCAAACGGCGCGCAGGTCGCCGAGACCGGCTCGCGACGCGGAAACGTCACCGGCACATTCTTTCATCTCATCGCGGAGGACAGATGAGAGGCTTTGTTTCCTTTGTCTCATCGGGTCCCGGCGATCCCGAGCTGCTGACGCTGAAGGCGGTCGAGCGCCTCGGTAAGGCCGACGTCGTGCTCTATGACGACCTCGCTTCGGGCGCCATTCTCGATCGCGCCCGCAAAGGCGCGACGCTTGTCTCGGTCGGAAAACGCGCGGGCCGACCCTCGGCAAGACAGGAACATGTGAACCGCCTTTTGGTCGACTACGCCCTGACCGGTGCAGCCGTGGTGCGGCTGAAATCGGGAGATGCCGGCGTGTTCGGCCGGCTCGAGGAAGAGTGCGATGCGTTGCGGACGGCCGAGATCGGCTACGAGATCATCCCGGGTGTGACGTCGGCTTGCGCGGCGGCCGCAATATCGCTCATTCCGCTGACCCGCCGGCATACCGCGCGCCGTTTGCAGTTCATTACGGGCGCCGACGTCAAGGGCGAATTGCCAGACGATCTGAATTTTGCCGCGCTTGCCGATCCGTATGCCGTGACGGCGGTCTATATGGGCAAGCGCACCTTTCCACAACTCGCCGCGCGCCTGATCGCACAAGGGCTGTCGGGCGAGACGCCGGCACTGCTCGCCGAATCCGTCGGGCATGACGATCAGCGGCTGGTTCGTACGACCGTCGCAAAGCTCGCCGAGCAGCTTGCGCAGGAGAGCGTCACCGCGACCGCCATGATCCTGTACGGCGCCCTGGCGGATGAAACGCCATGACCGTGCCCGTCACACTCTCCCTGATCGGCATCGGCTCCGGCGATCCCGAGCAACTGACGCTCAAAGCGATTCGCGCGATCAATGCTGCCGATCTCGTGCTGATCCCGCGCAAAGGCGAAGAGAAAGCCGATCTTGCGGACTTGAGGCGGACGATTTGCGCTGATGTGCTCACCAACGCGGCGACGCGCGTTGCCGAGTTCGACCTGCCGGTGCGCGACAGTACCCGCGAGGATTATCGCGGCGGCGTTGACGACTGGCACAATGCGGTCGCCGCTGCGTGGTCGCGCGAAATCGCGTGCCATCTCGACGGCCGGGGGCGCGTGGCGATGCTGATCTGGGGCGATCCGTCGCTTTATGATTCCAGCCTGCGCATCGCCCAGCGGCTTGAGCCGAGGCCGGTGATCGAGGTGATCCCGGGTATCACCTCGATCCAGGCGCTGTGCGCGGCGCACGCCATTCCGTTGAATGAGATCGGTGAGCCATTTCTGGTGACGACGGGGCGGCGCCTGCGCGAGGGTGGTTTTCCCGAAGGCGTCGATACGGTCGTTGTCATGCTTGATGGCGGCACCGCGTTTCAGGCGCTCGACGCGAGAGGCCTGCACATCTGGTGGGGCGCCTATCTCGGCATGGAGGGCGAGATCATCCTGTCGGGACCGCTTTCTGAGACGGCTGCGAGGATCGCGGCGGTGCGCACCGAAGCGCGGGCGCGGCACAGCTGGATCATGGATAGCTACATTATCAAACGCGTATCTGTTTGAGGCAAACGCAAATGGTCCCGGCGTGGATCGATCAAAGGTGTCGTGGCATCTCCTCGTCTCATCGCGACGCCGCGCGTCAGCGTCAGGATCAATTGACGAAGCCGGCGGGTGCGCTCGGGCGGCTCGAGCGGATAGCCATCGACTTGGCCGGCCTGCAACACAGCGAGCGGCCGAGCGCAGCGTGCGTGCCGATCATCGTCTTCGCCGGGGATCACGGCATCGCCGCGCAGGGGGTGTCGGCCTATCCGCAAGACGTAACGATCGCGATGATGGCGAATTTTGCCGCGGGAGGCGCTGCGATTTCGGTGCTCGCGCGCCAGCTGGGTTCAACGCTCGAAGTGGTCGATGCCGGGACGCTCGCCAAGGCAGCGATGCCGGGCATTGTCACCGACAAGCCGCGCCATGGAAGCGGCGACTTCAGTCACGAGCCGGCGCTTGACCCTGCCGACGTCGCGTTCGCGCTCGACTGCGGCAAGCGCGCGGTCGGCCGCGCGGCCAGCTGCGAGCCCGACATGCTCATCTTCGGAGAGATGGGCATCGGCAACACGACGTCCGCTTCGGCAATCGCTGCGGCTCTGCTCGGGATGCCGGCGGAAGCGATGACCGGTCGCGGCACCGGGCTCGATGCCGCCGGCCGCGCGCGTAAGGCGCGCGTAATCGATACGGCACTCGCGCTGCACCGTATCGCCGCGCGCGCCTCGCCCGAACAGATCCTGTGCGCCGTCGGCGGGCTCGAGATCGCGGCCATCGCGGGCGCAATCATCGCATCCGCGCAAGCTGGCATCCCGATCCTCGTCGACGGCTTTATCGCATCGGTGGCGGCGCTGACGGCTACGCGTCTCAATCCGTCCTGCCGGTCTCATTTGGTCTTTGCGCATCGCTCGGCCGAGCAGGGGCATCGGCTGGTTCTCGAAGC
>Ga0070734_10004298_pt1 | contig 13688 bp, 13 predicted proteins | sample Coa_R1_8_FD_66444 | JGI IMG/M metagenome (GOLD analysis project Ga0070734, IMG submission 66444) | Surface soil microbial communities from Centralia Pennsylvania, which are recovering from an underground coalmine fire - Coalmine... | ecosystem: Environmental > Terrestrial > Soil > Unclassified ...
GCGATGGGTTGGAGCGTCCCGATCTCGTTATTGCCGTGCATGACGGAGACCAGCACGGTATCGGGCCGCAAACGGCGGGCGACATCGGCGGGATCTACCCAGCCCTGCGCGTCCACCGGCAGCATCTCCAACTCCCAGCCGTGGTGCGCCAGGGTCTCCAGGGTCTCCAGCACGGCGTGGTGTTCGATGGGCGTGGTGAGCAGGTGGCGCCCCTTGGCGCGATTGGCCTCGGCAACGCCCCAGAGGGCGGTGTTGTCCGCCTCAGTGCCGCCGGAGTTGAAGACGATCTCATCCGGGGAGGCGTTCAGGGCGTCGGCGACCAGGGCGCGGGCGTTCTCCACGCCTTCGCGGGCCTCCATCCCGATGCTATAGAGCGAGGCCGGGTTGCCGAACGCCTGGGTGAAATAGGGGAGCATCGCTTCCACAACCTCCGGGTGAACGGGGGTGGTTGCGGCGTGGTCCAGATAAACAGGAAGTTTCATGAAGCCATTCCAGGTCGAGGTTAGAGGAGCGCGTCCATCTTCTGCGCCAGTTCGACATCCAGGCGCGTGATCCCTCCCGCGTCGTGGGTATTCAGGTCTACACGCACCGTACCGTAGACATTGAACCACTCCGGGTGATGATCCATCTTCTCCGCGATCAGGGCTGCGCGGGACATAAAGCCCCACGCCTGGGAGAAATCGGCAAACCGGTAGGTTTTATGGAGTTTGCCAGCTTTGACTTCCCAGCCGCTCAGGGCGGCCAGGCTCTCCTGCAACTGCTCAGTGGTCAATAGGGAGGGACGTGGCATCGGAATCTCTTCTATCTTCATCGCAGGGCGTGGCATGTAGCGGATTTCCCCCGCGAATTTCGCCCCTATGGATTACTCTGCGCCTTCGGCGCGGGCGGCGGGCTGTCGAATTCCAGCAGATCGAAGCGGCGGGCTGTCGTGTCCAGTTCATCGCGCAGCGCCTTGAAGGAGGCTTCGATCTCCTGGCGGATCTGCTCCGCGATCCGCGCATCGTCCGAACCGGCGGGAAAGCGACCGGGGTCGGCGCGGGCGATCAGTTTGTTGTAGGCTGCCTGGACGGTGGCGAAGTCCGACCCGCTCTCCACCCCCAGCCGCCGATAGTGAAAGTCCAGAGGGTCCACCTGCGAATTCTGCAGGGCTCCGGATGTGCCCGCCGACGTGGAGAGCGTGCCCCGCCGGATCTCTTCGGGCGTCCGCCGCTTCAGCGGCGCGATGTAGGGCGGGATGTCCGGATCCTTCGAGGACGACGCAGACGACGGGGCAGGGTTCGCCATAACATCATCGAGCTCCCGCTTTGCATCCGCCTTGGCTTCCGCCCGCCGCCGCTTTGCGATCTCTTCCGGAGTTTCCTGCGCCTCCGCGTCCATCTGATCGAACCGTTCGCGAAGTTCGTTGAGTTTGTGACGCGCGATGCGATAGAACCGTTCCGGTATGCTCATGACGCTCCGACCCCTCCCGTGCTCCCTTCCCGCGCATCCGTCGCCGAAGGGAGAAATGCCTATTTCTTATTGAGCTTGGCTTCCAATTCGCGCAACTGGCGATCCAGGTCGCTCTCGGGCGCTGCCGCGCCGTTGCCGTTGGCGCTGACTGCACCGCCGCCCAGCGTCTGGATCTGCTGCACGTTGTTAGTGGTGTAGTTGGCTGCGGGCGATCCGCCCAGCGAGAGCCGCTGCTCCAACTGCTCCAGCTCATTCTCAGCCTGCACATCCATCTGCGAGACTTCCATCTCGCGCAGCTTGGAGTCCATGCTGGTGTTGGCGATCTCGCCGCGGGCGGCCGCCTCGGACTGCATGGACTGGATGCGCTCCTGCGCGTGCGCCCACTGGTTCTCGTTGTCGCTGAACTGGAACTGGTCGAGCGCCTTGTTGATCTTGATCTGGATCTGAGCCTGCTTCATATTGGCCTTCATGGCGAGGGCCTCGGCAGTTCGCACCCGGATGCGCTCCTCCTCGTTCTTGATGGCGATCTTGACCTTTTCGGAGGCCTCGGTCGCCGCCGCCAGGTTGGTCCGCATGCTCTGCAGGGTCTGATCGTGCAGGGCTTTCTCTTTGAGGAACTGCTTGGCAAGCTCCCGGTTGCCGCCCTGCAGTGCCATCGTCGCCTTCCGCTCATACTCCGCGACCAACCGCTCCTCCTTGTCCACCTCGGCCTGCAGATTGTTCTTCTGCGTGATGGCCTGGACGGCGAGCTCGCGGTTCTTGATCTGATTCTCTTTCATTTCGCGGACGGCTTCGTTAATGATGATCTCGGGATCTTCCCACTGATCCAGTTTGCCATTAACCAGCGCCTTCAGGTAGCGCCAAAAGCGTCTAAACGGTCCCATTTGCAGCCAGTCTCCTTTTCGCGCTTGCCTTCGTTACGGTCGGGGCGCAGGCCATGCTTTGAAATTCGTTCGGGCGCGGGCGGCTACGCCGCACCCAGCAGGGGTTCTATATCTAAGTTCCGTCCTTGGGGAACTTGTCCTGTTCCGATACGGTTATAAGAGTATGATGCCGGGATCGGGCGATGGGAAGGCGTGAACGCACCCACTCCGGAGGGCGCTCCGGCAGACGCTTCTTCCCGAGTATGTATTATCACACTTTTCTGTCGGATTGTCAACGATTCCTGCGGAACGCTCCCGTTTCCGGAGAGAGACGGAGCGGGAAACGCTTATCACTACGACGTCCAGGGCCCTGTTGCGGCCACCGGATAAAAAAATGCCAGAGGTACTACGTAAATCAGGGCGCTATCGCCCTCTTGCTCTTGCCGGGCTGCTGTTGATCGGATTGGCGTTCGCCGGTCCGCTCCTCCTTCATGCTCGGCGTGTCTCGCCGGGATTCGTCGAAGCCGAGAAAGCCAGCTTGTACCGCAATACGCCTCTGGGTATGGCGGCGGTTCCCGGCGGGGAGTGTCTGCTGGGTACTGACGATCCCGATGCCGACGACGACGTGCGTCCGCTACGGCGCGTCTCTGTGCCCTCCTTTTATATAGATGTACATGAAGTGACGAACGCAGAGTTTCGACTGTATAAAAGTTCACACTCCTTTGCGTCGGGGCAGGGGAACTTGCCTGTCACCAACGTCACCTATGCCGAGGCGGAAGCCTATGCAGAGTGGGCCGGCAAGCGCTTGCCTACGGAAGCGGAGTGGGAAAAGGCGGCGCGCGGTACGGACGGCAGGCGCTACCCCTGGGGCAATACCTGGAACCCGCGCCTGGTCGCGCCGCGCGCCCACACCTCTCAGGCGAAGGCCCCACCGCCTGTGCCTCCCGGCTCTCGCGTCTGCTATCTCGGCCCGCCGCGCGTTCAGCCTGTCGGCTCCGTGCCGGGCGGGGTCTCGCCCTACGGTTGCTACGACATGGCTGGCAACGCCTGGGAGTGGGTGCAGGGCAACTACAACGGCGATCCGGACCAGCGTATCCTGCGGGGTGGGGCCGTCGGCTATGGCGAGCGGGCCTGCCGCACCTACAACCGCGCCATCGAGGGCAGCGGCGCAACTTGAAACGACACCGGTTTTCGCTGCGCGAAAACACCATAAACCTCAAACCCAGAACGTAGCCTGTAGGGGCGCTGCTTGCTGCGCCCAATCTTGCGGTGGCTGCGCCCAAAACGACGATGGGTTCAAGGCGCAGCAAGCAGCCAGGGCGCAGCAAGCAGCGCCCCTACTTCGTCTCCCTCACTCGTGGGAAGAGGCACGTAGCAATTGTTCCGGTTCAATCGTAACTGGGGCGGCTTCGGCGGGCCGCAGCAGCACCTCGCTGGGCGTGGCGTTGCCGTCGGCGGCGCGCAGCAGGGTCTGGCTGTTCTTTTCGCGCTCCGCCAGGTCGGTCAGGAAGGGGATGCAGGCCGCGACCGCCTCACGGATCGCGTCACGGCTCATCGCCCAGGAATCCTTCTCCAGTTTCCGCACGTAGGGCAGCGCTTTGCTGTCGCCAATCTGCTGCAGAGACATCAGAACGGCGAGTTTGAGATTGGGGTTCGTCCCCTGCAGGGCGCGATAGAGGCAGGCGCGCTGATCCGCAGTGAGCAGGGAACGATCACTGGCTTTGAGCTTCGGCAGCAGAGAGATCAACTTCTCTGTGACGATCGGAAGCAGCTTCTTATCCTGAAATTCCAGAGCCTCCGCCAGCGGCCCGACGATCCGTACGTCCTCATCATACTGGGCCAGCGCCTCGGTCGCCCGTTTCTGACGTTTTGTGGCGGCGCCCGCCGCGACCAGCATACCTGTCATGCTACCGATCGAACCTATCATGCCGGCATTGTGCGTTGCAATCGCCATGGTCGCCATCAGGCCCATGTAGGCCAGTGCGCCCCCGATCATCCAGTTGCGGCGGCGAATGCGCTTACGGCTCTCTGTTCCCAGGGCCGCCAATAGCTCCGCTACTTCGTCCCGCTGCAGTTCTTGCCGAAGGGCCGCTGCCACCACCGGATCTTCCTTCTCCATAAACCGCACCATTCGGGCGCCTGCGAGCGTCTCTTCGCTTTCCATTTCGTTCCGTAACATCTTATCCCTCTGCTCTGGCGAACTGAACAAGGTTGGTGTGGAAGGTCGAGCCTTCGCCCATGTCCGTCAGCCTGTCGCTGGTCAGGGTATTCACGTTGCGGTCGTTCGGACTGTCCCTGTGCCACCATAGAGACGGAGACCAGGCCACTCCCGGTTTCACATTCTCACTCACAACGGCTTTGAGGCGCACTTCTCCCCGCTCGTTCCAGACTTTCAGCCAGTCTCCATCCTCGATTTGTCGGTGCGCGGCGTCTTTCGGATGGATCCAGATGCGCGGGTCCTTCTCGCCCTTCTGGAGCGAGGGCTGGTTGGAGAAGGTGGAGTTCAGGAAGTGGTGCGCGGCGGGCGAGAGCAGGTTGACCGGGAACCGGGCCGCGAGTTCGGGATCGGCCTCCGCGCTCTCCGCCGGCGGCTCATAGTTGGGCAGCGGGTCGTAGCCGTCCCGCTGGGCCTTCTGCGAGTAGAGTTCGATCTTGCCGGAGATTGTGCGGAAGCTGGATACGGCTCGGCTCTCCTCAGATGGCGCAAACGGAATAAACGGGTCCATCGGCGCGTTGAGCTTGGCGAAGCCGTGCTCAAAGAGAGTCTCGTAGGTGATGCCCTGCAGGAGGGGATGGTCGGAGTCCAGCGCCCCGCGAATGATGTCCTCCGCCGTCTCGTCGAAGACCGGGTCGGTATAGCCCATCGCCTTCGCCAGGGCGTTCAGTACCTCGATGTTCGGGCGGGCCTCGCCCAGCGGGGCGATGGCGGGCTGGCACAGGTTGAAGTAGAGGTGCCCATAGGCGGTCAGCAGGTCGAGGTGCTCCATCTGGGTGGTGGCGGGCAGGAGGATGTCGGCGTAGCGGGCCGTGTCGCTCAGCATCTGTTCGTGGACCACGGTGAACAGGTCGGTGCGGCGCAGGCCCTCCAGCACCCGGTTGGCGTTCGGCGCGACGGCGGCGGGGTTGGAGTTGTACACATAGAGCGCGCGGACGGGCGGGTCGTTCACATCGAGGAGCGCCTTGCCCAACTCGTTCATGTTGAGGGCGCGGGGGCGCTTGCGGTCCCACTGCGCGCAGGAGGGTTCGCCGGGCGCAGGCTTGAGGTCGGGCCGCTTCACCCTCTGGCGGTTCCAGGGGAAGTGGGCGCTGCTGGAGAGGAGCAGGCCGCTGCCAGGTTTGCCCCAGGCCCCGATGACGGCGGGCAGGCAGGCGATGGCGCGGATCATGCCGCCGCCGTTGCCGGTGCGGGAGAGGCCATAGCCCAGGCGGATGGCGGAGGGGGGCTGCGTGGCATAGGCGCGGGCGAGGCGGACGATCTCCTCCTCGGGCAGGTCCGTGATCTGCGCGACCCGCTCCGGCGGATATTCGGCGCAGCGGTCGCGAAACGCCCTCCAGCCGACCGTCATGCTCTCCAGGTACGCCTCGTCGTGCAACCCTTCGGCAAAGATAACGTGCGCCATGCCCAGGGCCAGCGCCGCATCCGTTCCCGGCTTGATCTGTACAAACCAGTCGGCAGCGTTGGCGGTGCGGGTCCGATAGGGGTCGATGACTACAAAGGTCGCGCCCTTCGCCTGCGCCTCGCGAATGATGGGCATCAGGTGGACGTTGGTGCTGCTCAGGTTGGTGCCCCAGGCGATGATGAACTTGCTGTTGGCGAAGTCCTCCGGATCGATACCGCCCGACCAGCCGTTGACATAGCTGTAGCCCGCCTCCGCCGCCGCCGAGCAGATATTGCGGTCCAGGCGGCTGGCGCCCATGCGGTTCCAGAGTCGGCCATCGCAGGCGCTCATATTCACGATGCCCATCGTGCCCGCATAGGAGTAGGGCAGAATGGCCTCCGGGCCGCTCTCATGCAGGATGTCCTTCCACTGGGCTGCAATCTCCGCAAGGGCCTCGTCCCAGGAGATCCGCTCGAACTGCGCCTCGCCCTTCTTCCCTACCCGGCGCATAGGATGCAGCACCCGATCCGGACTGTAGACGCGCTCCTCGTAGTGGGCGACTTTGCGGCAGAGGTTGCCCCGCGTGTAGGGGTTTTCAGGGTTTCCCGCGACCCGCAGCAGCTTGCCGTCCTCCACGGTCGCCAGCATGGAGCAGGTGTCGGGGCAGTCGTGCGGACATCCCGTCTTGATGACTCTTAACGTGGGCGATGTATCCAAACCAGGCATAGCGCTCTCCTGAAGCAAAATGGCGGGCGCATGAGCCGCGCCCTCTCCCTTCAGTATAATCCGACAAGGCTCCTGTTGTCAAAGTAGGACATTATAACCTCTATGGTAGGCATTGCAGCAGAAGGTTTGTGTGCTGGATGATCCGGAGGAAAATCTCTCGTACCAGGTGGGCTTGTTCCTCCAGGATGACATAATCGCCAACGTTATCGGAGAAGGATGTCCGCTCTCCAACCGTTTTGTGCTATCCTCTCTCAAGAAAAGGAGATGAATACAATGAAAAGATTTACGCCGGTCGCTATCCTGTTCCTTGCGCTCATCGTTGGACTTCTGAGCCTTCACGCAACCTCCGTCGCGCAGGAGAAGAAGGCGCGGATGCACCACATCGTTTTCGAGGTCAATGGGGAGGGGAAAGACCCCTGGCAGGCGGTTCTTAACAATGTGGAGAATCTCCAGAAGGCGCTCGGGCGTGAAAACACCCAGATCGAGGTCGTGGCGCATGGCAATGGGCTCGGGCTGCTGGTCGCCGCCGGAACTCCGTATGCGGAGCGTCTGAAACAGATCTCCGATTCCGGCGTCGTGTTTGCCGCCTGCGAAAACACTATGCGCCGCAAGAACGTGAAGAGAGAGGACCTGCTGCCCTTCGCTACCACCGTTCCGTCCGGAATCACCGAAGTCGTGCTGAAGCAGGAAGCAGGCTGGTCCTACATCAAGGGCGGATTTTAGCAATCCGGTCGCCGTGCCCAACTTTGCAGTGTCGTAACGATTGCGCCGGTCATTCCATCATACGGAGACACGGATTGCTAATCGATCGGCAAGGTATAGAGCGTATCTTTGTAGAGAAAACTCAATTGCTTGCCATCCGGCAGCCACTTCAAGCGATGAGGATACTGGTCGAAGTCTGAAATCTCGCCCATGCTGCCAAGGGGCGGAACGCGCAAATGGCCGATCTCCCGCATATGGCTCCCATCCATGCTGCTGGTACAGAGCGTTGCTTTATGAAAATCCTGGGAAGCGGTGGGCTGAAACAGGATCCAGGCCAGACGCCGCCCATTCGGTGAGATTTGCATTTCCTCCCGCTCGCTCGTTTTCGGTGGGGTAATCGTCCAGCGATGCAGACGCTTTGGTTCAGGATCTGCTTCTATCTCTTCCAAGACATGTTGTGCCAGATCGGCGCCAGCGTGGATGTAGTCCTCAAAGATCACACGATGGTTGGATACCATTGTGACCAGCCGATTGTCGAGATAGACTTTGGCTTGTCTACGTGATAATGCTCGCGTGATGCGCAACCCATCTATGGTGCGTATCACCGCTTTAGAAAGCGTGTACTCCCCGGTCTGCTCATCTTCCTTTCCCGTTGTCTCCAGCAAGTGTCGGCTGTCTGGAAGCCACCTCCAACCTATGAACTCCCCTTTTTTGTCGGCAACATGAAACTTCTGCGAGCCGTCGAGCCTTGCGTAATAGGTGCCATGATAAGAGTAGTCCTCGGGATGGAAATCTCCCGACCAGAGAACCCATTGACCATCGGGAGAGATTTCGATACGCTGTTTGTAAAATCCATCGTCGTCCCACATCCTGGAGACTTTACGAAAGGCCCTCTCTTTTCCGGTTTGCAAGTTGTGTTCGCAGAGAAGGCGACTTATCTCCTCATCGCGCTTAAAGAAAAAGACTTTCTCGGGCGAAGCCCAGAAGTAGTCCTGATAGGACTGGATACCACATATGATATGCAGATCCCAATCGGTCGTGTCGGCGATTCGGGTTGCTTTCGCCAGTAGATCATCTGAAGGATCTATGGGTGGCGGATGTGGCGTCTGCTCAGGAGTTGTCGAAGAAGCGACAGGGAGACTCTCTATAGGTATTGGAGTGGACATAGAAAGACGCACATGGTGGGAACGTCTGGTCCGTAGGTGCAAAGCGCTAACCAAGAGGGCGGTGAGCGCCAGCACACAGAGGCTTGCCGCAAAGACCCGGTGTGAACGTGCTCGGAGGCAGCGCAGGCCCAGATAGCCTGCGGCAATGAGAATTCCGAGGTTGCCATATTTGTGTATCCACACTCTTAACTGCGCGGGTGTCATCCTCATACGTTCTTCCTGCTCCCATTCTCACTGCGAACGCGGTTCCGGACAAGAGCCGAATATCCTACCCGTTCATTTGTCGCTCGTTACCGACTGCTTCCCTCGGTTAGTTCAATGGGCGAACTGGGAGTTGAGCAACACTTCCGCAATGACAGAAGCCGCCAATGCCTCCGGGTAGATCAATCCGATTTGGCAGTTGCTTTTAATCGAGGCAGCAAGTCGGCTACGCGGATTATGGCGTTTGGGGCATGCAACGGCGTAACAGTATCGGTCTCGCGGTAGAGGGTCAGGCTACGATAATCATATCCTGTGGAAGATTCCGGCAGGGTAATGGGATCACGGCGAACTTCCAGAGTGCGGGACTTCAGGATAAGCACCCAATATTCCACGACGCCTGCACGCGCATAGAGCGGCGCTTTCGTGATCTGGTCATAGCGAACGGTCGTATCGGAGACCTCCATAACGAGTTGTACTGCGTCGGCGGTGGGATGGCTGTCGTAATCATCAGGGCTACCGATCACAACCATCAGATCGGGTTCCGGTTCATTCTCATCATCCACTGCCATAGGCGTTTGCACACTGACGTAATGGGTATCGCCGAAAGCCTTTTCCAGAACGCGCAGTGACTTCGACAGGCTGATCCCATGCGGGCGATTTTGCGTCATCTTCTCGATCAACTCTCCTGCAATGAGTTCCATGCGTCGAGTGGGCGGAAAAAGTCCCAATTCCAGCGCACGAGCGACCTCGGTGCTTGTCCAGAGATAGCGACGAATACCGAGGTCTGAATTGTCTTCAGCGATGGGTGGGGCGCTTTGCATTACCATTGTTATTCTTTCCATGAGTGCATATCGAGTTAGTGAATACTACGTAGGAGTATCTGATGGGTGCAATCCCTTTTCCTTGAGTAGTGTATCCGCCCACGCCGTATCGTCTGCGTTCAGGGGAACGAGCGGTTCCTGGAGGTAGTCTATGCGTCGGCGGTAGGGACCGACATCATAGGCCTGGTTGTAAGCTTCTTGCAGGTCGAGCAATACGCCAGGAAGTCCTCCTGTCAGGGGAACAAGGATGGGAGGTAATGGCTCACGCAATCGGTTGAACCAGTACTCATAGTGATAGCGCCTGTCGCTGCGGTGCAGACAGATCAGGCCATCCCATTCGCCCTTCTGTCGCAGGCCCTCCAGTGGCGCAGCGACCGTATGCATCCCCTTGCTCAAAAGATCTATCTCCAACAGATGGGCTTCACTCCGAAGGATCTCTCCCTGCTTTTGAAGATACTCTTCCCGCCCTACGCTGCCAACGGCTTTGTTCGCCGGGCTGAGAACTTCGATGATGGCGACCACTTGCTCCCAGTTGTCGGCGGAGCGCACCTGGATGAAACCTTCATGGATCTCTTCCGGATAGGCGGTCAGGATGCCGTGCGGCGCTCCCGGTTCGACGACTGCCGTTGCGCCGGTTTGCGCCGCCGTAGGCAGAATAGGGCGATGCAGCACCATCAGGTCGGGATAGATGGACCGTTCCGATGGGATGACATAGACCCGCTCCTCGTAGTTTGCGGCAAATCCCATTGGCAGAACCGTATTCAGTGCAGCCGTCATGAAGGTGATGAAACCGGTATGAAAGCCGCGCCAGTAGAGCAGGTTTTCCAGGTAAGGATCTACTCCCGGAAATGGGCCTGCCATGTCAATCTCCTTGTAGATCGAGCCGCAACTACCGTACGCCTTCCGCCTTCCAGGGCATATCCGCGTTATTGAATATGTCAGTGGGGTCTGTGCTTGTGTTTTCCCATGTGAAGTCGGAATTGGTTATGTGTGTCACGCGCGTCTTCCCGAATTGTCCTTCATCAAGGATTTCTACATTGGGAGCATATCGGTAAGGCTGAGGGAAATGGACCGTTCCACTCTGACCCGAAATGGAATGCAGTGTCCCTCCCTGCACGACCGTTACGCCCGCAGCAGCCGGTGGGGCGCTTCCGTGCAGCGGGCTGAGCAGGTAGACATTCAATAAGAGCGAGAGGGCGAGAACCGTCTTTCCGATGACATTGACGACGCGACGCCGACGGGATGCCAATTGTTGTATCCGACGCAGCTCTTCCGCCCTGCGATATTCGATGACGGAGAGTACTTCATCCGCCCTCACGCTAAGCCCGAGTTGCTGAATAGCATCGCCTACGTTGACGGTTTCCGTCGTTTGCGACTTCGCTGCGCGTTGGTTCTCAATCGAGGCGACGGCTTCGGCAAACTCCTTGGGGGTTACCGCAGTCTGTGCAGGGGGCGTTGTCGAAACTTGTGCAGGCAATTTCTGCTGCTCGGGTTCCTCGAAAACCTGTTTCATCATGACAGATCTCCTTATGCCTGACTTTTCGCGAGTATATGACGAGTTAGCGAAGACTTGCCGATCTTGTTCCCATCAGTATAATCTGAAAGCACCGGATTGTCAAAGAGGTGGCGCGGGTGATCCTTCAAGCCGCGCAACAGGCTACAACCCCAAGCGGGGACGCAGGCTGAGTTCGATCCGCTTGCCGGCGCGCAGCACGACGACCGGGACGGCCTCGCCGGGCGTGGCCAGATTGGTCGCTTCGTAGCACTCCTGTACGGAATCGGTCCAGCGACCATCCACGGTGAGGATGCGGTCGCCGGCACGCAATCCTGCCGCTGTTGCCGCGCTGTCGGCGAAGACCTGCGTCACGCTCACCCCATCGCCCGTCGCGCCCTTGTCCACCGCGAACCCCCAGAGACCGGTGGGCGCGATGACGCGCCGGGAGCTATTAGAGCCCATGAGGCGCTTCATCATGGTCTGCACAACATCCGTCGGGGTGTAGTCCGTGGGGACGAATGTGGCTTTCCCGGCGGAGTAGTCCAGCGTCATCTTGAAGTGCGAGAAGAACGAGAAGCCTACGATACCGTCCAGGGGGCCCTCCACCTGCCCCAGCATCTCGATGGTGGGGTGGTCGAGGACCATGACGGTGAAGTCCTGTAGGCGTGCCTCGCCGACGTTCAGGGACTTCGCCTGCACGGGCGGAGCGATGATCGCCAGCAGGCCCTTCGGCGGGTTGGTCTCCGGCTTCATCAAGCCCAGTTTGATCGCCGCCTGCTTGCTTAGAAAGGTGATGGGAGACCCCGTGTCGAGGATCAGCCGGAACGGCCCCTGATCGTTGACACGCACAGTGACCGCGATATGCCCGGTGGGCAGGCGCTCTACTACCGCGGTTTTGGGATCCGCGCTGGGCTGCACCTGTCCTGTGGGCGCGGCGGCAAGGGGCGCATGCAGTCCGGCCAGGAGCGCGACGGCGCTTCCTAGCGCGAGAAGGGAACGACGCATCTTACAGTCCTCCCTTGCCGGCCTTTACGGCGATTTTCAGCGTCTGATCGCCCCGCTGGACCGTAAACGTGACGCTCTCGCCGGGCGCGACATCCGCCAGCAGCCTGGTCGCATCCGACGCCGTCTGCAGCTTCTGCCCCTCCTTGCCCTCCAGCGCCGCCTGCGTGAGCAGATCGCCCGGCTTTAGCCCGGCGCTGGCTGCAGGGCTGCCGTGCAGCACCGCTTTGATGCGCAGTTGCTCCCCGCCCGCGTCGAACTCGATGCCGAAGAAGCCCCGTGTCAGCGTCTGCGTCTCTCCCTTTTTCGGGAACATCGCCCCCACCATCTTGTTCATGTTCTCCATCGCCTGGTAGTTGGCGGAGGGAGTCAAGGGCTTGCCGCCCGCCTGCATGTCGGCGTCAATCGCGGGCGGGGTGTAGTCGAGCCGGGTCCAGAGCATTTTGCTGTGGGTCAGATCCAGCTCGATCCGAAACCGGGCCAGCACATTATAGCCCAGCACACCTTCGATCCGGGTATCGGCGACCCCCAGCGCATTCATGCCGACCAGTTGGGAGGGGTCGGCTATCCGGGCCTTCAGCTTCTCCACCACTGCGCCGCCTTCGATCTCCACCCTATTGAGGGTCGCCTCGCTGTTTTTGTCGGCGGTAATGCCCATCTTCTGGGCCGTATCCCTGGCAAAGAACAGCTCCGGCGCTCCCGTATCCATGATAAAGGTGTACGGCCCCTTGCCATTGATCTTGGCCCGGACAAGGATATGCTGCGTATCGGCCAGGCGATACGGAATGTGGTAGGGCTGTTCCACCTTGTGGGTCACGGCGGGTGGGGGTGGGGGCTGTTCGCCCTGAACCAGCAACAGGGCCAGACACAGCGGGATAAACATACTTTCTCCTTCGATTCTGTGCGGCGTTAAAACGCCGTTCTGAAATACGAAACCCGCCTTCGCGGGTTCGGAATGCAGTCCGCGCAGGCGGACTTTGCGTTTCAGAACGGGGATTCATCCCCGTGGGTACTTTCTCCTTAAAAATACTAAGCCCCTCCCCTGTTTTTGGGGGAGGGGATGGGGTGGGGGCGAGCTGGCGCGGCGATTACGGTTTTGCCTCCGTGCCGGCGCCGGCCCCGTTGCCACGGATAATCCGACGCCCGGAGCCTTCGCCTCCCCGGCCGAATTCGCCTCGCCTGTCCAGGAAGTCCTCGACCTTGATACCCTGAGTGATGTGTTCGCTGTCGATGGTGTAGAAGATAAACCCGATGCACATCTCATCGGTCGTCTGCTCACCCCAGCCGACCGTTTTCGGCGGGCTGCTGGGATTGCGCGGGTTGCCGGTCGAGTTGTCGTAGCGGGCCGTGAGGGCGACCGTCGAGCCGGTGGGCAATTTAACCGGCGTCGTATAGCAGTAGGTCGTCTGCCAGTTGAAGTCCCAATCCGGCACGTTGATGAGCGGTACGGTGGTCTTATCGGGGCGTACTGCCGTCAGCTTCATCTCGCGGCCCAGCAGATGCATGTGGGGCATCACTTCGAGGACGGTGACATCGTGCTGGAAGGGCACGATGGAGCGGCCCTGCGTCCGGTAGTTGGCTTCGCCCGCCGGGATCTGGAGCGGCGCCAGGGCTAAGGTGACGCGGAGGCGCTTGTCCACTGGCTTCTTGCAGAAGTAGAGGCC
>Ga0070734_10004299_pt1 | contig 13684 bp, 6 predicted proteins | sample Coa_R1_8_FD_66444 | JGI IMG/M metagenome (GOLD analysis project Ga0070734, IMG submission 66444) | Surface soil microbial communities from Centralia Pennsylvania, which are recovering from an underground coalmine fire - Coalmine... | ecosystem: Environmental > Terrestrial > Soil > Unclassified ...
AAACGAACACTGCTCGACATCGCGCTTCGCACTGCCAACCTACTAGACAGCACTTTCGGTCCAGGTAAGCGGGAAATCTGGCCCGGCCACCAGATCGTCGAAATGGGACTCGCGAAGCTCTATCGCGTGACCGGTGATCCTCGCTATCTCAATCTCGCCAAATTCATGTTGGATTCGCGGGGTCCGCAAAGCAGTGAAAAAGGCGCAGGAAATCCGTACGTCGAAGCGCAGCAGCGAGTAGTCGATCAGACCGAGGCGGTCACCGGCGGGCACGCAGTTCGCGCCACATACATGTATTCCGGAATGGCGGACGTTGCTGCGCTCACGGGCGACACGGCATACGTAAACGCTCTCGACAAAATCTGGGAGAACGTCGCCGGGCGCAAGCTCCACATCACGGGCGGAATCGGGGCGCGTGGCGCCGGCGAAGCGTTTGGCGCGGATTACGAATTGCCTAATCTATCCGCTTACAACGAGACCTGCGCGGCCGTGGGCAACGATTATTGGAACCATCGTCTCTTCCTGCTGCACGCGGATGCAAAATACATCGACGTGATGGAACGCACGCTCTACAACGGCTTGATCTCGGGCGTTTCGTTAGACGGCACAACGTTCTTCTATCAGAATCCGCTCGAAGCGACAGGGTTCGCCGGCAAAGATCAGCGCAGTCCCTGGTTCGGCGTCGCATGCTGCCCCGGAAACATCACGCGCTTCATGGCGTCCGTTCCCGGCTACATTTACGCGCAACGGGATGACGCGATCTGGGTGAATCTGTTCGTGGCGAACAACGCCGAAATCAAACTCGACAACGGCCGCACGGTGAAATTCGCGCAGCAGACGCGGTATCCGTGGGACGGCGCGGTCAAGATGACGGTGAATCCGGATGTTCCCGCTCCGCTCACGGTCCACATCAGGATTCCGGGCTGGGCGCGCAACGAACCCGTGGCGAGCGATCTCTATCGTTTCGCAGCCGAGTCCCGGGAAGCAGCGATGCTCAAAGTCAACGGCAGCGCGGTTCCGATGCAAATCGAGAAAGGTTACGTCTCGCTCACCCGCACCTGGCAACCCGGTGACGTGATCGAACTGAACCTGCCCATGCCGATTCGACGAGTACTGGCGAACGATCATGTGGCGGCTGATCGTGGCCGAGTGGCGATCCAGCGCGGGCCAATTGTGTATGCGGCCGAATGGCCCGATAATCCGAAAGGCCAGGTTCGTAATTTGATGTTGCCACGTAACGAACGGCTGTCCGCCGAGTTCAAACCCGAGTTGCTGCGCGGCGTCACGGTGGTCAAGGGTCGAGCGACCGCATTGGCCTACGATGCGACTGGCAAAATTACGAAGAGAGAGCAGGAATTCACCGCGATTCCCTACTACGCGTGGGCGAATCGCGGGCGCGGACAAATGATGGTCTGGTTTCCCGAAACGGAAGCTTTCGCAAAACCGGCTCCGTTTCCCACACTGGCCACAACGGCTCAAGTGACCGTGTCAGGAAAAAGCCGCCGAAGTCCGCGCGCGATCAACGATGGCGAAGAACCTGCATCCTCGATCGACTCCTCGTCGTACTTCGACTGGTGGCCCATCAAAGGCAGCACGGAATGGGCGGAATATGCGTTCGAGAAAACCGCGACGGTCTCCGAATGCCAGCTCTACTGGTTCGACGATACCGGTGAAGGCGAAGTCCGCGTGCCGGCTTCGTGGCGTCTTCTTTATAAGGACGGAACCGAATGGAAGCCGGTGGCGGCGCTTGGTCCTTATGGTGTAGAGAAAGATCGATACAATCGCATCGCATTTCAGCCCGTCACGACTAACGGGCTGCGCGTGGAAGTAACCATGCAGCCGAAATGGTCCGCGGGCATTCAAAAATGGAAGGTGAAATAGCTATGATCAGCCGTCGACATTTTGCCGCCGCAATCGCCGGGAGTCCGTTACTAGCACAACAAGCACCCAATCCTGCGCCGCCCACGAACGAGCAACGTCATGGAACCGCGCCGGAGACGCCGCCATTTCAAGGACCGCTGGTGTTCAAGCGCAGCGAAGTTCCGGCCAAGGCGCAACCCTTCCCGATGACCTCGGTACGTCTGCTTCCGGGACCATTTCACGATGCCATGGAGTGGAATCGCGGCTATCTGCAAAGGCTCTCGGCGGATCGCCTGCTGCACAACTTCCGCGTGAATTCCGGACTTCCTTCTTCCGCGCAACCTTTGGGGGGATGGGAAGTGAACGGCAAGGGACGCGATGCGGAATTGCGCGGACATTTCACCGGTCACTATTTGTCGGGTGCGGCGCTCATGTACGCATCCACTGGCGACGCGGAGATCAAGGCGAAGGGCGATTACATGGTCGCCGAGCTGGCGAAGGTTCAGCAGAAGTGGGGAGGCGGATATTTGAGCGCGTTTCCTACCGAATGGTTTGACCGCCTGGATGCGCGCAAGCCCGTGTGGGCGCCGTTCTACACCATCCACAAGATCATGGCCGGCATGTTCGATATGTATCAGCTCGCCGGCAACAAGCAGGCATTGCAAGTGTTGGAAGGGATGTCCGGATGGGCAGACGCATGGAGCGCGTCGAAATCCGAAGAGCACATGCAGGACATCCTCAACACGGAATACGGCGGGATGAACGACATCCTCTATAAACTCGCCGGCGCCACGGGTGAGGATCGCTGGGCCAACGCGGGAGACCGCTTTACCAAGAAGCGCTTCTTCAATCCTCTGGCGTTGCGTCGCGACGAACTGCGCGGCTTGCATGTGAATACGCACATCCCGCAGGTGATCGGGGCGGCGAAGCGCTATGAACTTTCAGGCGACATGCGATTTCACGATGTGGCGGATTTCTTCTGGTACGAGGTCACCGGCGCGCGCTGTTACGTCACTGGTGGAACCAGCAATGGAGAAGGCTGGCTGACGCAGCCGCGGCAGCTCGCCGAAGAGCTGAAACGCAGCGTGGATACTGCGGAGTGCTGCTGCGCCTACAACATGATGAAGCTAACGCGCCATCTTTATGCATGGACCGCCGACCCTCGCTTCTTCGACTATTACGAGCGCACGCTGTTCAATCATCGCCTCGGAACCATCCATCCGGAGACCGGTGCGACGCAATACTACTTGTCGCTCACACCCGGAGCCTGGAAAACGTTCGGCACGGAAGATCAATCCTTCTGGTGCTGCACCGGAACCGGCATCGAAGAATATTCGAAGCTGAATGACAGCATCTATTGGCACGATGCCGACGGCGTGTTCGTGAACCTGTTTATCCCTTCCGAGTTGCATTGGGCGGAGAAAGGCTTCCAACTCCGGCAGGAGACCACTTTCCCGGAGAGCGAGCGGACTACTCTGGTGATGAAAGTGGATCGCCCCGTTGCAATGGCGATCCGTCTGCGCATTCCCGAATGGCTCTCTTCTAATGCATCGGTGCGCGTGAATGGCAAGGCACTGGATGCGTCGGCCAGTCCCGGCAGCTATCTCGCCATTTCACGCACCTGGAACAACGGCGATCGCGTGGAAATGGATCTGCCGATGCGGTTGCGGATCGAAGCAATGCCTGACGATCCGCATTTGCAGGCGGTGCTTTATGGTCCGCTGGTGTTGGCTGGCGAATTCCCGGCCGATGACTTGAAGAAAGACGCGATCATAGGACCCGAGGGACCTCCGATGAAACTTTATCCCATGGAGGTCCCCTCCTTCCGCTCGGCGGGAGTGGATGCGGCGTCGTGGATCAAGCCCGCCGGAAAGCCGCTCACGTTCCGGACTGTCAATCAAGCTCAAGATGTAACGCTCCAGCCTTTCAATCGCATTTTCAACAAACGCTACTCCGTCTACTGGCAAGTGATGTAAGACCCTGTAAGCGCTCTCAGTAGGGCTTACATCGCTGCAACGATAGAATGGAAGTCCGGCTATGAATCTCGAACAGGTGGCCCGGAGAGCCAAAGTATCCACGGCCACGGTTTCGCGAGTCTTGAACAACGCGAGCGTGGTGAAAACTTCCACTCGCGTGCGCGTCCAAAAAGCCATCGAAGAACTCAAGTACCACCCCAATCTCCACGCGAGGAATTTGGCCGGCGGCAAGAGTCGCAGCCTCGGTGTCATCGCTTCCAACATGGAGAATCCATTTTTCTTCGATATCTACAAAACCATCGAGTCCGACGCGCATGTGCGTGGATATGAAGTGGTGGTGGCGAATACCGATTACAAATCCGAGCAGCTTGTCTCCAGCATCCGATTGATGATCGGGCGCCGCGTTGCCGGATTGGCCGCCATCGTGTCGGAAATGGAACCGGCTCTGATCAAGGAACTTACGGAAAGCCGCATTCCGGTTGTCTTTTACGACGTCGGCCAGCCGCGGCAGAACATCACCAATATCCGAGTGAACTACCGGCGCGGCATCGAAAAAGTAATTGACTATCTCCATAGCCTCGGACATCGGCGCTTGGGCTTTGTCGGACATCATGCCATGCTCGGGCCCATCAACGATCGTCGAAAAGCGGTGCTCGACGCGGTGGCCCGGAATTCATCGCTCGAAGTCAAGACCGCCGCCGATTCCGACACGCTCGATGGCGGCAGACAGGCTACCAGGGCGCTCCTCTCCTCCGGCTATCAACCCACCGCCATTATTTGCGTTAACGACGTGATGGCGGTGGGGGCTTTACGCGAACTGCGCGAGCGCGGGATTCGCGTGCCGCAGGATATGTCAGTCACGGGATTCGACAACGTGAAGCTCTCTGAATTTTGTTATCCCGCGTTGACCACGCTGCACATTCCGCGCGAACACATCGGCCACATCATCTGCAATCGATTGATTCCGGCACCCGGCGAAGAACCTCCAACCGAACACGAGATCGTGATCGATCCTGAGTTTGTCGTGCGGGAATCCACCGGACCTGCGCCGGCCGCGCCGCGCAAGCGAACTTAAAGTTCAATATCCAGCGGATACCTTTTGATGGAGCGGCCGCCTACTTCGCGATTTTGAGCTGAACGTCCAGCATCACCGGACTGTCCGGCTTGCAGTCAACGCGGTACATCGTTTGCGGCAACGGATCTTTGTCGTTTAATCGCTTTTCACCGCGCGCGGCAAGTTTTTCAGTTGTCGTGTAGGGCTTGCCCTCGTGCGCGACATCTTCCAGCCTGTACGACTTCGCTCGCCACTGCTTTTCCCAACCGGCCACCTGCGAGTCCGTCAGCTTGATCCGGCCCCGTTCGATTTTCAGCTCGTCCATCGGCTTAGGAGTAATCAGCAGCGTCAGCACTTCATTCACTTGATCCGGCCTGCTGCGCTCCACTTTGAAATAGGGCGGATTGTCGTCCTGAGCTGGAATCTCAATCACCATGCCGGGACCTACGCGATTGTCGCCTCCGCGCGTTCGCAGCGTGGGAAAGATCAGATATGGCGCGCCTTTGGTTCCATCGGCATATTCGTCACGGTCGATGATGTACAGATAGCCGTCTTGCGCCGACTCCGCGCTAACCCGGACTTTCTGGCCTTCGGCGAGTGGTGAATCGGCCGCAACGCGCTCCGGCGTCCAAGCCTGGCCGCTCGCCTCTTCTTGAATCAACGCACGCTGGGCGGATTCCTCACCGGCTTTGCTCGGACGAAGCCGCCAGACTGTGACGCCGACGAGGGCTCCTTTTACGGAGCTGGCTGCGGGACGCTTTACCGGAGCCTTTGCGGCGGAGGGACGTTTTTCGAGCAGCGTTGTATCCCATAGTTGGCGCGTCCGCACATGTTCATCCGCTGGCGGATCTTGCGCAAGTGTGAGGGCCGCCGCCCCACCGAGAATCAGGCAGATTTTCCTAAACATGATCCAGTTGCATCCGGTACGCCAGCACACTCCCTTTGCCTTTCACGATCGTCATTTTAGCCGCCGGATCTTCTGCGGTCTCCAGTTTTGACGCGCCGTACTTCTTCAGCAGTGCGATCGCCGCGCGAGCTTGCGCCGGATCTCCGACCGCTCCATGATCCTTCTTGTTGACCCACTGTTTCAGAATCTCGAACTCCGGAATCGGATTCTCCGCTAAAACCATCCAAAAATTCTCAGTGCCCTTCTCTTGATCCAACTGTAAAAACCCAGGCGACGCAGGTACTTCGATTTCTTGGCCAGACGCGATTAGGGCAGATCCGGCGAAACGGTCCGGATTCGGAAACAAGGCATTGAGATCGGGTTTTTCTTCGGTGGATTTTGGGCCTTCATTAACAACATATAAATAGCCAGGCTTCGGAGTCGCGACGTTCAGGCGAAGCCGATAATCCTTCTCAAACAGCCGCGCACCGCTCAGACGAGAAGGTTCCTCATAGGGTTTCCCGTTCCTATATTTCTGCATCGTTATGTAATAGTGAAACTCGCGCTCTGCCACCTCTCGAGGAATCACTGGCGTTGGCTCGGGCTTCGATGGACGCAAAGCCAGCGCGGCAACCGCGATTCCCACCACCGCCGCAGCGCCAAGGATCGACTTCAACGCGGCGCTTCGTGGTTTCGGATCAACCGGCGCGGCAGCCTGCAACTTCTTCGGAAGCGTTTGATTTCCCAACCCATCCTTATACAAGTTGAAAAGATGGATTTTGACGCCGTGCTTGACTTCCTGCACTCCCAATTCGTGCAGAGCATCGCTCCATCCGCGCGCCTGCTGCAAAACATCCGCCACCTGTTGAGACACGAGAATGTGGCCGGCGTCCCCACAATCCATCACTCGCTGCGCCATGTTGATGCCGCCGCCGACCACGTTCATGTTCTCGCGAATATCCGCATGACGCCGCACGGGACCGATGTGCAGACCCATGCGAAGCTTGATCTGCGCATGATCCTTCAGCGCGGCCGCTATTTCGAGCGCGCATTTCGCCGGAGAAACCGGATCGCGCAGAAATACTAAAGCCATCCCGTCCCCGGTGGGAAGCGAAAGCAATTCGCCCTTGGCTGAAGCATTCTTGTATTCGGCCGTCTCGCGGACGATACCCTGCAGCATCGTGAGCAGCTCGGTTTGTTCGTCAATCGATCCGAGCGAATAACTCACGATGTCCATGAACAACACCGACGCCATCTCGTAGGCGGGCGATTCTGCACCGGTGCTCATAGGTTCCTCATCTTATCCCGTTACCGAACCGCGACCGCAAGGGAGCGTAATTTCTTGTTCACTCGCGCGCGAAAACCGCGATCTGCCGCAACGTTCATCGCCCTAGTCCAATCCTCTCGCGCCGCCGATTCCTGCCCCAGTCGCGCGTGCGCATCCCCGCGCAATTCCAACAGCGCGGCGTTTGAAGAAGAGCGGACCAGCGCCCGATCCACTTCGTCCAACGCTTTCGCCGCTTGACCCTGCCCTAAGTAAAGCCTCGCCAGCGCCTCACGCGCACCCACATAATCCGCCTTTTCCGCAATGATCTTCTCGTACAAATCGATCGCGGCAGCTTTCTCGCCCCGCTCCGCCAAAGATCCCGCATAAGCGATGCGCGTCGGAAGAAAATCCGGCGCGTCTTGAATGTTCGCAATCCACAGAGCATCCGCCTTGCTGAAATTGCGCCGAGCAGCGAAGGCGAGAGCTAGATTGTGCCGCGCATTCAAATCTTGCGAATCGTCCGCCAGCGCCTTTTCAAAAAACTGCAACGCCCGGCCATTTCGATCCTGCGACCGCGCCACCGTCCCCAACGCATTCCAGATCCGCGCTCGTTCCGGCCACGGGCCCGCAGCCGGTTTTCGACCATAAGTCTCCAGCACTTCGCGAGCCTTCTGGAACCAAATGTTCGCGTTGTCAAAATCGCCGATGCGTTCGTAGAGCAGGCCCAGATTGTAAGGCAAATACGAATAGCGCGGCGCGATGGACATTCCGTACTGATAAAGCTGAATTGCCCGGTCGTAGTCGCCGCGCTCGGAGGAAACCAGCGCCAGATTGTGAACCGGATACGCCCAGTACGGCGCGTACCGCATGGCGTTCCGCAACGCATCCGTGGCCGCATCGAAGCCTTGTCCGGTGCGGGCGATCTGTTCCAATTGCGCGATCCCAAGCGCGTTGTATGCGTACGCGCGCTTGGAATCGATTTGAATCGAGCTTTCGAGAAGCTTCTGGGCCTCCGCGAATTGCCCATCGAAAATGCGCGCACGGCCTTCACAGAACAGCGCCCGGCTGCGATCAAACTCCGCATCCGGTTTCAACTGAAGCGCCTCTTGGAAAAGCTTCGCGCAGCGCTCGAAGTCGCCCTTCGTCTGCGGAATCTCCTCGCCTTCGAGATAACGCGTCATCACTTCCTGCCCACGATCCTCCAACGCCACCTGAAGCCGATGCTGCTTCCGTTCAATCTCCGCCGGAGGCTGATTCGGATCGTTCTTCAGCGAAGCCAGCAACTGCGCGGCGCTGCCAGGTTCCTCCGGCAACAATCGCCCCTGCTGGAGCGCGATGTCGAAGGCATCTCCGCTGGTGGCTTCCACGGACGCCGCCGGCGAATTCAAACCGCGCGTGTGCCGCGCCCGCAGGCTTCGAACTTCGGAATCCGACAACGGCTGCGCCGGAGGCAATCCCAGCCGCGCTTTGCGCGTATCCGCCACCAGCACCATATCGTCGTCGGTGGCGACATAATCCGGCGTCTGCTGGCTGCCGGTGTACTCGCTCACGTTTTTCACAACATACACGGCCAGATTCGCAAACGTGATCTCATTGGTGCCGGATTGCGCCGCTTCGCCGTTCAATCCGGAAATTAGGAAATAGCTGAATGCTCCGTGACCGCCGCCAAAATTGCTCGATTCCAGCGCGAACTTCTTCGCGTGGCTGGCCAGCATGACGCCCAGTTCCCCCGCGCGGCCTTCAAACACGCGCCGGACGCTCGCTTCCAAATCCGTTCCACCACCGATCCCGGCAACATTGCCCGCGTGGCAAACATCCAAAAAAACCAGCACTCGGCCAAAATGTTCCGCCTGCTCGGCGATCATCCGACGAAAGTCCGCCATCGGATATCCGGTGGTTTTGGCGTCCTGGGGATTGCTTTCGAACGTCAGGATGTAAGGATCGCGCTGGATCACGCGATGCGTTTCCGGATCTTCCTCTGTCTTGAGATAGACTCCGTGCGCCGCGACAAATACGATCAGCGTATTGGCGTTCGTTCCATGCAGCGACGCCATTTCGTGGACCGCATCGTCCACTCCCGCGCGCGTCGCCTTCTCATTGGTGAGAAGGCGAATCTGATCCTGGTTCTGCAGTTCGCCACCAATGGGAGTCTTGAGCAGCGCCGCGAACGTTTCGGCATCCTTGTCGGCGAATTGCAGCGACGTCACCGGCGGGTCCATCCCGTAGCGCGAAATCCCGATGATCAGCGCGTAGGTCTTCCCAGCCGGTCGCGTCGCAACAGCTTTGTTCTCCGCTTCCGGCTGCACCAAAGCGCGCTTCTTCGTCTCCGGTTTGTCAGGCTGGGCAGGCGCCGGTTGCGTTTGCGCGGCCAGCGAAATCGCAGCCGCGAAGGCCAACAACCAAGAACGCCAACGAGGAATTAAGCGTGCCAAGCCTATATACTATCGTTCATAGAATCTTTATGTTTCGGCTGTCATTTTTGCTTTCCGCTTTCCTCCTTTTCGCGTTGCTCGCGCCCGTCGCTGCGGCGCAGGACTTTTTCTTGGATTCAACGAATCTGGAGTTTGACCCGCAAGCCGGCTCATCACCCGATCCGCAGACCGATGTTTTGCATAACCTGTTGGGCAGCTCCATTCACATCCAACTGCAAGCCAAAACGCAATCGGGCGGTTCCTGGCTAAATGCCTCCATTTCGCCGAATCCGGTCGCCGGCAACGACATCGCAACGATCACCATTACAGTGAATTCTGCCCGCCTTCAGGCAGGCAGCTATCAAGGTTCCATCACGGTCAGCGACGGAACAACCAAAGTAACCATCAGCGTCACGTTGAACGTCGCCGGTGTGGTCATCTCCGCGCCAACATCAAAGAGTATTTCGCTAGTCCAGGGCGCGATGGGCGGCGTCACCATCCACGTCACTGGCGGACCCGCCAACCTCAACGTATCCTCAACCGTTCCCTGGATCTCGTCACAAGGCTCCGCCCAAGCGCCCGGCGATGTCGCCGTCACGGTGGATGCAACTTCGCTGGCGCCCGGTCCCCACATCGGCGGTGTCAGCCTGCAATGCGCGGCCGGAGGATCGCCCTGCCTCCCGGTCTTTGTATCGATCAGCGTCTCGGTGAGCGCGCCCACGTTCTTAAAAGCCAATCAGGGGTCGCTTACGTTCCAAGCCTTCCAAGGCCGCGGCGATCCGCCCGCGGAAAGTCTGCAGATCGTGACCAACGACGGGACACCGCTCAGCGTGGCATTGGCTGCGAACTCTTCCTGGTTATCCGTTTCCGGATCAAGCAGCACGGCTTCCTCAAGACCGCTGGTGTTAACCGTCAATGTGTCCGCCGCGCAGCTTCAGCCAGGCGCGAACAACGGAACCGTCACCGCGACGGCGTCCAACGGTTCGCCGGCCATTGTGATTCAAGTAACCGCCACGCTTTCGCCTTTCACCATCAATGTCACGCCCGCTTCTCCGATCGCGGTGGCAGTGGCTTCCGGAAAAACGCAATCTGTGTCGCTGCTCGCCGGAACCGCGGATCAAGCGCCAGCTGTTCTCGCCACCGCAACAACAACCAACGACGGACATCCGTGGCTCACCGCGCCCGCCACAATAAACGCTCCCGCGAATTTCAACATCACCGTGGATGCCAGCCAGTTGCCTCCGGGCAGTTACACCGGAACGCTGACGCTCACCTGCACGAACGCAACATGCGATCCTCTCAAGGTCACCGTCAACGCCACGGTTGGAGCCGGAACGCTGGCGCCGCAGGTCAACGCAGTCGTAGGCGGCGGACTCAGCGTTCCGCCAGTCAACGATCTGTCCGGCAATGGACTCTTCAGCATCTTCGGAACCGGCTTCGCGGATGCATCCGTCAGCCGCAACGTCGTGGGATCCGATCTGACGAATAACATGCTCCCAACGAATCTCGCCAACACATGCGTCGAAGGCGGCAATCAACGTTGGAGTTTGATTTACGTTTCCGCTGGGCAGATCAACGCGCTCGCGAATCCGCTGTTGACCACCGGAACGATTCCGGTGTCCGTGATTCGCAACTGCGGCCAGGCGAACGAGGTGAAATCGGCGCCGATGAACGTCACCATCGCGGCGGTGACGCCGCAATTCCTGTTTGTCGTTCAAAATCCCAACGGCAAAAATGAAATCGTCGCCGTGGAAGCTTCGACAGGCGCAAAAGTCGGCCCCGCTGGATTGATCCCCGGCGTCACGTTCACTCCGGCCAAAGCGGGCGACATCATCACCGCTTATGGCGTCGGGTGGGGAGTCACCACTCCTGCGGCTGTTGTCGGAAGCCTTCCGGCTCACGGCGCCGATATCACGGGCGACCACACACTGACCGTAGGCGGAAAAACCGCGAAGGTGTCGTACGCCGGTTTGTGTCCGGGATTCGCGGGACTCTACCAGATCAATTTCACGGTTCCTTCCGGACTTTCGGCCGGCAACCAGCCGATCGTACTGACCATCGATAAAGTATCCACGCCGGCGGGTGCGTTCCTGGCGGTGAAGTAGCTAAAATTCGATGCGCAGCAGCAATTGCGTCTGCCGCGCGGTTTCGTTCAGCGGCGCAAGCAGCGGAAATCCGTTATTGATCTCGCGCCGTCCGAACAGCGCCACGCCAAAATCCGGCGCGCCGTAGACGGACTCCGGATTGTTCAGATTCGCGTGATTGAACAGGTTGTAAAAATCAGCGCGCACCGTCAACCGCAGCGACTCACGTAACGCCGGGAATCCGAAAACGCGGCTGACGGATGCGTCGGTGTTGAATAGTCCCGGCCCGGTGAAAGCATTGCGGCCCGAGCTGCCGATGAGATTCGCCTCCGGCGCGGCAAATGCAGTCGCGTTGAGCAGGAGCCTCCCTCCATTCGTCGTCTGCGAAATCGAAGCCTGCTGCGGACTGACCAAATCGGCACGCTCGTTCACCAGAAACTCGGTTCCCGAAAACGGCGCGTAAACAGTGAACGGCAATCCGGATCGCGCTGCGCCGAGCGCCGATAAAGTCCAGTTCCGCAAGACACCGTTCCAGCGGCGCGGCAGCCCCATAGTTCCGGATTGATAGGTGAAGAAGAAAACGAAATCGTGCCGCTGATCGAAATCGGAGTTTCCTCGGTCGCTGCTGCTGTCAAATTGCCTTGTGAAAGATGAAATAAACGGCGATCCTGACGTCTGCGCTCCCTGAAACGTATTGAAGTCGAAAAAAGTCCCAGCCAGTGGCTCGCTCTGATTGTCGATCGAATGGCTCCAAGTGTAGGACGCTTGGCCGCTGAAGTGCTTTTTCTGGAATTTGAGCGCGGTCACCAGCGCAGCGTAATCCGAGCTGCCTTGGTTGGCGCGATAGTTGATATAACTTCCAATCGCAGGATTCAGATAGCCGGTCGGATTATCCCCCGTTGGCGCCACGGACAATGGCCGATTGACTTGGTCCGTGGTGATCAGTTGCCTGCCATGCGAGGCCAGCCCGTGAACTTCCAGGTTGAGTCCACGAGCCAACCGATGTTGGACACCGAGCAGAGCGCTATGCGTTCTGGGCGCGCGCAAATCGGGCTGAAACGCGAGTGCCGGAATCACCGCCGAGAAAGATTGAAACTGTCCGGCAGCTTCTAACTGAGCAAGCGAAGCGCCGAGCGAAACCGGTTGATTGTACGTCCAAGTGCCGGTGAGATAGCGATTCTGAATGACGTTCGCCCACAAGTTGTCGAACAACCGGTCATAAAAGATCCCGTATGACGCGCGAATCACGGTACGGCCTTTGCCCAACGGATCCCAGCCTAGCCCGATGCGTACGGCCCAGTTGGATGGGCGCGAAGAATAAATGGCCTGATCGCCTGAACGAGTGGGCAACGCGACTTTTGCATTCACGATGGAGTCCACGGTCGACGGCCCATTGCCGAGCTGAATCAAATAATCCTTTTGCGCGCCCGTATTGGCGGGCGATCCGAAGTAGTCGTAGCGCACACCAAAATCCAACGTGAGGCGATCCGTGGCATGGAAGCTGTCCTGCGCGAACCAATCGAACTGGCGATACCGATACGAACGGCCAGGAGTCACCGGCGCAAAGCTGCTCGATGCCCGATCGTATTGCGCCTGCAAATAACCGAGATTGTTCTCCTTGAAATTGTTGAGCGTGGAGAATTCCAGATAACCTTCCGGATACACCGACACCGCAAGATCAACGTCGCGCTCGAAAAACCCTCCGCCAATTTTCAAAACGTGACGGCCCACGTTCCAGGCCAAATTGTCCAGCAACTCCCAGCTTCCGCTGCCGTTTCGATAATCGTACGCATTGGTTTTGCCTGGCATGGCGACAAAATGGCCGGCCGACTGCTGATCGATCACGAGCGACGGCACTTCCGAATTCGGAGTGTCCGCACGAATCGCAAGGCCGCTGCGTGCGATTCGAAATTCATTCTCGCTGTGCGATCCCAGCCGCGAAATCCAGCCCGCCGCAACCGAATTCGATTGCTGCCGGAAGCGCAGCGCAAAATCCGGGTATGGATTCGAGAGCAGATTGTTCTGACTCAGCAAACCCACGGTGGCGCGCGCAAACAACTGCTGGCTGGCGGATAGCGTGTAATCCAGCCGCAGTGTCGCATCCGAACGATTCAGGCTCGTCGGCGTCGCGATCGATTCCAATCCC
>Ga0070734_10004300_pt1 | contig 13683 bp, 13 predicted proteins | sample Coa_R1_8_FD_66444 | JGI IMG/M metagenome (GOLD analysis project Ga0070734, IMG submission 66444) | Surface soil microbial communities from Centralia Pennsylvania, which are recovering from an underground coalmine fire - Coalmine... | ecosystem: Environmental > Terrestrial > Soil > Unclassified ...
CCAAGGCAGTAATTCCCTACATGCAGCGCCATCGCTGGGGCCGGATCATCACTATCACATCGATTTCCGTAAAGCAGCCCATCGCCGATCTGGTGCTTTCAAATTCGGTGCGGGCAGCCATCGTGGGATTGGTAAAGAGCCTTTCCAACGAGTTCGGCAAAGACGGGATTCTGGTCAACAACGTTGCGCCCGGCTATACGGCAACTGAGCGGCTACAAGAACTGGCGCAGGTCCGCGCACTCGCTGCGGGCAAGTCATCCCAGGAGATTTGCGACTTGTGGGCTGCGGAAACGCCGGTCAGACGCCTGGGCAATCCCAAAGAAATTGCAGACGTTATCGTGTGGCTGGCCTCGGAGCGGGCTTCCTACGTGACAGGACAGACCATTTTGGCGGACGGTGGAATCTACCGAGGATTGTAGTTCTGTACAGCGCCCCGCTGTTCCCAAAACAGAACTGCCACTGCTCAAAATCGGCTGCGAAGTGCTCTCTTTGGCATCTGAGGGCCTGTGCAAAAGCATCTTACTCCGAGAATGGCCATCCTATTTGTAACAGCGGTCGCGTTGATCGCGTTATGCGCCACGTGGTACGCAGTCTCGCTGCGGCGAAAGCGTGCGAAAGCCAGGGAAATCCTGCGCTGGATTCAGGCTTCATTGGCGGGACGCGGCCATGTGGTGGGCATTTCATGGACGGCGGCGTCCCGCTTTCGCGTTCCTCTTCGGCTCACCTGCGGCGTCTTTCGACGCGCGTGGGTGCTGGTGGAAATGCGGACGCAGGAAACTCCTTTGCATTGGTTCGTACACAAAATCACCAACCAGCAAGAGGTAATTACCTTCCAGGCAGATCTGGATGCTCCTCCTATGTTCTCATTGCAAATGCAGAATTTCCGCTGGTTCGCGCGCAGCAGCCCTAAAACTGCAATAGAAAGCGCAGGATGGCAGTTTGAACGTTTGCCCTCTGTAATGATTACCACGAAGCCGCAAAGCCAAAAAGAAATTGCCGGCGCCATGACGTCCCTGAGCAGAGGAGACAATGGCGAGTTTCTGGAAGTCAGCTTCCAGCGCAGTTCTCCACACTTTTCCGCCACATTTCCGTTGGAGTCGCTGGCTCCGGGCGCACCGGCACGCACGTACCTGCTGGACACGATGCGAGAGATGGCCGGAAGCGCGGCGTTTTACTAAAAAGCCGCTTCACAGTTTTCACACACGGAATGCTTCATGCTCCTGATGCAAGCCGCTCCGCGCGCCAGTCGGCTTCGCGGCTTCATTTTTCGGAAAACCGCCTGAGAGCTTCGCCTGACTTCGGCACTACCGCGCCTGATGCACGCCGCTCAGCGCGTTACCCGGCTTCGCGTCGTTTCATTTTTCGGAAAACCGCCTGAGAGCTTCGCCTGACCTCGGCATTACCGTGCGCCTGATGCACGCCGCTCCGCGCGTACCCGGCTTCGCGTCGTTTCGATCCAGAAGACCACTGGAAGTCCCAAACAATCAGCGACTAGCCACCAGCCAGAGAAAATCGAGCCGCGAATCAACGCGAAGTTATACGAATCACGTGGTGATGATTCGCATACTCCTCATGCGCTCGCGGCTTCCGGTCCTTAATTACTCAATTACCAAATTACCCCATTACCAAATCCCCTTTTGATTCACAGCTAACCCAAGGGGTGGTTCAAGTTACTTTGTTTTAGGTTTGGCTGCCGGCGGGTCCTGCGCACAAAAGCCCGTGGTTTGGCCGGTGTCAATCCAGCATGTGCAGAGGCCGCCGCAGTGCACGGTCGCGCTGCACGTAGTGCCGCAAGCGCTGGGGAAGGCGTGGGGGCCCATTTTCAACTGCCGGGCGGAAACAGTTCCCGCCAGCAGCACGCTCGCTACGATGGTCGCAAATAACGAAGTCTTGCCGATCTTTCTGATCATGGTTCGAGGCTCCTTTCCTTAAAAAGCCGAATGAGGGACGACACCCATTTTTCAGGTCCCTGTCATGCCTATGGCGGATCGGAAACGCAAGATCCGAGCGTTGCTCCGTTTATATACACGCAGGAGCATGCGCCACTGCATGCTTGGGTGGCGCTGCAATGTCCGCTGCAAACGCCGATAGCTCCTGGCTGCCTCTGCAATTGCCGGGCTGAGACGGTCCGGCGCATAGGACGGTAATAACAAGGGCAGCAAAGAGTGTTGCTTTGATTTTCCTACCCATGATCGCTCTCCTTTCGAGCAAAAGAGCAGCGGATGCCGAGGCTCCGCTTCCAAACTATTTTTTCGGCGGTCTGAGAGGCCCCGGATCTCTAACGCACCCACCGGTGGTTCCAGTAAGGATCTGGCAGATGCATCCGCCGCTACAAAGCTGGGTAGCGCTGCATGTGCCGTTGCAAACGGGAAGCAAGCTGGCCCGCGTCCGTAGTTGCCGGGCGGAAACCGTTCCCGCGCACAGAACAGCCGTGGCAATTACTGCCAGGAACGTATTTTTAATTGTCTTTCTCATGATTCACTCTTCCTTTCTATACAAGCCGCAGAAAACGAAGATGGTCTAACTATTGTGCCGGTTTGGCAGCAATGAACCCGCATACGCCTGTGGTGGCGCTGGGGCTATTGAAAACACATCCGCAGCCCAGAACGTTGGGGCAGGGTTGTGTCGTGCTGCAGAAATGGTGCTGACAAGTTGTGTCCTGAACAGTCAGAGACAACTGGCGCGCGGAAACCGTTCCGGCGCACAGGACCACCGCCATCATCGCCGCGAGCAATGTGTTCTTGATTACATTCCTGGTCATGAGTTCACTCTCCTTTTCGGTCATAAGCTTTTATGCGTCGCCGGGGCGGCTATTTCCCTTGAGGCGCAAGCCCAGCCGGACGCGTGGTGCAAAATGCGGTGGTGGGCGTAGTAAAGGAGCAGAAGCAACTGCTAGGGCAAGGCTGGATGGCGCTGCAAGTGCCGCTGCAGGCAAAGCCCCTGGGCTCGCTCCGAAACTGCCGGGCGGAAACTGTCCCGGCGCTAAAAACAGCAATGACGATGGCCCCGAATAAGAAGTTTTGCGTGGTCTTTCTCATGATTGACTCTCCTTTCCATACAAAATCGGCAGCGCCGGTCCGCTACTTCGCCAGGGACTGGGCTCCGGTGGGATGCGACAAACAAGTCCCTGTAGTTGCATCCAGGGCAAAGGCGCAGACGCAGCCGGTGGAGCACTGAGTCGAACTGGTGCAAGTGCCACGGCACGCGGCAAAGCCTTTTGCCCTGCTCCGCAATTGCCGGGCGGAAACTGTTCCAGCAAAAAGAACGGCGGTGACGATCGTTGCCAGCAATCCTGATTTGATGATTCTCTTCCTCATGATTGCCTCCTTTCAGAATTAGAGGTTCGGCTGATGGCCCTGGGCATTCACAGTAGTCTTGCTCTCGGCAAGGTGCTGTTTCAGGTCAGCCAGGTAAGAGTCTTTCAGCACTCCCGTCCAGACCTTCTCCACTTTTCCATTGGAATCCACCAGGATTGTTTGCGGCGTGAGATGCATGTGGTAGTCCACCGTGGCCCGGGGATCGGCCTTCAGGATGACCGGCAGGCTGGAAAGCTGGTGCTGCGAAATAAAACTCGCGGTTGTGGTTGAGGTCACGTCCACCAGCACTGGACGAATGGCCGAGCGATCCAGCGAGGAAATCACCTGCTGCCACTTGGGCCAGTTTTGATCGCAAAAAGGGCAGGTGGGAGAAAAAACCATCACCAGGACCTTCCGCGAATCTTTTCCGTAGAGCAGCTCAACGGGCTTGCCCTCCACGTCAACCCCTCGGAGGTCGGGCACCTGAGTTCCAGCAGCGGCTTCCATAACGGGCGGCGGCAGTGAGAGCTGCGCTTTCAATTGGCTGTTCTGGTGAATCAGGGCGATGTTTGCGGCAAGCAACACAACACAACAGGCAGAAAGTGCAACAGTCCATTTCATAGGCTGTTTCCTCGCGGAAAAGTGAGAAGACGTTGGTCCGCCAAATACATTTCGCATGTTAGCAAAACTTCAGCGTCGTCCAGCCAAATGTGGTTGCAAAATCGAGAAGCTCTGTTCCGATTTGGCACAGCGGAGAATCGAGAAGCGAGTGCGTGATCGGTCATTTTCTGCCGCGATAATCAGGGACTGGCCTGCTGCTTAAGGTGCGGGGCTCCGGCGAAAAATATCCCGCACATCCTTGCATTTAAAATGTAGCCCCCAGCGACGGCCCGCGTTGCCAGTGACGTGTGCACTTTGGTACAGCACCCAATTCGTTCGGTCTTGTCCTTCCGTCCGCACGATTACACAAGTATTACAATCCGTCCGCTTCCCCGCTGGTAGGCTTGAATCAAATAGGCAGGCACGAACCACCAAGGAGACTCACACTCGTGAATTTTTTCAAGCGGGATAGAACGTTTCGGGAACCAATCGGGAAGCTCACCACTTTTTTCATGGTTGCATTCCACATAGGCGCGGTCGCAGCGCTTTTCATGTTTACCTGGAAGGCGTTTTTCATCTCGCTGTTTTTGTGGTGGGTTGCCGGGAGCCTTGGGATTGGCATTGCCTATCACCGGCTGCTCACGCACCGTGGATTCAAGACCTATAAGTGGTTCGAATATTTCATTACTTTTTGCGCCACGCTGGCGCTGGAAGGCGGCCCGTTTTTCTGGGTGGCGACGCACCGCGTCCATCACCAGAATACTGACGTGGAAGGCGATCCACACTCGCCCCGCGATGGCGGACTCTGGGCACACATGGGCTGGATCATGACCGGGCGCACGCTGCACAATCATTCCGCTGCGCTGCTTCCCTATATTCCCGATCTGCGCAAAGACAAATTCCATACGTTCATCAGCAAATGGCATTGGGTACCGATTACGGCACTGGGCATCGGCCTGCTGGTATTCGGCGGCTGGTCCGTAATGCTCTGGGGCATCTTTTTCCGCACGGTGATGGGTCTGCATTTCACATGGCTCGTCAATTCCGCCACGCACATGTGGGGCTCTCAGCGCTTCCTGACCGGAGACACTTCTAAGAACAGCTTCTGGGTCGCTCTCCTGACGTTTGGCGAAGGCTGGCACAACAATCACCATGCTCATCCTCAGGCGGCCCGCCACGGTCTGGCATGGTATGAAATCGACTTGAACTGGTATGGCATTTGCGCCCTTCGCGCCATGGGCCTTATTTGGGACGTAAAAGCACCCAAGCTGAAAGAAGCAGTAAAACTGAAGCCGGCCAAGGTCCCGTTGGAAACATTTTCCGCGACCGCCTCTGGCGATGACTAGAAAAACCGGCTCCAGCAGCCATCACCAAGAGCAATTGGCATCCCGCAAACAATAAGCCGCGAACCAGCGTGAAAGACCCGGATCAGCATGTGATTCAGGCTCATTCGCGAGGTTTCGCGGCTATATCTTTTCTCTACGGCCCGTGAAGTGACGCTTTGTCTTACAACACCGGCCTACAGCGGCTCTGCAGCTGCTGTAGGCCGACTCCTTTAACGGCGAGGCTGGCAGCCCAGTGGACGAAGGCCGCTCTGCGCCTGCCGCCGCCATTCGGTGCTACCGCATACCGGCTTGTCCAGCGCATGCCTGACGGTTGCGGGTTTAGACGGTGCGCCGTCCGCACTGTTGCCCATGGCCGTTTGGGCCAGGAATGAATGTGAAACTCCGTCTCCGTTGTCGTAGATTCCAACAATGCTTCCTGAAGCGTTGATTCCCAGCGCGAAGGTGCTCGCCGCGCCAGGGAAATCCACGGTGAGGAAGTTGCCCTGGGTGTTAAGGAAACCGTGGAGCGCGAAATTTGTATCAAAATAGGTCCCCACGTAGTCTCCCGGATCATTGATGGCTCCCATGAATGTGTCTGCCTGGCTGGGTACCTCAAAGCCCTGGAAAACGTTGTTGCTTCCAATGAAACTGCGAAACATGTTTGGATCGAAATCGTCGCCTACGATTTCTCCCCGGTTATTAATTCCTATGGCCTCGGTGAAGGTGAAGCCCGACGACGGCTGTACCTGTCCTTGATTGATGTCCGTGAACTGGCCATCGGCAAATAGGAAACCAGGGATGGGCCCAAATCCGGGATCATACTGGCCTACGATCTGACCTCTGTCATTGATTCCAAAAGCCAGCGTGAAAGTTGAGCCGGGAGGATCGAACGTGCTCAGATTGCCTTGACTCAGCAAGAACCCATGGACGGCGCCAGATGCATCGGTATAACTGCCGACCACATCGCCTTGATTGTTGATTCCGAATCCAGAAGTGGAAACAGCGCCCGGAAAATCAATGGTGGTAAAGCCGCCCCGCTTTTCTGTTACGAAGGCGTGCTGTGTACCCAGTGAATCCACAAAGCTGCCTACTACCTGCCCGTGGTTGTTGAGATTGGAAGCGATAGTGCTGGAGGCGCCGGGAAGGTCGATGTTGGTATATGCAAGAGGCGCCGGCGGCGGTGGCGGGAGGATGGGTTCCATCTGGAACAGGAAGGTGGCCGAGGTCATGGTTGTCGATCCAGTACCCAGGACAAAATCAGAAATCTGGGTGGTAAACGGAGCAGAAGAGAAACCTGTGCTCAGCGTAGAAGGAATTTCAAGATTCACATGGTCCGTCAATTCGTTGGGAGGAAAGGTAAAGCTAGGATCGATGGCGAAGGCGGCGTCTGTGGCCTGGAAGCCGGTATTTGGATAGTTCTGGAAGTCCAGGACATCCGCAATAGCTGTGCCCTGAGGCGGGGCCTGCGCCGTGCCATCGAGTTGTAGTTCGACCGCGCGAATCTCAAACCCATCGATGCTCTGCGGGGTGTAACCGAATTGGACCAGATGGTTTCCGACAAACGTGGAATCCGTGCCCGGCCCGGTGGCAAAATTCAATACTAACCTGTAACCTGACTGGCCATTAACCTGCACCGGTATAAAGCCAATGTCTGCCGGAGTGATCAACTGAATGCTGGAAACTCCATCCTGTGTTCTATCGAATCCACCATCGAAAAAAGTCTGGAAATTTAAGATCAAATGACCGACCGAGCAGCTAGTCCCGAGGACATTGGCTAAAGTGCCTTGTTGGCATTGCTGAATCTGGCTGGCAGCTGGAAGGATGCAACTTAGCATGAATAAAGCTACATAGATAAAGCGGCGGTTCAAACTAAACATACCTATCTCCAATCTGTGTGTGGGGACAAACTATAGCTTCGCAAAGGGGGGAGAGAGAAGCTTATAATAGGAGCGTAGCCGGGTCAATCATTAGTCGAAGCCGACGCTATAAATCTTAACAACTATAAATCTTAACCAATAGAGAACTCAGGTTACAGTCGAACCCATTTCAGACGCATGCTTGATTGAATGCCGTGCTGGGAACTTCTCCAGTGTATCCGCACCTACGCCGGGCGATCGAGAAGCCGTGAAGGCGTGCGCCAGATCAGGGTCCGCACGATCAACTCGAAATATGAAAGCCGGCGCATGCGGCAAGAATCAGGCCTGCGCGCTTCTTCCCGGCACACTGATTCGTTACAATTTCCTCAGCCGACATGCGCATCCGAAGCAGCGCCAGGACAATCGCATTCTTTATCACACTGGGTTCCTGCCTGGTGGGGCTGGCCATTTATCTCAACATCGTATGGCTGGTACATAACTGGCGCAACGTGGTGCCGATGGTGCTGGGCATCATCTTCTTCAGCCTGATTATTGCCGGGCTGGTGCTCTATACGATCTTTCTTGTCCGCGAAATCCGCCGCAGCGAACAGCAGGACAGCTTCCTGAACGCCGTTACCCACGAATTAAAGACGCCCATCACCTCTATTCGTCTCTATCTGCAAACGCTGGAGCGCCGAACGTTGACCGATGACCAGCGGCGCGATTTTTATCGCCTGATGCTCGATGACACTGACCGTCTCATGAGCACGGTGGAACAGGTGTTGCGCGCGGGCGAGATCCGGCAGCGCCGTGCGCGCGATCGCTGGAAGGACGTTGACTTCACAGCCATCGTGGAAGAGAGCCTGGAACTGGCCCGGTTGCGCCATCACCTCTCCGCGGAAACGCTGCGCTTTGGCGCCGCGCCGCCGGAGCCGATCACGCTGCTGGGCAATCCTGAAGAGTTGCGGACAGCTGTAGCCAATCTGATTGAGAACGCCGTGAAATATTCTGGCCAGACGCCCTCCATCAGCGTGGACGTAACAACGCCAAACATCGACACGGTAATTTTGCGCGTCCATGACAATGGCGTGGGCATACCGCGCCGCGAACTCAAGCGCATCTTCAAGCGTTTTTATCGAGTGCACAGTCAGGCCACAGGACAGGTAAAAGGGACGGGGCTTGGGCTTTTCATTGTGCGTTCCATTGCGCGACGCCACGGCGGTGAAGCGTTTGCTGAAAGCGAAGGTGAAGGCCGCGGCAGCACGTTCACGCTCCGCCTGCCAAGGGTATATCACGTATGAGCCGTATTCTGGTGGTGGAAGACGAATCGCACATTGCTGAAGGACTGCGCTTCAACCTGGAGGCGGAGGGCCATCAAGTTGAAATTGCGGGCGACGGTGAAGATGCATTGGACCGCATGCTGGTCAAGAACCAGCCCTATGATCTTGTACTGCTGGACGTGATGTTGCCGGGCAAGGACGGATTTGCCGTGGCCCATGAACTGCGCCGGCGACAAAATTTTGCGCCGATCCTGATGCTGACGGCGCGCGGACGTCCGGAAGACATACTGAAAGGCTTTGAATCCGGCGCCGACGATTATCTGCCCAAGCCTTTTAATCTGGATATTCTGGTGGCCCGCATCGGCGGCCTGCTGCGACGGAAGAACTGGCTGCAAGCCGCGACCGAAGCCACGCCCGCAGCGGCGGACGAGTTCAGCTTTGCCGGAAAGAAAGTCGATTTCCAGAAATTGCAGTTGCACAATGGCAAACAGGTCTTTCAGCTCACGCTGATGGAAACGGAACTGCTCCGCTATCTCATTCGCAATGGCGGACGTCCGGTGGCGCGCAAAGAAATTCTGGAGCAGGTATGGGACCTGAAGGAAGATACCGATACCCGCGCAATCGATAATTTCATCGTGCGCTTGCGCCGCTATATTGAGAACGATCCCACCAAACCGAAGCACCTGCTAACGGTCCGAGGGCTGGGCTATCAGTTTGTGGCAAAGCCGGAGTAGCAAAAGTGATCTGTTGGCTTGCCACCGGAAAAAATGCGCTTCAGCGGATGACTTCGCCGAAGCGCTGGAGTTTAAAAGGCGATCAGTAGAGAGTAGGTGTTGATGTTCAGGGCTGCCGAAGAACGCTCTCGGCAGCCCCAGGACGAACGCCGCCTTATTGGCGGATCTTGGTCAACGCGAACGGCAGAGTATCGCCGCCCCCACTGGATTTAATATCAAGCGGCTTTGCCGGACATGGAGTAGCGTAAGCCGCCGGGTTACCGCAGGCCGGCGCGGGCGCTCCGGTGATGTCCAGCGTGAAGACGCCTGCCGCCAGAGTGAATGTGTCTCCCAATCCTCCGGCTGAAGCAGCAGGGTTGTAAACCAGACCTGTGGTGGTCAAGTAGGGTTGGAGTTTTAACGTCACGGGGCCCACGGCATTCGACGTTGCAGTAAGGATCAGCCGTTGCTTGCTGGTCCGGTACTCTGCCGCCGTGACCAGCACAGTGTCCGCGACCACAGCAGGATTAATAGTGACGGAAACAACCGTAGGAGCTGAAGTCAGCGGGGCCGTGTTGGTTGCCGTAAGGCTTAGCGTCGCCGTTGAAGAAACTGCCACGGCTGGCGCGGTAAAGCTCACGGTCGCCGTAGTTGGGCTTGAGGGCGTCACGGTAATTCCGATCAGGGCCGGGCCTGAAGTCTGAACAACTGTGAAAGTGAGCGGCGTGAGCGCGGGAACGTTAGGATCAGAACCGCTGGCGACAAAGCTTGCTCCCGTACCTGAAACCACCGTGAGCGGAGCCACAGAATTTACAGTCGGATTTGCCGGAGCGTTGATGGTTACGGAGGTGGCCGCCACTGAAGCGCCGCCGCAATTCGTCGCGGTAAAAGTCAGAGGAACAACCGTAGTCGCAGCAACCACTGGCGCGGTGTAAACGGGGTTCGAAATCGACAAATTAGACAACGTCCCCACTCCCGGAGCAGTCCATGAAAAAGTCACAGGGGCAGTTCCCGGTGACGATCCGGCCAGGGTAACTGTGCCCCCTGATGCCACGGAATAAGGACCGCCTGCGTTGGCGATCGCCGCTGTACAAGCCGAGGCTGGCGTGACATTGCTGGGCCACGGATTGAGTTGCCCCACCTGCGTTCCCGCAGCCGAGGTATATCCACCCTGCGCGAGGAACGGGATCGTGTTGAAATTATTTTCCGGAATCGGAGCGCCGGGTACGTTCTCCGGGAAGATGTATTCGAGAATCGGCGCGTGGTACTGACCATAAACAATTCCGTTGGCCGACCGCGGTGAAGCAGCGGTGATAGGCGCGGTGAATGCTCCCTGTACCACGGCGCGCATCTCTCGCGGCGGCGGCAGGAAATTGCCAGCGGCGTTCATCACGCAGTTCTTGACGGTTGCAGCCGAGCCAAAAGGCAAACAGGGCGGACGGAAACGCCAGCGCCCTTTCACCGCGCCAATCGGCGGCCCAGGATCGACGCTGATGGTGCCAAAGTCGCGGTCCGTGGCTGCTCCCGTGATGCCATCGAAATCGATGCCATAAAGATGAATGATTCTCTGCGCCAATCCGGTGGGATCAACGTCAGTCGTCATGCCTTCAAAGCGCGTGCGGACTACCGCTTCACCAGCGCCCAGGACTGTAAGTCCTCCGGTACCGATGATCGTGACCTCAGTGGCAACATACGCTGGATTGGTGCCGGGAAAAGTATAGATAGCAACGTTGTTGCTGATTGTGTGCGCGGAGATGTAAGTGTTGGCGTCACCCGGCCATGGGCCAGCAGTTTGGCCAGCGGTGAGACCCGGATCTGCAACCACTGTTCCCGCGAACGTGATCCAGTCGCCAACTTCCAGCGGCGCCTGAATAGTTGGATCAGGTGAGCCGCCACCCGGGGGAAGCGTTGTGAAATTCGTGGCAAACCCAACCGCGGGCGCGACCGCGAGAGGTCTCTGCGTCAGCGGGCATCGCGCATCATCGGGGTTGCCGGGGATCGAGGGATCAGCCAGAACGCGCGGCATGCACATGGGAAAGCCCGTTGCAGAAGCAATCGTGGGATTGTCCTGGTCGGCCTGGAAGCGGGGATCAGGTGATTGTCCGCGGCTGTAACGTCCCGTTCCCACAGCAACGTCTCCAGCCGCAGTAATTATGGGATCGTTGATCTGCACGCGCGTGCCGCTGGCGCAATTACCAATTACGCCGCCCACACGCATCTCACCATTGGTGTAGTTGATGCAGTTGATGTATCCAGAAGCGGTGTTCAAGGCATGCTGGGAAATATAAATCAGTCCGGCAATGTATACGTCCGCGCCCGCGGGGCCACCCAGCACACGATTGCCAACAACTTGCGCTTCATAGGTGGTAAGAGGCGCCGGAACGTCAGAGAGGGCCATGCCAGTGCTCGGTCCGCCGGCAGCCAGCAAGCCATACGGCGCCGGAGCCGAAGAAAAAAGTTCCTGCCAGGTGAGCGCGCTTGCGGGCAGGATCACAACTGTTTCCGCCGGAACAATAATCACATGGCCGTTCACGGTGATGGAGCCGCCCTGATGTGCGGCGCCGGCGGCGGGAATGGGCCCGCCCAGTGAAGCCGATTGAATAAAGCCTGAAATGTCGAACTGCGTCGATGCCGGAATTGGCAGCTGTGCCCACGCTGAGCTCGCCATGGCGAGCAGGTTGAGAAGCAGGATGCCGAGCACCCTTGTGAACGTGCTGCTTATTGTGCTGAACCGTGCAAGCCTTGAGCAGGCGTAGCTGGAGCCTGCAACCTGGGGGAGTTGTGCCGTCATCATTTTTTAGTTCATCCTTCAATGCGTGAAATTTGCGCAAGTATGCATGCCATTGAGCCGAGTACTGCTCGGAAGAGCTCATCGGCAAATCAGTTTTCTGTTGTTGGCTTGCTTGTAAGTTAGCTGTAACGCCTGTCGCGAACGGAATTACTCGCGTTCTGGGCTGTAAAGGTTCCTGCCCGGAAAACAGGCCCCTCCGGAAGTTCTGGCCCTAGTGAAAGGAGGTTGCGGATTTACAATCTGGTCCGCGGTCTGCTTATTACAAAAGCGCCGGATCCACTTGCCGGCGCAAACATCTCAGCGCGCGCCGCCCGGGTTGTTAACGACTTCTGCTGAATGGAGGATTCGAGTACTCACATTCATTTTGTGATTTGTTACTGTCATCTATGTAGTGCAGGTCAGGTGTTCATCTGATACAGCGCGACCACAATTAATTTCCCTAATCACATTCTTTCGCCCTATGCAATTTTGAACGCGGAAAAGATGAAAGAGAGTTTTAAGTTTATGCATTTTTGTATTGCTTGCACCCTGAGGCGCTTGGCGGATTTTAACCGATTTGAGCAAGCGGATTGGGTGATGCAGAAACTGGTGTGTCTTATGCGAGGTTCAATCGAGAAGAGACATGTCCACGGAGACTCTTCAGCCGCTACGACGGCCACCTCGGCACTTGCGTTTCTCCCAATCGATGGTTGCAGCGACGTAGCTTTTTGGGCCTGTGTCTTTGCTCTTTCCATACATTCGAACCGAAACATTTTCGTACACGGCGATCGTTGCAAGAGCATGACCGTCCACCATTGAAATATTGCCATTGTCTCCAAGATTCAATTTAGGTTGCCCTCTTTCTTCTTTGGGCACCAACTCATCGAAAATTCGGGATAGTTCTTCTCCCGACATTTCGGCATCCAAATCAACGTTCTTAGGAGACACATGCCTTCTTTCCAGCACAATTTGGCAAACTTGTCCGGCATCAGAATATCTCGGCATCATTAGAATTCCTGGTCGAATTTCATACGCCTCAACCGATGGAAGTCGATTGAATTTATGTTCATTCAAAGTCGCAAGAATAAAAACCGTACTCATAAGCACCATTCCCAACTTTGCCATTACAATTTCTCCGTTATTCACGTAATGCAATTCGTTATGTTTGTTTCATTCGCTTTTTTTAGTTTTGGTTGGCGGCCGATTAGCGGACTTGGCTTTTTGGCTCTTTGGGGACTTGGGTGTTATTTTGTACTGGGAAGTTGGTTTTCCGCCCTGGCCCGCATTGGTCATAGTCCGTTTTTCGGTTACTTTACAGTTAGTGCCGTCCGGTGCATTAAAAGTCAGCGTCTGAGTTGTATCCTTCGTTACCACATTTTGAGTCAGATCATCAGAAGCTGCATTACCACTTGTGTTTACGGGATGATCCTTGGCGACCCCAATAGATGAGGAATCGCCTACTTGGCCGGCGTTGTTGGTTTTGTCGTCGCGAGTATTTGTTTGCGCGTCCACTTTCTGGCCGTTAACAGTTAGTGAGTTCTTAACATCTTCGTGTACCGCAGTATTACTTAGCGGCTTATCATTGTACTTAAATGTGTATGTCAGATCCCCGCTCACAGTAGCACTATCAGTCTTAGCTGACGTGAATGTCGCAATTCCCGTCGGTTGCTGTGTAACTGCCACCTGTACTGTAATATTTTGACAGTCATCTCCCTCACAGTGCCCATCCGCATCGACCTTCACAGTTGGGGCGTTGCGCACATAGCCGAACAGGTTTAGCGATTGGGGATCATGGAAATCTGCGTACGGCACCGGAATCGGCGTTGGACTCCAATCCGCGCTT
>Ga0070734_10004301_pt1 | contig 13679 bp, 14 predicted proteins | sample Coa_R1_8_FD_66444 | JGI IMG/M metagenome (GOLD analysis project Ga0070734, IMG submission 66444) | Surface soil microbial communities from Centralia Pennsylvania, which are recovering from an underground coalmine fire - Coalmine... | ecosystem: Environmental > Terrestrial > Soil > Unclassified ...
GCAAAGAGGAAGTTGCGGCTCTCCTCCCCATAGCCGCTCGGGTCCAGGAGCGGACCACTCCACACCACCGAGGCCATCGCATCATCCTCGGCCTGTATGTTAATCGCGGATGCCTGCGGACGCGGTTTCTCGGTCGCCACCGAGAGCATGAACTGCAGCATCTCCGCAGCACTCCCAGGGATCGCCAACTCCCCCGGCTCCAATCGTCCCTCCCGAAAACGCGTCTCATAGAGCTTGGCATGCTGCTCCCAGCGATAGAAGGCGGAGAGGAAGCTGTAAATAAAGCCATGCACTCCATCCTTGGTTGCCTGCCCTTGCTCATAGTAGGACTGGAAGTCGTGGACAAAGTGGCGCACCGCGTTCTGCCAGTGGAAGCGCTGTCCATCTTTGTGCATGTTCGCTGCCTCCCCATCCGTGTACCGGTTGAGCTTGGTGAGGTAGTGGGAGAGGCTGTCGAAAGAGTAGTGCACCAGGGCCAGGTCGGGATTGTCCGCCGGGAAATGCCCCCTCCTGCCCTCCACCTGCGCTCCCGAATGCAGCCGAGCATGAAAGACGAACTTGCCGTTCTTGAGGAGACGAGGGGCGGTGTAGCCGGGATACAGACACTGCATCCAGCGTCCGGCAAAGTGGTGGCGGAAGGGCAGGTGCAGCGCCTCGAAGTTATCGCCCTGATTGGTGATGAGTTCCCGGAGCGCCGGTCCAAGCCCTGCCGGAACGCGCTCATCCGCGTCCAGAAAGAGGATCCAACGATACCTGGCGCGCATCGCCGAGACATTGCGGGCGCGGTCGAAGTTCTGGATGAGCGGATGCTGCACGATCTGGTCGGTGAACTGGCGGGCAATGGCGACGGTGTCGTCCTCGCTCTGCATGTCGCAGACGATGATCTCATCCGTCCAGGCGAGCGTCTGCAGACAGTCGGCGATATTGCGGGATTCATTGCGAGTATGCACGATTGCCGAGATGCCGTCGGGATAGGGTTCGGCGGGCGGGTACATCAGAGCGAGCAGGTCCTCGGTCACAGCCTGCCCTCGCAGCACACCCAGCACATGCTCCTGTCCGCCCCACTGCGGATCGCCGTAGTAGCGCAGGTCCGCCACCTCGAAGGGCGAGAGCAGCCATTGCCACACCTCCAAGGGCAGCAAGCGCTCATCGCCCACCTCCGGATCAAACGGATAGTTCACCGAAGGCACCGAGAAGACCACCCAATCCGCCAGGGCGACCTGTTGCGCCAGCGCCGCACGGATCAGAGGAGCGGTGAAGTGTTCCAGTACGCCCTGATGGTGAATGACGCTGTAGTGGGGAGCGCCCTCCGCATAGAGCTGGAACAGGTCGCCCACCCAAAAGCGAGCACATCCTTCCAGAATATTATTGACCTGCCTCGCTCGCTCGACGACCATCGCCGAGGTGTCCATTCCTTCCGCTGCAACCTGCCTCAAGGAGAGCCAGATGGCTCCATACCCGTTGCCGATCCCGGTCTCTAGGGTACTGCCTCCGGGCGGACAGAGTTTGAGGACGGTGGTCAGGTACTCCATGAGGAAGGGCGAGCTTCGCATCCCGGCAAAATGGCGGGAGACATCGGAGAGTGGAACCTGGTTGGTAAGAATCATCCAGCGAAACGCAGTGTCTTGCATGGCAAAATAACCTCACAGCAAAGAAGCGGCGCAGGAACGTGCTGGCAGAGATGGGATGAGGAAGGGGAGGAGCGCGCCGTGACGTTGAGTTCCCTCACCCGGCATACCAGGGGATTGGGTGGCCTACGGCGGACGCAGCAGGATCGCTAAATAGTCGCGCGCTTCCGCCAGATCCAGCCCGCTCGCGGCAAGCAGGGGGCGTACTCGGCGACGCAAGGCCGACAGTGCCTCGCGAACCGCACCAGGACTGCGCCCGGTCGCCTGGGCGATGGCAGTGGGTGACTCCATTTGCAGCCAAGCGCGCACAAAGAGGGCGCGATCCGCAGGCGTTAAGGCAAGCAAGACGACACAGAGGCACTCCAGGAGTTCCTTTTGCAGGACCTGTGCCTCGGGCGAAAGCGCCGGGTCAGGTAGATCGACTACGCAGGTGGGAAGGCTGCCCTCTACCCCATTCCCGACACGCCGTTGATGCTCACGCCGCTCGCGTCGCGCCCAGTTCTGTGCCCAGCGGGTGGCACAGGTAAAGAGCAGAGCGTCCGAGGCGGAAGGTGGAAGGACCAATGCCTTGTCTTCCCGCCGTGCCATCAGGTAGTGGAGGCGAAACTCGTGGGCGCAATCCTCGGCCTCCGCATCCCGGAAGCCCTGCAGCACCGCGCAGGTCTGGCCGATAGCCAGCAGGCGCAGACACCAGGCCGCCGAAGGCGGCTCCACGCAGGGAGCGCCTTCGGCCCTGACTTGCGTCTCCAGAACGTCACTGTTCGACATGCCCGCCGCCTTTCTGGCGAACATACCTCTCCTAACCCAGCAATAATACCAGGGGTTTCTGACGCACCAACCAAGAGCCCGGTTGGCCGTCAAGGAGAGTTTTGTGAAGTTGTTGGTCCGTTTGGGTAGGGAAAAAGCAGTCGTGTCCAGGCGCTACGATGTTAGTCGCCACATCGCAGTCGCGGACGGTACTACGCAGCATTACAAGGAGACAGCGACCTTCCCGTCACACCCGTTCACCTACATGAGGGCGCGATAGAATGCGGTTCTCACCGGGGTTGTCTGAATCCACGCAGACAACGCTCCCTTAAGCGGGAGTTCGGCAAGTACGCGCTTCTCTACAGGAAGGGACACTCACGCGATTGGGGATGATCGCGCCGTATCGGCCTCCGAAGGGTCGTTTGGGAAGTATAACAAAGGTTGGGGCGGAGTGTCAAGGGAAGGCAGCCGATTCTTTTTGCGCAGCGAATAAGGTAGCAATTCTGGCTCTATTGTATTCACAAATGGCTAAGCCAAGTTGGCCGTGAGGAACATGCTTAATGCGTTGGTCGCGCGGCACCTGCGCCAATCTTCCCAAAATAGGAACCCGGCTCTTCCCGAAACGGGAGGCCGGACCATCCCAAAAGGGGAAACTTCCCGTTCCCGAAACGGGAACGGGTCGACGGTCGCCATATGGCGCTTTGACCGCTCCCAGGGCAGATTCGTCGCACAAGTGGAAGCGGCGATAGACAGGGATAGACAATAAAGACAGGTGAGGCCGCGCCAGACCGCACGAGCAGAACGCCGCCCTTCCTGGTGGGCCGCTTACCGTTCGTTCCGGGGCAAAGGAGAAGGAACGCTCGGCGGCCGTTCCCAATCCTCCCGCCAGAAGAGCCAGTCCCGGCCTTTGCGCACTTTCCACGCCCGGCCGCGCTGGGCGCGCTTGCGGACGGCGTGGACGGACAGACCGGTCAGCACTGCGACCTCTTCGGCGGTGAGGAGGTTGGCGGCGGCCTGGTCCCTATCCATATCAACGGATACCGGCTGTGGTCCGATATCCCAGCGTTCCTGCTCCTGGACGAACTCGGCGTCTTCCATTGCAGCGTTAGGTGGCGAACAGGTCCGGCTCCTGTTCCCGGAAGGCATAGAAGGCGTTCTCTCCCCCTACGATGATATGGTCGAGCAGGGCAATGCCGATCGCGTCCCCGGCCTGGGTTAACTGCCTGGTAGCGGCCCGGTCGTGCAGGGAAGGCTCGCAATCTCCCGACGGGTGGTTGTGCGCGAGGACGACGCCAGAAGCGTTATCCAGGATCGCTGGGCGGAACACGTCCCGCGGATGGCAGAATGCGGCGTCCGCGCTACCGATGCTGACCGTATGGACGCCGATGGCTCGTCCCCGCGCGTCCACAGTGATGGCGACGAGGTGTTCCTGCGAGCGGTCGCGCAGTGGCGCGAGTATCGGCAAAACCTGGTGCGGAGACGAGATAGCGCGGCCGTCCCGCTTCGCTACGACGACGCTTTCGGAGAGGGTCAGGGTGACAGTCATGGCGTTCGCATTACTGGTAGAATGTCCCGCCCAGGTAGGACTGCTTCCACTTCGGATCGGCGACCATGGCCGGAATGTCCTTCATGAAGAAGCCCTCCTTGCCGTGGAGGAAATGCGCGAACTGCCGGTCCTCCTCGTCCGTCAGCGTCGCCAGAAACGTCTGGAACGCCTTCTCTTCCTCCAGGAGGAAGCCTACCGGGTCCTTCGGGAACAGCTTGTAATAATCTGGGGTGTCCATGGCCGCTGTTTACGAATAAGTTCAACCCGAATGTCTCATATGTGAGACACCCAGTCAGTAACCGGCCTTGCTTTGGCGGCGCGGCATTCCTTGCAAAACCAGGTTTGGATCGGTCGGATTGGCGCTCGCAGTCAGGTAGTGCGCGGGAGCAACCCTGCTGGTTGTTTCCGGAGACGGAGCGGAGGATACGGGTACGCCATGACGAACGTCCCTAACCGCCTTCCCTGCCCGTAGCCGAGCCGATACCTGCTCCGCCCGCCTCCTCGATCCCTTCCATCGGGGCGCTGGACCGCGTGCGTCCCGGCGACCTCTGGCAACTCGGACAGCACCGCTTGCTCTGCGCCGATAGTACCGACCCGAACCAGATCGCCTTCCTGATGCAGGGCGAGAGGGCGGCATTGGCGATTACCTCGCCACCCTACAACCTGGGAGCGAGCGCCACCTTGAGTGTCGCACTGGATCTTGGAGCGAGCCGCTATGTAGGGCAGCGAGACGCCCGCCCGGCGCAGGACTGGCTGGAGTTGCTGCGCCGCTCTACTGGGAACGCGCTGGCCGTCTCGGAGGTCGTGGTCGTCAACCTCCAGCTACTCGCGAACAACAAGGTGGCGCTCCTTGAGTACCTCCATATGTTCCGGCACTCTCTCGCCGACGTCGCGGTCTGGGACAAGGGCAGCGCACCGCCCGCCATGGCGAGGAACGTTATGGGCTCGCAGTTCGAGTTCCTACTGTTCCTGACTGCCCGTAAAAGTAAGGGCCGGACGCCACGTTCCATCCCGACCGCTGACTTTCGGGGTACGGTCGCCAACGTCTACCGGGGACCGGGCAGAAGGCAGAATCCCTACTTCCGCCTGCACGCCGCCACCTTCCCGCTCCACCTGCCGCTGTGGCTGATGGAGACGTTTGACGTCTCGAAGGGGACCATTTTCGACCCGTTCCTGGGGACGGGCACGACGCTCATGGCGGCGGAGCGGACGGGGAGGCGGTGCTACGGCATGGAGATCGAACCGGTGTACTGCGGAATTGCGATCTCCCGCTGGGAACAGATGACCGGTGAACCGGCAAGAAGACTGTGAGTATCCTGTGAAGCGGGATGCACCCCGCGTTGCCACAGCGCTACGGAACTCGCCGCCCCAGGTCGTCTCGCCTATCCTGTCTGCGGAGAGTGCCGCATCCAAAGCGCGGCAAATTTCGCTCTCCAATGGGCCAGCCGCAACTCGGCGGCCCAGGAGGTCATTGAAGCCATGAGAAGCGATCCGATAGGGTCCGCCTGCAGCGCGCAGGAACGGTCTGAAATGGATACGGAGGGGACACCTGGTGGAATCGTATCTTACGAGGTGCGTATCCGCTTGTGCGGCCTGCCCGCCGGAGGCGCGGAGGAGGTAAAGGCGAAGATCGAGGAGGCCCTCGCCGCGAGCGTGCCCGACGGCTTGGCCACGGTGGAGGGCGTCGAGGAGAGGCAGCCCACACGGGGAAACGGTTGGGTGGAGGAACGCATCACGCCGCTCAATGTCCTCTTCTGCACGCTGCCCCAGGAGTTGCAGCGGCCCGACATACTGGCGGTGCTTGCTGAGAACTACCACCGCGAACTTGCCTGCCTCTGGCGGACAGCGCGCGATGGGCGCTGCGTACGTGCCGCCATCGAGGTCCGGCCTTGGTGCCGGGCGGGCGAGCAGTGGATCTGCGAGTTCCTGAGTTACGATAAGGGCGCGCCGTTCGCCGAGGAGTATAATTTCCACCTGCAGAATACCAGCCAATGGAGCAACTCCCAGACCGGTTGGGCGGGGCACCAAGGGGCCATTGTCCTGAACGCGCACGACGGGCATGTGACAGCCCACCACTAAACCGCCCGCTGTGCAATCCCCTTCTTTCTACCCTCGGCTCTTTGTGGCCGGGGGTTTTCGTAGGGATCCCCGTACCAATGGGCAGGAAAGTAGTAACTGGGGCGCTCGTTGTACCTCCATTCTGCTGTCTTCCCGGAGCAAGCACGAATCGCGAAACGTCGGCGTAGGCGAACGTGGATAGGATGCGGCATCCGCTTATCCCTTGGTATCGCCAGGTATCTGGGGCGAGGTCAGCAATTCGCAGGGATCGACGCCCAGCACTTTGGCGAGCGCGATGACCTCCAGATCCAGCACGGCCCTCACCCCCACTTCGATCCGGTGTATCTCTATTTTCGATGGCACCCACTTCGTGCCGGCATCGGCCCATTCCCCTGTTTCGAGGGCCAGGCGCGCGCACAGCGCGTCCTGCGTGATGCCCTGCCCTTCACGCAGCTGCCTCACCCGCTCACCGACACAGTTGCGCTTCCCGCTGATTTTTAATCGGACGCCCTTTGGCACTGGCCCCATCCTTTGCCTGGATGGGGCGATTGTGCCCGCAAAACGGTCTTCTCAGGTTTCTATCTATAGAAACTTTCTGGCTGTTTTGGGGTACCATTGTCTTCATAAGGGCTTATCTTCCGGGCGGGCTGTAAGGGGAACGCGCCCTGATAGTCCCAGGGGAATGAGCCGTAACGTTTCGTCCAGGCGGCAGTGCGTCCTGGCGGTTCGGGTGCGATTGGGGCCGAAGCGGTCTATCTGGCTTCTGGTGGCGGGGCGTCCTCCTGGAGCAGCCATGCGGCAGTACATTCGAGCGCTCGCGCGAGGGCGAGCAGTTCGAGGTCGGTCACCTTGCGCGTTCCGCCCTCGATGCGCACCATGTCCCTCCACGCCGGATTCCACTTCCCTTCGGTGGCGAGGGCGATGCGGGCGCAGAGTGTGTCCTGGTTCCAGCGCAGCGCCCTGCGGCGCTCGCGGACCCGGGGGCCGATCGCGTTCATGCGGTTGTCGTCAGTGCGAAGTTGGGGAGCGCCGCGCGGCATGGGTTGGGGTATCCGTTCTTGGAGTTGCCCGATTATGGCAGAACGGCAAGACGAAAAGACTACTACTTGGTAGTAAAATAAGGTATACTTCAGTATCTTTCGCCGGTGCCTTGATACCGGTGCCCTGTCGAAAAGGAGGAACGAACATGAAGGTCTTGGATCGCCTTAAGGGAACATCCGCCGTTCCGCGCACGCGTGTCAGTGCGCTGGTATGCGGCGCTCTCCTCGCCCTCGCCCTAGTAGGTATTCCGCATGCTGCCCATGGCGATAACGAGGACGCCAGGCAAATCCTGGACAGAATGAGGGCAGCCTATGAGAAGGCGAAGACGTACTCGGGGAAACTGTCGGGCGTGCGAGGGGGAAAGGCGTTCACGCGAGCGGTCAAGTACGTTGCCAACCCCAAGGGGCCAGCCTTGTACCGCCTCATGGAAACCGGACTGTACGGAAGGATCTTCGTTCAAGACGATAAGACCGCAGTCAACCATTGGTTGAGCGAGAAGTCATACAGCAAGTCACGGCCTGACAAAGTGAATCTGGTGTCAATGCTTGAACTGGACCCGGTGCCCCATGAGGCCGAAATGATCGTCAAAGTCCTGCCTGATGCGCAGGTGGATGGGAAGACAGCGTACGTCGTAGAGATCTCACCGCCTGGGAATCCAGATCCGGTGACCGCACGGAACAATACGCTAACCCTCTTCATCGACAAGCAGACGTACATGGTTCTCAGGACGCAGTGGGCAAGCGGCGTAACAACCTACTACAGCGACCAGAAGTTCGACGCCCCCATCCCTGCTTCCGAATTCAAGTTCACGCCTCCCGCCGGGGTCTACGATTCAAGCGCCCCTCCGAAGGTTGCCCCAGACCGCCCAGCCGGGCCGCCAAGCATTCCGGCAAACCCGGTTCCCCTGTCCAAGCTCATCAAGCGGGGGAAGGTCACCTTCTCGGCTTGGGCCAACGGACAGAAGGTCAATAACAAGATCGTTCTCAGTCCAGACGGCACCTTCGTCCATTTCCAGGGGGACATCGGTGAGAGAGGAACGTACGAACTCGACGGCGACCGCCTCGTGCTGACCAAGGGGGCGCTCGTCACGGTCTGGACGCTGCAGAAGAACGGCACGGTGCTGCTGCCGCCGGTCGGCCTCAACGGCGTGTACAAGACGTACTGGCGGGACTGATCCTGGAAATCTTAGACTTCATGAGCGCCGCCCCAGGGAGGCCGGTTGCGATATAGATGCGCGTCTTGATGAGACAGTGCCTTCCGAACAGTCAGCACTCCCCCATTGCATGCCGTCGGCAGCGTTCGCCAGGAACGCGCCGGGCGGGCGGACACCGTTGCCGGGGATACACCAGCAATCGCTTCGAAGGAGGACAGGGATTGAAAAGACATAGTGTATGCGCGTTGCTTCTGCTCGCTCTCGCACTGTCTGGGCTCGGCACTCTTCCCCACGTGGCGCTCGCCGACGGGTCGACACAGCAACCCCCTACCGCAGGGAAGGAGGCGAAGACGCTGACCGCCGAAGAGGCGGCCCTCCAGTTGGCGGAGGAGCAGGCCAAGGACTTTGAAAAGGCGCCGAACGAACCTGCCTTCATTGAGGTCAAACTTTTCCTCAGACTGACCGGCACCGATCTCAAGGACCACAAGGCATTGGTGGCGCTGTTTGACAAGTTCCCCCTGATGCGCAACTACGTGCCGGGGCAGGTCATATCCCTCACGGCCACCTACAAGTGGGCGGGGTGGGAATACGACCAGTTCGCCGCTGCCATCAACGACGCCGGCGGCAAGGCGGAGGCTCCGGTGGTGCGGGACTGGCCGGAATGGGGCACCTACCTGGCGAAAGGAGCGCAGAGCGTCCTCATCAAAACGACCACCACGCCGTGGAACCGGCCCTACAACGCCCGCAACGTCCCGGACAGGTTGCTCGGTGACATCCTGCCCAACCCGGTCCATCAGACCACCACGGCCCGCGGGAAGTACGTCATGTTCGAGTACGCCCACGACGTGGCCATCCTGGATGGCGAGACCAGGGACCTCTACGCCTACTCGATGCTACCGGCTAAGGGACTCGGCAACCCGGTCACCCTGGCCCGCTTTGACACCTGGAAGGGGGCGGTCTGGTTCGACCTGTGGAATAGGGCTACCTTGGCGGAGAACCACTCCCAGCAGCACCCGATGACCACGCTGGTCATCTGGCAGCTTCCCCCGAAGCGTGAGATGCGCCCCATGCTGCCTGAGTAAGACTGCGGCAGGCCCGAAGTCTGTGTTTCAGGAATGGTCTACACGGCTCACCTGCCCGATAAGCGCCAGACTACTCTCGGACGCCTTCTTTCTTGGAACGGTGGCTTACGCCTCGTAGTCCAGTCATCCCCCGCAATCGCAAGGTGACACTGCCCCATGGAACCGAGAGGTCCGACGCACCTATAGCAAAGGAGGAATGATCGTGAACGCATCCAACCATTCCCGACGGGCGGGCCGCGCCCGGCGGCTTCCGGCGTCACTGTGGGGCATCCTTGCCGCCAGCGCGTAGAACCGGCCGAGCCAGTGGGAGGCGTCCGAACGGACACCGGCGAAGAGCGACGCCCGCGCCCCTTCCAATAACTCGAACAGGCGCATGCCCACCAGCGCCGCCTCAGGGCGGCCGGAGCCGACGAGGATGCGCGCCTCGACGAGGTAGTACGGAGACACTACCAGATGTTTCACCGTGACGACCGTCGTGTTCTTTATGTGACCGCGCCTTATGGCGCATACATGCAAGTGAGACGCAGCATCAGGAGGCGTGCTAGCCTTGTCACAAGCCTTCAAGGATAATCCTGGAGGAAATGGCAAAATTAGACCTTAAGTTATCCGTCCGATCAGAAATCGATGTGTCTACCAACAGGTAGCCGTTTACTTTTAGTAAGTACCCTGCCGGGGTAACACCCGCTACATATGCATTCGGCTAATCGTCCTTCTTCCGCCTCCTTTCCAGTGGCCTGCCAACTACCAACAACCTCCATGCGAGCGGCACCAGGCGTGCTGCCAGCCTTCCTGCGCCGAACAACGCCCGAAGCATTGCCTGCCGGAGTCCCTTTCCCTTCTCCCTCGGCAGGGCAAACGAGAACAGGAATAGGATGATCAGCCAGCCGCAGGCGCGCGTCAGCGTAGCCTGCACTGTGTGCTGCGGAGAGGCAGTTACCACGGACAGGGCCGCCGTTCCCGTCCACCACGTCCCGCGAAGCAATTGCCACGGGTGTTGCCAGACCCATCGCGAGGCGAAGATAGCGAGGGCCAGCACGACCAGGCGCGGCAGGAAGGGGAGCGGCAGGGAGCGCGCCGGGTCCGAGAGTTCCGGCGAGCCGCAGGCCGGGCAGAACCGGCTGCCCCACGGCGCGGGCGTACGGCACTTGACGCAGGTCGGGCCGTAGCTTCGCCCGCAGCCGGGACAGAACTTGTCGGCCGGTTTGTCTGCAGACGGGTTGTTCAGGAAGAAGCAATTGAGGCACAGTCTCATGTCGGTCCTCCATGGCGTCGCGCTTCCAGCGACGCGCCACGTCTATCCAAGATCACAACAATGAAGCCGGGGAGTGCCCGCCAGGGACGTGCCAGATGGTCCCGAGCGCGCCGCCGGCCTCCAGTTCGGCGAATGTCGTGACAAGGGCGTTTTTCGCTCCTGCCTGCTCAGCCAGGCGTACCAGGCGGTCGCGCCGGGCGGTGTGGGTTGTCACGAACAGGATTCCGAACCCATCCCCGCCGTAGCGCCTGGCGAACAGGCCCAATTCGAGGTAGCGCCGATACGCTTCCGAAAGCTTCACGGCGATACGGCCCTCGCTGACGTTGTCCAGGTCGCACTCTAGGAACAGGTGGCGTGCCGCGCCGGAACCGCCCTGCAGTCGCAGGTAGCCGTCCGGCTTGAACGCCGTTTCGCTCCAGTCCGCCTTCCCGTCGGCCCGGTAGCGATAGCGGTGACGGCAGAGCAGTTCCGGCCGCCATTCCATCCTGATCCCCGCGGATCTCCCGGCCTTCTGGAACGCGATGCGGATGTCGGTGACGCGCAGGCAGTGCTGAAGCGTGGTGGGCGGGGAACCGTGCCGGATCAGGCGGCGCACCTGCGCCACGTCCCAGCCGATCTCTCCGGCGATGATAGGCGCGGCGGCGGGGGCAGCGCTGTAGATAACCGGGCCGCCATCGTGAGCGAGCGGCAGGAGATGGCGCAGGAGCAGTCCGTGGTCGAACAGGGCGCGCAGGCGCTCGTTTAGCCGGGACAAGGAGTGAAAGTAACAGCCCAGGCCGAGGATCTGCCCCGCCGTCATATAGCGCTGGAGGAACACGTCCGCCAGGAGCAGCCTGTCCCTGGGCATCAGGCGCATCGGCGCGAGTGGTTCAGGAAGCGTCCGGCTGCGGCGTCTTCCCCTTTCGGGAACGCCCCCTTCGTCGTGGTGTTCTGTCGTCAAGTTCCTCTACCTCCATTTCTGGGACGGGAAGCGATTCGTCCTCTGGCTCGTTCTCTGGATCTTCCGGCCCGCGTTCCCAACCCTGCCGCAGAGGAAGATGGGAACCTGCCCGCCCGGCGAGTTCCCGCTCGATCTCGGCGGCGGGCCGGGCGCAGGCGCGAAGCGCCGCCTCTCTGACCGCCCGCACGTCCCCCGGACTAACCTCGGGCGGGATGTAGTTGAGCGCCTGGAAGCGCAGGCTCTGCTGCGAGGGGCGAACGATGAACCCCTGTCCTGCCGCGTTGTTGACCAGGAGGTCGCGCAACTCGTCTTGGGGCAGGTCCATATTGATCTCATGACAGAGCTCCTTGGCGTCGAGGAATCCGGTGGCGAATAGCACGCTCGCTCCAGAGTGATTCCGTAGGGCGTGCCGGATCCGGGTATTTAACTGCATCAACGACTGATTGGCCAGGATCAGGCGGGCGTTGAGCCGCCGGCACTGGGAACTAAGCGCCTCGAACTCGGGGTGGTCGCTTAGCGCGCCGAACTCGTCGATTAGGATGGAGGTCCTGACGCGCTCGCCTTCCGGCAGGCTCGCCCGCGCCAGGAGGCCGCCCTGGATGGATCCCATGAGCAGCGATCCCATCAGATCCGCCGTTTGGGGGCGGTCGCCCAGCGCGATCAGGATGATCTTCCCCGGCGTGTCCAGGAGCGCGCCGATGTCCAGCGTCTCCCGCTGGGCCAGGGCCAGCCACAGCCGCCGGTCGGCCATGAGCGCGGCGAGTTTATTCTCGATACTCGCCACGAACGCCAGCCGCTCCTTGCTTCCCAGCGAGTGCAGGTGGCGGAAGAAGCGGTGGCACTGGGGATCATTTATTTGGGATAGCAGCGCCCGGGCAAGGCGCTCGTCTTCCAGGAGGGGTATCAGGTCGGCCAGCGACAGCCCCGTTAGGGCGCAGACGAGCAGGCAGGCGGAAAAGCACCACTCGACGGTCACCCCCCAGCCCTCCACGAAGCGCCTGACGAACCCTAAAGTGAACAGCGCCCGGGCGTGGGGGTCGCCCTGCCCCGCAAGCGGGTTGAGCGGCGCGATCCAGCTGTCCTGGCGCCCGTCGATCAAAACTACCGAGCGGGCCGCTTCTTCGGGCCCGAACAGGCCGGCAATCAGCGCCAGGATGTCGTCGATGCGGTCGCCCAGCATATCCATGACGCAGAGGCTGCCCTGCCCCGTACGGCGAATCATTCCGAGCAGCGCGGAGAGGATGACCATCAGGAAGACGGATTTACCCGCACCTGGCCTCCCCATGATGTGCACGCCCCTCCGGATGTCGGCGTCGCGCAGGATCACCGCGCCTCCGCGCGCCTTCCCTGCAGGGCCGTCCGTATCAAGGACATGCCCGATGAGAATGTCTCCCTCCCGAAGTTCCGGGGTTGATGCCTCACCCACGTCCGTCCGTACCGGCCGGAGCCGGGCGGACGCGGCGTTCCACGTAGAGGAAAGGAGGATTGAAACCATCTTTTCAAGCATATAGTCAGGATCTCCCACATTCGCTTTCGATCTCAAAAGTAGGCTGCTCTTCGGGCAATGCCCCGGTAAGCATGAACCGGGGCATTGCCTGGATCGGATGCCGCCCATCCCGTTGGTCGCGCCAGATCAGGGAAACCGCGCGAGCAGGAGGCAGAGGGCGGCGATGGCCAAGGCCATCAGGATCGCCCGCCAGGGAAACGGAGGGCGACCAGGAGCAATGTGCGTGAGAAACACGTTCATGGAAGCCGGGGGTTCCCCACCAGCGCGCTCTCCTCCAGGTGGCTCACAGCGGGCGAGCAGGGAGACGGCCATGCGGTCAAAGTCGCCCATCGCTGCCACGACGGCGTCATAGCGGTCCTCGGCAAGTTGCTCCTCGCGCTCCGTCGGGGAATCGGGAACGGCCATGCGCTTTCGCTCAAGGTCGGCGATCCGCCGCTCGGCCTCCGTTGCTTTGGTATTGATGCTTTCCAGCACTCTGCGCTCCCGCCAGGCCGCCACCCGCGCCCGCCCGATGGCGGCAAGGGCGGGCCGTATTTGGGGATTATCGCGCCTCGCCGTATCGGCCGCCTGGAACTCGTCCTCCTGAAGGCGTAGCAGGAAGTTGCGGTTGAGCGCGAAGCGGCGGCGCGCATAGGCGACGCTGGAGCAGGCGGTGACGAAGCCGAAGGACAAGAACAGGGGCATCGCCCATTCCCCCTTTGGATCTTCCTGAGAGGAGTCTGGTA
>Ga0070734_10004302_pt1 | contig 13676 bp, 15 predicted proteins | sample Coa_R1_8_FD_66444 | JGI IMG/M metagenome (GOLD analysis project Ga0070734, IMG submission 66444) | Surface soil microbial communities from Centralia Pennsylvania, which are recovering from an underground coalmine fire - Coalmine... | ecosystem: Environmental > Terrestrial > Soil > Unclassified ...
GTGTTGCGCAAGATTCGTGATCTCGTTCAGGCTGGAGCGATCGTTACAGGATCAAAGCCGACGGATACACCAAGCTTGAGCGACGATCGGAAAGAGTTTCAGAACATCACCAACGAGCTATGGGGTTCAGGTGGTGGTAATTCGGTGGGCAAAGGCCGTGTGTATGGAGACAAGAGCCTATCCGAAGTCCTCACCGCGATTGGGGTCGCGCCAGATTTCGACTACACGAAGCAGCAATCCGATACAAACCTGCTGTTCGTCCATCGGAAGCTCGCGGACGGCGACCTTTATTATGTCGACAATCGCAATGATCGTGAGGAAACTCTCAATGCCACGTTCCGCATAACTGGAAAAGAAGCTGAACTCTGGCATGCAGACACTGGCGCAACTGAACCTGCATCATTCCAAATCGCGAATGGCCGAACAACCGTGCCACTGCATCTCGAGCCATGGGGCACTGCATTCGTCGTTTTCCACACACCGGCGAAGACACAATCGCGCAACCTGCCGAAGACCATCGACAAGACAGTTGCAAAAATCGAAGGCCCCTGGGACCTCAGCTTCGAACCAAATCTCGGAGCTCCTCCGAAAATCACAATCGACAAGCTGACTTCTTGGAGCGACAACCCCGATGAAGGGGTCAAATACTTTTCGGGGAAGGGTACATACACGAAAATGATCGACGCACCATCCGACTGGCTCGCGCAGGGCGCTCGCGTGTCCATTGATCTTGGTGACGTCAAGAATCTCGCCGAAATCTCCGTCAACGGCAAGCCCCTCGGGATCCTCTGGAAAGCGCCTTATCGCGTCGACATCACAAGCGCCCTCAAGCCCGGCAAAAACATGTTGGAGATTCGAGTGACCGATGCCTGGGTAAACCGCATCGTCGGTGACCGTCAACCAAATGTCACCCAAACTTATACCTTCACCTCTCCGAAGTACTACAAAGCTGATTCGAAACTCGTAGCCTCGGGCCTTCTAGGCCCAGTAACAATCATTCGCTCCACGAACGAGTGACAGTCGTCGAGAGTTACCCCGATTCGAATGATCGCGGCGGCACAGTTTGGTGGTACGGCGATGAAACTGAAATGACTCGAGGTGCAGTTGCTGGAGTGGTCGTTCGGTGGCGAGCCGGCAGGTGATTTTCTGTCGCGGCAACGACGGGTTCTTAATCCCGCTCGCTTACGCCAGCAACTCTCTCCCGTGTCCGTAGGATTTCACCTATGAGGAAAAGGTCTGTCAGCAATGCCCGGAGATGGCTCGACGCATTCAGATTGTCGATCAACTGAGAACTGAGCGCCGGTTGGGCGAGCACTAACTCAATGGCCGCGAGCGAATCTTGAACATCTCGATCCAGTGTAGAAATAAAATGATCGTACTTCGCAGCAGGCTCGAGTTGTTGTTCGGTTATGGCTCGTTTGCAGCTGTCAACTAATCCGACCAAGCCCTGCCGTCCATTTTGAAGCTGGGTCCGCACCTCACGGCCTGCCGGACTCCCGTCATCGGTCGGCAAGCCCTGCGCCGCATAGCCCAGCAGAAATTCGTAACACTCCTCAATGACGTCACAACGCTCGAGAAACTCAATCGCCATCCGCCCCGCTCCCGTGGTGCGGCAAACCTTCAATGACCCAGCGCTCCGGGTCGTGTTCCTTCAAATAGAACTCCCGGCTCATGGAGCCCACAATCATCGATGCGGTGATCGGCAACTTTTCTGGCCGGATGGCGAAGTATACGTGAACGATGGTAAGTGTGATGAGCCCCACTCCTGCCAGCCCGTGCAGCACATACATCATGCCCCAAGTCATGTCGCTGAATAGATAAGGATCGCGCGGGAAAAAGACGGTGCGCACGCGGAACATCATGCACACGCCCGTGACGATCACGACCAGCCCGCTCAGCATAACAACACCGTGATAAACCTTATTCTCCAGTGGATATTTGGCAAACTTTCGCGGCAGCGCTGTCGACTTTCCCATGAAACGTTGCAAACGCTTGCGGGCATCTTCGATATCAGACCGGTCCGGCCAGATCGACCAGAAATCCAGATAAAAGGTGGCGTGAACGATGTGAAAAAGAATCGAAATCGTCAGCACTGTCCCGGCGATCCAGTGATAGGTCACCCAGTTGAACTGAACTCCTACCTTGGGCAGGAATGCGGTGAACAGTAACACAAACATCGCCGCGGCCATGATCCAATGAAACAATCTCGCGGTCAGGGAGTGCCGCGGGATACGCGCAGGCAACTGCATGCTCATTTCCAACGGAGCATCGGAGGCGAATTCCTTTTCCTTTGCAAAGTAGCGAACATAGATCGCGTGCACGATCAGAAACACGAGACCAACAATCAGCGCAACCCAGATCAAGAACCAGGCGATGTGAATCGGCACTTGTTGACCTAATGGACTCGTCGCCCACTCTAGGATGCCCATGCTGCCTCCTGTACCCCGCCAATGGCGCGCTTGACGAGGTTTCGCATGAGTGGAATCTTATAGGCATTGAACTGCAGCGGAACTGCTCCATGTACGGCGAGCTTTCCAGCCGCTTCGCCGGTTGCTGCATTCCGTGGTCTGCCACGCACTGAATCCTCAACCATTTTCAGTCGCAACGGCCGCGCCGCCACGGCATTCACAGCAATCCGAATGTCCTGAATGTTGTCTCCCGATGACTTCATGGCCGATGCCACATTCATCAACGGAAAATCCCACACATTCCGATCCCGAACTTTCTCGAAATAAAAGTCTGCCTGCGCCCAGGCCGACGGAATGCGAATTGCGGTTAGCAGATTCCCCGGCTGCAGAATGTTCATGCGGGTGATGTCGATATCAGGGCCAACGAAATAGTCTTCCGCATCGATCACTCGCTGTCCCTTGGGAGTCATAACGACAAACTTCGCGTCCAGCGCAATGCAAGCCGGTGCGGTATCGGAAGGATTCACGGCGACACATCGCTCGGCATGCAGGATGGCATGCTCCCGATTTCTCCCGACCGGTGTGTCGGCGTAGCAGATATTCCCTCCTGCCCGATAGCACGGCCAGCCTGCGCGGTAGTACCAGCAGCGTGTATCTTGAGAAACATTTCCGCCGATTGTGCCCTGGTTTCGAATCTGTGGAGAAGCGACCAGTTCCGCCGCTTGCGACAGTAAACTATATTTCTGCCGGATCACAGGACTCGTTGAGATTTCGGTGAGCGTGGTCATCGCTCCAATTTCGACACCGTCCGCCGTCTCGCGAATTCCCTTCAGTTCGCCGATCCCACTCAAATCGACAACGACCTTTGGCTTTTTGATTCGGTCCTTGAGCCAATCCATACTGTCGAGGCCGCCCGCGAGCACCAACGCATCGCTTCCGTTCTGTCTCAACAGCCTTTGTGCGTCGACGACTGAACTCGGCTGGTACAACTGGAATGCCGGCATCACGTCTCGGATTACTGCCATAGTGCGCTCCGTTTCAAGGCTAAATGTGCGCGGTCAGCGGATCCTGCATCGGCCGACCGGCTTCAAGTGATGTCAGAATTGTGTCGAGATTCACGGGTGCGCGGCGGAAAATCTCGTCGCCCAGAGCATCCGATAGAGCATTCAAGATCGCTGCACACCCGCCGCCCACCGGCGGTTCGCCGATGCCGCGCGCTCCCACTGGCGTTTCCGGATCAGGAATGTCCAGCGCGTCCCACTGCATGTTGACCGGAACATCCAGAATCGTCGGAGGTTTCGTGTGATAGAAACGCAGCGAAATTGTGTGCCCGTAGTGAGGATCGAACACCCACTTCTGCCCGATTGCGTGCCCGATGCCAAGCATAGACCGACCCAGGATTTGCCCCGAGAGCGCTTTGGGATGGATGACGGTGCCAACATCGGCTACGGCGAGAAAGTCGGTGATGTCGTACTTCCCGGTCTCGACGTCGACTTCAACCTCCGCAAAAGCCGCAACGTAAGAAAACGTTTGGCCGTCGCGTGGATACTTGTCTTTCGCCGCTGCCACGAGACCTTGTCCGGTTAAGGCAGCGATTGAGGCTTTCGTAAACTTATTTACGTCCTCGGGCGGCTCATGCCCGTCGTATTTGCCCCCGAGTTGAATCGCGTGCTGCGCGGCCTGCGCCAGCGTCATGCCCTTGCCGCCGCCTTTGCGAAAAACACGCTCATTTTCAACTTCATATTGCTCAGGCTTGCCACCGAGGGCTTTCGCCGCGATCTCCTGCAGTTTCTGTTTGCCGTCCATCGCGGCGGCATGCGCCGCGCGAGTCATGGCATGAGTGGTCTGACTCCCGCCCGAAACGCAGGTCCAAGGCAGATTTTTCGACGTATTCCCCCACGTTACATCGCACTTCTCCCAGGGCACACCGAGAACCTCGGCGACGACGCGGTGCACATCAAGAAGGGACTCCGTCCCCAAATTTCCGATGCCAGATTGAACCGCGATGCGTCCATCCGGCTTGATGACGAATAGGCCGTCGTACCCAATCGATCCACCGACGAAGCAACTCGATGACACACCGACACCGCGTACCTTGGTGCCACTACGTTTCGGTCGTGCGCTGCGCTCTTTCCACTGAAACTGGTCGGCACCACGGTCAAACGCTTCCTTCAAGAACGCGCTCGTGCAATGCCCACGTGTCCCATTCCTCACCGGTCCGACCGGCGACTTCCCTTCCGGACAATTGATTCGCCGAATATCCACTTGATCCAGCCCAAGCTTGCGCGCGGCTTTGGACACGATCGTTTCCATGATCACGATGCCTTGCATACCTCCGGGCGAGCTTTGGGCGCCACGTGGCGGAGTGTTCGTTAGGACGGTCGTACCTCGCCAGCGCATGGCGAGCGGCTGATATAACAACGAAACAATAGTTCCCGAAGTGTTCGCGTCGCCCACTGCGTCATACGGTCCGTTGTTGCAGATGACGAACATATCGAGCGCCGTAATCCGTCCGTTCTTGGCAAATCCGACCTTCATCCGTCCCTGGAAGCCTGGCCGCGCACGCCCAATGAAATGCTCCTCCTCGCGGCTGATGCGCATCATCACGGGAGCATTTGCCTTTTTCGAAAGCAATGCTGGAATGATCGCGAAGATGTAGCCCGTCGCTTTGCTGCCGAAACCTCCTCCGGTGTACTCGCTAATGAGAACAATCTGGTTCTGGTCCATATTCAACCAGCGCGCCAAACTGGCTAGTGTTTGCACCGTGCTCTGCGTTCCCATGTGCACAAATACTTTTCCGTTCTGCCAATACGCGAGAGTTGTGCGGGGCTCCAGAGTCTCATGACTCGTGTCAGGGGTGACGAATGTTTCATCAAGAACCAGCGCGGCGTCCTTAAAACCCGCATCCAGATCGCCGACGACCCACTCGTCCTGGGCTTTGCCCAACGGCAAGCGGCCGTGCTTCGTTTCGGCGAAGTCGGCATCGGTCCACTTCAGCTCTCCGACATGCGGCACTGGCGGGGCCGGTGGTTTCTCGCCGGGTTTCGGTTGCGGCATTGGGGGTCTGACCCAGACGTTGCCCTGGACGCGCGGGTTCGGTCCGCCGGGACGCAGCGTGTCGAGCGGATCAACTGCGAATGGCAGATGCTCAAACTCAATATCAATGGCCTCAATCGCCTCTGCTGCCGTGTATTCATCGACCGCCGCTACCGCCAGCACCGGCTCGCCGTGGTAGAGCGGTTCCATCGTGAGCGCCTTCTCTCCGAGCGGGTTCGCTTTGATCGTAACGCCAAGGTCAGTCACGCTGTCAGCTGGCGCTGGGAGATCATCCTGCGTCAGGATCGCTTTCACTCCGGGCATCGCCGCCGCTCTGCTGACATCCAGATGCTTCACGCGTCCGTGAGCCACAGGACTCAGCAACAACTTGCAGAACAGCATCCCATCGACACGGAAATCCTCGGCGTATTTCGCTTTCCCGGTCACCTTCGCATACAAATCGGGCGTGGGATAGTCCTTGCCGATTAATTTGTACTTCGGTCCGAATTTCTGCTGATTGGGCTTCCACTCTGAGTTAGACATGCTGTGCCTTCCTCATGTTTTCTGCGCCGCGCATCATTGCCGTCAGGATTTTGTCGTAGTCCTGGCAGCGGCAAAGATTTCCTGAGAGCCCATGCGCCATTTCGAGTCGACTGGGATTGGGGTTGGGCTTTAGAAAACCTACCGCGGACATAATGAAACCGGACATGCAGAAAGCACACTGAAAGCCCTGTTCGTCGATAACGCCCTGTTGCACCGGATGCAACGTACCATCAGGATTGGCGAGACCCTCGATGGTCAGGATCTTTCTATCGCGCACAGTGTGCGTCAGGATGGAACAGGAGTAATGCGGTATGTCATCTAGCAATACCGTGCAGGCACCGCACTCCGCGCGATCGCAGCCCAGCTTCGTGCCGGTGAGTCCGAGCTTGTAGCGTAGCGTCCACGCTAGGGTCTCTTGCTTCACGACATCAACGCGGCGCGTCTGACCGTTCACGTTCAGAGTAATCAGGCGATCGCCCAGCCCGGGCGGCTGTTGACCTAAAAGCGAAGATGCTCGGAACAGATAAGTCGCAGATGAAGCGACTGCGCCACCGGCGATGACTCCTTTAATAAAGTTACGCCGCGAGACGCCCTTCATCGCACGGTCAGCAATGACTTCCAGCCTGTCGTCCATCGTGGGTTACTCCTCGTGCTTTTGATCCCTAGCCCCGCTAGCACGCCGCATTGGAAGCGGAACGCGAACCCGAAAGAAATCGCAAAGAATACCGAGAATTTTACTCCCGTTGTTGGTCAGAAAGCGCGCAAGGGCAGGAAAAATTCAGCTACAGGAATGACCTTACCTCTTCAATTGGCCGACTCCTCGAGGCGGGCGGCTTGGGTCATCAGATAATTCTGTTCCGGAATGCTCGTTGTCCTAGTGGCCGCAATGCGGTAGTGCTGGATGGCGCTCTTGTGGTCGCCGATCATTTCAAACAGGTGGCCGCGAACCGCATCAAGCCGGTAATGCGTGGCAAGTCGGTTGTCCTTATCTAGTGCCCGGAGCAATTCGAGACCTTTCGAAGGACCGTGTACCATGGCGGCCGCAATGGCGTGATTGAGCGTCACCATGGGACTCGGTGCCGCGCGTTTCAGCAGCTCATACAAAGCAAGGATCTGCGGCCAGTCGGTGTCCACGGCTCGCTCCGCTTCATCATGCACCGCAGCGATCGCCGCCTGTAGCTGATACATTCCGACCGTCCCCTTCGACAGCGCATCAGTAAGGAGCGCAACCCCTTCCGAGATCTCGGCTTGGTCCCACAACGTTCGATCCTGTTTGTCCAACGGAATTAATTCCTCGCTTAGGCCAGTACGCGCAGCGCGGCGGGCGTCGGTCAATAGCATCAAGGCCAGCAGTCCGCCGACTTCCGCACTATCCGGAATCAGTGTTTTTGTATAACGCGTCAATCGGATCGCTTCTCGTGACAAATCGAGTCGCTGCAACTGGGCTCCGACGCTGCTGGTGTAACCTTCGCTAAAGATGAGGTAGAGCACATGAAGAACGGCGGGCAGCCGTTGAGCGCGCTCTTGTGGCGAGGGCAGCCGGAACGGCACGCCGGAGTCCTGAACGCTTTGCTTGGCACGGGTGATCCGTTGAGCCATCGTCGCCTCAGGCACCAGGAACGCGTTGGCAATCTCTGCCGTCGTTAGACCACCGACGGCTCGCAGCGTCAGGGCAATCGCGGACGACAGAGTCAACGCCGGGTGGCAGCACATGAATAGCAAGATCAGAGTGTCATCTGGATCCATGTCAGACTCGATATCAACCTTGGGTGCTTCAATCTCAACTTCCTGCGCCACTGCCGCTTCTCTTTCACGACGAGCTACCTCACTGCGGATATGATCGGTCATTCGCCGGGATGCGACCTGAATCAACCAGCCCCTGGGATTTTCGGGAATCCCCTCTTTCGGCCATTGGGTGAAGGCGGCAACCATCGCCTCCTGCACCGCGTCCTCCGCGGATACGAAGTCGCGAAAACGGCGAGCGACTGCGCCGAGCACCTGCGGCGAGAGTTCACGCAACAGTTGCTCGGACGTCGCATCCCATGGTCTTGTCATTCCGGCTCCGTTACATCATTTCTGGAGGAGGTGCACTCATCACTGGCCGCACTTCAATGGGCATATTCAATGGAGCACCACCGGGTCCCGGCGCGGCAGAAGCCCTGGCTGCTATCGCATATGCGCGTTCCGGAGTGTCGACATCGATAATCCAGAAGCCGGCAAGAAACTCCTTGGATTCGGGGAAGATGCCGTCGGTAATGGGAACGCCGTCCTTTCCTGCCCGCACTAGCTTGGCCTGGTCGGGAAACGAGAGTCCCTCCGCTGATACTAGCTCGCCGGCATCCCGGAGGTCCTTGTTCAGACTCATCATGAATGCAATGTGCGCCTGCAAGTCTTTGCTGGCCCAGTTGGGAATACCCTGCCCGGCCTTCATCGTGTTCATCATCAAAATGTATTTCATTTTCCTCGTCTCCCTAATAATGTCGTTTCGTGCTAGTTTCTGCATATTGCTCAATGCCGACGGCCATCATTTCGACCCGGATTGCTCAAAACTTGCGAATCGGCGGACTTCGATCGCCATATTCGTCGGTACTCCTCCGGGGCCAGGCGCAGTCGAAATCTGTCCGGCGATCGCATAGGCGCGCTCGGGTGTGGCAACATCAACGATCCAGTAGCCTAGGAGAAACTCCTTCGACTCAGGGAAAACACCGTCTGTGACTGGGAGGCCGTTTTTCTCGCCACGCACCAGTTTGGCTTCCTTCGGTTCGGCCAAGCCTTGTGTCGCAACGAACTCCCCGGACTTAGTCAATTGGTCGCTAATGCGTTGCAGCACGGCCATGTGTGTTTGAATATCTTTGGGTGACCAGGCGTGATATCCATCAACGCCGGCCTTTGTGCCCGACATCAGTAAAATGTATTTCATGCCGATCTCTCCTGTATTTTTCGTCACCGTTGCAGTAGTTCTCTATGCTTTCTCGTTCGATTGAAACATCCACCGAATACCAAATTGATCGTTGAGTGCCCCATATGTTCCGAAGAATCTGTCACTCAGCGGATCGGTGACTTCCGCTCCTTCGGAGAGCCTCTCGAACAGAGCTTTGAGTTCCGCGTGCGTGCCCCCGCTCAAATAGAGGCAAATCGTGTTGCCACGAACTGGCGTTCGGTTTGGCATCAGCCAGTCAGACGCCGAAATCTCGACGTTGGCGCTCTTCAGTCGTGCATTCAGAACGTTATCCTGCTGGACCGCCGGCAGCTGATCTTTGATGGGAGAATCCTTGACTTTGATCATAGTGAGATCTCCCTGGAAGCAGGATTTGTAAAACTCCATTGCTTGCCGGCATTTGCCATCGAACAGCAGGTATGTCGTAAGACTGGTCATTTTGTCTCTCCTTTTTCAACGAGTTCGTAACGCCCGTCCTCTGCGCTTTCATGGAGTAGTCGGACCCGTTTTGCCATTCTCTACATCTGCAAAAAAGAAAGCTTTCTGCAGAAAATAGTCCATTCCCTGTCGATTTTTGCCCCACCGAACCGATATATAACTGGAGGCTGAACATGATTCCGGACGAGATGGCTCGAATCGTGCGGGGCGCCGGTGGGAGTGTTCCCCGATTCGGACTATCAGGAGAGCTTCGTGCAATTACGTTCTGGTGATTTGGTCATCATCTACACCGATGGAGTCGTTGAGACAAACGATCCGGCCGGTGATGAGTGGGGAGTTGAGGGACTCTTAAACGTGGCAGCCGCTTGGCATCAACGATGCCGCCGGTGCGCCGAGGATTTCGTCCAGCTGATCTTCAATTCCATGGACAAGCTCTCCAACGGGCACCAGAGCGACGACTCTACCCTGGCAGTTCTACGCGTCCACTGATCATGAACAAATCCAGCCATGAACTGCGGGACGATTGACGTCGGCAAAATTCACAAGAACTAAGTCATCGGGTTCACTCGCGAACAGGATGGTTACTGTGTGGTCAATTTCCCAGTGCCCAAGGGTATTCCGATCTGTATGACTTTCTTGCGCGCTCGAAGGAAAATCGAACTTTTAGATGCAGATCGAGATCCTACGTATCCGCAAAAGTCGTGCGTCGTCGAATCGCGTGGTTTACTCGGTACCACCACAGTGGTGCTTCACCCAGATATCTGAGTGTCGATCCCGCGTGAAACTTAATCCTGTTGACCACGAACGTCCCTCGTGCCCACTGTGATCTCAAGCTACGGGCCGGCTCGTAATCGACCGGAAACGAAACTTGCTGATCCGGACGTTTCCATGGGAACAGACGCTGACGAATCACTTCCTTCCGCAGGTCTCGGTCGGGAACATATTGTTGGTGCAGGAAAAGGGCCAATTTCGCAGGACGAAAGAATCCCGATCGTCTAAATGGGTGATCATCAAGTGCCCAGGTCTCAGCGTATTTGTCCAGCCATAATCGGGAACCTGGGCGCAGAGAGTGCAGCCAAGTGTCCGCAATCTTCGGTGTGGGTGAGTCAAGAACAGTTTTGATCAGGCCTAAGACTATGCCTGCGAATTCGATGAGACCCGGGAATTGCAGCATCCGATCATTTACCTTGTGCCAGAAATCCTCGTCAAGTGAACGCTTGGACATAAATGACGAGATCTCCAGGAGCCAACATAATTTCACCCAGCACTTCGCAATGTGAAGAAACACATGAACGATCTGCAGTAGAAACGCATCGGTCTCGTTCAGCACCGGAAAGCTCAGGTTCCGCCACGAGTGCCCTACCACATGCTCGAGGGAGAATGGCTCGGCTAACGGGATTCGGTGCTCATTCTCCCAGAACCCTAAGTGGAGTTCGACAAGAGGTTCCGTGCTAACCGAATAGGGATTATCGGAAGCCGTGGGCATCTTGGGGCTCGGCTTCCAGAACTTCAAGTCGATGCCCGAACTGACCTTCGGATGATATCCGGCCATTTCTAGCACTTGTTGTGCGAGAGGCAAGTTTCTCGACTCGATCAGAAAGTCCAAATCGCTGGGCGCTCTTAGAAGTGCATTCGGGCAATAGTCGGGGACAAGCGAGAGGCCTTTTATAACAGCGAACGGCATTCCTTTTTGCTGAAAGCCTTTAGTAATACATCCGAACGTTTCGGCCAACCGTTCCCATCGGAGTTGATTGTCTTCGAAACAGGTTTCAAGATGGCGCAATATCTTCGGCGGAATGATTTTCGTTTCATTGGAAGTCTGCAGGTGGTGCAGGAAATAGAGCGCGAGGTCTGAATCGACGAGCCAGTCCAGGGTCTGCTCCCAATCTCTGATGCCAAACTGCTGGAAGTCCATCGCAGTCGATGATTCTCCGGCAGGACGTAGGCGGGCGAGTACGGCCCTCGCTAGATCCCTGTTCATCTGCCATCCCCCATCTCGCGAAGCATCAGTAGCAGTGCAGGAAAGTAATACTGACTGAAGAGCCTATCGTTCTCGACGAACTCCGCCGCAACGAACGAAATACCGAAGCGAGCCTGCCTGTCAGCCGCCAGGAACCCCCCGTGTGCAATGCGAACGAAAATCAGACCATCATGTGCGAGGCCGCAAACACGCGAATTGCCCATGGGGAGATCGACATCCTCTTCGACAACCACTCGCCAATGTGCCACAGGGGAGTCGTGAAGCTCTGTTTGAAGACATCCCATTGAATGCAAACGATCCAGAAACAACGAGTTGTTGGTCGCCACTCGCACGGAGACATTGTTCAATGTCACCGTGGCTTCATAGGCTGTGCTGCTAAAACGTTTGATGAGATCAGGTGTCATAAGCGCTAGTTGTTCTTGCAGAATTGAGAGATGGCGACTGCAAGCGACTCCGGTCGTAGGTCATGCTGCAAGATCCATCCGCCACGTTGTGCCAGAATGTCAATCACAGCCAGTTGACGGTCGCGCTGATCAGCAACGCAAGGGGGCAGTTGTTCGAGATCTGATGCGAGGCGATCAGCAGCCTCAGAGCTGCTGATCTTATGAAAGGCAGGTTTTGACCGATGACTCCTCTCGATGAAGATGATCCATCGAGGATCACAGTTCGAGGCGCAGCGAACGCCGAACTCAGCAACTGGATCGATCTCGTAAGAAAGTTCGCCGTTCAATGACTCGCCAAGTGCCAGACTGGCAAGTTGCGGAAAGTATGTCACGGCGTCAGGGACCAACTTCAGCGGCGCTGACGAACCCCAGCATTGCAGTTGGTTCTTCGAGGCTGAGACGTAAGTGCAATCGTCCGCGAGATACGAGAACCCGTTCAATGACAGAGACAGGGCGATTGTCGATTTGCCTGCTCCTGATTCTCCATGAATCAGCAAACCGAACTGGTCTTTAACGACGCAAGCGCAATGAAGAGGGGTTATTCCAACGCACGCACTGGTGATCCCGGCGAGGCATGGCAAGATGACTCGTTTCCAATAGTTCAAATCGCGAGCCGTGGCTGCGCACACGGATCCCACGACTCGACGGTTCCGCTGGTCCACAAGCACCGAATCATTGGGCCCGTATGTGCCGTAGTAAAGATGTTCTAGAGCTCTGAAATAAGGCCGGGATCGTGCGTCACCGTCCGAGGAGTCGAAATCTACGTAAAAGGACAGTGCTAAGTCGGGCGCACGAAATCCATTTTCGTCCGGCTGCGAGACGTTCTGCATCACAGCCATGAGCTCGGGGGAATTCGTAAAAAGCTCCCAGCTCGCGCCCGTCACAAGAAACCGGCCCACAAATGGGAGATCTGCGGTCGTCACCTCGTTGGTCGTCAGCGATGTATTGTAGGTCTTCAGCATTGGCCGCTTGGCATTCTCTTGGGTTCGTTCAGCACTGGGCTGCCGTTCAGAAAGGTGGCTCCGATAGAAAATGTTATGAGTGTCTAGATCTCTCCTCGTCACTGAACTGTCAAATTCTCGTCAATTCCGACTTGTTCTCATGAGTTCCAGGGACTAGGTCTTTAATAATCAAGAGTTAACAGAGAAAACCGAGCTGGTTGCAGTGTCGTTGGAAGTAGACTCACTGGGCAGGCATCTTCGGCAAATTTGCGTCGGGTTGCTTCCCGTCACAAGCCGACGACAAGGCCCGACCGGCGACTCGCCGATAGATACCTTCCAACGTTGAAGTGCTCCAGTCCGCGTCGTATGTCTGGGCAAACTTCTGGGCTGCGTCGCCAATCCGGATTCGTCTTTCCTCGCACGTAAGTAGTTCCAGAATGCCTCGCGCTAATGCTTCGACATCACTGGTCGGAACTGCCACCGCTGCTTGCGGAGCCATTTCGGCTACCAGTCCTACGCGCGTTCCAATGACTGGTACTCCGGCCGCCGACGCCTCTAGTACCGCCGCGCCCATGCTTTCATGCAGGGACGATTGCACATAAAGGTCGGCGTCGCGATAAAAGGGCAGGAGTTCATCGACTGGAAGGGCACCATGAAACCGAACCACACCAGCAATCCCCAAAGAATCAGCGAAATGCTGAATCTGCCCATCGAGGGTATCCACACCAATGCAGTCGAGCCGAAAGTTCGGGAAGATATAGTAAACTTTGCGGACGGCCTTCAGGAGCGTTATTTGATCCTTTACATGATTCAGGCTTGCAACGTGTAACAGCCGTTTCTCCTTACTGGGATCGGTGACACTCTTCGATTGAAAGAATGTGTTGGATACTCCGAGAGGTAGCCAAAGGGTGTCTTTTCTCACTTTTCGCACCGGTTGAAGGGCATACT
>Ga0070734_10004303_pt1 | contig 13674 bp, 15 predicted proteins | sample Coa_R1_8_FD_66444 | JGI IMG/M metagenome (GOLD analysis project Ga0070734, IMG submission 66444) | Surface soil microbial communities from Centralia Pennsylvania, which are recovering from an underground coalmine fire - Coalmine... | ecosystem: Environmental > Terrestrial > Soil > Unclassified ...
GAGAGCCGGCAGCAGGCCGAGGCCCTGGTGCAGAGAATGGCGAGCGAGGTGCAGAAGCTTTCGGGTGCCATGCCCGTGCTGTTCCTGCGCGAGGGCAAGCGGCGCGACGAGCTTCTGAAGCTGATCGCCGAAGAGCCGTCGATCTCGATCCTGGTGCTGGGCGCCTCGACCAATCCCAAGGGACCGGGGCCGCTGGTCACGGCCTTGACCGGCGCGTTCGTCTCCAAGCTTCGCATCCCGATCACCATCGTGCCCGGCAGCCTCACCGACGAGCAGATCGAGAACATCGCCTGAGAGTTCAGCCCGGCAGGCCGAAGACTTCCTGGGGTCCCGCGAGCCCGCGCATTTCGTGGCGGCCCAGGGATACGAGCTCGGAGCCGCAGGGAGAGGCAAACCGCGCCGAGGCCAGCAGGCGCCGCCCGAGCGGCCGGCATAGCCCCGCCAGCCGGGCGGTCAGGTTGACGGCCGGGCCGATGACCGTGAAGTCGAGGCGTTCGGGCGCGCCGATATTGCCGTACATCACCGCCCCGGTATGGAGGGCAAGACCGAGTTCGATCTCGCGCTCGCCGCGCTCCCGGCGCTGGGCGTTGGCTTCGTCGAGCCGGGCGAGCGCTTCCTGGGCGGCGACCAGCGCGGTGCGGCAGGCCCGGTCACGGTCGAGGTCGTCGGCGATGGGGAAGATCGCCAGCATCGCATCGCCGATGAACTTCAGGACCTCGCCGCCGTGATCGGTGACGGGACCGGCCATGATCTCGAAGAAGTCGTTGAGAATCCGGATCACCTCGTCCCGCGGCAGGTTCTCGCTCAGCAGGGTGAAATCGCGCATGTCGCAGAGCCAGATGGCGGCGGCGATGGTCTGGCCGTCGCCGCGCCGGATCGAGCCGGCCAGCACACGCTGGCCCGCCTCGGGGCCGAGATAGATCGACAGCAGGCCCTTCAAGATGCGCCGCAGCATGCGCGACTCGGTGCAGGCCGCCAGCGCCGGGAGGAGCGCCAGGAGAGTGGCGATCTGCGCCTCGGAGAATCCGTCCGGGTGGCTGGTGGCCCAGGTGCAGGCGTTGCGCCGGCCCGTCGGCTGCTGCAGCGGCGCGACCAGATAGTCGGTCAGGCCCTCGGCCCTGAGCTCGGCCAGAATCGGAAACTCATCGGGCAAGGGCGGGTCGGTGAGCTTCCGGCGGACGATCTGGCCCTGATTGTAGACGAGGTAGAGCGGGCTCTTCTCATAGGCCTCGGACAAGGCCATGTCGTAGCCGTAGCGCGTTTCCTCGGCGCCGATCCCGCGGCGCCACATGAGGCGCACGCCCGAGACCTGGGGATGGAGGGTGGAGGCGTGCAGGGTGGCCCGCTCAAGCGGCAGGCCGTCGGCGATCAGCAGCTCGCAGAGGCCCCCCAGGAATTCGTCTCCCGTCTCCGCCATGCGGCCGACGGTCAGCAGCCATTCATTGGCGGATGGCGGGCTGGGGGACACGGGATCGGGCATTGCGAGCGAATATGGCCAGCGGACCCGCGTCGTCAAGACTTGCTTTGCCTGGAGCAAGATCCGATTAGGTTGAATCAACCTAATCGGTGAATCTTGCTCCAATTCATAGATGTAGCGACTGATTCACGTCTCAAGCCGATTTGGCTTGAGACGATCAGGCGCTAGCCGGGCTTGGGCGCGGACCAGACACAAAGCCCGGAGTTATTTTGGGGTTGAAGGCGGCCTGGGCATGACCCATGTTCGACGACGAGTGGCGTCCGGCCGCCGGAAACTTGGGCCGGCTAGTCAGGAGGTTCCATGTTCATCGAAACAGAGCAGACGCCCAATCCGGCGACGCTCAAGTTCCTGCCCGGTCGCGCCGTCATGGCGCGCGGCACGGCCGATTTCGTCAATGCTGAGGCCGCATCGCCATCGCCGCTGGCCCAACGCCTGTTCCAGCTCGAGGGTGTCGCCGGCGTGTTCCTGGGGTCGGATTTCGTCACGGTGACCAAATCCGACAGCAAGAGTTGGCCGGTGCTGAAGCCCGCCATCCTCGGCATCATCATGGAGCATTTCGCCGGCAACCGGCCGGTGATGATCGAGGAGACAGCGGCCCCGGCGCCCGCCGAGGACGAGGACGAGATCACGGCCCAGATTCGCGAACTCATCGACACAAGAGTCCGTCCTGCGGTCGCCCAGGACGGCGGCGACATCATCTTCCAGGGCTTCAAGGAAGGAGTGGTCTACCTGCACATGCAGGGCTCCTGCGCCGGCTGCCCGAGTTCTACCGCGACCCTGAAGATGGGCATCGAGAACATGCTGAAGCACTACGTGCCCGAGGTCGTCGAGGTCCGCCAGGTCGCTTGAGTGGATTTTAGTCGGTCATAGTCTGGAGAGCCGGATCGGTTCGCGCTCTGGCCTCAGCCTTCCTTGATGGAAGAACGGTCGACGCGTGCGCTTAATTGCGGCGCTCGCCGGATTTGCAATTGCACAGATCTACCCTCCATGCGATAAATCCTCCGGAAATCGCAATTAAGACGCGATTATCATTGAAGTCTGGGGGATTTTGCAATGCAGTGGGGAAAACCCGTTGGCTTGGCTATTGCGCTGGCCTTCGCGATAGCGGCGACAGCGGGGGCGGACAGCCTAACAGCAGTGTCCTGCGATGGATTCGTGCTTGGCTATAGCGGGCAGGTCGACAAAAAGAAATGCAGCACGGAAGATCGTGAGAGCAATCACGGATCCGACACGGTCAGCCGAATCGAGATCCACGATCCGCAATTCTATCTTGTCGCGACGTACTTCAAGGGGAAGTTGCGGACCTATTATCCCTACCGTAGCTCCCGCGAGTTGGTAAATGCAGATTCCAGGATCTCGCAAATCATGGAATGGAGGAATCTGCCGAATTCCCGCGGCTTCGATGTAGCAGCCTTCTCCGCCGAATTGGCCAACCAGAAGGGCACGATCGCCTGTGCGATCTTCGATCGGTTCAGCGGTACCACGACCAGTCATGCTGAATATGATGGCGGGCCAGGCAGCAAGAACCTGCTGACGGGGTATTATTGTCCTCGAGGCGGATTTTCATCGACGGCGCCGGGAAGCGCTGCCATGACGGCCCTGGAGGACAGTATCGGGAGGCTTCAGAGCCCTCCCGAGTAAAGGGGCGCTTAGCTTCCGCCAGCCCCTACATCAGTCCTTCCGCCAGCGCCGAATCGCTATACAGCGGATATTGCCGGCTGTTGAAAAGCTGGTAGTGCCACCATTCGTTCCGGTAGAAGTCCCAGCCGGCCGCGGTCATGATGCCCAAAAGCATGAAGCGATTGGCCTGGGCGGCCGGGGAGACGGCGAGGCTGGCGTGATGGGAGAGAGGCGTGAAGGCATCGAATCCGGTCCCCATGTCCAGCGCCGCGCCCGCCGCGTCGAGCAGCGTCAGGTCGAGGGCGGCCCCGCGCGAATGAGGCGAGCCGCGCCGGGGGTCCGCGAGGAACTCCGGATCGGGCGTGTGAGTCCACATCGCCCACTGCGCCTCGCTGGGGCGGAAGGCATCGAAGATCCTGAGGCGATACCCAAGCGCGCCCGCCAGATCGACCGCGCGGCGAAGTGCTGCCGCGGCGTCGGCATGGAGATAGCAGCGGGCGTAGCGATAGATCGGCCGCTGGGTGAAGTTCTCGGCCGTGGCATAGGCGAGCCGGATGTCGACACCATAATCAGCGGCGGAGATCGGAACGAGGGTCATGGATTGCCTTGAGTTGGATTGCCCCTCCTATCACGCGGCGTCGGCGGAGGCCAAGAGTTGAGCCGGGCGACAAGCGGGGCGATCCTGGCCCTTGACGCGGCCTCGGCCGCCTGCTCGGTCGCGGTCTGGCGCGACGGGCGAATACTGGCCAGCCGGTCCCGTGCCATGACCGAAGGCCATGCCGAAGCGCTGATGCCGCTGGTGCTGGAGACCATGGCAGCGGCAGGCCTCGGGTTCGATTCCCTCGCCCGGGTCGCCGTGGGCGTCGGTCCCGGCAGCTTCACCGGCATCCGCATCGCCCTGGCAACCGCGCGCGGGATCGCGCTTGCCGCCGGGATCGAGGTCGTCGGCGTCGACAGTTTCAGCGCCGTCGCCGCGGCGCTGGATCCGATCTTGCGCCGGGGCCGCAGCCTCCTGGTCGCGATCGATTCCCGGCGCAGCGAAATCTTCGGCCAGTACTATGAAGCCACGGGTGCGCCGCGGAGCGAGCCTCTCGTCCTCCTGCCGGCGGAACTGATCGCCATGCGGCCCGATGGGCCGCTGCTGATCGCCGGCGATGGCGCTCCCTTGTTGCCCGAGTGTTCCGAAAGTATTCGCGCATCCGGCCCGGGCCGGCCCGATGCCGGCACGATTGCTGCCATCGCGGCGGCAGGAGTCGATCTTCGCCCGCCCCGGCCGCTCTATCTGCGCGCGCCCGACGTGACACCCGCAGGCGGCCTCAAGCCGTGACCGGCCTGCGGCCGTTGCAGGCAACGGAACTCGCCAGTCTGGCAAGGCTGCACGGCATCTGCTTCGCCGATGCCTGGAGCGAGACCATGCTGGCGGAACTCCTTGCCTCGCCGGGGGTCTTCGGAATTCTTGCCGAAGCAGGCGAGGGTTTCGTCCTCGTGCGTGCCATCGCCGGCGAGGCCGAGATACTTTCCATCGGAGTTATTCCGGATCATCGCCGCAAGGGAATCGGCCGCGCGCTCTTGTCGGCCGCGGCGGTCGAGGCCAGGCGCCGCGGGGCGGAACGCCTCTTCCTCGAAGTCGCCAGCGACAATGGGCCGGCCCTCGCCCTTTATCGCCGGGCGGGCTTCGTCAAGGTGGGCCGGCGCGCCGGGTACTATCACCGTCGCACAGGCACGGTCGCGGCGGAAATACTGGCCATCGACCTCAGCGAGGATGAAAGCCGCGAATCACTTGGCGGCGGCATTCGCGACCCCGAAGTGCAATAGAAAGCGCGCCGCCAATATTCGCAAAAATTGCCCAAATATTGCCCTTGCCCGGCGGCAGACCGTCTTTATAATCCGCCGCGTTTTCCCACCCTGGAGGCGATTGGAACAGAATATGAGCGAAGAAGCCAAAGCGACCGAATTGCTGCCGCTGGTCACGGATATTGTGGCGGCCCACCTGTCGAACAATAACGTCCCGTCGAACGAGCTGCCCCAGTTGATCCGTGAGGTCTATCAGGCCCTGGCCGCGGCCAGCGGCGGCGGCCCGGCGCCTCAGGCCCGCCCCGCCCCGGCAGTGTCGGTCAAGAAGTCGATCACGCCCGAATACATCATCTGCCTCGAGGACGGGAAGAAGCTGAAGATGCTGAAGCGCCATCTGCGCACGGCCTACAACCTGTCGCCCGAGCAGTACCGCGAACGCTGGGACCTGCCGGCGGACTATCCCATGGTCGCGCCCAACTACGCCAAGCAGCGCAGCAAGCTCGCCAAGGCCATCGGGCTCGGCACCCGGCCGCGCCGGCGACGGGGCTAAACCCTAGCGGCAGCTAGCGAAACCGCCCCGACCGCGAAAGTGGCCGGGGCGTTTCTTTTGACTTATAATTTTCGTTCGTGACGCAAGAGCAAGATCGGGTCAGCTTCTCTTGAGCTGACCCGTGAATCTTGCTCTACATGTTACGATTAGAGCCTGATCCACGTCCCAAGCCGAGCAGGCTTGAGACGATGAGGCTCCAGGCCGAGGATGACCTCCATGCCTTCGCGGCTCGAGCGCCTGTGTCAGGACAAGGGTTTGAAGATGACCGAGCAGCGGCGCATCATTGCCCGCGTGCTCTCGGATTCCGACGACCATCCCGACGTCGAGCTGCTGCACCGTCGCGCCACGGCCATCGACCCGCGCATTTCGATCGCCACCGTCTATCGCACGGTCAGGCTGTTCGAGGAGGCGGACATCCTGAAGCGCCATGACTTTGGCGAGGGCCGCGCCCGCTATGAGGAGACCTCCGAGTCCCACCACGACCATTTGATCGACGTCCAGAGCGGCCGGGTGATTGAATTCCAGAACGAGGAGATCGAGGCGCTTCAGCGCAAGGTCTGCGAGGCGCTGGGCTATCGCCTGGTGGGGCACAAGCTGGAGCTCTACGCGGTACCCATCGACGGGGGGAAGCGCCCGCCTGGCGGAGGGAAGCGCTGATGGTGTTGCCCGAATACGCGAGCACGCGCCCGGTCGACGTCCGCGTCGGCGACATCGAGATTCGCCTGGCCGAGAGCGAAGAAGAAGTGCGCGAAGCCCAGGCCCTGCGCTACCGCGTCTTCTACGAGGAAATGTCTGCCGAGCCGACGCCGGAGATGCAGCGCATCCGGCGCGATTTCGACAGCTACGATCCGTTCTGCGATCACTTGCTGGTCATCGACCGCAGTCTCGCGCCGGGCAAGGGCGTCGTGGGCACCTATCGCTTGCTGAGGCGGGCCGGGGCTGCCCGGCGCGGGCAGTTCTATTCCGTGGACGAATACGACATCCGCTCGATCCAGGCCTTTTCCGGCGAGATCCTGGAGCTCGGTCGCTCCTGCATCGAGGCCGCCTATCGCCAGCGCCCGGTCATGCAGCTGATGTGGCGGGGCATCGCCGACTACGTGATGTACTACGAGGTCGGACTGATGTTCGGCTGCGCCAGCCTGCCGGGCGTCGATCCGGCGGCCCATGCCGTGGCCCTCTCGTATCTCTATCACTACCATCTGGCGCCGGCCAACTTGCGGCCCCGTGCCTTGCCCGAACGCTACGTGGACATGAACATGATGCCGCGCGAGGCCGTGGACACGCGGCGCGCCCTTGCCCTGCTGCCGCCGCTGGTCAAAGGCTATCTCAGGCTCGGCGGGCTGGTGGGCGACGGTGCGGTGGTCGATCGCCAGTTCCACACCACCGACGTTTCCATCGTTGTCGTTACCGACCGGGTGACGGGAAAATATTATCGCCACTACACCCGGATCGAAGGCGGTCGCGCCGGCGACTCGCACATGCCTCCGTGAGGTCCGACGGCTTGAGGCCCGGCTCCTTCAATCCCGGCTTTTTCCAGTCTGTCCGGTCGTGGCGCTGAGCCAGGGCGCATTGCCGGAAAAGCCGCTGACGGGCGAGGCCGCGGCGCGGGAGGCCGGCGGATGGCGCCGGCGGGGATTCAAGGCCGACACCTCCGACCTGTCGCTGCATTCGCCGATCCGGGCATCCCTGCTGCTGCTGCCCTATCTGCTTTACACATGGCTCCTCATGCCGGTGCAGGCGCTGCTCGTCGCCACAGGCAGCCGCTGGGCCGAACGCCTGCCGATCTACTACCATAGAGGCGTGTGCTGGCTGTTCGGCCTGGACATCGTGGTTCGCGGACGGCCGGATCCTCAGCGCCCGACCCTGTTTGTCGCCAATCACTGCTCCTACATCGACATCGAGGTGTTCTCCTCCCTGATGCCGGTCTCCTTCATCGCCAAGTCCGAAGTGAAGGGCTGGCCGCTCTTCGGCAGCCTCGCTCGCCTGCAGCGCACGGTTTTCGTCGACCGCAAGCGCGGCAGCACCGCCGGCCAGCGCGACGAGATCGCCGCACGGCTCGCCGTCGGCGACAACCTGATGTTGTTCCCGGAAGGCACCAGCGACGACGGCAACCGCACCTTGCCGTTCTATAGCGCCCTCTTCAGCGTCGCCGAGCGCCGGCTTTCCGGCAACCGGCCTTTGCCGGTGCAGCCGGTTTCCATCGCCTACACCGAGCTCAACGGCTTTCCCGTCGGCCGGGCGCTGCGTCCCCTGCTCGCCTGGTACGGGGATATGGAGCTGGCGCCCCACCTCTGGCATTTCGCCGGTTTGGGGCGGGTGAAGGTCGTGGTTGAATTTCATGAAAGCGTCACTATCGACCAATTCGGCTCGCGCAAGGCGCTTTCCGAGCATTGCCGGGGGAAAATCGCCCGGGGAATGGCCGATGCGATCGCCGGACGCCTGCCCGAGGCGGCCCAGAGCAAGATCGGGTCGGCTTGATACAAGCTGCCCCGTGAATCTTGCTCTGCTTGTTAGGTTTAGAGCCTGACTCACGTCTCAAGCCGAACGGGCTTGAGACGATCAGGCTCTGGAATTCATGATCGGCCTACAAAGTGGCGCGCCGGAATGCTAGACTTCCTCCATGTTGTCGATTGCCGCCGCTCGTTGAGCCAGGTGGGCCCCGCTCTGGTCGCCCACGGATAGCCCTTGGCCAAGACTCTCTTTATCAAGACCTACGGCTGCCAGATGAACGTCTACGACTCCGCGCGCATGGCGGATGCGCTGGCGCCCATCGGCTATCGTCCTTCTCTCGAGGGCGAGAATGCCGACATGGTCATCCTCAACACCTGCCATATCCGGGAGAAGGCGGCGGAAAAGGTCTTCTCCGAGCTGGGTCGCCTGCGCGCCCAGAAGGCACGGCGCCAGGCCGAAGGCGCGGGCATGATCATTGCCGTGGCGGGCTGCGTCGCCCAGGCCGAAGGCGCGGAGATCCTGCGCCGCGCGCCTTACGTGGACATCGTGCTGGGGCCCCAGACCTATCACCGCCTGCCTGAGATGGTGGCCAGAGTCGCGCGCGGAGCCGGCGCCGAGCTCGACACGGATTTTCCCGTCGAATCGAAATTCGACCATTTGCCGGCCCCCCATGGTGACGCCGGGGTCGGCGCCTTCCTCACGGTGCAGGAGGGCTGCGACAGGTTCTGCAGCTTCTGCGTCGTCCCCTATACCCGCGGCGGCGAAACCTCGCGGCCCGTGGCCGCCGTGCTGGCCGAGGCCGAGGGCCTGGTCGAAGGCGGCGCTGCCGAGATCACGCTTCTCGGCCAGAACGTCAACGCCTATCACGGCGAGGGACCGGCCGGCGAAAACTGGACGCTGGCCGCGCTCATTCGCAGGCTCGCCCGCATCGAAGGCCTGAAGCGGATCCGCTACACCACCTCCCATCCCGCCGACATGAACGACGATCTCATCGCCGCCCATGGCGAGGTGGAAAAGCTGATGCCCTTCCTGCATCTGCCGGTCCAGTCGGGCTCCGATTCCGTGCTCGCCGCCATGAACCGGCGCCACCGGATCGGCGACTATCTCGGCGTGATCGAGCGGCTGCGCCGGGCCCGCGGCGATATCGCCCTTTCCTCCGATTTCATCGTCGGCTTCCCGGGCGAAAGCGAGGCCGACTTCGCCGCCACCCTGGCGCTGGTCGAAGCCGTCGGTTTCGCCGCGGCCTTCTCCTTCAAGTACAGCCCCCGGCCGGGGACGCCCGCCGCCGCGCTGGAAGACCAGCTGCCCGAGGCCGTGAAGGACGAGAGGCTTTCCCGGCTTCAGGCGCTGATCCAGCGCCAGACTCTGGACTTCAACCGCGCCATGGTCGGCCGCAGTCTTCCGGTGCTGTTCGAAAAGCCGGGGCGCCATCCAGGCCAGATCGCGGGGCGCAGCCCTTATCTCCAGGCGGTGCATGCCGAGGGGCCGTCCTCGCTCATCGGCGAAGTGGCGGAGGTGGCGATCGAGCGCGTCGCGGCCAACAGCCTCGGCGGACGCTTGCATGGGAAAACGCCGGCTGGTCCGCGGCCGGACAGCGCGAACGAGCGAAGGCAGGCGAGCGCTTGAGCACCCAGACGGCCGCCGGGGTCAGTCCGCCCCTGTTCCTTCAGTTCGACGACAACCGGTTGCTGCCCATGCTCTACGGCGAGCATGACCGGCATCTTGCCTTGATCGAGGAGCGCCTCGGCGTGTCGCTGACCTCGCGCGGCAATCAGATCGCCGTGTCCGGCAGTCCGGGCGCGGGGACCCAGGCGCGCCAGGTGCTGAACCAGCTCTACCAGCGCCTGAAAAAAGGCCTTGCCGTCGATCTCGCCGAGGTCGAAGCGACGATCCGACTCATCGACACGGACCAGACCGCCGAGCCGAACCTGTTCGGCAGCGAAGGCCTCGCCATCCGCACCCAGCGCCGGCACATCACGCCGCGCTCCCCGGCCCAGATGCAATATCTTCGCCAGCTGCAGGAGCGCGAGCTCGTGTTCGGCGTCGGCCCCGCGGGCACCGGCAAGACCTATCTCGCCGTCGCCGTCGCCGTCGCCCTGCTGGCCAAGGGAGAGGTCGATCGCATCGTGCTGTCGCGTCCGGCCGTGGAGGCCGGCGAGCGTCTCGGTTTCCTGCCCGGCGACCTCCGGGAAAAGGTCGATCCCTATCTGCGCCCGCTCTACGACGCACTCCACGACATGATGCCCGCCGAGCAGGTGCTGCGCCGGCTTTCCAACGGCGAGATCGAGATCGCGCCGCTCGCCTTCATGCGCGGGCGCACGCTGACCCGTTGCTTCTGCATCCTGGACGAGGCCCAGAACACCACCCCGGTCCAGATGAAGATGTTCCTGACCCGGCTTGGCGAAAAAAGCCGCATGGCGGTCACCGGCGATCTGTCCCAGGTCGATCTTCCGGTCGGCCAGCGCTCCGGCCTCACCGATGCCGTCGATACGCTTTCGGGCGTCGAGGGCGTCGGCCTGATCCGCTTCACCGATGCCGACATCGTGCGCCATCCGCTGGTGACCCGGATCGTGCGCGCCTATGAAGCGCGCGACGCCGCCACGCGCTCGGAACCCTAGCGGAGTGGCTGCCCGCATCGCGTTACGGGTCGAGGCGCCCGCCTGGCGTGCTGCCATGCCCGGCTGCGAGCGTCTGGCGCGCCGGGCCGCGCGGGCGGCCCTGACCTCCAATGGGACGGCGCCAGTGGGCGAGCTCTGCCTGGTGCTCGCCGACGACAGGCTGCAGCGCACGCTCAACCGCCGGTTCCGGGGCAAGGATCGATCGACCAACGTGCTGTCCTTCGACGGTGCGCCGGACGGACTCGGCGACGTCGTCTTGGCCTTGGAAACCGTCCAGGCGGAAGCCGACGCCCAGGGCAAGAGTCTCGCCGATCATGTCGCGCATCTGGTGGTGCATGGCGTGCTGCATTTGATGGGACATGATCACGCCGGCGCCGCCGAGGCGCGACGCATGGAGCGCCTGGAGCGCGAGATCCTCACCGGGCTCGGCATCGGCGATCCCTATCGTCTGTCGGCGCCGCGCCGGGCCCGGACCAAGACATCGGATACCAAAGCGTCATGAGCGATCCCGGCAAGGATGCGGCCTCGCCGCGACGCTTGCGCGACTGGCTGCGGCTGCGCCGGCGCGACCGCAAGCGCGAAGATGCGCTGCGCGATGCCCTCGAGGAGATCATCGAGGAGGCCGAAGCCGAAGGCGAGACGCCGGCCAACGAGGAGCCGATCACTGCCGGCGAGCGCGGCCTGCTGCGCAACATCCTGCGTTTGCGCGATCTCTCGGCGCGCGACGTGATGGTGCCCCGGGCCGATATCGTCGCGGTTGCCGAAGACACCGACACGGACGCCCTGATCGCCCAGCTCGGCAGCCACGGCCACTCGCGCCTGCCGGTGTACCGGGAGAGCCTGGACGACATCGTCGGCTTCATCCACATCAAGGATCTCTTGAACGCGCGCGCCGGCGGACGGCCGTTCGAGCTGAAGAAGCTCCTGCGCCAGATTCTGTTCGTCGCCCCCTCCATGCGCGTGCTCGATCTATTGCTGCAGATGCGGCTCTCGCGCCAGCACCTGGCCCTCGTCGTCGACGAGTTCGGCGGCATCGACGGACTCATCACCATCGAGGATCTGGTCGAGCAGATCGTCGGCGAGATCGAGGACGAGCATGACATCGCCGAGGGGCCGAAACTGATCCCGCGCCCGGACGGCACCCTGATGGCCGACGCGCGCGCCACCATCCGCGAATTCGAGGAGCGCGTCGGTCCGGTGCTGACCGAGCAGGAACGCGCCGCCTACATCGACACCCTCGGCGGGCTGGTGGTGAGTCTCGCCGGCCGCGTGCCGAGCCGGGGCGAGCTTGTGACCCATCCCTCGGGCATCGCCTTCGAGGTGATCGACGCCGACCCGAGGCGCATCCGGCGCCTGCGCCTGCGCAACCTGCCGAGCCGGACGCCGCCGCCCGCATGATCGCGTCCCCGGCATGATGGCACGCGGGTCATGAACCAGAAGCAGGCGCTCCTGGCCGGCTGGGCGGGCCGGGTTTCCGCCCTGCGCGGCTGGCGCCGGCGCGGGCTTGCCTTCCTGCTGGGCGCCCTGGCTGGTCTCGCCTTTGCGCCTCTCTACCTGTTTCCCCTGCTGGTCGTGGGCTTGACCGGCCTCTTATGGATGATCGACGGGCGCCGGCCCGGGCTTGCCAGCTTCTCCGCCGGCTGGTGGTGGGGCTTCGGCCATTTCCTCGTCTGCTTCTACTGGGTAAGCGAGGCGCTGCTGGTGGACCCGCTGCGCTTCGGGTGGATGATACCCTTCATCATGGGCGGGCTCGCGGGTGCTACGGCCGTGTTCATCGGCTTGGCCGCGCTCGCGACCCGGTGGCTCGACTATTCGGGCGTTGCCAAGGTCATCGCCTTTGCCGCCGCCTGGACGGTTGGCGAATGGCTGCGCGGGCATTTCCTTTCCGGCTTTCCCTGGGACCTCGCCGGCTACACCGTCGCGTTCTGCGACGCCCTCAACCAGTATGCGGCGCTGGGCGGCAGCTGGGGCCTCAGCCTGCTGGTCGTCGCGATCGCCGCCATGCCGTCCGCCCTCGGCGCGGGCCGCCGGCGCGAAGGCGTCATCGGCATCGGCGCCGCCCTGCTCGCAGCGCTGTCGCTCTATGTCGGCGGTGCCGTCCGCCTCGCCGGCGACGACAAGGCGGTCGTCCCCGGCACGATCCTGCGCCTGGTGCAGCCGGCCATTCCTGAGACTCTGAAGTGGGTCCAGGGCCTGGGCGAACAGCATGTGACCCTGACCCGGGCGCTGACTTTCCAGGTGCCCGGCGTGGAAAATATCCGGGCAGCGATATGGCCGGAAACCGCCGTGCCGTTCCTCTTGGAACGGGATCAGAAGCTGCGCCAATGGCTCGGCGCCGTCGTGCCGAAGGACGCCCTGTTGATCACCGGCGCGCCGCGCGGCGAGCCGCTCCAGGGCGACCTCGAGCGCGTCTACAACAGCCTGATCGCCATCGACCACGACGGCAATCTGCTCGCCAGCGCCGACAAATTCCATCTGGTGCCGCTCGGCGAATACGTTCCGCTGCGCCACATCTTTCCCTTCATCAACAAGATCACGCCGGGCGACATGGACTTCACTTCGGGTCCAGGCCCGCGGACGCTGCATCTGCCGGGCCTGCCGCCGGTGGGCGTCATCATCTGCTACGAGGCGATCTTTCCCGGCGGCGTGGTCGAGCCCGGCGACCGCCCGCAATGGCTTCTCAACATCACCAACGATGCCTGGTTCGGGACCTCGACCGGCCCTTACCAGCATTTCGTGAGCGCGCGTCTGCGCAGCGTCGAAGAAGGCCTGCCTCTCGTGCGCGTCGCCAATACGGGAATAAGCGGGCTCGTGGATCGTTATGGACGCGTGCTGGCGGAAATCCCGTTGGCCCAAAGCGGCGTGCGCGACGTTCCCTTGCCGACGGCGTCCGGCGAGCCGCCGCCTTACGGCCGTTTCGGGGATTGGCTGGTCCTGGCGCAACTCGTGATCGCCTTCTCGCTCGCCCGCCTTATCGACTGGCGCCGGAGCGGAAACTAGGCTGAAATGCGCCGACGCTCGGCAATCTCCGATTGACGCAGGCCATGTTTGTGATAATAGAGCGAGAGGTTTGTATGAAGATTGGACGGTCCTCCAATGCGTAAGCCCCGTAAGTCGTCAGGCCGCATGGCCAGCAAAGGTTTCCCCAACCCGATCGATGTCCA
>Ga0070734_10004304_pt1 | contig 13666 bp, 15 predicted proteins | sample Coa_R1_8_FD_66444 | JGI IMG/M metagenome (GOLD analysis project Ga0070734, IMG submission 66444) | Surface soil microbial communities from Centralia Pennsylvania, which are recovering from an underground coalmine fire - Coalmine... | ecosystem: Environmental > Terrestrial > Soil > Unclassified ...
GTTGGAGGGATTTGCGACAGGCGGGCCGAGACCGCCCGGTCGTAGCCGGCGGTCAATGCAAAGGCTTGCTTCGCCAGCCGCCAATGCGTCTCTTTGGAGAGGACGCCGTCATTGGCGTTTAGCTCTTCGATGATTGCCGCATAATCGGCCGGTGAAGTGACCACGGCCACATCCTGCCAGTTTTTCGCTGCGGCCCGAATCATTGTGGGTCCGCCAATGTCGATATTCTCGATCAGCTCTTCGAGCGTCGCATCGGCTTTGGCCGCCACCTTTGCAAAATCGTACAGGTTCACGGCAACCAGATCGATGGGGGGAATCCCGTGTGCCGCAATCGCCTGCATATGGTCCGGGCGGGAGCGGACCGCGAGAATTCCGCCCGCGATGCGCGGATGAATCGTTTTGACGCGCCCGTCGAGCATCTCCGGGAATTGCGTCACGTCGGCGACTTCGCGCAGAGGCGAGATGCCAGCCTCTTGGAGCACGCGGAAGGTGCCGCCGGTGGAGAGAATCTCAATCTTCCGCGCGGACAGCGCCTGCGCAAAGCCGGCGATGCCGGCCTTGTCGGTGACGCTCAGCAAAGCGCGTTGAATTCGAGGCATGGATATCCCTGTGGACATCCCATTGTCCCACGCGACCAAAAGAGGGAGAATCGTGAGCATGATGAGCCGGTGGCTGGCGAAGGTGGGAATTCTCGCGGGTTTATGTTGCGCCGCTTCGCCGCTCCTCGCCGCCGACGAACTGGCCCAGGGCCAGATCCTCGTCGCCGATCGAAAACTCCGCGACCCTCACTTCGCGGGAAGCGTCGTGGTTTTGATTACCTACGACGATGAAGGGGCGGTCGGGCTCATCCTCAACCGCAAAACGGAAACGCCGGTCACGAAGATACTCGGGAGTGTGAAAGAAGCGGAGGGACGTAAAGACCTCGCGTTTGAAGGCGGGCCCGTGGAGACGCAGAGCATTTTGGCGCTCACTCGTTCCCGCGAGAAGCTGAATGGCATGCAACACCTCTTCGGAGATGTGTACGCCATCCTGAGCGAGGGGCCGCTGAAGAAAACGCTCGCGACGGGGGTGGGATCGAACCTTCTGCGATTCTATATGGGCTACGCCGGCTGGGGGCCCGGCCAGTTAGACGCGGAAGTCGACGCCGGAGCGTGGCACATTGTCAAAGGCGATGCGAACGCTGTGTTCGACCCGGATCCCGATTCCCTATGGGAGCGTCTCAATCGGCAGTCGTCGATGAGTTTGGCGAGCGTCCACGATCGTGGCGCTCAGCCAGCCTTGCGTTCCTTGATGCCTTCGAGCAGCATGCCGGCGATCTCGCGGCCGTGATTGTAGGCTTCCTCGTAAACAGACTTGCGCTCCGCTCGGGTAAATCCGTAACCCAGGCTGTATAAGCGCTCGAGGGATAATCCCACGACGAATGTTCCGGCCCAGGCGATGGCTGCCTTGGGGATCAGACCTCCGCCGAAGGGAACTTTTCCGACCAGTTCACGCGCGAGTGCTTTCCATCCGAAAGCTCCGGCGATGATCGAGGCGATTTCGTTTCTTTGCTCGCGGTAGCCAGGATGCCTATCGCTGCCGGCCGCTAGCATGAAGGTCATGCGAATCTGATTGCCCGTGAGGAACGCCGTGTCGGAGCCGAACTCGCCTATGGCCCAGGGCACAGAAGCCAAGCTTGGGATCACGTCCGGCAGTGCGGTCATCAAAGAGAACATCGCGTTCTCCTTTGCGACCGCGCGGATCAACTGAAAAGCCGCTGGTTTGCGAAAGGGATAAAACTGCCGCGCCAGGGCTAACGACAGATCGTCCCTTCGACGGAGGATCTCCTTCACGCAATCCTCCGGATTTTCGAGGTCGAAGGAAAACGCATTCGCCGGACGTAGCAAACAGGATTCGTAAATGACGACGTCGCAATCCCCGGTTCCGTCGCGTAGGAGCATCCGGGCCGACGCAGCTCGCCTCTGCGGCGAAAGGTGCGGCGGAATGAAATAGGATTCCATTCGCCCCAGCGAGTCGTGCGTTGCCGCCACCATGCCGATGCGAACCGGCTGGGATGCGGCTTCCTGAACCTCAGCCGGATTCAGGTTTGCGATCGCGCGCTTGATGTCTCCGAAAACGGGCATGAGATTTTCTCAGCTTCGAAACATCACTCGAAGCTCTTTCCTCCATTCTATCCCCACGCCTACGCGCTCCACTTCGACTTCGCGAGAAAAGTAGCGCAGCACGGTCTCGTTGGAAGGATGAAACTCGAGCGCAGGCGCCACTAAGAGCAGCCGCGGTGGCTCGGTTCGAAGTTCGACGTTCGGGAAATAGCCCCGGCCACGGAACTCGGCGCGTTCCAGATGCCACTTCACTCTCATCCAGTAATCGAGCGCCTGCAAGGGAAGGTGCACGTCCTCAGAGGCCTTTACTTCCAAGATGGCAAGCCGGCCGTCGCGGTCCACTGCCAGGACATCCATAAGTCCCCGTTCTCCGGCGGCGAACTGCGGAACCTGGCCGTAGAGCGGCCGTGGTAGGAGCGTTGCATCGATCTGCTCGATGTGAGCACGCACTTGAGACTCGAGCCACGCCTCGGGATGACGTTTGTACAGTGGGCCACCCCGCGATGCTCCGGAATTTCGCATCTTCACCAAGCCTCGCGCCAGAGCCTCCATCTCGCGAAGATGCGTCTCGCCGCCGGTTTGCTTCTCGTCGAGTCCGAAACGAAGTTTGCCTTTGGAGACCCTTGCGAACTCAAGTCCGCCGACCGCGACGCTTACGGCGCCATCCGGATGCTCGCGCCGCTCGACTCCTTCGATCTCCGCAAGCCGTTCCGCCCAAAGGGCGACTTCCGGGGTACAGCATGGCTCGACGCGTGTGTCGAAGTTGGTGTAATCGAGCGGATCCACGGGTTCCTCAAAGCCATCGGCATGCTGGACAAAGACGCCATAACTAGCTGTTCGCTGGTCAAGATAGCGGATTCGATGACAGGTCGCGTTTTCTTTTCCCATGGGCAGAAAGATGGCTAGGCCGCGCACGGCAAGAGCCTGTTCCCGACGCCGCAAGTAGTCGAGCCAGATAAGCCCGAAGGTCAGCGCGCCGTCCGGGTCGAGGGCGTCTTCGGCTGCTCCAATCGCCGCTAAACTGCTAGCGCCCTTCCGCAGCAGTGCCCGCGGATAACTCGGCGACAGGCTATGGTGCAAATCAGTCTCAGTGCTCAGTTCAACCAATCGCCAGCCCGGAAACTGCCTGGACAGTGCCCGGCGAAAACGCTCGCGGTATTTCAGCCGCGACCCGCGGCGCGAAGCGTCACGGTTCGACGGATGGGCCAAATCGACCAGCGTCAGCCGGCCTGTCCGGCTACGGAAACGTTCTACCACCAACTCCAAACGGCTGCGTTGCTCGGAATGAACGGCCCTTACCCGGCGGACCAGGTTGCGCGTCTCGTCCCAGGCCTCTAGCGTCACGGCTTGCCCTGACCAGTTGAGCTGGAAGTTTCCAGGGCTGAGGGGCAGCGGGTCCTCGCCGGGTTCCATCAATACTGGATGACCGCTGGTTTCGAGAAAGCGCTCGATTGCCAGGTATGCTTCGTGAGATCTCCCATTGGTCATGAGGATTAGTGGGCCGGGTAGCGGTATAATTTCAGACGAAGAACCATGGAAGACCTCATCCGGAAACTAGAGGAAGAGATCGCGACGCTGGAGAACGAATTCCGCGTCGAACTTCCACGGGAGATCCTTAAGGCACGTGCTCACGGTGACTTAAGCGAGAATGCGGAATATCACGCGGCCAAGGAGCGGCAGGGCTTCGTCAACGTGCGCCTGGGCCAGTTAAAGGCCCGGCTCCGCGATCTTTCCATGATTGACATGTCCAAGATCCCAACCGATCGCGTAGGTCTTGGGTCTAGAGTGGTAGTACTGGATGTGTCCAAAGATGAACGAATCCACTACAAACTCGTGACGAGCGAAGAGGTGGATGTGGCGAATGGATTGATTTCGACCAGTTCCCCCATCGGCAAGGGCTTGCTGGGTAAACAGGTGGGGGATACGGTCAAAATCCAGATCCCCAGCGGCGTGCGCGAGATGGAAATCATCGAGCTGTTCACGATTCATCATAAAGGCTAATGGAAGTGACTTTTTCCAGCGTCATAGGTAAGGTCTGCAAGCCGATCATCTTATGGATCGTGCGCGGACTGGCGCTCTCCAGAATTCATCCCAATGTTCTGACGTTTCTAGGTCTCGTGATTAACATCGGCGCTGCTTGGCTGCTGGCGGTCGGGCAGTTCCGATGGGCGGGCGCTGTGATCATCGGGGCGGGATTGTTCGACATGGTGGACGGGAGAGTGGCTCGCGAAACCAATCGCGTCACGCGGTTCGGGGGATTCTTCGATTCCGTCCTGGACCGTTACTCCGATCTGGGCCTTCTGGTCGGATTGCTGGTTTGGTACGGATCAATAAACCGGTTTTCTTACGTGGTCCTCACGGCGGCGGCCATGATCGGCTGCGTGATGGTGAGCTATACGCGGTCGCGGTCGGAAAACTGCATTCCCAGCCTTTGTAAGGTCGGATTCATGGAGCGTCCGGAGCGTGTGGTGCTGATGATTATTGGAGCTCTTTCCGATCGCATGCCGCCGGTTCTTTGGGTGATTGCCGTGCTGGCCAATCTGACCGTGATCCACCGCATGGTGTTTACCTGGCAGGAGGCCAATAAGCTCGAAGCGGAAATTCGGCCGGGCGGCGCGGATACGCCCGCGAATACCAGCCGGAGGGCGGGCATTTCCCGGGAGACTAGCGCCGGGACCTAACCTGTAGTACCCTAAAGGTTCTGCCTCTTGTTCGCGCCTGCGGCGTGATCGGTCGCAAGTCAAAAACACAGCAACAAAGGATTCTTATGTACGCAGTCATTGAAACGGGCGGGAAGCAGTATCGCGTCACGCCAGGCGAGCAGGTTGAAGTGGAGACGCTGGCGGGTGAGGTTGGCTCCGAAGTCGAATTTGGGCGCGTTCTGGCTGTGGTGGACGGCGAGACCGTCTCAGCGGGTCCTGCCGTAGAAGCCACGCGTGTCAAGGCCACGATCACGGCGCACGGCCGTGGCGACAAGGTTATCGTTTTCAAATTCAAGCGCAAAAAACAGTACCGGCGCACCATTGGGCACCGGCAGAACTTCACCCGGCTTCAGGTGAACGAGATCGTTTAGGGAATTCGTCATGGCACACAAAAAAGGTTTAGGCAGTTCTAAAAACGGGCGCGATTCGAATGCGCAGCGCCTCGGCGTGAAGGCGTTCGGCGGCCAGCTGGTTCCGGGCGGCTCCATCATCGTGCGCCAGCGCGGCACACGCATCAAGCCCGGTGTCAACGTAGGCATCGGCAAGGATGACACCCTGTTTGCGAAGGTAACCGGTGTGATCGAGTTCCGCGAGCGGGGCCGGCTGGGCAAGTTCGTTAGCGTCGTAGCAGCCGAGTAACACCCCCAGGTGTTTGTAGGCCCAGTTTGTTTGTAGACGAAGTCACGATTCACGTTAAGGCCGGTGACGGCGGCAACGGTTGCCTGGCTTTCCGGCGTGAGAAGTACGTTCCCAGAGGTGGTCCCAGCGGCGGCGATGGCGGCCGCGGCGGAGACGTAGTTCTGGTGGCCAGCCAGCACCACAATACCCTTCTTCATTTCCGCTTCAATCCTGAACACAAAGCTGAGCGCGGCCGTCACGGGGAAGGCAGCAATCGGAAGGGCCGCGACGGCCACTCTGTGGACGTCGCCACGCCCATCGGCACGGTTGTCCACGACGCCGAGACCGGCGAAGTGCTTCACGATTTTACCCAGGCGGGCGATCGTTTTGTAGTGGCTCGCGGCGGAAGAGGAGGGAGGGGAAACGCCCGTTTCGCCACTCCGACGCATCAAGCGCCAACCGAACATGAGCATGGATTCCCAGGCGAAGAGCGCCGACTCCGGCTGGAGCTGAAGCTGCTCGCCGATGTGGGACTGGCTGGGTTTCCAAACGCGGGAAAGTCGACGCTGATCTCGCGCATCTCGGCTGCGCGGCCGAAGATCGCAGATTATCCATTTACGACGCTCGAGCCGGGCCTGGGAGTCGTGAACGCCGACGACGACCGTAGCTTTGTTGTGGCCGACATTCCCGGGTTGATCGAGGGCGCACATTTGGGCCACGGGCTGGGGATTCAGTTCCTGAAACACATCGAACGGACCCGCGTGATCGCTCACCTGGTGGATGTTTCCGAAATGAGCGGACGGGAGCCGGCTCGGGATTTTGAGATTGTGTATGAAGAGCTCCGCAGCTTTTCCGAGGAACTGGTGAAGAAGCCGATGCTGGTGGTGGCAACGAAGATCGACGCCGCTCAAGATCCCGCGCGTATCGCGTCTCTCCGGCGTCTAGCGAAGAAGCGAGGTCTGCCGTTTTTCAAAATTTCCAGTGTTACCGGTGAGGGGATTGACAAGCTGAAGCGCGCCATGGCCGACGCGGTCTTCGAGCCGCAACCCGCAGCCGTTCCGTAGTTGGCGACAGGCCACACAAACCGATGGCCTGTCCTACGTGTTACTCCTGGCGAAGCGCCGACATCGGATCGACTTGTATTGCTCGACGCGCGGGGATCAGACAGGCCGCCGACGCAGCGAGCGCAACCAGCGCGACTGCGGACAGAAGCAAAACCGGATCGCTTGCGGCAAGGCCCGCCACCGCACCTCGCAAAAGCCGCATAAGAGCGAGGGCAGCTATGATCCCGATTGCTAAACCCGCGCCCACGGGCCGCATTCCCTGGCGGAACACGAGCGCGACAACATCCCGCGGCGTTGCTCCAATCGCCATGCGGACCCCGATTTCTCGCCTGCGGCGCGAAGTCGCGTAGGAAACGACTCCAAACACGCCCGCAGTCGCCAGCACCAGCGCCAGGCACCCCGTGATCGCGAGCAGAGCAAAGATGAAGCGCCGGTCCGCGACGGAATCGCCGATGAGTGTGTTCATGGGCGCCGTCAGGAAAACCGCCTGTGTCGGATCTGCGTCCGCTACGCCATGGCGAATGGCGAACGTCAGATCCGAGGAGAGCTCCCGCGCGCGTACGACCAGAAAGTCCGCGCCCGCGAGCGACGGAAGATATACCGATGCTCCGGCAGGCTCGCTCAGAGACGCGTGCCGGATGCTTTGAACCACACCCACCACTTCTTTCCACTTTTGGGGCTCGCCCTTCTGACAGTTCACGCAGAGCCGCTTGCCAACCGCGCTGCCTTCCGGCCAGAGTTCTCGAGCGGTCACATCGTTGACGATGGCCACTTCCCGCGAGCCAGTCGCCTCTTCTTCACGGAGCCAGCGGCCCTCGAGCAGCCGCACGCCCATGGTCTGAAGATAATCGGCGCTCACAGAATCGATCTCGGCGGCCCGTGGGCTTTCGGCTGCATCGGAGAAGATCAACCCACCGTCGTTCTCACCGCTGAACGGAAGCGCCGACACTGCGCCCGCGGACTCCACGCCGGGGATGTAACGCACCGAATCCAGGATGCGACGCCAAAGAATCACGCTGTTGGCGGGATACCCATCGCCGCGCGGAACAATGATGGAGGCGAGCACATGATCCGGATTGAATCCAAGATCCGTTCGCAGAAGACGGAGGAAGCTCGTGGTTAAGAGTCCGCCCAGGATCACGAGCGTGACAGCAGCCGCAACTTCGCCCGCAACAAATGCGGAGCGCGATCCGCTGCCGCGCAGTCCGTCGGCTGGGTCGTCTTTCGCGGCGCGGAATGCTGGCAAGATCCCAAATAGGAAGCCGTTGAAGATCGATATCGCCACAACGAACAACAGAACCAATCCGTCCGTGCGAGCGGCAGCCAAACGTGGAATCGTTGACGGCGCCAATGCGGGGAGAAGCATCCACGCCAGCTTCGCAACCAAGTAGCCTGCGAGCCCTCCCAAAATTGCAAGGACGCAGCTTTCGGTAACCAGTTGCCGTACGATCCGGCCACGTGCCGCTCCCAGCGCGGAACGAATGGCGAACTCGCGCCTCCGCGTTAGCCCATGCGCCAGCAGCAGGTTCGCAACGTTGGCGCAGCCGATCAACATGAACGCCGCCGTAGCGCCTAGGGCTAGCCACAGGCCGGCTCGGGCGTCTCCGTAGGTCCGCTCCTCGAAAGAAGACAGGTGAAGCGAGCGGCCGTCGTTGTCGGTCAACGGATATTCGCGCGCCAGTTGCTGGCCGATGGAAAGCAACTCCTGTTCGGCCTGGGCGGAGGAAACGCCTTTGCGCAGGCGAGCGACTGCGCCATTTCCCACCGCGTTGCGGCTTTCGTTGGGATCGACCGCGTGCGGCGACCAGAAGTCCATGTGTCCCGAGGGCGTCTGCACCGTGGTAGCGATCCGGAGAGGAAAATCGAATTCTGGGGGCATCACGCCCAGGACCACCCAATCGTGATGGTTTATCTGAATCGTGCGGCCAACCACGTTGCGATCGGAGTGAAACCGGCGCACCCAAAGGCCATAGCTGAGGATGATCTTGCGTTCGCGTCCCTTTTGCTCCTCCTCCGGAAAAATGTTCCGCCCGAACATGGGTTTCACCCCGAGGGTCGGAAACAGACTGGCGGAAACATTCAAGCCATAAAGTGCCTCCGGCAAAGCATTCGCATCGCCCTCCAGGTTGAGCAACTGGTAGTTATAGGTCCCCAGCGATTCGAAGGAGTGGTTTCGCCGGATGACGTCCTGCATGTCGTCCCAACTCACCCAATCCGCGTGGGACCGGCCGCCGGTAGTGAACTCCGTGCGCAGTTGCACCAGCTCGGCGGGGTTTGAATACGGCGGTGGCTCGATCAAAACTGCTCTTACCGCGGTGAAAACGACAGCGGTTGCGCCGATGCTCAGGGCGATTGAGGCCAGGGCAATCGAGGTGAGCCCAGGAACGCGCAGGAACAGGCGGAATGCGTGCCGGATGTCGCTGAACATGATATTATTAGAACTTAAATGGCAAACACAGTATCCGCGCTGAAGCGCGTGCGCACTACCGAACGCCGGACCGAAGTCAACCGGTTCCGCAAATCCCGGCTCCGGCACCAGATTCGTGCCATGCGCCGGTTGCTCGAGTCGAAGGACGCAAAAGCGGCCACGGCATTGGTTCCACAGACCTTCTCTTTGATCGACCGCTCCGCGAAGTGGGGCATCATTCAGAAGAACACGGCCGCACGGTACAAGAGCCGTCTCACGCTGCGCCTCCGCAAGCTGGCTTCCGCGTAGTTTAGATTCCCGCTCTAACGCGCCGTTAGCTCTAGAATCATTTCTTCCATTACTACCCGGTCATCTGGCCGCGCGTCCCGCAAAGACCGGTCCGCTTCAAACAACTTCCCCACCGCCCGCTCCAAACGAGCTTTTGGAAACGCATCCATCGTCTGCCCGATTTGCCGCGCTCGTTCCGGCCAGATCCTTACGCCCAGTTTGTTGAAATGCGCCTGGATGTCCCCTGGTCCGCGTAGTCCCGCTTCCCGGGCGGCCAACGCCATGCGGAACTGGGTGGCCAGGAACGTGAGCGCCAGCGGCATGTACTCGCCCGCGCTCGTAAGCGAGTCCAGGATCTCCAGCGCTCGAATGCGGTCGCCACGTCCTAATGCCGCGACCAGCGCGAAAACCGTGGCCGAGCGCGCATCGGGCACCAGAGCCGCAATATCGTCCGCGGTCACCTTGCGTGCGCCCGCGAACAGCTTGAGCTTCTCAATCTCCACAGCGAGGCGCGCGGCTTCACCGCCGGTCGCGTCCAGCAGGAGGGCCAGCTCGGCGAGGCCGAGTTGCAGACCGGCTTCGCGCGCCAGGCTCTGCGCCAGTGAGCGCGCCGCCTCAGGCGAAAACGCACGAAACTCCACCTGCGCGGGAACCGCCGAGAAGAACTTCTGTGCCCGTTCGACTCGTGCCTTGTCCTCGCCCTCGAAGTCGTATCGGGTTGCGTCGATCACGACGACGGCGCCGGGAGTGGGGTTCCGGACGTACGCTTCGAGTGACGCCGCGTTCCCGGCGCCGCCGGTTTCCTCATCCGATTCAGCGGCGCGCCCTTTGGGCAAAGCGGCTTCGGCTCGCGCCAGCCAGACCACACGCCGTGTTGAGAAGAGCGAAAGCGCGCGCGCGTCGTCCAGCGCCGCGGCCAGCGGAACCTGATCCAGATCGTGGCGCGTGAAACCGCTTTCGCGGTCTTCGGCCGGCAACGCTGCTTCGATCAGCGCTTTCCGGCAGCGTTCGCGATTGTAGGCTTCCGAGCCCAGAAACAGGTAAACGCTCTCCGGGCCCTTTTTAGACAGGCGATCGAGAAACTGCTCGGGTGTCATTTCTAAAAATCGTTCAGGATCGCGGTCACAATTTGTTGCGCCACGATCTTACTGGCTCGCGCGAGCGCTGTATCGCTCTCGTCGAAGTATTGTCCTGGATCCAGGCTGATTTGGTATTGTTCGCTGACCTGAAGGTTCGGGCGCGTAAAAAGGACCTTTCCCGTGGCGCGCTCCACCAGTTTCACCTGCAACGTGACGATCACTTGCACCGCGGCCGCGCGGCTGGTGACCGAATCGAAAAGAATCGGATAGGACGCGTAAGTTCCGACGGCGCCCTGCAGAATTGCATCCGCCTGACCGGGATCGGAGACCATCTTATAGTGCGTTTGCGCGATAAATTCGCGTTTCACCGCTTCGGAAAGCTGGTCGCTGAGTTTATAGCGAATGGAAGCGTTGCCAAAGGCGGGCACGGCGATGGTCTTGATGGTCTTCGGCAGCAGGTCGGCATGGCCCGCGACGTGATAACCGCACGATGAGAGCACGCACGCGAGCAACGGCACAAACCGCTTCACAGCATCTCCCGGGCCACTGCAACGGCGTTCTCCGCCGAGACGCGCAGGTTGTCGGCGACGGCCCAGAACCAGCAGGCGCGAGGGTTGTTGGCGTCTGGGGCGATCGCGCCAACGCTCAACCCGCTTTGTCCAGCGATGCCGATGTTGGATGGCGGTTCTTCCGGCCGCACGTCGATGCCTCCCGACGCAAGCACCTGCGATATCGTCTTCAATCCCGGATTCTGCTCGAACTCCACCCACACGGAAAAACTGTGGCCGTGAAACACGGGCGCTTGAATCAGCCTCAAGGAGGGCATCGGGACGCCAGGCCAGCCCGCCAGCAGCGAGGCCAAATGGCGCTCCAGCCGTTGCTCGATTCCTTCCAGCGGTTCCTCAGCCTCTTCGCCGTAGCGGGCGAGCATCCCGAACGCGACCTGCGTGTCGAAAACATCGGTCTTGAGTTTCTGAAAGCTCAGCACCGCGATGGTTTGTTGGTGCAACTCATCGAGCCCGCGCTGGCCTTGCTCGCTGACTGGCTCGAAGACATGGGCGACGCTGCGCCGGATGGCGCCGGCCTGCGCAATGCGCGAAAGCAGGAGCGTCAGGGAGATGGCGGCAGGATGGGCGATGACGTGGATCGCCTGGTTAGGCGAGGTGCCGGATTCCATGCCGGGTGGTTCCGCCGAAGGGGCTCGCAAACGCGCCTCCGGCCGATCTTCGAGCGCGCCCACTAAGTCAATCAGCACCGGTCCACCCTGGGTGTCGATTTTGAACGCTCTGCGGCTGGATGCGGCCGAGCCGGCCAGAAGCGCAACCTTCGCGCCTTCCAGACTCTGCGCGTTCAATGGCAGCATCACCACCGGTTCATCCGCGTCGGCCGCGAGCAAGGAGGACCCCTCGACCGCGGAAAAAATCAACTGGATGCGGGGCGCGGGCTTGGATTCCTCAAGGACGGTGCGAACTTCCTTCGCCAGCAACGTCTCACCGCCAACCAGGGCTACCAGGGGACGTTCCACTGCTTTCTCCGGCGAACTATCCAATCGAGTGCTCCGCTCCAGTGGGACGTCCTTCGCCGGCGTTCGGTTCCGGATTCCGCGTGCCTGGCCGCAACCGCCGCCGAATCGCGCCGCCCACGCGAATCACGATTCCGCTCAAAACGTAAGACGCCGAGAGGAACAGCAGCACGGGCCGAGAGTAGAAGAAAATCATCCAGATCAGGATCCCCAGCATGAGGAAGGTGAAGGGAGAACGCGGCTTGGTGAGATTCAGATCCTTGAAGCTGGGATAACGCCACGTGCTCACCATCAGAAACGCCAGCAGGCCTAGCATAGCGAGCCACATCACGGAAAGAATCCACCAGTGCAGCGGTGTGCTGCCGCTGGCATAAATCACTCCCACCACCAATGCGGCGCCGGAGGGAATAGGAAGGCCCACAAAATACTTGCGATCCGGCCGGCCCGGATTTTTCGGAACCGGGTTCTTCTGCACGTTGAAGCGCGCCAGCCGCATCGCGCCGCATAGCAGAAACACGAAAGAAAGAATATATCCGGCGCGCCGAAGCTGGTCGAGGGTAATCAGGCTGGTGGGCGCATCCACAAACTGAATGCCCCAGGCGAATGCGAGCACGGCTGGCGCAATCCCGAAAGAAATCACGTCGGCGAGCGAATCCATCTCGCGGCCAAAATCGCTGACCGTGTTGGTCATGCGGGCAATGCGTCCGTCCAGGCCATCCAGAAATACGGCCACGCCAACCGCGATGGAAGCCGCGTCAAAATGCCGCTGCGCGCCGATAGGATCCTGCAAATTCATCATGGCGCCCTGAAAGGCTTCGAGCAAGGCGTAAAAACCCAAGAAAAGGCTTCCAGCCGTGAACATCGTCGGTAGCACATACACGGCCCGGCGCGGGCGCCGATCCGGCGAGCGCGGGTCTATGAAACGGTCGCTTAGTTTCATGCGGGGTCTCCGATCCGCGCTATCACGCTGGAGCCGGCGGCGACGTGCTCGCCTGCTTTGACGGTTACGATCCACTCGGGTCCCAGCACGACGTCCACGCGGGAACCGAATTTGATCAATCCCACGCGTTCCGCGGGATCGAGAATATCACCGGCGCGTTTGTAGCAGATGATCCGGCGGGCGATCAATCCGGCGATCTGCTTGAATACAACCCGCGTAGGTTTTCCGCCGACAACGCCCTCGACGGTGATGATGTTCTGCTCGTTGGCGGCGCTGGCCTCTTCTTTGCTCGCGACCAGAAACCGGCCCTTCTTGTACGTGACGCAGGTGACTTTTCCCGCGATGGGCGTGCGGTTCACGTGCACATCGAAGATGTTGAGAAAGATGCTGATGCGATTCGCACCGGCCGCATCGGCTTTCACAGCTACCACTTTTCCGTCGGCGGGCGACACGGCGACGGGGCCGGAGGGTGCATGCCGCTCCGGATCGCGGAAGAAGTTCAAACAGAACGCCGCCAAAATGTAAAAGGGGATGGCATACGGCCAGCTCAAAAGGTAAGTAACCGCCGCGGCGCCCAAAAGCAGCGCACCGGCGTAGTAGAAGCCGTAAATCACCATTCCAAACTATTGTCGCATTCGAACGTGTGAAGGTTGTGTGACAGTGTGTGGGGCATCGTGGGACAGACCATCGGTTTAAGTGGTCTGTCTTCCTACTTCTTCGACGCCAACACTCCCGTGCCCGCCGGAATCGACACCTTCAACGGCACCTGCTTCAGCGTCGCCGAAAAGGTGCCGCCGTTGCTCGAAGTTTCCACCCAAATGGTCTGCGAAGCGCCCTTTGCGAATTGAAGCTGCACCGGCGTCTCGATCGAAAAATCGTCATCCACGCCGCTCTGGTCCACTTGTCCTGAAATCTTGACGTTCGGCGCGACGCCTTTCACCGCG